>TBL_comb47_HYPODRAFT_10001032_pt1 | contig 36738 bp, 34 predicted proteins | sample TroBogypolimnion_40_FD_10682 | JGI IMG/M metagenome (IMG submission 10682)
GTGATCTGGTGGCGATTCTGGAAGGCTCGGCGCCCGCTGCTGCTGCAGCGCCTGCCGCTCCAGTGGCTGTGGCTCCCGCTGCCGCGCCTGCGGCCGCCGTGGCATCCGCTGCCGCAGCGCCCGCCGTCGCTGTCCCCGCGCACGCTCCCGGCGCAGCCCCCATCGGCCTGCCCCACGCCTCGCCCTCGGTGCGCAAGTTTGCCCGCGAACTTGGTGTGCCGCTGGTTGAGGTCAAGGGCACCGGCCTCAAGGGCCGCATCACCGACACCGACATCCAGAGCTTCACCCGCTCCGTCATGAGCGGCGCGGTGCAAACCCTGGCGGCCGCGGCGCAAGCCAAACCGGCCTCCGGCGGCGATGGTGCAGGTCTCGGCCTGATCCCCTGGCCCAAGGTGGACTTTGCCAAGTTCGGCCCGATCGAACGCAAGGACCTGAGCCGCATCAAGAAGATCAGCGGCGCCAACCTGCTGCGCAACGCTGTTCTGATTCCGGCCGTCACCAACCATGACGACTGCGACATCACCGATCTGGAAGCCTTCCGCGTCTCCACCAACAAGGAAAACGAGAAGAACCCCAGTGCGGCGAAGGTGACCATGCTGGCCTTCCTGATCAAGGCCTGCGTGGCTGCGCTCAAGAAGTTCCCCGAGTTCAATAGCTCGTTGGACGGTGACGCCCTGGTTTACAAGAACTACTGGCACATCGGCTTTGCGGCAGACACGCCCAATGGTTTGATGGTTCCGGTGATCAAGGATGCCGACAAGAAGGGCATCTTCCAGATCTCGCAAGAGATGGGCGAACTGGCCAAAAAGGCGCGTGACGGCAAGCTCAGCCCGGCAGAAATGTCGGGTGCGACCTTCACCATTTCCAGCCTCGGCGGTATTGGCGGGCGCTATTTCACGCCCATCATCAACGCCCCCGAAGTGGCGATTCTGGGCGTCTGCCGCTCCACCATCGAGCCCAAGTGGGACGGCAAGGCCTTCCAGCCGCGCCTCACCTTGCCGCTGTCGCTGACCTGGGACCACCGCGTCATCGACGGTGCCGCTGCCGCACGCTTCAATGTGTACCTCGGCCAGATCCTCGGCGACTTCCGCCGTGTGCTTCTTTAAGGATTTGATATGGCACTGATTGATATTCAAGTCCCCGACATTGGTGACTTCGACGAAGTCACCGTGATTGAGCTGATGGTCAAGGTGGGCGATACCGTCAAGCCCGACCAAAGCCTGATCACCGTGGAGAGCGACAAGGCTTCCATGGAGATTCCTTCCAGCCACGGGGGTGTGGTGAAGGAACTGAAAGTGAAGCTCGGCGACAAGGTCAAGCAAGGGTCTCTCGTTTTGGTGCTTGACAGCACCGAAACGATTTCCCCTTCAGGGCAAGCTGGCACACCCCCACCCCAACCCTCCCCCTTGCTGGGGGAGGGCTCGAAAGCCTCCGCTGCTCCTGCGCCTTCCGCAGTGCCAGCTCCTACGGCTTCGAGTTTCGGCGCTACCTACACTGGTTCGGTCGATCTGGAATGCGATCTGGTGGTGTTGGGCGGTGGCCCCGGCGGCTACTCGGCGGCGTTTCGTGCCGCTGACCTCGGCCTCAAGGTCGTCATCGTCGAGCGTTATGCCACGCTGGGCGGCGTCTGCCTGAATGTGGGTTGCATCCCGTCCAAGGCGCTGCTGCACGTGGCCGCTGTCATGGACGAGGTGTCTCACCTGGGCGCCCTGGGCATCGAGTTCGGTGCACCCAAGGTCAATGTGGACATGCTGCGCGGCCACAAGGACAAGGTCATTGGCAAGCTGACCGGCGGCCTGGCCGCCATGGCCAAGATGCGCAAGGTCACCACCGTGCGCGGCTACGGCTCCTTTGTCGGCGCCAACCACATCGAAGTGGAAGAGACCAGCGGCACAGCCCAAGAGAAGACCGGCAGCAAGAAGGTCATCGCTTTTAAGCGAGCCATCATCGCCGCCGGTTCGCAAGCGGTGCGTCTGCCCTTCATGCCCAATGACCCGCGCGTGGTGGACTCCACCGGCGCCTTGGCGCTGAAGGAGGTGCCCAAGCGCATGCTGATTCTGGGTGGCGGCATCATCGGCCTGGAAATGGGCACGGTCTACAGCACGCTGGGCGCCCGCCTGGACGTGGTGGAAATGCTGGACGGTCTGATGCAGGGAGCTGACCGCGACCTGGTGAAGATCTGGCAGAAGATGAATGCGCCGCGCTTTGACAACATCATGCTCAAGACCAAGACCGTCTCCGCACGCGCCTTGCCCGAAGGCATTGAAGTCACCTTTGCTGCGGCAGAGGAGGGCGTCACCGTGCCCGCACCCCAGGTTTATGACCTGGTGCTGCAGGCCGTGGGCCGCACGCCCAACGGCAAGAAGATTGCCGCCGACAAGGCCGGTGTGTCCGTTACGGACCGGGGCTTCATCAACGTTGACATCCAGATGCGCACCAACGTGCCCCACATCTTCGCCATCGGCGATGTGGTCGGCCAGCCCATGCTGGCGCACAAGGCGGTGCATGAGGCGCATGTGGCAGCCGAAGTGATTGCCGGTGAACTGCTGGGCAACAAGGAGCTTGCCAGCGCCGCCTTCAACGCCCGCGTGATTCCCAGCGTGGCCTATACCGACCCCGAAGTGGCCTGGGTCGGCCTCACCGAAGACCAGGCCAAGGCGCAGGGCATCAAGGTCAAGAAGGGCCTGTTCCCCTGGACGGCGTCCGGCCGCGCCATTGCCAATGGCCGCGACGAAGGTGTCACCAAGCTGCTGTTTGATGATTCCCCTGAAGCGCATGGCCACGGCAAGATCCTGGGCGGCGGCATGGTCGGCACCCACGCGGGTGACATGATTGGTGAGATTGCCCTGGCCATCGAGATGGGTGCCGACGCCATCGACATCGGCAAGACCATCCACCCGCACCCCACGTTGGGCGAGAGCATCGGCATGGCGGCGGAGGTTGCCCACGGCAGCTGCACCGACCTGCCACCGGCGCGCAAGTAGTCAGCCGGCAAGTGCCCAAGGCCCGGACCAGTGATGGTCCGGGCTTTTTGCTGTCTAAATGCAGCATTTGCGCTCGGCCCGGCTGCAAAAGATGATTGGGCGCCTGCAGGCCGGCGCGGGGCGAGCCGCTTATTTGCCGTTGATTCCCAGCAATTCCACCTCAAATAGCAGCGTGGCATTGGGTGGAATCACACCGCCCGCACCGTGTGCGCCATAGGCGATGGCCGAAGGACAGGTGAGCTTGGCCTTGCCGCCCACCTTCATGCGTTGCACGCCTTCGGTCCAGCAGGCAATCACGCCGTTCAAGGGGAATTCGATGGGTTCGCCGCGCTTGTAGGAGCTGTCGAATTCCTTGCCGTCCGGGAAGGTGCCACGGTAGTGCACCTTGACCTTGTCGCTGGCCGAGGGGCTGGCACCCGTGCCGTCCTTGAGTGTGCGGTACACCAGTCCGCTGGAGGTGACCACGGCACCGGCTTCCTTGGCTGCCGCTGTGGTCACCGCGTCTTGGGCCCACAGGCTGGATGTGGAAAAGGACAGCGTCGCCAGGGCGGCGCTGAGGGTAGCAATGCGAAAATTTTTATTCATGGCTTGGTGTACTGGTCTGGTTCAGTGTTGCTGTCTGGCGGCCAGCGCGCGGAGCTTGTCTTTTTTGCTGGGGCGCTTGCCCTTGATGCCGCCGTTGTGGTCCGGGGCAGCGTGCGAAGAGGAATGGGTCGCCTCGCCCTCGGTGCCCAGTTCGGGCTCGGGTGGCTCAAAGCCGGTGATGACTTTCAGCGGGACCTGCAGCCCATGGCGCTTTTCAATCAGCCGGAAATGGGCCTCGGTGTCATGGCTGACAAAGCTCACTGCCAGCCCGGCCTCACCGGCACGACCGGTGCGGCCAATGCGGTGCGTGTAGTCGTCGGCCGAGCGCGGCAAATCAAAGTTGACGACTACCGGCAACTGGGAAATGTCGAGGCCGCGCGAGGCCATGTCGGTGGCAATCACCACCTTCAGGCGTGAGGCCTTGAAGTCGGACAACACCTGGCTGCGTTTGCCCTGACTGAGCTCGCCGTGGAACGGTTCTGCATAAATGCGCGCCTTGCGCAGCTTGTCAGCCACCATTTCAGCGGCATGCTTAGTGGCCACAAACACCAGCACACGCTTCCATTTCTGCTCGGTGATCAGATGGCGCAGCAACTGGGTACGCCGGGGCGCATCCACCAAAATGGCCTGCTGCGTGATGTCCGGCTTTTCCTGGTCGGTGCCGCCAATATCGATTTGCACCGGATCGCGCAGCATGGACTGCGCCAGTGCCGCCACTGTGGGCGCAAAGGTGGCGGAGAAAAACAGGCTTTGTCTTTGTGCCGGCAGCAGGGCCAGCAGGCGCTTGAGTTCGGCTTCAAAGCCGAGTTCCAGCAGGCGGTCGGCCTCGTCCAGTACCAGGATTTGCGTCGATGACAAGGTCAGGGCGTTGTGGTGCACTAGATCCAGCAAGCGTCCGGGAGTGGCGACCACCACATCGGTGCCGCCGCGCATGGCCAGCATCTGCGGGTTGATGGACACACCGCCAAACACCACGCTGATACGGATGGCCTGGGGCAACTGGTTGGCCAGGTCGCGCAATGTCGCTCCCACCTGTATCGCTAGTTCGCGTGTGGGCACCAGCACCAGAGCGCGCACCTGGCGCGGACTTTGGGCGGCTTCATTGGCCAGTTTGTGCAGCAGGGGCAGGCCGAAGGCCAGCGTTTTGCCCGAACCGGTCTGCGCCCTGGCCATGGCGTCATTGCCCGTCAGAATCGCCGGAATGGCCTGGGACTGAACCGCAGTGGGGGTGTGGAGGTTCTGGCGCTCAAGGGCGCGCAGCAGTGCGGGCGACAAGCCCAGCGAAGAAAAATGCATAGTGGAGTTTAGCCCAGTGCCGGGCCGCTGGGCCTACTGCGGCTTGGGATCTGCGACGCTGGTATCCAGTAGCACACGGCGTGCGCCATCAAAGCGCTTGGCCCAATACGAGGCGCCCAGGTCTTCCACACGCACCTCGCCGCCGGGCTTGGGCGCATGGATAAATTTGCCATTGCCCACGTAAATTCCGACATGGCTAAAGGCGCGGCGCATGGTGTTGAAGAACACCAGATCGCCGGGCTTGAGTTCGTTCTTGTCGATTTTTTCGGTGGCGGCGGCCTGTTGGGAGGCGCTGCGGGGCAGCAGCAGGCCAGCGGTTTGTTGGTAAATGGCGCGCACAAAGCCGCTGCAGTCAAAGCCGCGCTCGGCGTCGGTGCCGCCGCGGCGGTAGGGAACGCCCAAAAACCCCAGGGCGCCGACCACCAGCTGCGTGGCCTTGGCTTCCACCTGGTTGCTGACATCGCCAATGCGGCTCAGCAAATTGCCATCGGACAGCAGACGGCCGACCTCATCGGTCGACTCCAACGGAGCGGCATGGGAAGCGGCCACAAAAAACAATGACCAAAGAAAAACCACTAGTGTCATAAAACGCATGGTGGGAGCATACCCTTGACCGGGCGCCCTCGTCAAACCAGGTAAGACATGAGAAATGTCATGTAAGCCCATGAAATACTTGGGAAATATTTGCATATCATCATGCGATATGTAAAGTTTCATGGTTTACGGCGGCTTCCAGGCCGTGTCTGGCCAGTTCTAGCGCCGACAAGCTGGTTATGCTCGGGGCTCCCCACGATGGAAGCCTTGTCCCATGCTGTTAGAACTTGAATCCTCCCAACTGGTGCTGGTCGATTACCAGCTCCGCCTGATGCCGGCCCTGCATGATTTTGAGACCGTGCTGTTGAACGCGACGCGCCTGGCCCAAATGGCAGCGGCCCTGGCCGTGCCGGTTTTTTATACCGAACAAAATCCCTCCAAACTGGGCGAGACCATGCCAGGGCTGCTCGATGTCCTAAAGGCAGCGCGGGCGCGCCCCTTGGCAAAAATGCAATTCAGCGCGGTGGAGGAGGGCCTGAGCGACATGCTGCGCCCACCCCCCAAACCGGTGCAGGGCAATGCCCGCAGCCTACCCAAGCATTTGCAAAAGGCGTCAGCCGGTGAAGAGCGCGACACCATTGTGCTGGCCGGATGCGAGGCCCATGTCTGCCTGCTGCAAACCGCGCTCGACCTGCTGGAAGACGAGTTCGAAGTCTGGGTGGTGACCGACGCCTGCAGTTCACGCACCGAGCGCAACCGCGACGCCGCCTTTGATCGGCTGGCGGGCGCCGGTGTGGAACTCGTGACAACCGAGATGGTGGCGTTTGAGTGGCTGCGTAGTGCGGAGCATCCGGCCTTCAAGCAGGTGCAGGGCTTGATCAAATAGGGACTCGGGTTGAGGCACGCCTTAGCGAGAAAATTTAGGCCACCACCAGGCGTCCACCGACCAATTGCCGGGTCCCCACAAAACAAGGCCCAGCAGCAGGCTGCCCCAAAATTGATGTTGTTGCAATGCTGCCGGCGCAATCTCGGCCAAGCTCAACACCGCCACGATATTGACGAAGGAAAGGCTGAGGGCCGAGAAGCGCCCAAAAAGGCCAGTGATCAGCAGCACCGGGAAAAACAGCTCCCCAAAGGTCCCTGCCACCGCCGCCACATGGGTAGGCAAAAGCGGCACATGGTACTCATCGGCAAACAGGGCCAAGGTGGTATCCCAATCTGCGATTTTTGTCAGGCCCGAGCGAAAGAAGGCCATGCCTACAAATACGCGGGCTGCCAAAGTGGCGGGCGCCTGCAAGAAGTGGAGGCCGGATTGAATGGTGTTCAGCAAGGGCGTCGCTTTGGCAAACACGCGGGTTAGAGCTTTGGACATAGTTTAAGTAGTGAGGGTTTTAGGGGGTGGCGAGCTCGCAGATGGCACCGTTCGCTAGCAGTTCACGCAGAACCGAGACGGCACTCGCTGCGGCCTGTTCTTCGCCGACATGTTCTGCAAGCAGGGCACACAGGTGACTGAAATCGCAGTGGGCTAGCAGGCCTTTTACAAAATCAATTTCAACCGGTGCCAGCGACTTCCACTGGGTGGTCATGCCAAGGCGCCACACCAGCACACAGTGCTCCAGGGCATCGGGCGGATTCAGGTCTTCTGGTGTGGCCTTCAGCGCATGCCATAGGGGGCCGACGGCCCAATGCAGATCCAGCAGTTGCACCGAAGGGTGCAGCCTGAAGCGCAACTCTGCCCATTCGGCAGCGGGTACGGCGGTCAACGCTTCGAAGCTCAGCAGCGCGGCAGGAGCCGCGTCAAACGCATGGCGCAGGGCCCACTCCATACGCGCCAAGTCCAGCAAGGCCGGGTGCTCCACCAGCGCCAGGTTGGCGGCCATAAAGTCGCACAGTTGATGGCCAAACCAACGCAAGGAGTAGTGCTGAGAAGGGTGGGCATTCAAGTAGGCATTGGCCAGCGCGTCAAACGACTCGTCCCCCATCACCCGGGGCAGCACTTCAAAGTTGTCGCGTAACGCTGAACGCAGTCGGGCCCGGTAGGCGATTCGGTACACGCCAAACTGTGCGATGCCTCTGGCACCGAGCAATTGTGGCGCCATGGGCTGGTCCTGCAGCAGCGCCTGCTGAAACTGGGCTTGCAAGGTTTGCAAGGTTTGCAGCTGCGTCATGCAATGCACTCCGCTGCAGCTTTTGAGGGCCTTGCAAGCAGAATGTTTGCATGGACCCAGCGCGCCTGGTCCAGCTCGTCGAGCAAGGTGTGCAGCGCGGGAATGTGGTCGTCGCGCTCTATCATGGTCGGCACCGTGCCGCAGTGCTGCAAGGTGTAGCCATAGAGTTGCCAGACGGCCTCGCAAACTGGGTGGTCATGCGTGTCAATCAGGTAGCCATCCTGGGTCTCATGACCGGCCAGGTGGATTTGGCGCACGCGTGCTGGCGCAATCGCATCGATGTAGTGCCTCGGGTCGAAGCCGTGGTTGACGCTGCTCACATAGACGTTGTTGACGTCCAGCAACAGTTCGCAGTCCGCGCGTTGCAGCAGTTCGCCGACAAACTCCCACTCGGGCATCTGGTCGGCTGAAAACGAAACATAGGTGGAAGGGTTTTCTATCACCAGACGCCGCCCTAGAAAGTCTTGCACCCGCTGCACGCGTTCGCTGACGTGCAGCAAGGTTTCCTGCGTATAGGGCAGGGGCAGCAAGTCGTGCATATTCATTCCCTGGGTGCCCGTCCAGCACAGGTGATCCGAGACCCAGCCGGGTTGCACTCTTTGCACCAGTGCCTTCAAGTCCCGCAGATAGTCTGGGTTCAGGGGATCGGTGCCACCGATATTGAGCGAGACGCCATGCATGAGCATGGGATAGTCGCGGCGGATGCGGTCCAGGTGCCACAGCGGCGCACCACCGGGAACCATGTAATTTTCGGAAAGGATTTCCAACCAGTCCACGCGCTTTGGCGCTTCAGCCTCGAACGTTGCATAGTGTTCGCTGCGCAGCCCCAAGCCAAAGCCTTGAATGGAGTTCATGGAATTCATGGAGTTCACAGTTAAATTGGGGAAGCAGGCCCGGTGTTGCACGGGCCTTTGCAAGATCAGCAGGGCAATTACTTGGCGACGTTTCCGCCCGCGCCCATGCATTCCTTGGCCGAGGCCTTGACGTTCCAGCCCATGCCCTTGCAGCTGTTCATGCCCTTGCAGTCGTTCTTTGCGGTCTTGCAATCCGAGGTGCCCTTGCAGCTGTTAATGCCGGCGCAATGGACAGACATGTCGTCCGCATGGGCCACGGTGAGGGGGGCGCTGATGGCGAACAAAGCGGCGGCTGCGCTGGCAATAGCGACGGCGGACTTGAATGTAGTTGACATGGTATTTCCTTGAGTAAATAAAACGGTTGATGAGGTGCATTCAGCGCGCCGGCCTTGGCGGCCTTTTGCGTCTGCTTGCTTCGATTGGTCGGAGCAGCATGCTGGAACTTACAGCTTCGCTCAAAGAATTCGGTGCGCTGCTGCGATTGCATGGCTGCCCCTGGTAAGTTTCATTGCGCTGTGCTCCGCAGCCCTGGGTATGCCCGTTCAATCACAAGTGGCCGTCTTGGGCGACATGAGCCTTGGTGGCACAGTGGTGCAAGTTCGCAATCTGGCAGAAAGCATGCAAGTGGCCTTTGATGCCGACGCTAAACGCATCCTTCTGCCTATGTCCAGTGTGGCGGATATTCCGACGGTGCCGGGCGAACTGTTTGCCAAGTTACAGATGGGGTTTTACTCGGATCCGGTGGACTCCGGCATAACCTGTCATTCCCGCCAAGCGATGCTGGAATCCACAAAGAAGTCGGGAAGTCAGCCTGCTGCAAGTTGCTTGATTCCTAATTATGAATTCAGTTTGACGCAGCCATAAAAAAGATTCCGGAGACTTGCAGAATGACTTCCTACGCAGACTTTCATCGCCGTTCCATCGAAGACCGCGACGGCTTCTGGACCGAGCAGGCGCAGTTGATCGACTGGCACAAACCCTTTGATCAAGTCTGCGACTACAGCAAGCCGCCGTTTGCCGACTGGTTTGCCGGTGGTGAGACCAATCTTTGCTTTAACGCAGTGGACCGTCACCTGGCAACACGCCCGGACCAGAATGCGCTGATCTTTGTCTCCACCGAAACCGATATCGAGAAGGTCTACAGCTTTCGTGAATTGCACGCCGAGGTGCAGCGCATGGCGGCCATCCTTAAGGTGCTGGGTGTGGTCAAGGGCGACCGTGTCCTGATTTACATGCCCATGGTGGCCGAGGCCTGCTTTGCCATGCTGGCCTGCGCCCGCATCGGTGCCATCCATTCGGTGGTGTTTGGTGGCTTTGCCAGCCACAGCCTGGCCAGCCGCATTGAAGACGCAAAGCCCACCGCCATCATCAGTTCCGACGCCGGCATGCGCGGCGGCAAGGTGGTGCCCTACAAGCATTTGCTGGACGAGGCGATTTCTTTGAGCGCGCACAAGCCGGCCAAGGTGCTGATGGTGAACCGCGGTCTGGCAGAATTCCCCAAGACCGCCGGTCGCGACGAGGACTACGCCACGCTGCGCGCTGCGTACATGGATACGGTGGTGCCCTGCGAATGGGTCGCCTCCAACCACCCCAGCTACATCCTGTACACCAGCGGCACCACCGGCAAGCCCAAGGGGGTGCAGCGTGACACCGCCGGTTATGCGGTGGCCCTGGCAGCTTCCATGAAGCACATTTACATGGGCAATCCGGGCGAGACCTATTTCTCCACCTCCGACATCGGCTGGGTGGTGGGTCATAGTTACATCATTTACGGCCCGCTGATCGCCGGCATGGCCACCATCATGTACGAAGGCCTGCCGATCCGCCCAGATGCCGGTATCTGGTGGAAGCTGGTCGAAAAATACCAGGTGAGCGTGATGTTCAGCGCCCCTACGGCCGCCCGTGTGCTCAAAAAGCAGGATGAGTCCTATCTGACGAAGTACGACCTGTCCAGCCTGAAGGCCTTGTTCCTGGCCGGTGAGCCGCTGGACGAGCCGACCGCCAGCTGGATTTCGGGTGCCATCCACAAGCCCATCATCGACAATTACTGGCAGACCGAAACCGGCTGGCCCATCATGGCCATTTGCAATGGCGTGGAGCCTGCACCCACCAAGTTCGGCTCACCCGGCAAGGCGGTCTACGGCTTTGACGTGCGCCTGATCGACGAGGTCACCGGCGAAGAAATCAATGAGGCCCACAAGAAGGGCGTGATCGCCGTAGAAGGCCCGCTGCCTCCTGGCTGCCTGCAGACCATCTGGGGCGATGACGAGCGCTTCGTCAAAACCTACTGGTCCAGCATCCACAAGCGCGTGATGTACAGCACCTTTGACTGGGGCGTAAAGGACGAGGACGGTTACTTCTTCATCCTGGGCCGCACCGATGACGTGATCAATGTGGCGGGTCACCGACTGGGCACGCGTGAAATTGAAGAAAGCATCAGCAGCCACGCCAATGTGGCCGAAGTGGCCGTGGTCGGCGTGGCCGACCAGCTCAAGGGCCAGGTCGCCGTGGCCTTCGTCGTGCTGAAGGACCCCAGCGTGGCATCCACCCCGGCCACTGCCAAGGTGACCGAGGCCGCCATCATGAAGGTGGTGGATGACCAGCTTGGTGCCGTGGCCAGGCCAGCGCGTGTGCGCTTTGTCCATGTGCTGCCCAAGACGCGCAGCGGCAAGCTGCTGCGCCGTGCCATTCAGGCCGTGTGCGAAGGCCGCGACCCGGGTGATCTGACCACCATGGAGGACCCCGCAGCCTTGCAACAGATCAAGGACTCGGTGGTCAGCTAGCCGTCAGACGATTGTCTAAAACCGGATTAGTGCCAATGAGAGCCCCAATTCAGTGGCACAATCCAGTCCGCAACCAAGGTCCTTCCCATGCCACAGTCGCATCCGCTAACCGGTTCAGCCGTGTCGCGGAAGGTTAATCAACTAGCTTTAACCAGCTAATGTTCCCCCAAGGGGAACGGAGGTCAGCGCAATATGAGTGATTCCCAGTCGTCTATTTACCAGGCGTACCAAGGCAATACCCACCTTTTTGGTGGCAATGCTCCCTACGTCGAAGAGATGTATGAAAACTACCTGGCTAATCCCGGTAGCGTCCCCGATTCCTGGCGCGAATATTTCGACGCCCTGAGCCATGTGCCCGCAGTCGACGGCTCGAACGCCAAAGACGTGGCGCACTTGCCCGTCATCAATGCCTTTGCCGAGCGCGCCAAGTCCGGCGTCACCAAGGTCGTCATGGCCAGTGCCGATGTCGAAATGGGCCGCAAGCGCACCGCCGCACAGCAGCTGATTGCCGCTTACCGCAATGTCGGTCAGCGTTGGGCCGATCTCGATCCGCTCAAGCGCACCGAGCGCCCGGTCATCGTCGATCTGGACCCGGCCTACTACGGTTTCACCGACGCCGATCAGGAAACCGTATTCAACACCAGCAACACCTTTTTCGGCAAGCAGACCATGTCGCTGCGCGAGTTGCTGAACGCCCTGCGTGAAACCTACTGCGGCACCCTGGGCGCCGAGTACATGTACACCACCGACCAGACCGAGAAGCGTTGGTGGCAGCAAAAGCTGGAATCGATACGCAGCAAGCCTAATTTCACTTCCGAAAAGAAGAAGGCCATTCTGGAACGCCTGACCGCGTCCGAAGGCCTGGAGCGTTTCCTCCACACCAAGTTTGTGGGCCAGAAGCGCTTCTCGCTCGAAGGTGGCGAAAGCTTTATCGCCGCCATGGACGAACTGATCCAGCAAGCCGGCGCCAAGGGCGTGCAGGAAGTCGTGATCGGTATGGCCCACCGCGGCCGCCTCAACGTGCTGGTCAACACCATGGGCAAGATGCCCAAGGATTTGTTTGCCGAGTTCGATCACACCGCCCCCGAAGACCTGCCTTCTGGCGACGTCAAGTACCACCAAGGTTTCAGCTCCGACCTGTCCACCCCTGGCGGCCCGGTCCATTTGTCGCTGGCATTCAACCCCTCGCACCTGGAAATCGTCAACCCCGTGGTTGAAGGTTCGGTGCGTGCGCGTATGGACCGCCGTGGCGACACCAAGGGGGCGCAAGTGCTGCCCGTGCTGGTGCACGGTGACTCCGCTTTCGGCGGCCAGGGCGTGAACCAGGAAACCCTGGCACTGGCCCAGACCCGTGGTTACACCACCGGCGGCACGGTCCACATCATCATCAATAACCAGATCGGCTTCACCACGTCGGATCCGCGCGACATGCGAAGTTCGGTGTATTGCACCGACATCGTCAAGATGGTGGAAGCGCCGGTGCTGCACGTCAACGGCGATGATCCGGAAGCCGTCGTGCTGGCCACGCAAATGGCGCTCGAATACCGCATGACCTTTAGCAAGGATGTGGTTCTGGACATCGTTTGTTACCGCAAACTCGGCCACAACGAGCAGGATACGCCCGCTCTGACCCAGCCGCTGATGTACAAGAAGATTGCCCAGCATCCCGGCACGCGCAAGCTGTACGCCGACCGCCTGAGCGCGCAAGGCCTGGGCGAAACCCTGGGTGACGACATGGTGAAGGCCTACCGCGCCGCCATGGATGCAGGCAAGCACACGGCCGATCCGGTGCTGACCAATTTCAAGAGCAAGTTTGCGGTGGACTGGGCCCCGTTCCTGGGCAAGAAGTGGACCGATGCCGGTGACACCGCCATTCCCATGTCCGAATGGAAACGCCTGGCCGAAAAAATCACCACGATTCCGGCCAGCGTGACACCGCACAACCTGGTCAAGAAGGTATTTGACGACCGCGCAGCCATGGGCCGCGGTGACGTGCCGGTGGATTGGGGCATGGGCGAGCACATGGCCTTTGCATCCCTGGTGGCCAGCGGCTATCCGGTGCGCCTGAGCGGTGAAGACTGCGGACGCGGCACCTTTACCCACCGCCATGCCGTGATCCATGACCAGAACCGTGAAAAATGGGACACCGGTACCTATGTGCCCCTGAGCAACGCGGCCGACAACCAGGCTCCGTTTGTGGTAATCGACTCCATCTTGTCCGAAGAGGCCGTGCTGGCCTTTGAGTACGGTTATGCGTCGAACGACCCCAACACCTTGGTGATCTGGGAAGCCCAGTTTGGTGACTTCGCCAACGGCGCCCAGGTGGTGATCGACCAGTTCATCGCCTCCGGCGAAGTGAAGTGGGGCCGCGTCAACGGCATCACGTTGATGCTGCCGCACGGCTACGAGGGCCAGGGCCCCGAGCACAGCTCGGCACGCCTGGAGCGCTTCATGCAGTTGGCGGCCGACACCAATATGCAGATCGTGCAACCGACGACTGCAAGCCAGATCTTCCACGTGCTGCGCCGCCAGATGGTGCGCAACCTGCGCAAGCCCCTGGTCATCATGACGCCCAAGTCGCTGCTGCGCAACAAGGATGCCACGTCTCCACTGTCCGAGTTCACCAAGGGCAGCTTCCAGACCATCATCCCTGAGCAAAAGGATATCAAGGCCGACAAGGTCAAGCGCCTGGTTGCCTGCTCCGGCAAGGTCTATTACGACCTGGTCAAGAAGCGCGAAGAAAAGGGTCTGGACGACGTCGCCATCATCCGTGTTGAGCAGCTTTATCCCTTCCCGCACAAGGCCTTCTCCACCGAGCTGAAGAAGTACCCGAATGTGACCGAAGTGGTGTGGTGCCAGGACGAGCCCCAGAACCAGGGCGCCTGGTTCTTTGTGCAGCACTATCTGCACGAAAACATGATCGAAGGACAGCGTCTGGGTTATTCCGGTCGCGCGGCTTCGGCTTCCCCCGCAGTGGGATACGCACACCTGCACCAGGAGCAACAAAAGGCTCTTGTCGAAGGCGCATTCGCAAAGCTCAAGGGCTTTGTGCTTACCAAATAAACACCGAAAGAATTGATATGGCTATCGTAGAAGTTAAGGTCCCCCAACTGTCCGAATCCGTTGCGGAAGCAACCATGTTGCAGTGGAAGAAAAAGGTCGGCGATCTGGTGACCGCCGATGAAACCCTGATCGAAATTGAGACCGACAAGGTGGTGATGGAAGTTCCTGCCCCGGCTTCCGGCGTGCTGATGGAGTTGATCGTTGGCGACGGCGCAACCGTACTGGCCGAGCAACTGATCGCTCGCATCGACACCGACGGCAAGGTTGGAGCTGCTGCTGCTGCTCCCGCCGCTGCGCCTGTCGTAGCTGCCGCATCGGTGGCTGCTGCTCCCGCAGCAGCTGCATCCAACAGCAAGGCCGGTGTGGCCATGCCCGCTGCTGCCAAGCTGCTGGCCGACAACAACCTGGCCGTAGGCGCCGTCGACGGTACTGGCAAAGACGGACGCGTCACCAAGGGTGATGTGCTGGCCGCGGTTGCCGGTGGCGTGAAATCCACCGCTGCTTTGATTTCCACCGGCGTGCCGGTCAAGGCGCTGGCACCTGTTGCCACCAAGGCCGTCGCCCTGGGCGATCGCCCGGAACAGCGCGTGCCCATGACACGTCTGCGTGCCCGTGTGGCCGAGCGTCTGCTGCAGTCACAATCGACCAACGCGATACTTACCACCTTCAACGAAATCAACATGGCCCCGGTCATGGACATGCGCAAGCGCATGCAAGAGCGTTTCGAGAAGGAACATGGCTGCAAGCTCGGTTTCATGAGCTTCTTCGTCAAGGCGGCAGTGCACGCCCTGAAGAAATTCCCCGTGCTCAACGCCTCGGTTGATGGCAATGACATTGTCTACCACGGCTACTTCGACATCGGTATCGCGGTCGGCTCGCCCCGTGGCCTGGTGGTGCCGATTCTGCGCAACGCCGACCAGATGAGCTTTGCCGAAATCGAGAAGAAGATTGCCGAATTCGGCGTCAAGGCCCGTGACGGCAAGCTGGGCATGGAAGAAATGACCGGCGGTACCTTCTCCATCTCCAATGGCGGCACCTTCGGCTCCATGATGTCTACTCCCATCATCAACCCGCCCCAGTCGGCCATCCTGGGCGTACACGCCACCAAGGACCGTGCCATGGTGGAAAACGGCCAGGTGGTGGTTCGCCCCATGAACTACTTCGCCATGTCCTACGACCACCGCATCATCGACGGCCGCGAAGCCGTTCTCGGTCTGGTTGCGATGAAGGAAGCTTTGGAAGACCCAGCCCGTCTGTTGTTTGATATCTAAGTAGGAGCTACTGCGCGGTTGCGTGGCGTTGTTGCGGGTCCCGCTCTCCCCATCCTCGCGTAGCGCTGCTACGTTGCGGTGGGTCGCCCCCCGCGCCTAGCCACACAGCCGCTCGCTACGCTCTACCAGCGCAACCCATTAGGAGAATTCCCATGAGTAAAAGTTTTGACGTCGTCGTGATCGGCGCCGGCCCCGGCGGCTATATCGCTGCCATCCGTGCTGCCCAACTGGGCTTTAGCGTGGCCTGTATTGATGAGTGGAAGAATGACAAGGGTGGCCCCGCTCCTGGCGGCACCTGCACCAACGTCGGTTGCATCCCGTCCAAGGCGCTGCTGCAGTCCAGCGAGCACTTCGACCATGCCAACCACCACTTCGCTGAACACGGCATCAGCGCCAAAGACGTGAAGATGGATGTGGCCAAGATGATTGCCCGCAAGGACACCGTCGTGAAGCAAAACAACGACGGCATTTTGTACCTGCTGAAAAAGAACAAGATCACGTTCCTGCACGGTCGCGGTTCTTTCGTCAAAGCAACGGATGCGGGTTACGAAATCAAGGTCACCGGCGCTGCGGAAGAAACCGTCACCGGCAAGCACATCATCCTGGCCACCGGCTCCAACGCCCGCGCGCTGCCCGGCACACCGTTTGACGAAGTCAATGTGCTGTCCAACGACGGTGCCCTGAAAATCGGCGCTGTGCCCAAGAAGCTGGGCCTGATCGGCTCCGGCGTCATCGGACTGGAAATGGGCTCGGTCTGGCGTCGTCTGGGCTCTGAAGTCACCATCCTCGAAGGTTTGCCGACCTTCCTGGGCGCGGTGGACGAACAGGTTGCCAAGGAAGCGCACAAGGCCTTCACCAAGCAGGGGCTGAAGATTGAACTCGGCGTCAAGGTCGGTGACATCAAGACCGGCAAAAAAGGCGTGTCGGTGGCCTACACCAACGCCAAGGGCGAAGCCCAGACGCTGGACGTGGACAAGCTGATCGTGTCGGTTGGCCGGGTTCCCAACACCATCGGCCTAGCCGCTGACGCCGTGGGTCTGGCGCTCGACGAGCGTGGTGCCATCGTGGTGGACGGCGACTGCAAGACCAACCTGCCCAACGTCTGGGCGGTGGGCGATGTGGTGCGCGGCCCGATGCTGGCGCACAAGGCGGAAGAAGAGGGCGTTGCCGTGGCCGAGCGCATTGCCGGACAGCACGGACATGTCAACTTCAACACCATCCCCTGGGTGATTTACACCAGCCCCGAGATCGCCTGGGTCGGTCGCACCGAGCAGCAACTCAAGGCGGACGGCGTGGCGTACAAGGCCGGCTCCTTCCCCTTCCTGGCCAACGGCCGGGCTCGTGCCCTGGGTGACACCACCGGTTTCGTCAAGTTCCTGGCCGATGCCACGACCGACGAAATCCTGGGCGTGCACATCGTCGGCCCCATGGCGAGTGAACTGATCTCCGAGGCTGTCGTGGCCATGGAATTCAAGGCCAGTGCCGAAGACATCGCGCGCATCTGCCACGCACACCCATCCTTGTCGGAAGCTACCAAGGAAGCGGCTCTGGCAGTGGACAAGCGCACCTTGAACTTCTAAGCCATTGCAGTCATAAACCTTGCCCAATAGCGTCAAGAAAACCTACGAAGCGGAACTGGCCGCCCGTGGCTACCAGGCCGACCCGGCGCAGCTGCGTGCCGTGGAGGCGCTGGAGCGTTGCGCCCAGGAGTGGGCGGCCTACAAGGGCAAGCGCTCCAATGCCTTCAAGAAGCTGATCAACCGCCCGGAGATTCCGCGCGGCGTTTACATGTACGGTGGGGTCGGGCGAGGTAAGAGCTTTCTGATGGATTGCTTTTTCAACGCCGTGCCCTTGAAGCGCAAGACGCGCCTGCACTTTCACGAGTTCATGCGCGAGGTGCACCGCGAGCTGGCCGATCTGCAGGGCACCGTCAATCCGCTGGACGAACTGGCGCGACGCATGGCGCTGCGCTACAAGCTGGTCTGCTTTGACGAATTCCATGTGGCCGACATCACCGACGCCATGATCCTGCACCGGTTGCTCTCGGCCATGTTCGAGAACGGCGTGGGCTTTGTCACCACCTCCAACTTCAAGCCAGACGACCTCTACCCCAATGGGCTGCACCGTGCCCGCATACTGCCGGCCATCGAGTTGCTCAACAGCAGCATGGAAGTGCTGAGCGTGGACAACGGCACCGACTACCGCACCCGCACGCTTGAGGCCGTCAAGCTCTACCACTGCCCGCTGGGCCCCGAGGCCGACGCGGCCATGATGGAGGCCTTTAACGCGCTGGCTGAGCAGCAGGATGAAGATCCGATCCTGAACATTGAATCGCGCCAGATCCGCGCCTGGCGCAAGGCCGGTGGCATGGTCTGGTTCAACTTCAAGACCCTGTGCGGTGGACCGCGTTCGCAAAACGACTACCTGGAAATCGCCTCGCGTTTTCACACCGTATTTCTCAGCGATGTGCCGCAGATGTCGGTGCGCCTGGCCTCCGAGGCGCGGCGCTTTACCTGGCTGATCGACGTGCTGTATGACCGGCGCGTCAAGCTGGTGTTGTCGGCCGAGGTGCAACCCGAAGAGCTGTACACAGAGGGCCCGATGGCGCATGAATTTCCGCGCACGGTGTCACGGCTTTCCGAAATGCAGTCCAAGGAATACCTGGCGCTGGAGCGACGCCTGGTCGACACCGGACTCACCTGATGCGCAAGCTCTTGAGCCTGCTGGCGTTGCTCTGCGCCCCCGCCATGGGCGAGCCGATAGCGGGTGCGGCCGTCAGCGGCGCGGAGTACCAGCGCATAGACCAGCTTCGTGAGCGGGAAATGGCGGATTTCACGGCGCGTGAATCGGCCTGTTACCAACGCTTTGCGGTCAATGACTGCCTGAAGGAGCTTCAGCCCGCGCACCGCGCCGTGCTGGCCGATCTGAAACGACAAGAAGTGCTGCTGCATGACCGTGAGCGCGCCCAGCAGGCTGTGCAGCAGTTGCAGCGTGCCGAACAAAAGGCCCTGGAAAAACAGCAAGCGGCCCAGCAGGCCGCGGCTGCGGCCACAGTTGCTGAAGAAAAATGGCAGGCGCAAGGGGCTAAGCAGGCAGCACACGCGCAGAACACTGCATCCGGCAGCCGCTCCATTGTGCTGCCTTCCGGCCCCAGCGCTGCCGAGCGTACGGCCAACGCCAAAAGCTATGCCGCCAAGCAGGCAGCAGCCGAGCAAAAACGCCAGCAAGTCGCCAAACGGCTCAAGCGGATTGAAAAACCGGTGGCACCGTTGCCTCCCTGAGCCTACTCCAGCCGCTCGAGCTTGACCACCACGATGGATAGGTTGTCACCGCGGCCCCGGGCGCGGGCACGGGCCTTGTCGATCAGGAATTCGCAGGCTTCGCGGGCCGACAGCGTCGCCAGCACCGAGCCGATTTCAGCGTTCGAGAAGTAATGCCAGACGCCGTCGCTGCAGGCCATCAGCGTGTCACCAGCGCGCAGTTGCGGGATCAGGTGGTGCTCCACCGGAGGCTCGCTTTCGCTACCCAGGCAGCCCATCAGAATATTGGACTGCGGGTGTACGGTCGCCTGTTCTTCGGTGATCTCGCCCCGGTTCACCAGGGTCTGCACATAGGAATGGTCTATGGTGCGCTGGACCAAGCTGCTGCCGTTGAAATGGTATATGCGTGAATCACCGCTATGCGCCCAATGGCAGTCCCCGCCCGGGTTTATGAGGAAGGCGGCCAGCGTGCTGTGCGGTTCTTGTTCGGCGGAAATGGCGGTGAGCTTGATCACCAGATGCGCTTCGTCGACGATTTGCTGGAGTAAGGCGTCGGCATCTTCGGTGGCTGGGTCATAGCGCTCAAACACTTGCTTGGCCGTCATCATGACCTGGTCTGAGGCCTTGCGTCCGCCACTGCGTCCGCCCATGCCGTCAGCCACCACGCCCAGAATGCAGCCGTTGACGCGCGGGTGCTTGAGCAGCGCCACCTGGTCTTGCTGGTAATTGCGATCGCCCTTGTGAATGCCCGTGGACGCGTGAAGTCGGTAGCCGTTTGTAGCCATGTTAGCCGTGCCGTGAAGCAAACCTGTTGCTTGTCCCTGATCTGGTCGTATTATCAAGGCTGCGGCTGTCGTTCCCGTTGCGGCAGGCGGCAAATTTATTCCCCACCTTCCTTCTTTCGCTCTTCCCCTTGACCCTCAATTTGAATTCCCCGCAACGGCGCCTGATCGCATTGCGCATGGAGCATGGTGACCTGGATGCCCTGATCGACCAGGCCTCGGAAAAGCGTCCCATCGATGAGCTAATGATGCAGCGCCTTAAAAAAAAGCGCCTCGCCCTGCGCGATCAGATCGCCCGCGTAGAGCTTGAGCTGTCTCCCGACGAGCCGGCCTGAATGGTCTTGCCCGTTCGCGTAGCTGCGGCCTTTGCTGTGGGCGGGCCCTTGGCCCTGTCGGTGGCCGAGTACCGGCCGCGCGAAGGCCAGCTGCAAATGGCGGCGGCCGTCGCCGAACTCATGCAGGCCGGCGGCATGCTGGTGGTGGAGGCTGGAACCGGCGTGGGCAAGACCTTTGCCTATCTGGTGCCGGCGCTGCTATCGGGCCAGCGCGTGTTGGTTTCCACCGCCACCAAGGCCTTGCAGGATCAGCTGTTTGGCCGTGACATTCCCCATTTGCTCCAGCTGCTGGGTCTGGCGCTGCGGGTGGCCCTGCTCAAGGGACGCAGCAGCTACCTGTGCCTGAACCGCATGGAGTCGGCGCGTCAGGACTGGCGCATGGACGAACGATCAGCCCTACAGCAGCTGGCACGGGTTGAAAACTGGGCCCACGCCACCCGCAGCGGCGATCTGGCCGAGGTGGACGCGCTGGACGAAACTTCCCCCTTGCTGCCCCTGATTACCTCTACCCGCGAAAACTGCCTGGGTTCGCGCTGCCCACAGGCCAGCACCTGCTTTGTGAATCGGGCCAGGCGCGAGGCGCTGGCGGCCGATCTGGTGGTGATCAACCACCACCTGTTTTTTGCCGACCTGAATGTGCGTGAATCGGGCGTGGCGGAGTTGCTGCCCTCGGTGCATGCGGTGGTGTTTGACGAGGCGCACCAGCTCAATGAAATTGGTGTGCAGTTTTTGGGGCGGGCCTTGGGCACCGGGCAACTGAGCAGCTTTGCCCGTGACCTGGAGCAGCTGGCCCTGGCGCATGCCCGCGGTCTGGCACCCTGGGCGGATCTGGCACGAGCCGTAGAGCAGAGCGCGCAGGACATGCGCGAGCGCTTTCCACAGGGCGAGCGCGTGGAACGCATGGACTGGCGTGCGGTGGGCGCGCGCTGGCCATCCCTGATGCAATCGGTCTGTGCCGCACTGGAGGCGGCGCAAGCAGCACTCACTCTGGTGTCAGAAATGGCGCCCGAACTACAAAGCCTTCAGCTGCGTGCCGGCGACCTGCTGGAGCTGCAGACCCTGTTCCTGCAACCCGTTCCAGCGGACGCGGTGCGCTGGTTGGAGCTGGGTCGCCAGCTGCGCATGCTGCAGTCGCCGCTGGACGTGTCGCTGGCCATGCAAACCCGGGTGCTTCCGGCAGAAGGGGGCCAGGGCGGCAATAAGTCCTGGGTGTTTACCTCTGCCACCTTGGGTCACGACGCGCAGTTGAGCTGGATGGTCGACAGCTGTGGCCTGGCCGGTGCCCGTGTTCTCAAGGTGCCCAGTCCATTTGACTATGCGAAGCAGGCGGCACTGTACGTACCCAAGGACTTTCCCGCACCGGGCGATCCACAGCACAGCCTGGCCGTGGCGCGGTTGGCGCTGCAAGGCGCGCTCACACTGGGGGGGCGCACCCTGGTGCTGACCACGACCCTGCGCGCCATGCGCAGCATAGGCGACGCCTTGGCACAGGGTCTGCAGGGCAGGGATGATCTGGAACTGTTGGTGCAGGGCGCTCGCCCCAAGCGCGAGTTGTTGTCACGCTTTTTGCAAGGTGGCATGCGGGGTCAGGGTGCCATCTTGGTGGCCTCGGCCACTTTCTGGGAAGGCATTGACATGCCGGGTGAGGCACTGCAGCTCCTGCTGATCGACAAGCTGCCGTTCAGCCCACCCGATGACCCGGTGCTACAAGCACGCTCCAAGGCGCTGGAAGAGCAGGGTAAGAGCGCCTTTAAACACCTGCATCTGCCGCAGGCGGCGGTGGCACTCAGGCAGGGCGCCGGGCGCCTGATACGCCGCGAATCCGATCAGGGCCTATTGGTGGTGTGCGATGCGCGCCTGAACCAAAAGGGCTATGGCCGTCAGTTGCTAGCGGCCTTGCCCCCCATGCGCAGGCTGTTGAGTCCGCAGGATTTCGAGGAAACCCTGGATGCCCTCAACTCAGTCAGCAGGTCTACCAGAATTTCCACCACGGATCATCCACCGTTTTGAATCCCTTGGAGAGGAATTCGGACTGCGGATAGCTGGTCTCCAAAATACGGCGCGTATCGTCGCGCAGGGCCACCAAGCCCAGCGCATCGTAAGACTTGTAGGCGATAAACAGGGCTTCTTCCAGTGCCGGCACATCGCGGTAGTCGGCGATGGCAGTCTGGGCGCGATTCAGTGCCGCCAGATAGGCGCCACGTTTGAAGTAATAGCGCGCCACATGCACCTCGTACTGCGCCAGCGAACTGACGATGTAATTCATGCGCTGCGCGGCATCGGCGGAGTATTTGGATTGTGGAAAGCGGGCGATCAGCTCCTTGAAGGACTCAAAGGCTTCCTTGGATGCCTTCTGGTCGCGTTCGGACAGATCCTGGCGCGAGATGGCAGAGAACAGCCCGAGGTCGTCATTGAAATTGATGATGCCCTTGAGATAGAGCGCATAGTCCAGCGCCGGACTTGCCGGATGCAGCTTCATGAAACGGTCCAGCGTCGAAATCGCCTGGGCCGGTTCGCCGTTGCGGTACTGCGCATAGGCCTTGTCCAGCTGCGCCTGCTGTGCCAGTGGTGTGCCGGCAGCACGGGCTTCGAGCTTCTCCAGCAAGGGCACGGCCTTGTCATACTGGCCATTGTCCATGGAGTCCTTGGCCTCTGCATAGATGGCGTTGGGGCTCATGGCCAGGGTCTTGTCGACGACGGCCGTGGAGCAAGCGACTAGGCCCAGCGCCACGGTTATCAGCCCCATGGCATAAACAACCGATAATTTGACTCGCAACATTGTGGGAAACCTTCTTGAAACAGACCATTGGGATTATATCGGCCACCCCCCTGGACATTCAGGCGGAGGACGCTGAGGAGCTGGGGCCCGAATCGGACATCCGTGACCTGCAAGTGGGGACTGAGCAGCATGGCGAGCGCCTGGACAAGGCCTTGGCCCACAGTGTGCCCGAGTTTTCCCGCAGCTATTTGCAGCAGTTGCTGGAGTCTGGTTTTGTCAGCTTCAATGGCAAGACCGGTCTCAAGGCCTCGCACAAGGTCAAGGCCGGCGACGCCATCGCGGTGGAAATGCGTCCTACGCCCCAAAGCCAGGCCTTCAAACCCGAAGCGGTGGATTTCGGCATCGCCTACGAAGACGCGCATATTTTGGTGGTCAACAAGCCGGCCGGCCTGGTGGTGCATCCGGCGCCCGGCAACTGGAGCGGTACCCTGCTCAATGGGCTGTTGGCCCATGCCCCGTGTTTTTTGATGGTGCCGCGCGCCGGCATCGTGCACAGGCTGGACAAGGACACCAGTGGTCTGATGGTGGTGGCCAAAAGCCGGGAGGTGATGGATGCCCTGGTCAAGGCGATTGCGGCGCGTGAGGTCAGTCGCCAGTATCTGGCCTTGGCCCATGGTGCATGGAGCGGCCCGGCCCGCAAAACGGTTGATGCGGCCATAGGGCGCGACCCGCGCAACCGTCTGCGCATGGCGGTGGTGGATCTGGCCACCCAGTCCGGTAAAACGGCACGCACCGATTTTGAACGCCTGGCCAGTGACGCCAGCAGCAGTTACGTGCGCTGCATTTTGCACACCGGGCGCACGCACCAGATCCGCGTGCACATGGCGTCCCTCGGTCATCCCTTGATTGCCGACCAGGTATATGGCGGCTCCGCGCTGTTTGGCATGAGGCGCCAGGCCCTGCATGCCACGCGACTGGCTTTTTTGCATCCGATCAGCGCCGAGGCACTGCAGTTCGACTCGCCGGTTCCCGCCGACATGGCGCAGGCCTTGCTGCATTTCGGCCCTGCGTTACAATCGGGGCTAGCCTGAACAGCTGAAGGCCTCACACTAGAGTGGAGGCCGCTGTGGGGTGCACCCCCAGCCATCCGAAGAAACCCCATTGATGCGTCGCCGTGAGGGCGATGTTTTCCGGAAAATGCCTGCAATGAATTTGGCGGACGCAAAGCGGGTCCTTGAGACCGCACTGATTTGCACTCAACAACCGATGCCCGTGCGTGACATGCGCAGCCTGTTTGCCGGCGCGCTGGGAGCCGATACGCTCAAAACCCTGCTGGAAGAACTGCGCGACGATTGGTCGGGTAAGGGTGTGGAACTGGTCAGCGTGGCGACCGGCTGGCGCTTTCAGAGCCGCCCCGAGATGCGCGAATACCTGGACCGGGTGCATCCCGAAAAGCCGCCGCGTTACACCCGTGCGACGCTGGAGACTCTGGCCATCATTGCCTATCGCCAACCGGTGACGCGCGGCGATATGGAAGACATACGCGGCGTGACGATCAATTCGCTGTTGATCAAGCAGCTGGAAGACCGGGGCTGGGTGGAGGTGATTGGTCACCGCGAGGCGGCAGGGCGGCCGGCCTTGTTCGCTACCACCAAACAGTTTTTGGATGATCTGGGCCTGGCCTCGCTGGACCAGCTGCCCATGCTGGACAGCCCCAACCAGGCATCTGCCGCGTTTGAGTCGCTAGTGCCGCTGGAAGAAGAATTGGCCTTGTCGCCTGCGCCCACAGCCGACCTGGCCGAGCCTGAATTGCAATTGGATATGCCCCTGGGCGCCCCTGAACCGGACGCGCCCCACTTTTGGATGGAAACACGCTATGAATGAAACCACGCCCGCCCCGGATATCGAAGAACCCGTCGCAGAAGAGGCTGCCATTGTGTTCACGGTGGCTCCCGCTGTGGATGAGTCGCCTGTTGCGGCCAGTCTGCCCACGCGCTTTGATGACATCCTGTCGGGCCAGTTTGATGCCGATGAAGAGGTCGAAGAGCTGGCACCGCCTAAGCGGGTGTTGGCGCCCATGGCTGAAACCCCCAAGCTGCACAAGGTGTTGGCCCAGGCCGGCATGGGCTCGCGCCTGGAAATGGAGCAGCTGATCCTGGAAGGCCGCATTTCGGTCAACAATGAGCCGGCCCATATCGGCCAGCGCATCCAGTTTGGCGACAGCCTGAAGGTCAATGGCAAGCCGATTCGAGTGCGCATAGACCCGCCACCGGCCCGCGTGATTGCCTACCACAAGCCAGTGGGCGAGGTTGTCACCCATGACGATCCGCAGAATCGCCCCACGGTGTTTCGCAAGCTGCCCAAGCTGCCGCAAGGCAAATGGCAGTCGGTGGGACGTCTGGATCTGAATACCGAAGGCCTGTTGCTGTTCACCAGTTCGGGCGAGTTGGCCAACAACCTGATGCACCCCCGCTTTGGCCTGGAGCGCGAATACGCGGTGCGGGTGCTGGGCGCACTGACCAAGGACGAAAAGGCCATGCTGCTGTCCGGCGTCAAACTCGACGACGGTATGGCCCAGTTTGGCTCGATTGAAGACGGCGGCGGCGAGGGCTCCAACTGCTGGTACCGAGTCACCATTTCCGAAGGCCGCAACCGTGAGGTGCGCCGCATGATGGAGGCCGTGGGCCATGCCGTCAGCCGCCTGATCCGCATCCGCTATGGCGCCATGTTGCTGCCGCGCGGCCTCAAGCGCGGTGCCTGGATGGAACTCGACGACGCCGATATCCGCGGCCTGATGCAGGCCGCCGGTGGCGTGCGCGCTCCCGGCGAACGGGGTGATCAGCCGGCGCGTGAAGGCGCAGCAGGCAATACGCGCGGCAATCGCGGCCCGCGTGGCAACCGCCCGCGCTCGGGCGGACCGCGCGGCAATACCGATACCGGCCCAGGCCGCAATGCCCAGGGTCGAAACGGGGCAGGGCGCAGTGCCCGCCCGGAGCGCTCGGACGACCGACCTAGCGGCAATGCCCAACCCGATCCGATGAAGACCTCGCTGGGCTACATAGGCGCCGACAGTTTTAACCGCCAACGTCAGGATCGCGCGCAGCGCCCGGGCGGCACCGGCGGACCCCGGCGCAGCGGTGGTGGCGGTGGCGGACGTGGGCGGCCGGGCTAAATTCACCGGCTCGCAATGCTAAAATGATAGGCTTTGCCACTCGGGCAAATTACTCAATCCAGATCAGGAATTTTCATGACTATCGAACGCACTCTCTCCATCATCAAGCCTGACGCCGTTGCCAAAAACGTGATCGGTCAAATCTACGCCCGCTTTGAAGCAGCTGGCCTGAAGGTGGTTGCCGCCCGTATGGCGCATCTGTCTCGCCGCGAAGCCGAAGCGTTTTACGCGGTGCACGCAGCCCGTCCCTTCTTCAAGGACCTGGTGGAATTCATGATCTCTGGCCCGGTGATGATCACGGCCCTGGAAGGTGAAAACGCCATCCTGAAGAACCGTGACCTGATGGGCGCTACCGACCCCAAGAAGGCCGACGCCGGCACCATCCGCGCTGACTTCGCTGACAGCATCGACGCCAACGCCGTGCACGGCTCTGACGCTGCGGAGACGGCTGCGGTGGAAATCGCATTCTTCTTCCCCGGCACCGACGTCTTCGCACGCTAATCTGGCTTTTCAATGACGGCCAACCTGCTTGATTACGATCTGGACGGATTGGCTGCTTTTTGCGAGCGGCTGGGTGAGAAGCGTTTTCGCGCCACCCAGTTGTTTCGCTGGATTCATCAAAAAGGCGCGGTCCAATTTGATGACATGACGGATCTGGCCAAGTCCTTGCGCGAAAAGCTCAAGACCACGGCGCATATCCAGGCGCTCACCGTTCTGTCCCAACATATTTCTTCTGATGGCACCATCAAGTGGCTGTTTGACGTGGGCGGCGGCAACGCCATTGAGACGGTATTTATTCCCGAAGACGACAGAGGCACGTTGTGTGTGTCATCCCAGGCCGGTTGTGCCGTGGGTTGCCGCTTCTGTTCCACCGGGCATCAGGGTTTCAGCCGCAATCTGACTGCAGCTGAAATCATTGGACAACTCTGGTTTGCCGAGCATTTCCTGCGCAAGTATCTGGGCGTGGAGGAACGCGTCATCTCCAATGTGGTGATGATGGGCATGGGCGAGCCGCTACAAAACTACCTGCCTGTGGTGCAAAGCTTGCGCGTGATGCTGGACGATCACGGCTATGGCCTGTCACGCCGCCGGGTCACCGTTTCCACCTCGGGTGTGGTGCTCAAAATGGATAGACTGGGCCAGGATTGTGCCGTGGCTTTGGCGGTGTCCCTGCACGCACCCAACGATGCCTTGCGCGATAACCTGGTGCCACTGAATCGGACCTATCCGCTAAAAGAATTGATGGCGGCCTGCCAGCGCTACTTGGAGTTTGCACCGCGCGACTTCATCACCTTCGAATATTGCATGTTGGATGGCGTCAATGACACGCCGGTCCATGCCCAGGAACTGGTGGAGCTGGTCCAGGCCCATGGCAAAAATGGCTGGTGCAAGCTCAACTTGATTCCCTTCAACCCATTTCCCGCCTCCGGACTGAAGCGCTCGAACCACAGCGCCGTGCTGGCGTTTGCACAGGTGCTGAGCGCCGCAGGCATTGTGACCACCGTGCGCAAAACGCGGGGCGACGATATCGATGCCGCATGCGGCCAACTGGCCGGCGATGTGCAGGACCGCACCTCGGTGCTCAAGCGCATGGCCAAGCAGCGCACCATCATGCTGACGCCGGTATCCGAGCCAGCGACGCTGCGAGAACCGGGCACATGAAATTAAGCGGGCGCTTTCAAGTTGCGGCTCTGCTGGCCGCAGGCTTTATGGCCCTGCTGCTGTTGGGCGGCGGTCTGGCAGCTTGCGCGTCCGGTGCCACGTCTGCTTCCGCCAGTCCACCGACCTATACCGAGTCGGACGAGCCTGAGAGCCGCAAGCGCGCCACCAACCGCCTCAAACTCGCGGTCCTGTATTTTCAGGACGCCAAGTTGAATTTCGCGTTGGATGAAGTCAAGCAGGCCATAGTCAATGACCCCAATTGGTTTGAGCCCTACGGCATGCGTGGCCTGATCTACCTGCAAACCGGCGAGTTCGCGCTGGCCGAGACCAGCTTTCAAAAGGCCTTGTCTATCAACCCGCAGTCCGCCGACACCATGCACAACTACGGCTTTCTGCTGTGCAAAATGAAGCGTCCCGCCGAGGCCATGAGGTGGTTTGCTGCGGCCCTGGCAGACCCCGGCTATGGCCAGCGCGCCAAGACCTGGAGCGCGCAGGGCAATTGCCAGCTTGCCAATGGCCAGAGCGCTGATGCCGAGGTCAGCTACCTGCATTCCTTTGAACTCGATGCCGGCAATCCGGCCACTGGCTACAGCCTTGCTAGTCTGCTGTTTCAGCGCGGTGAAATGCAGAAGGCGCTGTTCTATGCCCGCCGTGTCAACAACGGTGAGCGCGCGACGGCAGAGTCGCTGTGGCTGGGCATCAAGATCGAACGCAGCCTGGGCAACCGGGACGCACAGTCGCAGCTGGAAGATCAATTGCGCAGGCGCTTTGGCCAATCAAGCCAGGCCCTGGCACTGGAGCGAGGAGCTTTTAATGAGTGAAGATTTGCAGAACCTCGGCCCACCAGTCCAGACGGCCGGTGCGCTGTTGCGCCAGGCAAGGGAATCCACCGGTCTGCATATTGCAGCGCTGGCGGTTGCCATGAAGGTGCCGGTCAAGAAACTGGAGGCGCTAGAGGCGGACCGTCTGGACACGCTGCACGATGCGGTCTTTGTTCGCGCCCTGGCTGCCAGCATGTGCCGCACCCTCAAGATCGACCCGTTGCCGGTGCTGGGTCTGCTGCCAAAGACCGTGGCGCTCCAATTTGAGCGCGATGACCGCGGCATTAACATGCCCTACAGCTCAGGCCTGTTGGCCGGCAATGGTCTCAGGGGGCTATTTGCCAAACCCGCCGTGCTGCTGGTAGCGGCGCTGGTGATAGGGGCATTGGCCGTGATATGGGTTCCGCAATCGGGGGTCACCGAGCGCGCCGCGGAGCTGCTGGCTCAGCCCAAGGTAATGATTCCTGCCAATCCCGCCAGCGCGGCTGCAGCGATTGCAGCACCTGAAGCCGCCACGCCCATGGCTTCCGCCGCAGCGTTGGCAATAGCGCCAGCGGCTTCTGCCAGTGTGGCCGTAGTGGCGCAAGCTGCGCCCGCCTCAGCGCCTGCTTCGGGCGCAGAGGCTGTGGTACTCAAGGCCAGTGGCAGTGCCTGGGTACGGGTCAGCGACAGCCGGGGCGTGGTTCAGTTTGAAAAGACGCTATCCGCTGGCGAAAGTGCTACGGCAGGCGGCGCCATGCCGCTGTCGGTGGTGCTTGGCAATGCGGCTGCGACCGCGGTGATGGTGCATGGGCAAGCTTTTGATCTGGTTGCCGTGACCAAAGACAATGTAGCCCGTTTTGAGGTGAAGTAATGCAAGAACAAAAGGCCATTGAGTTGGCGTCTCCTCGCGTGCGCAGCTCGTTGCGCGCCGACGTGGCATGGGGTAGTCGGGTGGTTTCCATGGGTGCTGGCGAGCCGGTGCGCGTGCAGTCCATGACCAATACCGATACCGAACAGGCGGTGGAAACGGCGCTGCAGGTCAAGGAGCTGGCGATCGCCGGTTCCGAGATGGTGCGCATCACCGTCAACACGCCGGAGGCGGCCCAGGCCGTGCCCTATATCCGCGAGCAGCTCGACCGCATGGGCATAGACGTGCCCCTGATTGGGGACTTCCATTTCAACGGCCACCGCCTGCTGACCGATTATCCGGAGTGCGCCCAGGCCCTGTCCAAGTACCGCATCAATCCCGGCAATGTGGGCAAGGGCGACAAGCGCGACCGCCAGTTCGGCCAGATGATTGAAGCCGCTGTGCGCTGGAATAAGCCGGTGCGCATTGGTGTCAACTGGGGCAGCCTGGATCAGGAGTTGCTGGCTTCCATGATGGACGAAAACAGTAGGCGCAAACAGCCCTGGGACGCCAAGCCGGTGATGTATGAAGCCTTGATCACCTCGGCCATCGCATCGGCCCAGCGCGCCGTGGAGATGGGACTGCCAGCGCATCAAATTTTGCTGTCCTGCAAGGTCAGCGGTGTGCGCGATCTGGTGGCGGTGTACCGCGAACTGGGCAAGCGCTGCGACTATGCGTTGCACCTGGGCCTGACCGAAGCCGGTATGGGCACCAAGGGCACGGTGGCCTCCAGCACGGCACTCGCCATTTTGTTGCAAGAAGGCATTGGCGACACCATTCGCGTCTCGCTGACCCCTGCACCCGGCGAGTCGCGCACCCAAGAGGTGGTGATTGCCAACGAAATTTTGCAGTCCTTGGGCCTGCGCACCTTTGTGCCCAGCGTCACTGCTTGCCCCGGTTGTGGCCGCACCACCAGCACCACCTTCCAGGAGCTGACCCAGCAGATCGACGATTTTTTGCGCGCGCAGATGCCGGTCTGGCGGGTCCGCTATCCCGGTGTGGAACACCTCAAGGTGGCGGTGATGGGTTGCATTGTGAACGGCCCCGGCGAGAGCAAACACGCCGATATTGGCATCAGCCTGCCGGGCACCGGCGAGGCGCCTGCCGCTCCGGTCTTTATTGACGGTGAAAAGCGCATGACGCTGCGCGGCGAACACATCGCCACCGATTTCCAGAAAGTGGTGGAAGACTATATCGAGCAGCGCTTTGCGGTGGCTGCGACTTCCACTGCGATCGACACCTGAAAACGCATGAACGAAAAAATCACTCCACGCAAAGTGGAAAAGTTGCTGGCCGTCAAAGGCATGAACGACATCCTGCCGCCGGAATCGGCGCGTTGGGAGGCCTTGGAGGAACGTGTGCGCAAGTTGATGCGCCGCTTTGCCTATGAGAATGTGCGCACCCCCATCGTCGAGCCTACCGCTCTGTTTGTGCGCGGCCTGGGCGAAGTGACCGACATCGTGGAAAAGGAGATGTACTCCTTTGACGACCGGCTCAACGGCGAGGCGCTGACCCTGCGCCCTGAAAACACCGCTGGTGTGGTGCGTGCCGCCATCGAGCACACGCTCTTGTACAACGGCCCCAAGCGCCTGTACTACATGGGACCGATGTTCCGCCACGAGCGCCCACAGCGCGGTCGCTACCGCCAGTTTCACCAAATTGGCGCCGAGGCCCTGGGCTTTCCCGGTGGTGAGATCGACGCCGAGTTGATCCTGATGGCGCATGCGCTGTGGCAGGAGCTGGGCCTGACCGACGTGGCGTTGCAGCTCAATAGCCTGGGTCAACCCGATGAGCGCCAGCAGCATCGCGCCGCCTTGATTCAGCACTTTGAAGCCCATCACGATCTGTTGGATGAAGAGGCCAAGCGTCGCCTGCACCTGAACCCGCTTCGCCTGCTGGACAGCAAAAACCCGGCCATGCAGGCGGTGATCGAAGCCGCGCCACGGCTGCTGGATTTTCTGGGCGAAGCCTCCAAGCGCCATTTGCAAAGCGTCACCGACGTGCTGGATGCCTGCGGCGTGGCCTACTCCATCAACCCGCGTCTGGTGCGCGGCATGGACTATTACAACCTCACGGTGTTTGAGTTCGTCACCACCAAGCTGGGCTCGCAGGGCACGATTTGCGCCGGTGGCCGCTACGACTACCTGTTTGAACAGGTGGGCGGCAAGCCCACGCCGGCCGTCGGTTGGGCGATTGGCATGGAACGCGTGCTGGAGCTGCTCAAGGAGCAGGGAACGGCCGATTCCGGCCCCGCGCCCGATGCCTACGCGATTGTTCCGGACGCGGCTTTTCTGTCGACCGTGATGGTTTGCCTGCAGGCCTTGCGCGCCCAAGGGGTGTCGGTTCAGATGCACGCCTCCAGCGCCGAGGGCATGGCCAGCATGAAGTCGCAGTTCAAGCGAGCCGACGCTTCGGGCGCTGCTTACGCCCTGGTGTTTGGTGCCGACGAGATGGCGCAGGGACAGGTCACGGTGAAGGCGCTGCGTGATGCGGGCATCGCACAACTAAGCCATGCGCTATCCTGTGCGGCCGAATGGGCCAAGAGCCTACAATCCAACGCTTAACTCATAAGTTCCATGGCAAATCATCTAGACCTCGAAGAACAAGAACAGCTTGATGAAATCAAGCATTTCTGGAAGCAATACGGCAACGCCATCACCTGGGTTTTGATTGTCGTACTGGGCGCTTTTGCTGCCTGGAATGGCTACCAGTACTGGCAACGCAACCAGGCCGCACAGGCTGCCGCCATGTTCGATGAAATCGAAAAAGTGACGCGCGAGGGCGATGCCGACAAGATTAACCGCGCCTTCAAGGAGATGCAGGAGCGCTTTGCGTCTACCGCCTACGCGCCGCAGGCCGGGCTGCTGGTGGCCAAGACCCTGTACGAGTCTGGTAAGGTCGATCCTGCCAAGGCGGCACTGACCTGGGTGGCGGAAAAATCAAGTGATGCGGGTTATGCCTCGGTGGCACGCTTGCGTCTGGCCGGTGTGTTGATGGACGGCAAGGCCTATGACGAGGCCCTGAAGGTGCTGGATAGCGGCATCACGGAAGAATTTGCTGCGCTGCAGGCGGATCGCCGCGGTGACATCCTGCTGGCTCAAGGCAAGAAGCCCGAAGCCAAGGAGCAATACCTCAAGGCCTTCAAGTTGTTTGACGAGAGTACCGACTACCGCCGTCTGGTGCTGGTCAAACTCAATACCCTTGGCGTGGATCCGATGGTGGCAGACAAGCCTGTCGTCGTGCAAGCCGCCGTTGTAGCGAAGTGAACCAAGTGAAGCAAGTGAAGCACCTTCTGCTGCGTGGAGTCTCGGGACTGCGCTATCCGCTCGCTGCGGCTTTGGCCTTGACCCTGTTGGCCTGTGCCGGGCCCGAGCGACCCAAGCCCGCGCAGCTGGCAGCCAATGTGCCGCTGATCGGTGTGCGTGCCGTCTGGACCGCATCCATTGGGCCGGTAGATTTTCCGCTGGATATGCGTGTGGTGGAGGGCCGCGCCTATGTGGCCAGCGGTGATGGCACGGTGGCTGCGATTGATACGCGCACTGGTGCCGACCTGTGGCGCACCGCACTTGATACGCGCTTGAGTGCCGGCGTCGGCAGCGACGGCCGCTACGCCGCCGTGGTGACCCGCGCCAATGAACTGGTGGTGCTGGATGCTGGCAAACTGGCCTGGCGCCAAAAGCTCAAGGCACTGACGCTGACGGCTCCGCTGGTGGCGGGTGGACGGGTGTTCACCCTCTCCGCCGACCGCAGCGTTTCCTCCTTTGATGCCGCCGATGGCCAACGCCTGTGGCAACAGCAAAAGTCTGCCGATCCGCTGGTACTGGGTCAATCGGGCTTGCTGACGGCCGTGGGCGATACGCTGATCGCAGGAATCGGCGGCAAGGTGGCGGGGATGAATCCTACCACCGGTGCCACGCGCTGGGAAACTGCGGTGGTGAGCGCACGCGGCACCAATGAAGTGGAACGGCTGGTGGATGTGGTGTCGGGCTTTAGCCGCGACGGTAAGCAGATCTGTGTGCGCGCCTTCCAATACGCCGTGTCCTGTGTCGATGCCAGCAGCGGTCGTGCCCTATGGAGCAAACCGGCCAGCGGCAGCAGCGGCATAGCGGGCGATGCCGGCACCGTATTTGGTTCCGAGGCCGATGGCAAGCTCAGCGCCTGGAGCCGCAAGGACGGAGAAAAACTCTGGACGCTGGACCGTTACCGCTTCCGGGTTCTGAGCGCTCCTCTGGTGGCGGGCAACACTCTGATCGTAGGTGACGATGCGGGCAATTTGCACTTCCTGTCCAAGCAAGACGGTGCGCCTCTGAACCGGGTCGTCACCGATGATTCCGGCCTGTCTGTATCGCCCGTGTTGGCCGACAAGACCTTGCTGGTGGTAAGCCGTCGTGGCTCCATCTATGCGTTCAAGCCTGAGTAGGCTGTTTTTAAAGCCTCTATGAAACCCGTTATCGCGCTGGTGGGCCGACCCAATGTCGGCAAGTCCACCCTGTTCAACCGCCTGACCAAGACCCGCGACGCCATCGTAGCGGATTTTGCTGGCTTGACCCGGGATCGCCATTATGGCAATGGCACGCAGGGCAAGCACGACTACATCGTGATTGACACCGGCGGCTTCGAGCCCGACGCCGAAAGCGGCATTTACAAGGAAATGGCCAAGCAGACCCGTCAGGCCGTGGCCGAGGCCGACGTGGTGGTGTTTGTGGTCGATGCGCGTGCCGGTGTGTCCTCGCAAGACCATGACATTGCCAAGTATTTGCGCAAGCTCGGCAAGCCCTGTCTGCTGGTGGCCAACAAGGCCGAAGGCATGACCGAGGGCGTGCAGCTGGGCGAGTTTTTCGAGCTCGGTCTAGGTGAAGTCGTGCCGGTGTCTGCCTCGCACGGCCAAGGCATACGCACCTTGGTAGAGATGGCGCTGGCGCCCTTGAAGCTGCCAGATGAACCCGAAGAAATTGCCGAAGTAGACCCCGGCGTGATCAAGCTGGCGGTGGCTGGCCGACCCAATGTCGGCAAGTCGACGCTGATCAATACCTGGCTGGGCGAAGAACGACTGGTCGCCTTTGACCTTCCGGGTACCACGCGCGATGCCATCTCGGTACCGTTTGAGCGCAATGGCCAACGCTTCGAGTTGGTCGATACGGCCGGTTTGCGCCGCAAGGGTCAGGTGTTCGAGGCCATCGAGAAGTTCTCCGTGGTCAAGACGCTGCAGGCCATTGAATCGTCCAGCGTGGTGCTGTTGCTGATCGATGCCACCCAGGGTGTGACCGATCAGGACGCCCATATCGCGGGCTACATTCTGGAGTCTGGCAGGGCGGTGGTGATTGCGGTCAATAAGTGGGATGCGGTGGACGAATACCAGCGCGAGCTGGTCAAGCGTTCACTGGAAACCCGCATGGGCTTTCTCAAGTTTGCCACCGTACACTTTATCTCGGCGCAAAAGCGCCAGGGCCTGGGGCCGCTCTGGGACTCCATCGCCCAAGCCCATCGTTCCGCCAATTGCAAAATGCCCACGCCGGTGCTGACCCGGTTGCTGCTGGAGGCGGTGCAGTTCCAGACCCCCAAGAAGACTGGCATGTACCGGCCCAAGCTGCGTTATGCCCACCAGGGTGGCATGAATCCGCCCATCATCATCATCCACGGCAACTCGCTGGAGCACGTCACCGAGTCCTACAAGCGCTTTCTGGAAGGGCGGTTTCGCAAGGAATTCGATCTGGTGGGAACGCCGCTGCGCATCCAGATGAAGAGCGCCTCCAACCCCTACGCGGACAAGGATTAGGCAGTTCGGGCCGGCCTGCAAGGAATTTGCACAGCCGGTTCCGGAAGCCCCGTGAATTGTGCTATCGTTAGCTCTTATCAATTTTTTCGAACACGGAAAATATCGTGAATAATAAAGGCCAGCTCCTGCAAGACCCCTTCCTCAACGCTTTGCGTAGGGAGCATGTTCCGGTGTCCATTTACTTGGTCAACGGCATCAAGCTGCAAGGACAAATCGAATCATTTGATCAATACGTCGTGTTGCTGCGTAATACCGTTACCCAAATGGTTTACAAGCATGCAATCTCCACGATCGTTCCCGGTCGCGCGGTCACCTTCAGTGCCGGCGGCGCCGAAGAGCAGCCTCCTGCTGCGTGATCTGACGGTAGAGCCTGAGGCGCACGCTTGGGCGTCGCCGCTAGCCCTTTGACCGATTCCTCACAAAAAACCCGGGCCGCCACCATTCTGGTGGGTGTGGACCTGGGTCATCCTCATTTCGATGCGGCTCTGGAAGAGCTGGGCCTGCTAGCGCAGACTGCTGGCATGCAGCCGGTGGCTCGCGTTACTTGCAAGCGCCGTGCGCCGGACGCTGCGCTCTTCATCGGCTCCGGAAAGGCCGACGAAATCAAACTTCTGGCAGCCCAAGTGGGTGCCACCGAAGTGCTGTTTGATCAGTCGCTCAGCCCCGGTCAACAGCGCAACCTGGAGCGACATCTGGAGCTGCCGGTCAATGACCGCACCTTTTTAATTCTGGAAATCTTCGCCCAGCGCGCCCGCAGCCACGAAGGCAAGCTGCAGGTCGAACTGGCCCGCCTGCAATACCTCAGCACGCGCTTGGTGCGGCGTTGGTCGCACCTGGAGCGCCAGAGTGGCGGCATCGGCATGCGCGGCGGCCCGGGCGAGGCGCAGATCGAACTCGACCGACGCATGATTGGTGAAACCATCAAGCGCACCAAGGAGCGGCTCTCCAAGGTCAAGAAGCAGCGCCAAACCCAGCGCCGCCAGCGCGAGCGCCGCGATGCCTTCAATATTTCGCTGATCGGCTATACCAATGCCGGCAAGTCGACCCTGTTTAACGCCTTGGTCAAGGCGCGTGCCTATGCCGCCGACCAGTTGTTTGCCACGCTAGACACGACCACCCGCCAGCTGTATTTGGGCGAGGCCGCACGATCGGTGTCGCTATCGGACACGGTGGGCTTTATCCGCGACCTGCCGCACGGGCTGGTGGACGCATTTCAGGCCACCTTGCAGGAAGCCGTTGATGCGGATCTGCTGCTGCATGTGGTGGATGCGTCCAATCCCGACCATGTGGAGCAGATTGCGCAGGTGCAGCGCGTGCTCAAGGAAATCGGCGCGCAGGACATCCCGCAACTGCTGGTCTTCAACAAGACCGATGCCTTAGATGCCGACCAACAACCCTTGCGTCTGGTGGATGAATACGAAATAGACGGCGTGCAAACCCCCCGGGTTTTTGCCAGTGCCAAGAGCCTCATTGGCTTGCCGGAACTGCGGCACAAGCTGTCTTCGATTGTGAGTGCCGCGGTGCCAGCAGAAGTTGTGGTACCGGATATCCGCCTGGATGACCCTGAAAATGACGGGGCTGCATTGTGATTGGGCACAATCAGCGCTCTGCCAATAAAGTTGAAGCAATGAAATTTCTACACTCCCGGTTGAACTGGGCCCTGCCTTTGCAGGGACTCCAACGCACGTTCAGCAAGTTCAATAGGTTCGGCATGTTCAATTTGAACGACTCCCGTTGGGGCCGTGGCGATGACAAGGCGGGTGATTCCACCAAGCCCGCCGATG
>TBL_comb47_HYPODRAFT_10001033_pt1 | contig 36734 bp, 26 predicted proteins | sample TroBogypolimnion_40_FD_10682 | JGI IMG/M metagenome (IMG submission 10682)
CAGCAATGCGATCGCATTGCTGAACAGTTGAACAATCGTCCCCGGCTAAGACTAGGCTTTAAGACCCCCAATGAAGTCTATTACTAAAAACACCCTTTTTGTCGCACTACAAATGTGAAACTAAACCCGGTCGGATAAAAAATTGTGGCGTCGAAAATCTCCGGCTGGAATCCGCTTTTGCAGCGGCGAATCCGAAGGATGAAAATCACTCTTGGTGCGCCATTACGCTCGAAAATGCCGCCGACGCGTGGGTGCGCCAAGTGACCTTTGCGCATTTCGCCGGTTCGGCCGTGGCTATTTTTGAAAGTTGCCAACAAATCAGCGTGACCGATTGCCGCTCGCTCGCGCCGGTGGCGGAAGACGCTGGCGGCCGGCGCAACACTTTTTTTACGATGGGCCAGCAGACTTTGTTTTTGCGCTGTCAGGCAGAGTCAGGCCGGCATGATTTTGCGGTCGGTCATGGCGCTGCCGGTCCGAATGCCTTCGTCGAATGCGAGGCTGATTTGCCGACGGCCGACAGCGGGGCAATTGCTAGTTGGTCCAGCGGCACGCTGTTTGATCAGGTGCGGATTGACGGCCAGCGGCTGAATTTGATGAATCGCGGCGGTGACGATGCCGGTGCCGGGTGGTCGGCCGCGAATTCGGTCTTGTGGAATTGCATCGCCGCCAAAATTACCTGCGAAAATCCGCCTGGCGCGCAAAACTGGGCGTTCGGTTCGTGGGGCGAATTTGCTGGCAACGGCGTCTGGCGAAATTCCAACACCACCGCGAAGCCGGAGAGTTTGTTCGCCGCGCAATTGGCTGACCGCCTTGGCAAACCGGCGATGGAGGCGCTTTTGACTCCTGCAACGTTTTCAACCGAAAGCCAAAAAGCGCAATCGGTGGACGAATTGCCGGATTCCCAGCCGAAAATCCGCAGTCCGAAAATGATCATTGCGGTCACGAACGGCTGGCTGGTGTGCGCTGGAAAATTGTTGCTCGGCGGAACACAGCCGATCAATTGGTGGAAAGGTAATTTGCTGCCGAGCGACGCCAAAAATTATGGCGTGAACGTGACCCGCTTTGCACCGGGTCGCAGCGGCGCGGGCTGGACGGATGATCTTAGCGAAATCGCCGCCGGCATGCTGGCGGAAAATCGCGTTGCACTCGATCATCATTACGGCTTGTGGTACGACCGCCGTCGTGAGGACCACGAGCGGGTGCGGCGCATGACCGGCGACGCGTGGCCGCCATTTTACGAACAGCCGTTCGCGCGCAGCGGACGCGGTTTGGCGTGGGATGGTTTAAGCCGGTACGACCTGACGCAATTTAATCCTTGGTATTGGTCGCGACTAGAGCAGTTCGCGGAAATCTGCGATGCGCGCGGTCTGGTTTTGTTCAATGAAAATTATTTCCAGCACAACATTCTCGAAGACGGCGCGCATTGGGTGGATTCTCCGTGGCGCTCGGTGAACAACATCAACGACACTGGCTTTCGTGAGCCGCCGTTTGAAATCGAGAAACGCACGGTGATGGCAGATCAATTTTATGACGTGACCCAGCCGGTCCGCCGCGCGTTGCACGCGAAATTCATCCGGCAGAATCTCGACAATTTCACCAACCACGCAAACGTCATCCAGTTCACCAGCGCCGAATTCTCCGGTCCGCTGGCCTTCGCGCAATTTTGGCTCGACACCATCGCCGCATGGGAACGCGAGACGCAGCAGCATCCGCTCATTGCGCTCGCCGCACCGAAGGATGTGCAGGACGCAATTTTGGCCGAGGAAAAACGCGCGGCGCTGGTGGATGTGATTTGTTTTCGCTATTGGTGGCAGACGGATCGGGGACTCTTTGCGCCGCCGGGCGGTCAGAATTTGTCGCCCCGGCAATCCGAGCGGCAATGGAAAGGCGGCGCGCCGGATGATAAAAATCTGGCGGCGATGGCGGCGGAATACCGGCGCAAATTTTCCGGCAAAGTGATCATTGCCGCCGGCGAGGATGTGGACATGAGCCGGGCCGCGTGGGCGTTTGTCTGCGCCGGCGGTTCGATGCCACAGTTGCCGCGCACGACGGACGCGGGTTTGCTGGCGGCAATTCCGCGAATGCAGCCGTGGCTGGCGGACGCGGCTAGGCAAAAATGGGGATTGCGCGAGCCGGGTCGGCAGTTGTTCATTCACACCGGCACAAGCACGGAACTTGATTTAACGGCGGAAGCCGGCGCGTTCCGCGTCCAGTTGGTGAATCCGGCCACCGGCGTGGTGACGGCGGGAGAAAAAGTCCTGGCCGGCGGCACGGTGAAATTGCCGGACGCGGCGCTGATTTGGTTGACGAAAGAATGATATGAAAAAAATTATCTGCACATTTTTTCTGGCAGGCGTGACATGGTTCACCGCGCACGCGGCCACGACGGTTGAGCAATGGTGCAGGTTTGAACTGGCGTTGCCGGGGCCGACGAATGGCAATCCGTTCACCGACGTCCAAATCTCCGCTCGCTTCCGCGAAGGCGGTTTGATTGCGTCGGGTTCGGGGCAAAGTAATTTGACGGTTGAAGTTCGCGGTTTTTATGATGGTGACGGAATTTATCGCGTTCGATTTATGCCGGAAAAAACCGGTGTTTGGGGCTACGAAACGATCAGCAGTTGTCCGGAGTTGAACGGCAAAACCGGCGAGATCATGGTGACACAACCAGTGGCGCCGAATCACGGGCCGGTTCGCGTGGCGCACACATATCATTTTGCCTACGCCGACGGCACGCCGTACAAGGAGTTGGGCACGACGTGCTATGTCTGGGAATGGCAAGCTGAAGCGTTGCAGGAACAGACGCTCCGGACGCTGGCGGCTTCGCCATTCAACAAAATCCGCTTCTGCGTTTTTCCGAAGCGCTATCAGTGGAACACAAACGAGCCGATTCTTTATCCGTTCGCGGGCAATCCGGCAGCGACGAACTGGGACTTCACGCAGTTCAACGTAAACTATTTTCAGCATCTCGAACGGCGCGTCGCCGATCTGCAAAAACTGGGCATCGAGGCCGACATTATTTTGTTTCATCCTTACGACGAGGGACATTGGGGTTTCGACCGGATGCCGGCGACGGCGGATGATCGGTATTTGCATTACGTCATCGCGCGATTAGCGGCGTATCGCAATGTCTGGTGGTCGTTGGCGAATGAGTGGGATTTCATGAAAGCAAAAACGGAAGCCGATTTCGTGCGCTTTGGGGAAATTGTCTCCCAGGACGACCCCTATCATCATTTGCTTTCGATTCACAACGGCACGAAGATTTTTAATCACACCTTGCCGTGGATCACGCACGCCAGCATTCAGAACGGCGCGGCGGTGGAGGAAGCCGGTCGCGCGGAAATGTACCGCGATGTGTATCGCAAGCCTGTGGTGTATGACGAGGTCAAATACGAGGGCGACATCGAGAGTCGCTGGGGCCAGCTTACCGCTGAAGAACTGGTCTTTCGTTTTTGGAACGCCACCGTCGCCGGCACTTATTGCGGTCACGGGGAAACGTTCAAGAGCGCCGACCAGATTCTCTGGTGGTCCAAAGGCGGCGTGCTGAAGGGCCAAAGTCCGGCGCGGTTGGCATTTTTGCAACAAGTGCTCGCCACTTCGCCGACGGAAGGTATTGAGCCGATAGACCGCTGGCAACGGCCTGAAATCGGCGGCCAGCCGGGGAAATATTACTTAATCTATTTTGGCAAACAGACGCCGACGAATTGGACTTTTCAAATTCCCAAACCGCCGCTGGGAAAATTCCAGTCCGCCGCCGGTCGTAAATTTTCCGTCGAAGTCCTCGACACTTGGGCCATGACGGTGACGCCGGTGCCCGGGGTTTTCACGCTGCAGAAAAAAGACAACTATTCCTTCGGCAACAAAGAAGGTCGCTCCGTTCCGTTGCCCGGCAAACCGTACCAGGCCATTCGCATCCAGCAGGTAAACGAGTAAATGAAATTGGCTCGTCAAATAACGCTGATATGGGTTTTGCTGGCGGCTGGCGGCGACCGGCTGGCGGCGGAAACGATTTCGTTGGTGATTCCCACAAACGCAGTGCCGCGCGTGGTGTTTGGGGCCGAGAAAATTGCGGCGGCGCTTCACGCCGTTAATCTGGAGGCCACGATGGTTCGTTCGGGAATTGGTTCCGGGCAAAAGATTCATCTGGAGATGCCGCATGATTCGTCCGTTGGCCACGAAGGTTTTCGCTTTGATTTAATGGGCCATAACGACTTGGTGATCACGGCGGGTGATAATTCGGGTGCGCTTTACGGTTGTTTGGAATTGGCCCAGCGAATTGGGGAAGCCGGGAAATTGCCGACCGTCGGGATTTCAAATGTACGCGATAAACCGGCCATGACCTTGCGCGGGACCTGCATCGGTATGCAGAAAACCTATATTTTGCCGGGCCGGCACGTGTACGAGTATCCCTACACGCCGGAATTGTTCCCGTGGTTCTACGACCAAAAACGCTGGACGGAATATCTGGATTTTTTGGTCGAGAACCGGATGAACACGCTTTATCTCTGGAGCGGGCATCCGTTTGCGTCGCTCGTGCGGCTGCCGGATTATCCCTACGCGGTCGAAGTGCCGGCGGAAACGTTCCAAAAAAATCAGGCGCAATTCCGTTGGCTCGCGCAGGAGTGTGACCGGCGCGGCATCTGGCTGGTGCAGATGTTTTACAACATTCTCGTTTCAAAACCGTTTGCCGAAACCAACGGCATCGCCACGCAGCTTGCGGCACCGACGCCGCTCGCGGCCGATTACACCCGCAAATCCATCGCTGAATTCGTCCGGCAATATCCCAACGTCGGGCTGATGGTTTGTCTCGGCGAGGCGTTGCGTGAAACGCCGAACCAATTAGCGTGGTGTACGAACGTGATTCTGCCGGGCGTGTTGGACGGTATGCGCGCCGCCGGCTTGACGACGCAGCCGCCGGTGGTCATCCGCACGCACGCGATGGATGCGGAGGCTATCATGCCGGCTGCATATCAGGTTTATTCCAACTTGTTCACGGAATCAAAATACAACGGGGAATCGCTGACGACGTGGGAGCCGCGCGGCAAAGACCAGCAAACCCATCTGGCGATGAGCCGGCTCGGGCCGCATTTGGTGAACATCCACATTCTCTCGAACCTCGAACCGTTTCGCTACGGCGACACAGACTTCATCCAAAAAAGCGTGCAAGCGGCGCGCGACCGGCTTGGCGCGACGGGCATTCATCTCTATCCGTTGTCGTATTGGAATTGGCCGGACGCGCCGGACCTCACGGATCCGCCGTTGCGGCAATGGGAGCGTGACTGGATTTGGTTTGCCGCATGGGCGCGCTATGCATGGAATCCCGATGTGAATCCGAACGAAGATCGCGCGTTTTGGATTTCGCGGCTCGCCGAAAAATATGGCAACCCCAATGCCTCCGAAAAAATTCTTGCTGCCTACAATGCCGCCGGAGAGGTCGCGCCGCGGTTGATTCGCCGCTTTGGAATTACTGAAGGAAATCGCCAGACGCTCTCGCTGGGCATGACGCTCGATCAACTTGTGAACCCAAACAAATACGGCGCGATTGAAGATTTGTGGTTATCGCAGGCACCGCCGGGCGAACGGCTGGATGAATTTGTCCGCAAGGAATGGAATCATGAGCCGCACGTCGGCGAAACGCCGGAGACTATTCTCGCCGAGGTATTGGCGGCGGCGAGTAACGCCGTCGCTGCTGCGGATGTGGCCACGGCACTGGTGACGAAAAATCGCGAGGAATTTCAGCGGTTGCGTAATGATGTTTATTGTCTCGCGGCGCTGGCGCATTTTTATGACGCGAAGGTACATGCTGCCGAGTTGGTCTTGCGGTATCAATTCAGCCACAAGCGGGACGAAATGGAAGCGGCTGCCGCAATGATGGAAAGAAGTGTTCTCGACTTTGAAGAACTAGTCCGGCTGACAGAAAAAACCTATCGCTACGCCAACTCCATGCAAACATCCCAGCGTAAAATTCCTGTTCCCGGCGGGAGCAAAGGCGTCGGCACCAATTTTCTCTGGTCGCAACTGTTGCCGGTTTACCAAAAAGAGTTGGTGGATTTTGAAGCGATTGTGGCGCAGTTAAAACCCAACTCCAACGCCGTGCTTGCGGTGGATGAATCGAAAATCAAATCGTGGCCGGCGGCGGTGTTCAAATTAATTTCCACCAACGCGGAGCTTTACCCGGTGGTCGTCGGTGCGAAAATATTTACGGACCGAAACTTTGCGATCCAAAAACTCGCGCCGGAATTGGCGGGTTTGACCGGCATCCGCTTTGCCCATGAAACGGCGAAGAAAGGTTTGCCAGCGCTTGAGATCGAAGCCGCTGAACCGGTGCAGGTTTTGGTGGGTTATTTTGACAGTGCGCAAAAAGCTTGGTTGCAAGTGCCCAAGCTGGAATTTGCCGCGCAGGCCGACGAACGTGGCGGCATTGACACCGTGCTCGAAAATGCGGCAGCGATTTCCAGTTGTCCGCATGTGATGCTCCACGCATTTCGCTTTGATGCCGGTCGGCAAAAAATCGAGCTGTTGGGCAAGGGGAGTTTCGTGATCCTCGGTGTCGTTCCACAAACTGTCAAACTGGAGAAACGCGATGCAAAACAGGTCAATTAAACCTCCCAAAATGATGCAGCGAATTTTTACCGGTTTTTTGCTGTTGCTGGTCGTGGCCGGATTTTTTGCCCATGCGGTTGCCGCCGAGGTGCGGCCGTTTGCGCGGGTGCAGCCGCTCGCTTTGGGCGCCGCGCGCTGGACGGATGGTTTTTGGTTCGACCGGTTCGAATTGTGTCGCACGCAGATGGTGCCCGGAATGCAGCGGTTGATGGAAGGCACGAATTACTCGCAATTTTTGCGTAACTACGAAATTGTCGCCGGCCTGCAAACGGGCCGCGCGCACGGCGCTGCTTTTAACGACGGAGATTTTTGCAAATTCTTGGAAGGCGCGACGGCCACGCTGGCAATCACGAACGACGCTCGGCTGCGCGCCCGATTGGACGAAATCATCGCCGTGATGGCGAAAGCGCAGCAGCCGAATGGCTATCTCGACACCTGGGTGCAGTCGCGCCAGCGCGAGACGAATTCCGGCGTGGCACCGTTTCGTTCGCCCGCTAATTGGGAGGTTTACAATCTGGGCCAGTTGTTTACTGCCGCCAGCGTGCATTATCGCGTGACGGGCCAAACCAATTTTCTCCAGATCGCGTGTCGGGCCGCCGATTACCTCGAAGGCGTTTTCAAGCATCCCACGCCGGAACTGGCAGCGCATGACATGTGTCCGTCGCATTACATGGGACTGCTGGATTTGTATCGCGCCACCGGCGAACGACGTTATCTGGCGCTGGCCAAAAAAATGTTTGCGATGCGCGACCTAGTGCGCGACGGCACGGCGGATAATCAGGATCGCCTCCCCTTCGCGCGACAGGTCGAGGCGGAAGGTCACGCGGTCCGCGCTAATTATCTCTACGCCGGCGCGACGGATTTGTTTCTCGAAACTGGCGATACCAATTTATGGGCGCCGCTGCCGGTTTTGTGGACCAATGTTGTCACGGAAAAAATGTATGTCACCGGCGGCTGCGGCGCGCTTTACGACGGCGCCTCGCCGGACGGAACCCGCGACCAGAAAACGATCACCCGCGTGCATCAGGCGTACGGTCGGAATTTTCAACTGCCAAACATCACCGCACACAACGAAACCTGCGCGAACATCGGCAACGCATTGTGGAATTGGCGGATGTTTTTGGCGACCGGCGAAGCGCGCTTCATGGATGTGGTTGAACTGGAATGGAACAACGCCGTGCTCGCGGGCATGGCGCTGGACGGCACGAATTTCTTCTACGCCAATCCGCTGCGCGTGCCCGAGCCATTGCCGCTGGCGTTGCGCTGGTCGCGCACGCGAGTACCCTTTGTCATTTCGTTTTGCTGTCCGCCGAATCTCGTCCGTACCCTTGCCGAATCAGCCAGTTATGCTTATGCCGTCTCGGCGAACGCGATTTGGGTAAATCTCTACGGCGCCAATTCAGTGACTGCGCCCCTCGCGTCCGGCGAAAAAATCCAGCTCGTGCAAACGACCGAATATCCTTGGAATGGGCGCGTGCGGATCAAAATTCTGGTTGGCGCAAAAAAAGAATTCGCACTTAAACTGCGGGTTCCCGGCTGGGCGGTCGGTGCCAGCGTGCGCGTGAATGGCGCACCGACGGATTGTACGGTGCAGCCGGAAAGTTATTGTGACATCCGCCGGGAATGGCGTGCGGGAGATTTTGTAGATTTGGATTTGCCCATGCCCACGCGGCTTTTGGAGGCCAACCCACTTGTGGAAGAAGCTGTCAATCAGGTAGCGATCCAGCGTGGGCCGTTGGTGTATTGCCTCGAATCGCCGGATTTGCCTTCTGATGTGAAATTATCCGACGTGATTATTCCGGCGGACACCCAATGGACCGCGCGGTTTGATCAGCGGTTGCTAGGTGGCATCGTGGTGCTCGAAGGCAAGGCGCGGGTGCGAGCGGCAAAAAAATGGAGCGGAAAATTATATCGTGAATTTCAGCCGGAAGAACTCCGGTCAATCAACTTAAAGCTAGTCCCCTATTCTGTTTGGCAAAATCGGGGTCCATCGGAAATGTCTGTCTGGCTGCCGGTCCAATACACCCCGTGAAACTTTTCCAAAAAATTCTTCGCGCCATTTGTGCCGCCGCCGCCGTGGTCGTGGCTGAGCCGTTCCAGACTGAGGCGGCGGACGATTCGGTTTTTCTGTTCACGTCGTTTCATGACGGCGACCAAAAATATTTACGGTTTCTTTACAGCTTCGACGGTTTTCACTGGACGAATGTGCCGGGAACTTTTCTGGAGGCGAACGTCGGAACGAACAAACAATTTCGCGACCCTAGTATCGCCTGCGGGCCGGACGGAATTTTTCATCTTGTCTGGACGGCTGGCTGGCACGGCGATTCTGGTTTTGGCTATGCGGAGTCAAAAGATTTGATTCACTGGTCGGCGCAAAAACTGGTGCCTGCCATGACCAACGAGCCGACCACCGTGAACGTCTGGGCGCCGGAGGTTTTTTTTGATGCTGGCGGCAAACAATTTGTGATTGTTTGGGCCGCCACTATTCCCGGGCGGTTTCCGGACCAACAAGAAAAACACGACAACAACCACCGGCTCTATTTTACCACGACGCGCGATTTTACGAGCTTCGCGCCAACGAAACTATTTTTTGACCCCGGCTTCAGCGTCATTGACCCGTTTATTCTGAAAGCTGGCAGTCGGTTTGTGCTCGTCTGCAAAGACAATTCGCGTCCCAACCTGAATCTGCGTGTCGCCTTTGCCGCTTCACCGCTGGGGCCGTGGGAAAACATCTCGGCGCCGTTCACGCAAAAGTTCACCGAAGGACCATGTGCCATGCAGCTGGGTGATGACTGGCTGATTTATTTCGATTCCTATCGCGAAAAAATCTACGGCGCAGTCCGAACGCGTGATTTCAAAACTTTTTCTCAGGCGACGCCGGAAGTTTCTTTCCCGTCCGCTCACAAGCACGGCACCGCCATTCGCGTGTCGCGTGAAATTCTAGACAGGTTGTTAGCTGTGAATAAAAATGAAAAATAAACTCTTCTCGTTTGTCGCCGCCTTGCTGGCTTTTTCCGCCGGTGCCAGCGAAACCAATTCCGCGCCCCGAGCCGCAGAAGAAAAATACGCCGCCGCGCTCGAAGGGCGCACAGCGGAAATCCTGAAGGCGCTCGCGCTCCCGGATGCGAGTCGAGCCGTGAGCGTGCACGACGCGGTCGTTGCGCAGTACCGTGCGCTGCGGAGTTGGCACGACGAAAATGACGCGAAGCTCAAAGCCGCCAAGGCGGACACCAATGCTGTCGCGCACATCCGCTCATCGCTGAAGACGTTGCACGAACAATTTCTGGCCAGGCTTGCAGAAAACTTATCGCCGGCGCAGGTGGAAATGGTCAAGGACAAGCTGACCTACGGCAAGGTGCAGTTCACCTTTGCCGGTTATGTCGCGCAATATCCGCATTTGTCCACAGCTAATCAGGCAGAGATTTTGCGTTTGCTCAAACTGGCACGCGAGGAAGCAATGGACGGCGGGAGCGCGGCGGAAAAAACAGCGGTGTTCAAAAAATACAAGGGGCAGATTAATAATTATCTTTCCCAACAGGGGCTGCGTCCTGAAAAAAAACTGCCGGCGGCGCAATAAAATTATGAAAAAAATCGGACTCGGAGTGCTCGGACTCGGCGAAGGTCGCAGTATCATTTCCGGCGCGGTGCACAGCAAGCTGTGGGAGGTGGTCCAGCTTTGTGACCTCAACGAACAACTCGGCCGCGAGCGTTGCCGCGAATTCAATCTGGACCAGTTCACGACATCGATGGAAGCCTTGCTATCCAACGAGGCGGTGGATGTGGTGGGCATTTACACCCCGGATCATTTGCATGCGAGCCACGTCATCGCGGCGTTGCGCGCGGGCAAACACGTCATCTGCACCAAACCGTTTCTCAACGATTTGTCGCAGGCCAAAGCAGTTTTGGATGCACAGAAAAAATCCGGCAAGTGCGTAATGGTCGGCCAAAGCTCGCGTTTTTTTGCGCCTTTCGCCCGGCAACGAGAACATTATGCCACCGGCGCGTTCGGCGAAATCATCACCGTCGAGGCGTATTACAACGCCGACCATCGCTGGTTTTTGAAAAAAGGCTGGGCCAAGACGGACGCATTCAAGTGGTTGTACGGCGGCTTGAGTCATCCCGTAGATTTGGTGCGCTGGTATTTACCGGACATTGCCGAAGTAATGGGCTATGCGTCGCTGAGTCCCAATGGCCGTGCACTGGGGCTGAAAAACGACGATACTTTTCAATTCATTTTCAAGTCGGCGACGGGCATTCCCGCGCGCGTCAGCGGCACTTACAACAGCCCGGTGATTCCGCTGGTGCGCGACAGCAACATGAGTTGCATTCTTCGCTGCGCGAACGGTGCGAGCCAGGGCGATTATTACGATTTGCGTTACGCGTGGAAACTTGGCGAAAAATCCTGCGTCGAGACGTTTGAAGATCAGGACGATTATTATTTCCGATTCGGCGGGCACTCGCATCATGCGGGCGAATACCAAAACTACATCGAATACTTCGCGCGCTGTCTGGCGGAAAACCGACCGCCGCAGCCCGATGTGCGCGAAGGCATTCTCACCGTCGCCCTCATGCAGGCAATGGAAGAGACTAGCGCCAGTGGCATGCCGGTGAAAGTGGCTGCCGTTTTGGCGCGCCACGATCTTGCGGAATTGGTTTCCGCCACCAGCACATGACCTACACGCAACGCTTCAGTTACGCCGCGAGCGACACCGCCGGTCAGTTGGTATTCTGTATCATATCGTTTTACCTGCTGAAATTTTACACGGATGTCTATGGCATTCCGGCGGCAACGGCCGGCACCATTTTACTTGTGGCGCGCTGCATTGACGCCGTGGATGCACCGGTGTGGGGAATTGTTTTTGACCGGACGCATAGCCGCTGGGGCAAAAGCCGGCCGTGGTTTCTCTGGCTCTGCGGGCCATTCGCGGTTTTTGGGGTGCTAACTTTTCTGACGCCCAATTTGACCGGTACCGCCAAAATTCTTTATGCGGCAAGCACTTACATCATTTGCAGCATTCTTTACACCGGCATCAATACGCCGGTCACCTCCATTCTTTCCGCGCTGACACCAGATCCGCAGGAACGCGTGACGCTGACGTGCTTTCGCATGTTCGGTTCTAAACTCGGTGTGCTGTTAGTCAACCTGACGGCGTTCCGGTTGGTAGAATTTTTTGGCCACGGCGACGACCGGCGTGGATTCATGATCGTGCTGCCGTTGTACGCCACCGGCACGGTGCTCCTATTTTTGTTGGCGTTCAAAAACCTGCGCGAAGTAGTCACGGAAAAGGCAACGCCGCAGCGGCTGTTGCACGGCTTTGGCGCGCTGAAGGGAAACTGGCCGTGGTTCATCATTTTCGCGAGCAGCCTATTTTTTTGGATCGCATTCATCGCGCGCGTCTGCACGGCGCCGTATTTTTTTGAATACACGCTGCACCGAAAAGATCTCGTGCCGCTGGCGAACAGTCTGGATTTCATCTCGCTCGCCACAGCTTTTCTGTTGCCGTTTTTTTGCCGGTGGACTTCCAAGCGCAATGTCTGGCTGCTCGGCCTGCTCGGTTTGGTCGTGGGCCAACTCATCGTTTTTGCCGGCGTGAAAAATAATTTATCCGTGCCGTGGATCATGGCCGGCTGGGGGTTTGGGTTTCTCGCCAGCGGCATGGCGATGGCGATGCCATTTTCCCTCTTGTCGGACAGCGTGGATTACGGCGAATGGAAAACCGGCGTGCGGGCAGCGGGCCTGCTGACCGCTGTCGGTGCGGCGTTTTGTCTGAAGGCCGGTAGCGGCCTCGGCGGCGCGCTGCCCGCGTGGATCATGGATGCGCACGGCTATGTGCCGAATGTCCCGCAGAGCGCGGTGTCGTTGCGCGGGATCGAATGGGGTTTTATCTGGCTGCCGGCGGTGTTTTTTACGCTCGCAGCAGTGCCAGTGGTGTTTTACCAAAAATATGAATTGCTCGAGCCGCAAATCCACGCGGCGCTGGCGGCGCGGCGTGGAGAAAAATAAATTTACTCCGGCCACTCGCCCGTGGGCATCGGCCGCAAAGTCAATTTCGTCGGATCAAGCACAACGTGCCGGATGCGCTGCCGTTCCCAAGTGTAGGTGATGTGAACCAATCCATCGCTGGTTTGTATCACAGCCGGATACGCGAAGCCGCTCGGCGCGGCGGGATCATTTTCCAACACCAGTGCGGCGAACCATTTTTTTCCGTCCGGCGACACGGCCACATTGAGCGGGCTGCGGCCTTTGTTGCTCGAGCCGGTCCGAACGTTGTGGTTGTACACCAGCAATTGCCGGCCATCGCGCAACGTCACTGCGTCGGTGCCGGAATCCGGATTGGGCAAATCCGTCAGCCGCATTTTTTCCCAAGTTTTTCCGTCGTCGGTCGAAGTGATTTGAAACAGTTTACCGTTGCGCGTCCGCCCGACGGCGGCGAGCGTGTGGTCGGGCAGAAACAATAGGCTCGGCTGAATGGCGCCAATGGTTTTGCCGTCATTGACCGCTGCGGTCGCGGTCCATGTTTTGCCCCAATCGCCGGTGCGTTCGAAATGTACTTTCCAGCCGTCGCCTTCCGTGCTGCTGCCGCAAAGAATTTCGCCATGCGCGAGCGCCACTGGTTTATTTTTGATCGGGCCGAGAATGCCGGCGGGCAGCCGAGTTGGCGCCGACCACGTTTTTCCGCCGTTGGTGGAAGTGGTCAACATGCCCCACCATGTTGCCGGGCTGGGACCCACTTTGTAAAACAGCAGCAGTGGTCCGTTTGTGGGCTGAAATAAAACCGGATTCCACGTCGGCAGCCGCTGCGGCCCAAAAACGACGCCATCAGCCACGGCGACCGGCGCGGTCCAAGTGCCGTGTTCCTTTCGCGCCACATAAATGCACACATCGGGATTGCGTTCCGCCGTGCCGCCGAACCACGCTGCGACCAAACCGGACGGAGTTTCGGCAATCGTGGAAGCGTGGCAGGAAGGAAATGGCGCGGACGCAAAAATAAATTCCGTTTGCACCATGACTGCGTCGGCCGCGCGCAACGAAAGGGGAATCGCCGCAGCCACTAAAAGCAGCGCGGTCAAAAATGCGGAGCAGAAAAATTTCATGGGGTTTCAGCGCAGAAATGATATTGGCCACTGCCGAGTTCAAAAACCGCGCAGCCATTCTCAAATCGGAAAGCAGTCACGCCGGTCGTTTTTATGGCTGGCCATTTCAACGCGCCTTCGTGAACCGAATTGAGGTCGCGGGCCGGAAGGAAAAGGGTCGCCGTCGTGTTCGGCGGAATTTCAATTTCCCAGTCAAATGTATTTCCATCGCGATGCCACTCGCTGGAAATCTTTCCGTACGGCGACTGGTGCGTGGCTTGCACAAACCTCAAATCGCCGACCGGATGCGGGCGCATCACAATATGTTGAAAGCCCGGCGCGGCGTCATCCGGCGCGATGCCGGCGAGATATTCGTAAAACCAGACTACGAGGTCGCCGATGAGCATAACATGGTTTCCGGAATTCATGGTTGGGTCGGCGGTGTTGCCATTCCACAATTCCCAAATAGTCGTTGCACCCTGCCCGACCATATAGCCCCAACTCGGATAATCTTTCTGCGTGGCCATGGTGTAGCTCAAATCTGCCCGGCCATGATCAGACAGCACGCGGTTCAAATATTGTCCGCCAATCAGCCCGGTGCCGATATGCCCGTGCGTTTCGTTTTCGATTTTAGCGACGAGATGGGCGAAAACTTTTTCCTGCACATCGGCGGGCGCGAGGCCGAACGCCAACGGCAGCACGCAGGCGGTTTGCGTGCCGTTGGAATATTGGCCTTGCGCGCGGTTGAGGAATTGGTCGTTGAAGGCGGATTTGAAAGCGGCGGCCAAATTTCCCCAGCGCGCGGCATCCGCCGTCAAGCCCAGCAGTGTCGCGTGTTTTTTCATGAGGCAAAGGTCATTATAAAAATACGCCGTGGCCAGCAAAGCCTTGTCGGTCTGGCGCGCGGGATCTTTCGAGTGAATCAACGTCGCCTCCTCGGGCGGCACGCACCAGTCGCCGTAGCTGTCGCGCGAAAGAATATTATTCGTGGCGAACGTGAGCATGTGTTCCATCCACAATTTAGCACTCGGGTAATTTCTTTCTAAACTGGCACGGTCGCCGAACTGCCGGCGCAGTGCGTCCGGCACGATGATTGCGCTGCTTGGCCACGTCACGTTGTCGGAATAAATCGGCCAGTACGCCGGCGCGACATCGGGGATGACGCCGTTGGGACGCTGCGCGTCCGCCATGTCCTGCCGCCATTTCGCGTAGAGCGGCGCGATGTCGAAGAGATACGATTCGCCTTTGCATTCCTCCGACCGGTCACCGAGCCAGCCCTGCCGTTCATCGCGTTGCGGGCAATCTGTCGGCAGCGAGCGATAGTTGCCGCGCGTCCCCCAGACGATGTTGGTGTAAATGCGGTTGAGTAATTCGTTGGAGCAGAAAAAATTTCCCGCGCCGGGCAAATCATCATTCACCACGCGGCCTTCCAGCGAATGCAAATCCGGTCGACCAGGAAAACCAGTGACCTCGACAAAGCGAAATCCATGCGTGACAAAGCGCGGTTCCCACGTCTCTGCGCCGCCGCCTTTGAGCGTGTAAACATCCGTCACCTCCGCGCCGCGCAGATTGGCCATGTACAGCGAGCCATCGGGCTTCAGCGTCTCGGCATGCCGCAGCGTTACTTGCGTTCCCGCCGGACCGGCGACGTGCAGGCGACACCAGCCCACCAGGTTTTGTCCGAAATCGTAGATGAAAACGCCTGACTTGATTTCCTTAATTGCCACCGGCTGAAGCGTGGCCGTAACGCGAATGGGCTGCATCATTTGCGCGGACAATTTTCCGCCCGGCGCAGAAACCACCTGCGCCGACTGCCAGTTTTTGTCGTCAAAACCCGGCTGGCTCCAGCCCGTGAATTCCCGGCGGGCATCGTATTCCTCGCCGTCAAAATCATTGTTGGCAATAATCGGGCCAGCGGTGGTGAATTTCCACGCCGCGTCGCTCACCACTTCCGTGGCTGTGCCGTCGGCGAATTCCACGCGCAAATTCAGCCGCAATTTGGGCCAGCCGAAATTCACCGTGCCGGCGTAGACCCGGCTGCGGTCGGCGTAGAATCGGCCGTTCCCGAGAATTACTCCCAGCGCGTTCGCGCCGGTTCGCAAATTGTTGGTCACGTCATAAGTCACATAAAATTCCCGTTGGTCATATTGCGCAAAAGCCGGGGACAAAACCGCGTCACCGACTTTTTGGCCGTTCAAATAGAGTTCCGACAACCCGAGGCCGCAGAAGGAAACCGTCGCCCGGGCGATTTTTTTCGGCAGGGAAAATTCCCGGCGCAACCAGCGCGCTGGTTGGCGGCGGTCTTCGGGCACGCGAATTTCGCCCCACGGCGCCGCCCCCGCCGCCGCGAGAATTTTGGGTGTCGCCCACGCGTTGTCGTTAAATTTTTCCGTGTTCCAATCTTCAGCGGGGTCGGCGGAAACTTTCCAGCGCGCATCCGTTGGTATGACGAGTGCGCCGCCGTCGGCAAATTCAATGGTGAGCTTGGCAATCACGCCGGCGGGATTGCGGTTTTTGGCCTCGTGCCGGCCGGTCAGGCCGAAGACATACGTTTCGCCGGGTTCGAGCCGCGTGGTGATGTCGTTCCATTTGACGGTTTTAAAATTATTCCGCGCGCCGAGGTCAAACCGGCCAATCCAGCCGCGGCATTCGTTGTCGCCGGTGTATTCAAAAATGGCGTGCTTGATTTTGCGCCCGGCCGGCAATGTGACGACGCGGCGAAAATAATTTGTTTCCGCCTCCGCCGCAGACCAAATCCACGCAGTGTCGGCGAGAAAATTGGTGGCTTCCGTGCCGTCCTGACCAATCCACGAGCCATGCCATTCGTCGGCTTGCAGAATCCCCATCGTCCAATGCGCCGGCGAACTCCAGGCGGACACTTTCCCCGCCGCATCCCAGACGCGGATTTTCCAGAAACACGCCGCGCGGGAAACGAGCGGTTTTCCAGCGTAGGGGACGAGAATGGATTGGTTTGTAATTGTTTTCCCGCTGTCCCACCAATCGCCGAGGTTTTGCGCTAATAACTTTTCCGACGACGCGACCAGAATCTGGCAGGCGGTTTGGCGGCTGCCGCGTTCGTCGCTTTTGATTTGCCAGCTCAACCGCGGTTGCGGCGTGTCTATGCCTTCGGGATTTTCCAATTGCTCGCAGCGCAGCGCGCCGACACTGGCGGCGAACAGCGAAGCCGTCGTGGCCAGCAGCAGCGAGCCAGCCACGAAGAGCGGACGAAAAAAACAGAGTTTCATAAAATATTTTTGCACGCCGGGAACAGGCCGGAAATTCTACCGGTTCAGCGGCCGACTGCAACCGGAGAGCGATTTTAACCGCACAAAATCGTTCGAAAAACCCGGTGCCGTTTTTTCACAGTAAGTTGTGGCGCAAGCCGCCGGTGGCGTGGTTAGACCTGAATGGGCAGGATGAGCATCACGCGGCCGGTGTGGTAGAGGCGGCGTTGCAGTTCGAACACGGTGTGATTGTGGAGCCAGCGGGCCAGCAGGTTTTCATCCTTGAAAACGAGTTGGCCGGCAAAAAACTGCGCCTGCGGATATTTCGCGGCGATGTGTTCGCAGAGGCTGGCCGCTTCTTCCACGATGTCCGTGCCCAGCGCGATGTGCGCCTCGGCGTTGAAGCCGCGCCGCGTCATGTAGGTGACGTAGCGGTCCACTTCCTTGCGCGAGTGTTCGCGCAAGTTTTCCACTTCGGACGCGCCTTTGAAATTGCCGGCGTCGAGCACGCCGACCTGCACGAAGACAAAGTTCTGGTAGACTTTCGGAAACATGCGCACGACGGCGAGCAGCGTGTGCAGGCCGAGGCCGTTAAAACCGTTGACGAGCAGCACGGCGGTGCGGGCGTTGACGTCGCACGGCGGCGGCGTTTTTTCCACGACGATGGCGTCATCCGCCAGCGCGGCGGCGACGAGTTCGTTGAGGCGGTATAATTTTTTCTGCGTTTGGCGGTAATGGTTTTTCACCCAGAACGCAACGGCGACGAGCAGGCCGGTGACAAACAGAGTGACCCAGCCGCCTTCGTCGAATTTCACAATGCAGAGCGAGACGAGAATGCCGCTGGTGAGCAACAGGCCGATGCCATTGATGAAAATCTTGGTTTTCCATTTGGGCTCGCTGGCCCGCTCGATCCACCAGTGCCGCACCATGCCGAGTTGGGAAAGGCTGAACGTGATAAACACGTTGATGCTGTAGAGCACAACGAGCAGGTTGACGGCGGCGGTGGTGAAGAACAAAAGCAGCAGCGCCGCGCCGCCCATGAGCAGCACGCCGTTTTGCGTGACGAGCCGGTCGGACAAGGTGGCAAAGCGCGTCGGCATCCAGCGGTCCACTGCCATGTTGGCGAGCACGCGCGGGCCGCCGAAAAAGCCGGTTTGCGCGGCGATGACCAGCAGGGCACCAGACGAAGCCATGGCGGCGATGACAAAACATTTGGATGCCAGCGGCGGCCACGTGGCGGTGATTTTTTCAAACAGCACGGCGTTCAGCGTTTTGCCCTCGACTGAGGTGACGTGATAGAGCAGGTACGCCAGCAGCAAGCCGCCGACGACAAATGACAGCGAGACCGCCATGTACACCATCGTGCGTTTGCCGGTTTGCACGCGGGGTTCGCGGAGCGTATTGAGGCCGTTGCTGACAGCTTCGATGCCCGTGTAAGTGCCGGCGCCGAGGCTGTACGCTTTGAGTACCACGGCGACGAGGCCGAGCCAGCCGAGTTCCGCCGCGCCGGATTGTACGTCGGCCACCATGCCGTGGGCGATGTTGGGTAATTCGCCAAAGTGCGCGGAAATGGCGTAGATGATGGCGAAGGTGTAGCTCAACACGAACACCGCAAACACCGGTACCCAGAGCACTACGGATTCTTTCGCGCCGCGCAAATTCAACAGCATGAGAAACACCACGATGCCGAGGGAAAATTTCAGTTTCCATGCCTGCATTTCCACCGGCAACATACTGAAAATGGCGTCCGCACCGCTCGCCACGCTCAAGGCGATAGTCAAAATATAATCGCCGATGAGCGCGCAGCCGGATACGACGCCGATGGTGGGCGACAACAATTTGCTCGCGACGAGATAGCCGCCGCCGCCGGTGGGGAAGACTTCGATGATTTGCGAGTAGCTGATGCAAATGATGATGATCGTCAGCACCGTTCCAAGCGCTACGAACAGGCTCAGGCTGGTGTGCGACTTGAGCGCCAGAAACGCGGCTTCCGGGCCGTAGCAGGAAGACGACAGACCGTCCGCCCCGAGGCCGACCCAGGCGAGCAGCGCCACGAGCGACATGTTGTGGAAAATGCGCTGGTCGGAAATATTCCGCGCGCGGCCGATGATCAGATTTTTACAAGTGCCAAAAAGGTTCATAAAGTTTCGCCGAGCGTTCTGGCGAGTGCTTGCTGATGTTGTTGATTCAATCAAATTTACTGGTCAAATTCACGCCTTAAAACTGGTCGGTAGCTTCGCCGCAAGCGCTTCCGCCAGCCGCGTCGCTAGAAGCTGCGGTTCGTCGGTGCCCAGTGTGAATTTTTTGCCATTACGCAAAGTGATGAGCACGGCGTCCCAGCCCGACACATTGTAAAGCCAGCCGAGGCGCGGACTCCAGTGGATGCCCCAACTCAGTCCCGTGCGCACCGGGGCGGCGGAAACGATGTCCGCCAGCGGCACGCTTTTGCGAATCCAGCCCGGGCCAAATTGCCAGCCGAGTGTGCGGTCGGTGATTTCAATCGTCAGCGAATGAAACAGCCAGGCAACGAGCGCCAAAAAAAACACCGTTAGCCAAAACACCTTGCTCATCAGCAGGGCGAGCACGGCGGTGACAAAAGCCATGCCGAGCATGACTGCGACGATTAAAATTCCCGTTTGGGTGTGTTGGTAACTGCGGTTAAACGAATTTGTTGTCATAACCAATTTCATTTTGCGCCGCTCTCGCCGGGTGTTCGCCGGCGCGATGCCGCGCGCGTGTTTTAATTGGGTGACCGTGACGACTTCGCACACGCGAAATCCAGAGGATCGCCCTTCCAACTGCCGACGAGGTTAGCTGACGGGCTTGGCCTTGAAAGTGGCCTTGAAATCAGTTGCCTGACTTCGTTCGCCCCGTCCCAATCGCTTGGGAATTTGGTTCCCCCGCATCCGGCTTCAGGAAGGAAACCGGATTTAGGCTGCAACGAATGTAGTTAATCATATTTGCCGCTCCTTGTCAATTTGCTGCCTCCGCGCAGAAAACCGTTGCCAAAGGGACACATCCGGCGTCTCATAAGGTTCGGCATGAAACGCATCTGCTTGATTTTCGCCTTGCTGGGGCTGTTGCCCGCGCTGTCACTGGCGGCGGAAACCACCCCGTCCGTCGCTGCGCCGGCGCCGGCCCGCGAATTCCGCGCCGCCTGGATCGCAACCGTCGGCAATTCCTGCTGGCCGTCCAAACCCGGCCTCACCACCGCCGAGCAAAAAGCCGAACTACTCGCCATCCTCGACCGCGCCCAGTCGTTAAAACTGAACGCCGTCATTTTTCAAGTCCGGCCATCCTGCGACGCGCTGTACGAATCCAGCCTCGAACCGTGGTCCGAATATTTGACCGGCGTACAAGGCCGCGCGCCAGCGCCGTTTTATGATCCGCTGACATTCGCCATCACCGAAGCGCACCGGCGCGGGTTGGAATTGCACGCGTGGTTTAATCCCTTTCGCGCGCATCATTTTCAAAGCGTCTCGCCCCTCGCGGCCGGCCACGTCAGCCGCACGCATCCGGAACTTGTGCGCACCTACGGGCGCTATCTCTGGCTCGATCCCGGCGAACCAGCCGTGCGCGCCTACTCGTTCCGCGTGGTGCTGGATGTGCTGAAACGCTACGATGTGGATGGCATTCACTTCGACGATTATTTTTATCCGTATCGGGAAAAAAATTCCGCCGGTCGGGAAATGGAATTTCCCGATGACGCCAGTTGGAAAAAATCCGGCTCCGCCAGCGGTCTGTCGCGCGACGACTGGCGGCGGCACAACGTGGATCTTTTCATGGAGCAGGTTTATCACGCCATCAAAGCCGAGAAGCCGTGGGTGAAATTCGGCATCAGCCCCTTCGGCATCTGGCGACCCAAAAATCCGCCCTCCATCAGCGGCTTTGATTCCTACGCCGAACTTTACGCCGACTCGCGCCGCTGGCTGCGCGAAGGCTGGTGCGATTATTTTGCGCCGCAACTTTATTGGGGCATCGCGCCGCCGCCCACGAGTTTTGCCACGCTGCTGGATTGGTGGAACGGCGAAAACGTCCGGCACCGTCACGTCTGGCCCGGCATGGACTCACTCAAGGTTGGCGAAAAATGGCAGCCGGCGGAAATCGTCAATCAAATCAACCTCACCCGTCACGTTGCCGATGCCGGTCACATTCACTGGAGCGTGATGGCGCTCATGAAAAATGCTGCGTTGGCTGCGGCGCTGACCAGCGAAGTTTATCGCCAGCCCGCGCTCGTGCCTGCCAGCCCGTGGCTTTCTGCCACCGCGTTGGCTGCGCCGAAATTGTCGGTGGGAACAGGAAAAAACTCCGTGCAAGCCGATTGGAAAAAAAACGGTACCGAAGCCGTCCGCTGGTGGGTGGTGCAAAGCCGCGCCGGCGGAACCTGGACCACGCAGATTTTTCCCGCGAACCAAACGGCAGCGTCGTGGTCCGGTCACCGGCCCGACGCCGTGTCCATCCGCGCCGTGGACCGCGCGGAAAATTTGGGAGCGCCGGTGGTCTGGGTTGCGAGTAAAACGCCGTGATGCGCAGCGGCTACAGCCAGTTTTTCAACCGCTCGCGCAAAAGACCCCGGGCGCGATAAAGCCTTGATTCCACGGCCTTCGGCGTTGCTTCCAAAATGATCGCTGCTTCGGCGACGCTGCGTTCTTCCCATTCGCAGAGCACGATGGCCGCGCGCAAATCTTCCGGCAATTTTTGCACCGCATGCCGGACGGCGGCGGCGCGTTCGGCGGCCAGCGCGGATTCTTTCGGCGAAAGAGCATTGGCCGGCAAGGTGGCACCGATGGATTGTTCCGTATCCGGATTTTCCGCTTCGAGCGAAATATTCGGATGCCGCGAGCGCCAGCGAAAGTGATTGCGCGCGAGATTGGCGGCGATGGTGAACAGCCAGGTGGAAAATTTTTGGTCCGCGCAAAACTGGTCGGCGGATTTGAAAACCCGAACAAAAGTTTCCTGCGCCAGATCGTTGGCATCTTCTTCATTCCCCAACATGCGGCAAAGAAAATGAAAAATCGGCGCGGCGTGGCGTGCCATCAAATCGTCCAGCGCGGCCGCGTGGCCGGATTGCAATTTCTCCATGTCCGCCCGGTCGCGGGCGTCGACCTCAGTGAGGATGTTCATGGCCGGTGTTGCCCGACATGGATTGCTCCATCTGCTCATGTTCGCCCAGCGTGAGCCGTTTCATCTCGGCCAGATAGCGCTGGCCTTGCGCCGGCGGCATCGCCTGGCTAACCATTACAAAATGCTGGAGCATCTGCGACTGGCATTGTGTGCGGAGGGCGGCGATGTCTTGCAACAGAACCTGCGCCGCCGCAGTGCGATTCGTGCCGATGGTGCCGAGGGAATCTAATTCGATTTTTTTGGCGGCGATTTTGGCGCAGATCGTGGCGCATTGCGGGAGATAACCTTCGTGCAACTCGCGGATGTGCGCGAGTTCGGCGGCGCTCAGGTGAAATTCCGTCCGCAGCCAATCCAAATCATCCGTCGGCCGTGCGCAGCACAACACGCTGGCGCGGTGGGCGACGAAATATGCGCCGCCAAAAATTCCCGCGCCCAGCGCGAGCGCGCCGAGCAGGATGACCAGCGAACGTTTCATGATCAATGCACGAAATGAGGCGCTACGGCGGTGAGATAATTTAACTGCGCTTCCTGTCGAGCGGTCTGCCAGCCGGCGACGGTGCCCAGAAAAACGCCGGCCAGCAACAGCGCGGCGGCCGTGCTGAGGGCAAAGCGCGGGCGCAAAATCAATGTGGCGAGGGCGTCGAGCCAAGTGGCCGAGGTGGCTGGAGTTTCGCTTTTTTCGATGCGGTGCCAAACCGATGGCGCAAAGCGTGGTGGCATTGGCGGCGCGACGCGGGCGGCGCGGAGCAAATTGCTGAGTTGCGGATCAGCGGTTGAATCGTGTTTTTCTTTCATGGCAATGGCAGGCAAAGCTCTGCCCGGGTGCTGGTGTAACAAGTTTATTCGCCGCCGGCAATTCGGTTGCGCGTGTCGCCGGCCACAGACTAATACCCCATCGCTGGGTAAATCCCGCAAAAAAAGAAGTCCCGGTCGGGTGGGTAGATCCGCCGACCGGGACGGGAATGATGAAGCTGCAGGTAGGACGCAGGCAGGCTAAAGGGTCATCAAGGCGATGGCGGTTTTGCCGCCGTGTTGTTGTCGCTGCTTGAGTTGCAATCAGTTTGCATACTTATCCTTATGCAATTGCTATGCCAACTGGTTTAACGCCTTTATCTAATGAAACCGCCGTTTTTTGTCGCGCGCTGGCGGGGCGCGTGGTGCTTTTTGTTCGTTGCGGCAAAAAACCTGCATGAGTAACCACCGTATTTTGGCGAATGCCGGCAGAATTTGGTGGTGGTACCGGTAGAAAATGTTTGTTTTAAAAAATTCGGGAAAAAGTTGCGGGAATTTCTATTTGGCGGGGTAAGCTAGTTGTTCCAACACGAACAACCAGATTAACCATCCGACAAATATGAAAAAATCAAATCTCTCCGTCCTGCTGGCCGTCGGCGCGCTGGCATTCACTACGTTAGCCCCCAAACTCGCGGCAGCCGACAGTCCGGTGCCGACTTGTTGCAGTGCCACCAATGATTCGCCGGCGGCCGATCCCAAGGCTAAGCCCGATTTGCTCAAGACCTGCCCCGTCTCCGGCGAAAAACTCGGCGAGATGGGCAAGCCGTACACGTTCACCTACAAGGATCAAGAAGTGAAATTGTGCTGCAAAGGTTGCAAAAAAGATTTTGACAAAACGCCGGATAAATTCATCGCCAAGATCCGCGCGGCGGATAAAAAGAAATAACCTCCAATTGGCACCCCAATCTGTGCCCGGCGCGCGGAGTCCATTTCCGCGCGCCGTTTTTTATGCCGCAACCATGAAATTTTTTTACTCGCTGCTCTGGCTTGCGATTTTTTTTATGGGATTGCTGGCGACCGGTTGTCGCGGGCTGCCGGTCCAAGGCGAGCGCCCGGCGCAGGCGGATTTAGCAGAAGTGGGTGGGCAGTTGCAAACCAATCTGCCGGTGCTGTCCGCCACTGCCACTGTGCACGATGCGGTATTATTCGCGGTCAAAAATCATCCGGCGGTTGCCGCCGCGTATGCCGACTGGGCGGCGGCGGTCGCGAACATCACCGTCGCGCGTTCTTTGCCGGACCCGAAGTTGAGCTTTGAATTCTTTGCCGCCGATGCGGTTTCATCGCTGATGGGCGGTCTGACCACAGATATTCCCGGGCCGGGCAAACTGGCCGCGCGCGGCGCGGAGGAGGCGGCGGCGAGCCGCGCCAAGTATTTTCAATTTGAAATCGTCGCGTTGCAAACGGCCCTGGCCGTGGAGAAAACTTTTTATCCGCTGCATTTTCTCGATGCCAAAATCCGCGTGAACCGCCAATCGCTGGCGCTGCTGGCCAATCTGGAAACTTTGGCTCGGGCGCAAAATGAGGTTGGGCGGGCGACGTTGCAGGATGTGCTGCGGGCGCAGATGGAGGCGGAAAAATTGCGCACCGAAACGGAAAATCTCGAAGACTCGCGACGCTTGCTGCGGGCGCAATTCAAGGCCGCGCTCGGACTGCGCACCGAACAGGCGAACCCCCCGGTGCCGCAGGTGGCGGAATTTACCGAAGCCAATTTGGACGATGAAAAATGGTTGGCCACCGCCACGAACCAGAATCCACGGCTTCAGGCGTTGGCGGCGGAAATCCAAATCGCTGAGGCGGCCATTCGCATGGCGCGGAAGGAAAAAACGCCCGATTTCTCGGCTGGTTTTGAAGTGGATGCCAAGGCGGTGCCGGCGGTGTGGAATCCCCAGTTCAGCGCGACGCTGCCGATCTGGCGCGATAAACTGGCCGCCGAAATTAGCGCCGCGCAAAACGGCAAACGCGCCGCTGAAGCGCGGCTTTCGGCGGCGCAACTTGATCTCGCGGTGGAATTTGCGACGCAAACGTATCTCATTCGCGAGGCGAATCGTGAGTTGACGCTGCTGCGCGACCGGCTGCTGCCGCGCGCCGGGCAAACGTTGGCGGTGGCCCGGTCAGCGTATCGTTCGGGGCAGGCGGATTTTTTGAATGTGATTGATGCTGAGCGCGCCTTGCTAAATTTTCAGCTCGACAAAATCGCCGCGCAGATCCAGCGCGAAATCGCGCGTGCCGAATTAACTTTGCTGGTCGTCGGCGTGCCGCCGGCGGGCACGCCGGGGCTAAAATCAAAAATTCTCCCGCCAAGTCGTTGATATGAAAAAATCCTATTCTGTGTGGGTGTTGTTGCTGGCCATTCTGTGGTTAGCCACGGACGCGCGCAGCGAAGACGCCCCAAAACTTTTTTCCTGCGGCATGCATCCGCAGGTCATTCAGGATCATCCGGGGAATTGTCCGATCTGCGGCATGAAATTGACTCCGCTTCGCAGCGGCGCGAGCGGGGAATCAAACGGGGTCAGCGCGGCGGCGATTGCGCTGGATGCGGCGACGGTGCAGATGATGAATCTTCGCACGGCGGAAGTGCAGCGCAGTCCACTGCGCAAAACCATCCGCACGGTCGGCACTATTGATTACAACGAGACGGCGCTGGCGGACGTGACGACGAAATTCAAAGGTTGGATTGAGAAGCTGAATGTGGATGCCACCGGGCAGTTGGTGCATCGCGGTGAACCCTTGTTCGAGATTTATTCACCGGAACTTTACAGCGCGGAAGCGGAATTTCTGCTCGTCCTGAATGCTGGTTCCACCAACGATCCGGGCGCGACGGCGTTGCGCGAAACGGCGGCGCAGAAGCTGACCTTTCTCGATGTGCCGGCCGCGCAAATTGCGGAGTTAGAAAACTCTCGCATCGCGCGCAAGACATTGCCGGTGACGGCACCGATGTCCGGTTTTGTCATCGAAAAAAATGTCGTGGCCGGTCAAATGGTGGATGCGGGCATGAAACTTTATCGGCTTTCCGACCTCGGCATTGTTTGGGTGCTGGCGCAGGTCTATGAACAGGATTTGGCGTTCGTGCAACTCGGCCAGGAAGCGGTGGTGAAAGTCGCGGCGTGGCCGGACCGCGAATTTCGCGGGCGCGTGACGTTTGTTTATCCGAACGTGGACGAAAAAACGCGCACGGCAAAAGTCCGGCTGGAGTTTGAAAACCCGGGATATTACTTGAAGCCAGGCATGTTCGTCTCCGCGCAGATTCACGCGGAACTGGAACCGTCTGTTGTGCTGGTGCCGGAAGCAGCGGTGTTGCGCAGCGGCGCGAAGAACACCGTATTCATCGCGCTCGGCTGCGGGAAGTTCGCGCCGCGCGAAGTAACGCTGGGCCTAGCGGCGGAAAATGATTTATTGGAAGTCGTCAGTGGTCTCAGCGCGGGCGAAGTGGTGGTGACCTCGGGGCAATTTATGCTTGATTCAGAAAGTCAGTTGCGCGAGGCGATTGAAAAAATGCGCGGCTCAACTGTGAATAAGATGGAAAACGCGACTCTTTCGGAAATGTTGGGAACTGAAACCAATTCGCCCGCTTTTGCCGCCAACTCAACCCAGCCGGAGCCGACTGTCTACGTTTGTCCGATGCCTGAGCATGTTTCGATTATTTACGATCATGTCGGCAATTGCCCAATCTGCGGCATGGCGCTGGTGCCGGTGGCGGCGTCCGCACTCAAAAAAATCCAGCCCGGCGGCACCGTGTTGTATTACACCTGCCCGATGCCGGAACACGCGAGCGTTCACGAGCGAAAACCCGGCAAATGTCCGCTGTGCGCGATGACGCTGATTCCGGTGATGGCGAAACCGCAACTGCCGGTCACCTCATCGGCGGTAAAATATTTTTGTCCAATGCATCCGGAAGTGCTTTCCGATCGGCCCGGGAAATGTCCGAAGTGCGAAATGGATTTGGTGCCCGTGAAATAAAGGTTTTGCATGCTGCAACGCATCATTAATTTTTCGCTGCGCAACAAGTTTCTCGTCGTGCTCGCGACGCTCACCTTGCTGCTCGGCGGCGTTTACGCGGCGCGGCACCTTCCGCTGGATGCGATTCCCGATTTGTCGGACACGCAGGTTATCATTTATACCGAATGGAATGGGCAAGCGCCGAACATTGTTGAAGATCAGGTTACTTATCCCATCACGACGAAAATGCTTTCCGTGCCGAAAGCGAAAGTCGTGCGCGGCTATTCGTTTTACGGCTTCTCGTTCGTGTATGTGATTTTTGAGGATGGCACGGACCCGTATTGGGCGCGAAGTCGGGTGCTGGAGTATTTGAGCAGCATCACCGCGCAAATGCCGAAAGGCGTCACGCCATCGCTCGGCCCGGACGCGACCGGCGTCGGCTGGGCGTTCATGTATTCGCTCAATTCGACGAACCGCGACCTCGCCGAACTGCGCTCCATGCAAGATTGGTATTTGAAATATCAGCTTACGTCCGTGCCCGGCGTGGCCGAAGTCGCGAGCGTCGGTGGGTTCGTGAAACAGTATCAAGTCACGGTGGACCCGACAAAATTGCGCGCCTACAACCTCGCGTTGAAGGACGTGAGCACCGCCATCGAACGCAGCAACGGAGAGGTCGGCGGGCGTTCTTTGGAACTTGCGGAACGCGAATTCATCCTGCGCGTCAAAGGCTACATCACCAGTCTAGATGATTTGAAAAAAATCGCCGTTGGCATCGGTGACAAAGGCGTGCCCGTGTTGCTTCGCGACGTGGCGACCATCCAATTTGGCCCTGACATGCGACGCGGTATCGCCGAGGCCAATGGCGAAGGCGAAACCGTCGGCGGCATCGTCATCGTACGTTACGGCGCGAATGCGCATCAGGTCATTCAAGACGTGAAAGCCCGATTGGCGCAGGCGATGAATGCCTTGCCGGCCGACGTGAAAGTCACGGTGAACTACGATCGCTCGGAGTTGATCGACCACGCGGTAAAGACGCTCAAGGACAAATTGATTGAAGAGAGCATCGTGGTGGCGCTGGTTTGCTTTTTGTTTCTGCTGCACCTGCGGAGCGCGCTGGTGGCTATTATTATTTTGCCGGTCGCCGTGCTGATTGCATTGCTCGTGATGTTCGGTCAAGGCATCAGTTCCAACATCATGTCGCTCGGCGGCATCGCCATCGCCATCGGCGCGATGGTGGACGCGGTCATCATCATGATCGAGAACGCGCACAAACATCTCGAACACGACCAGGGCAAGAAGCCGCACTGGGAAATCATCCGTGACGCAGCGGTAGAAGTCGGGCCAACGCTGTTTTATTCGCTCCTCGTCATCACGGTTTCGTTCCTGCCGGTGTTCACGTTGCAGGAACAAGAAGGCCGGCTGTTCAAGCCGCTCGCATTCACCAAAACGTATTCGATGGCCGCCGCCGCGTTGCTCTCGATCACGCTCGCGCCGGTGCTGATGGGATGGTTCATCCGGGGACGAATTCCGGCAGAAGAAAAAAATCCGCTCAATCGATTGCTTATCTGGATTTACCACCCGCTGCTGGATTTTGTCATCAAGCGGCGCTGGGCGGTGATTATCAGTGCCGGTGCGATCATCCTCTGGGTTTTTCTGCCATGGAGCTGGCTGGCTTCACACACATTGCCGGAAGGAAAAATGCGCGACACCGCTTTCACCGCCGGAAAATTATTTCCCTTCCAAAACATCGGCTCGGAATTTATGCCACCGCTTTACGAAGGCGATTTGCTCTACATGCCCACGACCTTTCCCGGCATCTCGCCGACGAAGGCGCGGGAAATTCTTCAAGTTACCGACCGGCTGATAAAATCCTTTCCCGAAGTCGCGGAAGTTTTCGGCAAGGCTGGCCGCGCCGAGACCGCCACCGATCCCGCGCCGATGGACATGATTGAAACCACCATCCGCCTCAAGCCCGAGTCAGAGTGGTCCGCGGTGGACATTCGCGACGACGACGGAAAAGTGATTGCGCATCGCAAGCGCACGCCGGACGAACTCGCTGATGCGCTGAACAATGTGGTGCAAATTCCCGGCCTCAACAACGCTTGGACCATGCCCATCCGCACGCGCATTGACATGCTTTCCACCGGCATTAAAACGCCCGTCGGTATCAAGATCGCCGGGCCGGACCTCGCCACACTCGAACGCATTGGCACCGAGGTCGAGGCCGTCGTCCGCAAAGTTCCCGGCACCACCAGCGTGTTTGCCGAGCGCGTGATGGGCGGACGCTTCGTAGAATTTGAAATAGATCGCGAAGCCATTGCGCGTTACGGCCTCAATATCGCCGACGTACAGGACGTTTTATCCGTAGCGCTCGGCGGGATGCCTTTGACGACGACGGTGGAAGGTTTGCAACGCTACACAATTAATTTGCGCTACGACCGCGATTTTCGTTCCGACTTGCGGGCGTTGCGCGAAGACATCGTGGTGCCCACGCCGACGGGCGCGCAGATTCCGCTCGGTCAACTCGCGACCGTGAAAGTCGTCGACGGCCCGATGGGCATCAAGAGCGAAGGCGCGGTGCCAAACGCGTGGGTTTATGTAGACATCCGGGGCGTGGATGTGGGCACCTTCGTGCAAAATGCCAAACGCGCCGTGGCCGAAGCGCAGGCACGCGGCGAAATCAATTTGCCTGGTGGCTATAATCTTTTCTGGAGCGGCCAATACGAATACCTGCTGCGGGCCAAGGAACGGCTGATGATCGTCGTGCCGCTGACGCTGCTGCTCATCACGCTCATTATTTATCTGAATACCAAATCCGCCATTAAGACCGCCATTGTGATGCTCGCGGTGCCGTTCTCGCTGGTCGGCGCGTTCTGCGCGATTTATCTGTGCGGCTACAATTTGAGCGTCGCCGTGTGGGTGGGAATCATCGCGCTCGCCGGCCTCGACGCCGAAACCGGCGTAGTGATGCTGCTCTATTTGGATCTCGCGTTTGCCGACTGGAAAAAACGCGGCGCGCTCAAAACCACCGGCGATTTGCGTGATGCGATTTATCACGGCGCGGTGAAGCGCGTCCGGCCGAAAGCCATGACGGCGTGCGTCATCGTCGCTGGCCTCGCGCCCATTTTGTGGAGCCACGGCGCAGGTGCGGATGTGATGAAACGCATCGCCACGCCGATGGTTGGTGGCGTCATCACCTCGACCATCATGGAATTGGCGGTGTATCCGGCGATTTATTTTCTGTGGCGCTCGCGGGGGTTGACTGAAAAGTTGCCGGCTTCGTCTGCCAATCATTCGTAGCGCAGGGATTCAATCGGGTCGAGGTTTGCTGCCTTCCACGCGGGATACGTTCCGAAGATGATGCCGACAAGCGAGCAAATCCCCAAACCGATCAACACCCAATCCACGGGGATGACCGGAGCTAGTTTAAGAAAATACGCCGTCGCGTTGCCGCCGAGAATGCCCAGAACCACGCCGACGGCGCCGCCGATTTCGCAGAGCACGACCGCTTCCATGATGAATTGCACCATGATGTTGCGCTTCTTGGCGCCGATCGCCCGCCGGATGCCGATTTCGCGCGTTCGCTCCGTGACCGAGACGAGCATGATGTTCATGATGCCGATGCCCGCCGCGAGCAGCGCGATGGAACTGACGACGGTGACGCCGATGCGGACGGCGCGGGTGAAGGTGTTGAATTGCCCGATCATCGAGTCGTTGGAGGCGATTTCAAAATCATCCTCCGCGCCGGGCGGAACTTTGCGGGTGACGCGCATCAGGCCGCGCACTTCCTCGACGGTGGCGTCGTAGCTGGCTTGGTCGCGCGCCTGCACGAGCAAGTTCAGGCTGCGGTTCCAGCGGCCGTAACGATTCAAGCCGGTGGTCAACGGCACTACGGCGAAATTATCCTGATCGCCGCCGAGCGCGCCGCCTTTGGGCGCGAGCACGCCAACGACGGTGTAATTAATGCCGTCAATTTTCAGCCGTTCGCCCACCGGCGCGCGATTGGGAAAAATATTCGTGGCCAGCAAATTGCCGAGCACGCAGACATCGCGGGCGCTGTCCACGTCGGACTCGGTCACCACGCGTCCGTCCTGCAAATCCCAGCCGTGCGCCGCGAAGCTGCCGGGCGTTTCGCCGTAGAGGCGCACGGTCGGCGCGCTGGCCTTGTAGCGAGTTTTGATTTCGCCGGACCAGAAGGCCGTCTCCACACCGATGCTGGCGGGGAGAATGGCTTTTTCCTGTAGCCATTTGCCCTGCCGGAAAGTGATGTCTTTACGCCGCCAGTATTTTTCAAAATCCGCGCTGGAGCCGCCGAAATAAACGGCCGGCCATTTGCGAAGCATAAAGGTTTCGTTGCCCAGCGAACTTAACTGGCTCTCGATGCTGCTTTGCATCACGCGCATGGCGGTCATCACGACGATGATGGAAAACACACCGACCAGCACGCCGAGCAGCGTGAGCGAGGAACGCAGCTTGTGCGCGGCAATGGCGCCGACGGCCATGGAAAAACTTTCGCGCACCTCGGCCAGTAAATTGATGCGATGTTTATTCATTGCGCAAGGCATCCACGGGGTTCATGCGGGCCGCGCGCCAGGCGGGAAAAAATCCCGACAGCACGCCGGTGAGCAGCGAGACTAGCAGCGAAATAGCCACGATCAGCGGCGACATTTCCGCCGGCATGATGTTGCGAAGCGCCAGCACCGCCAGCCACGCGATACCGAGGGCGATGATGCCGCCGAGCAGACAAATGCTGGCGGCTTCGATCAAAAATTGAAGCAGGATGGTTCGCCGCTTGGCGCCGATGGCTTTGCGCACGCCGATTTCGCGCGTTCGCTCGGCGACGGACACGAACATGATGTTCATAATGCCGATGCCGCCGACGAAGAGCGACAGGCCGGTGATAAACAAGCCGACGCCGCCGATGGTGCCGGCGATTTTGTGGAACAGTTCGAGAAACTGGTCTTGCTGGTTGATGGTGAAATTATCCGGCGCGCCCGGCGCGAGGTGGCGAATTTTTCGGAGCACGCTGCGGACTTCCTCGCGGGCATCATCCAGTTGGCCGAGTTGCCGGACTTTCACGTGAATTTCGTAATCCGGTTCTTCCAAAAATGCGTTATTGAATTGCGGCAGCGGCAAAATGACTTCGTTGTCCGCGCCGCCGTTGTCGCCCAGCCCGCCTTTTTTTTCGAGCACGCCAACCACTTCAAACGTGCGCTGGCCGACCTGAATTTTCTGCCCGGTGGCAATCTCGTGCGGGAATAAATTAGTGGCGATCTCGGCGCCGATGACGCACACCGGCCGGCCGCCCGCGCTTTCGGCGGCGGAAAGAAACCGGCCCTGCGCCACGGTTAGTCCGCTGGTGAGTTGGAATTGCTCCGTGGTGCCGATCACGTTGACGCTGGCGGAATTGCGGTTTTTGAATTTCACCGGCTCATTGTTTTGCGCCACGGGCACGATGGCCAGCGCGAGCGTTAGTTGCCGCCCGAGTCCTTCGGCTTCGGCGAGCGTGATGGCGGGGCGCTTTTGCGCTTCCACCCATTCCTGCCGCGATTGAATAATCCAGCTCGCGCGGCTGACGTACAGCACGTCGGTGCCGATGGAGGAAATGCTGTTGAGAAACGACTGGTTCAGACCGGCGATGGCCGTGCCCATGAGCGTGACGGTGACGATGCCGATGACGATTCCGAGAGTGGTCAGCACGGAACGCAGTTTGTTCGCACGGATGGCGCTCCAGGAAATGCTCAGGCCCTCGCGCAGTTCGGTGAGGAAGTTCATGCGCCGAAAATCATTTCACCACCGGCTCGTCGCTGGCGATGAGGCCGTCGCGGATGCGGATGATGCGTTGGGCATGCCGTGCCACGTCTTCCTCGTGGGTGACGAGGATGATGGTGTTGCCGCGGTCGGCGAGCTGCTGAAACAACGCCATGATTTCCGTGCCGGTTTTCGAATCGAGATTGCCCGTCGGCTCGTCGGCCAGCAGGATGGAGGGTTTGTTCACCAGCGCGCGGGCGACGGCGACGCGCTGGCGTTGGCCGCCGGAAAGTTCATTCGGCTTGTGGTGGACGCGGTCGGCCAAGCCGACGTTGGTTAGGGCTTCGAGAGCAATTTGCCGGCGTTCGGCGGCGGCGATGCCGGCATAGACCAGCGGTAACTCGACGTTGCGCAAGGCGTCGGAGCGCGGAAGCAGGTTGAAAGTCTGAAACACGAAACCGATTTCGCGGTTGCGGATTTCAGCGAGCTGATTTTCGTTCATCTCGCTGACGTGGCTGCCATTGAGTTCGTAAGTGCCGCCGCTCGGAGTGTCGAGGCAGCCGATCAAATTCATCAGGGTGGATTTGCCGGAGCCGGACGGTCCCATGATGGCCACGTATTCGCCGCGCTGGATGGCCAGCGAAACGCCGCGCAGTGCGTGGACGGTTTCCGTACCCATCTGGTAGCGGCGCGATAAATTTTGCAGGCGAATGAGACTCATGCGCGGGCGGAAAAAGCAAAAATGCGGCGGCGAACCGGCCGATTTTTTATTTTGGCAGTCTCACTTTGCATTCGGACTGGAGCTGCCGTTGTCCGGCAAACCTTTGAGGATTTTTTTGCCGTCGTCGAGGTCGTGGCTGATGGCGTGGTAACCGCCGGTGACTACTTCATCGCCTTCTTTCAAGCCGTCGGTGATCTCCCAAAAATTATCGTCGCTGATGCCGATCTTGACCGGCACCGTTTTGACGTGGTCGCCGTCCACCACAAACACGACATCCACGGGTTTGTTTTTGTCGTCGGCTTTTTTTTCAGGCTTGCCGGTGATGGTTTCGGCGTTGGTGTTGGCCGGCACCGCATTGGTTTTGGCGAGGCCATTTTCTTTTTTGACTTTGGCGTTGAGGTCGCGCGTGGTGACGCTGGCGATGGGCACGGCCAAAACGTTGGTTCGGGCGCGGGTTTCAATTTCCGCACTGACGGACATGCCGGGCCGGAACGCGGCGAGGTCGGTAATGCGGATGCGCACTTGGAATTGTGTCGCCGCTTGGCTGGAGGAGGTCGAATTGCCGCCGAGCGCGGTCAGGGCATTCAAATCTTTTGAGGAGTTGGCGACGGCGCTGACCACGCCGTCAAATTTTTTATCTTTGAAGGAATCCACTTCCAGCCGCGCCTTCTGGCCGATCTGCAACAGCACGATGTCAATTTCACCAATGTCCACGCGGGCTTCCATTTGGCTCAAATCGGAAATGGTCATGATTTCGGTGCCGGCGTTTTGCACGGTGCCGAGGACGCGTTCGCCGAGCTGCGAATTGAGCGTGGTGATGGTGCCATCCAGCGGCGCGGTGATGGTGGTTTTGTTGAGCGCGTCCTGCGCGCTGTCCACGGAGGCTTTGGCGACGTTGACTTGGTCGGCGGCGCTTTCGAGTTGGGCATGGGCCACGTCGAGGGCAACTTTGAAACCGATGTAATCCGATTCCGAGAGCAGTTGGTGATGGAACAATTCCTGATTGCGCGTGAAATCCGCCTGCGCTTTTTCGAGATTGGCGGTGGCCTGTGCCTTGCCGGCGAGGGAGGATTCGTAATTGGCCTTGGCCTGATTCACGGCGGCGATGTACACGTCTGGCAAAATCTTCAACAGCAGATCGCCTTTCTGCACGTGTTGTCCTTCCTTGACGGCGAGGACGATGATTTCGCCGCTCACTTCGGGGCTGATGTGAACTTGCACGACGGGATAAATTTTTCCGTTGGCGACGACCAGTTCGGTGAGATTGTGGCGCGAAACTTTTTCTGTTTGGACGGTGATAAGCGGGTCGTGTTTTCTGAAAATCGCCGTCAGCGTCAGCGCCAGCAGGACGAAGCTTATCAAGGAAAACGTGAACAGTTTTCGACTTTTTTTGGAACGTGCCATAAAAGTAAGGCTGAAAATTTACTGCGCCGCCGTGCCCAAATGAACGGCGGATAATTTGAGGGCGATTACAAATAATTGAAACGCTAACCAATAGCCGGCCGTGCCAACCAGCGCCCGCGAAAAAGTTACGCCAGCCAGCCGGCTCAAGCCGATGGCCATGACCGCAGTTAACCAGAGACTGAAAAGGTCCACGGCTGCGAGTGCAAGATGGACGATATTCTTGGGATCAAAGTCTTTGAGAAAAAATGCCAGACTGGGATTGATGGCTTTGCCCAGCGTCACCGAAATCAATAGTGTGACGATGGTACCCAGTACGGAAATCATCGTGGCCAGCCCGGCGACTTCCAAGGCTTTGGAATAGGGAAATTTTACTTTTAAGAAAAGCAACCCCAGCAGCCACAAAACCAAAGCCCACCAAAACACCTGAACAAAACTGAAAACCACCGCGCTGATCGAGCCAAAAAGTTTTATTCCAGTCGGCCCGGCGAATTTTTCGGCAATGGCCTCGGCTTGGTCCGCTTGAGCTTGGGTCATTTTGCCCGCCTTGACCTGATCATCAAACGCTTTGGTCTGTTGCTCGTGGATTTGTTGTACGATGGCGGGTTGGGAAAACAAAATGAAAATGGAAAGCATGCCCGCCACCGCAGCGCACACCATCGGCACGAGCCAGTTGCTGGCGGCGGGCGAACTGGTTTTGACTTCAGTAAAAACATTACCCGGCTCGGCGAAAACATTGAACAGCCGCGCGGCGAGCGAGGTGGGCGCCTGAGACGGCGCGGGGAACGGATCATTCGGCTCCATTTAATGATTATGTCAAGAACTTCAAGCAGCGTCCATGCAAAAATGCCCTCAAATAGCATGTTTCGTCGAGGTGGCTTACCGTTTGAATATTGCTTAATGTCGACCAAACAAATAGACAATAAAAATGTAATTGTACTTTGCTCTTGTGTATAAACTTATAAATACAATAAGAGAATTTAGATTCCATAAAAAACAACTCAAATTAAACGTTGACAATAATTGAAAATAAGACTATCAATGTGGTCGTTATTTGAGTTTGTTACGATTTGGTAAAAAAAGCTGCTTGACAATTTGGGCGAAATTTTGTTAGATGAAAAAACTAGGAGAAAAAACGTCGTGTTGCTGAAGAAGTACCAAGCAAGGATTTTGTATTGCTATATTAAGACCCGGTGGGTTGCCTCAGCAGGCCGCCTAAAAGCGGCCCGCAGAAGTACCCCCGACTAATCCGTGGCTGGTGGCAAAATTCGCAAACCAAGGACCCCTTTCCATGAAAATCAAATCCAAATACAAGGCTGTGCCCGGCTCCCGGAGAAAATCCGAGCCGGGTTTTACATTGATCGAGTTATTGGTGGTGATCGCCATCATTGCGATTCTGGCGGCGATGCTGCTGCCAGCCCTTTCCAAAGCTAAAGCCAAGGCGCAAGGAATTCAGTGTATGAACAACCACCGGCAGCTATGTCTCGCTTGGAAGATGTATAACAATGACAACAATGACCAGTTGCTCTACGCCAGCACGGGCGATGGTACTACAAGAGGCGGCGGGAGCTATCCCTTTAACAATAACAACGATGCCAACAATTATGCTTGGATGGGAACCCACATGGAAGTTTTGAGCGCTGGTAATCGGGCAGCGTGGGATCCTACCCAAGACTTAATGTTGCGCCCGCTTTACAAGTATTCACCGAACACGGCTATTTATCGGTGCCCGTCTGATAGCTCGACGGTCAGTACTGCTCTCGGTATTAAGCAACGCGTTCTGACCATGTCCATGAATTTGTATGTCGGAGGTTTTTGTCCCGGTGTGTCCGGTGGCCCCGGCTATGATGGTGGTTGGGCGTTTGCGGCTCCCTATCGCGTTTACAATAAAGCCACACAGATTTCTCACCCGACGCAAATATTCCTGTTCTTGGATATGCGGCAAGACGTGGTGAACTGGGATAATTTTATGCAGGATATGGATGCTTGGATTCAAGTTGCGAGTGCGACAGAATTGGTGGGTGAAATATCATCAATTAAGTACGGAGGAACGGTATGAATTGGCGGCTTTGCGCCGGCAGAATCTGGGGATGGCGAAGCTGGCGGAACAT
>TBL_comb47_HYPODRAFT_10001036_pt1 | contig 36653 bp, 27 predicted proteins | sample TroBogypolimnion_40_FD_10682 | JGI IMG/M metagenome (IMG submission 10682)
CCATTCCCAGCTCCGGTCGGGCTTCGCCCTCCCTCCACTGGGAATGGACAAAGATACAACGAAAACATAAACTCAAACCAATGCTCGGACTAACACATCAGTGGTCCAGAAAAGTGAACCCTCTCACACCTTTTTAACGACGAGCATTGCGATGGGCTCCCGGCTGGGCACCAGTTCGAGGCCGAGTTGGTCGAGTTGATTGAGCAATGCTTGCTGCATTGCAACCCTTCGCACCTCGGGCGACGACCATATATGCTCGTTCCACTGAATGTCGAAGCTATAACGCCGGGGCATCCCGCTCCGATCTAAGGTCGGCTTTAGATAAAAAGCTTCGAGTAACGAGGCCATAGCTGAAAGTTCCACATTTCTGAAAATACGTTTTTGGATGTTTTTGTCTCCTGTTCCGTAATTGGATGTCGGTCCACCTTTAGACAGATGTGATTGCAATTTGGTGGAATCATTGACTTTCAAAAGCAACACATCTGTTTCGCGAGTTTCTGTATGCGCGACCAATCCAAATTGCTTTTTAATTTGTTCACGAAGGGCGTTGTCTTGGCTGCCTTGCGGCAGCGTATTCAAGTAGTCATATCGTTCGCCAGGCAAACCATCGGGCAAAATCATTCTCGCCGGACCAAATTGATAAGCAAAACCAATGAGATCAGTTATATCACAATTAGCGTAAACACATTTGCCGCTAGTTGTCCAGATGCCACCGCCTTTGTTAGGATATCGAGTTTGACGAATGATTAAGGTTGCCGGCGCACTTTCCAACGCTCCCATACTGCTAGAATCAGGATGTTTCCAGATTTCTTCGTAGGTTGAATTTCCTGAAAATGAAACAGACTTTTTTACCACTGCCGTCGTCACTCCAGCCGCGAGTAACAAGCCCACGCCAACTACGATTACTGTCTGTGCTTTTGACCATGCCATAATTTTTAATGTTCCTTTCACGAGGGTTGTTATTGATGTAGTGGTCGCCGAGCCTTTGGCGGCAATAACCGAAACTTTCGCCACCAAAGCCTTTGGCGCGGCTTGCACAGAATTTTCCACCACGGCGGTGGCTAGAAGCGCAGCGCCAAACTTGATGCCCTGCTTGGCGAGGAGGGCGCGGAGTTTGTCGAGGGCGCGGTTCACGCGCACGCGGGCGGCGTCCTCGGTCACGCCCAAGGCCGCGCCCACGTCGGCCAAAGATTTGTTCTCAAAGTAGCGCAGCAGCACGGCGTCGCGGTCGGCGGTGCGCAGGGCGTGCATGGCTTCGTCCAGCACGGGCGCAAGTTGCTGCCAGATGGATTCATTAGCAGTGGGCGACGAGGCGTCGCCGCCACGATTCAAGGTGGATTCCATGTAGGCTTGGTGTTCGCGTTGCTGGCGGCGGCGGTTTTCTTTCAGCGCGTTGGCCGCCGTGAGGCGCGCAGTCTGGTAGAGCCAACCGGTCAAAATGATCTTGGCGCTGAGGCGTCCGGCTTTCTGCGCGAGGATGATGAAGACGGCCTGGGTGACTTCGCTGGCGAGGGTGTCGTCGCCGGTGAAGCGCCGGGCGGCGGACCAGACGAGATTGACATGGCGCTGGACGAGCGCGGCAAAAGCGGCTTCGTCGCCCGTGCGGGCGAAGCGGGTCAGCAATTCGTGATCGGTGGGTTCGGCCATTTACTGAATAATGTCCGCCCCCCGCGAAAGCGAACAAGTTTTTTGCAACAATTTTCCGGCGCGCAGTACCGGGGGAAAAACCAACGGGCGCTCCGTGGTCGGGGCGCCCGTTGGTGATAAGAGTTAGCAGAATTACTTGGCGGCTTCGGTCGGCAGGTTGGCGGCTTTCCAGCCCGAGATGCCGGCGGACATGTGTTTGATGTTGGTGTAGCCGAGTTTTTCGGCGGCTTTGGCCGCGTTGAGATAGGCACCGCATTGGGGTCCACCGCAATACGCGATGATGAGGGTGTTTTTATCCGCCGGGAGGCTGGCGGCGAGATTGCCTTTGATGGCGGCAAAGCTCAGGGCGCCGGGGACGTGGCCGGACTGGTAGGAGGCGGGGCTGTTGGCGTCAATGATGACGGCCGTTTTGGCAGCGGCAGCAGCCTTGACATCGGCCGGCTTGATGTCGGCGAATTCACCGGCAAAGGTGGTGACGGCCAGAGTGGCAGTGGCGAGGAGGGCGAACAGTTTTTTCATAGTGTTAATATTTTGGTGGTTGGTTTGATTGGTTGCGTAACTTGGACTGAATCGGGTGGAAAGTGTTCAAACGGAAAAGCCGTTGGCTCAAATGCCGCGTTCTTCGAGGATGCGATTGTCTTTGCCGAGGACAATGACTTGCGGATGCCAGTCGGCAGCTTCAGCGGGGCTAAAGGCGGCGAAGTTCATGATGGTGATGAGGTCGCCCTTTTTGCCGAGGTGCGCCACAGCGCCGTTCATGATGATCTCGCCGGAGCCGGCGCGGCCACGAATGGCGTAGGTTTCCCAGCGCTGGCCGTTGGCCATGTTGCCGCAGAGGATTTTCTCGTATTCGCGGAGGCCGACCTTGTCCATGAGGTCGCCGGCGATGGTGAGGCTGCCTTCGTAATTCACATCGCCGCCGGTGACGGTGGCGCGGTGGATTTTGGATTTGAGCAAGAAAATGTCCATGAGCTATTGCAGGTGGAGAAAGTTTTGCAGAATGATCCGCCCGCTCTCGGTCAAGATGCTTTCGGGATGAAACTGAACGCCCCAGATGGGGAGCGTCTTGTGTTTCACGCCCATGATTTCGCCTTCGTCGGTCTCGGCGGTGATTTCCAAAACCTCCGGCACGGTGTCGCGCTGGATGACGAGGGAATGGTAGCGGGTGGCGAGGAAAGGATTGGGCATGCCGGCGAAGAGGTCTTTGCCATTGTGCTTAATCGGCGAAACCTTGCCGTGCATCATGCGGTAATTCACCACGACCTGCGCGCCGAAGGTGTGACCGATACATTGATGACCAAGGCAGACGCCGAAAATGGGCACGCCCTCGGCTGAAAAAGTGCGGATGACATCGTTGGACAAGCCGGCCTCGCGCGGCGAGCACGGCCCGGGCGAAACCAAAATGCGCTCCGGCTTGAGCGCGCGAATGGCGGCGAGGCTGATCTCGTCATTGCGACGCACCTGCACATCCACTCCCAACTCGCCCAAATATTGGACGAGGTTGTAGGTGAACGAATCGTAGTTGTCCAGAACCAGAATCATTATCGAGCGGTCAATTTAGTTCAAACCGCCAAAAATGAAAGCGGAAAGGAAGCGCCGATCGGCGATCTGGCCCGCACACACTGGCCGCGCGACTCCGCAGGCGCCGCAAAAAAACTGCCGGCGGATAAATCCGCCGGCAGTCCGAAGTAGGTCCGAGGCAACCGAGGTTTGCCCGGAGATTAATAGTTGGTATTGCTCAAGATAAAGAACTGTTTGCCCAGCGCAGGATTAACCACATTCGTGCCGGTGAAGGTAAAGGTGCCGGTAATGCCATTGGTGGCCACGATGTTGGTGGCAACGGTCGTCCACTGCGCCAACGGTTTGGCGACATTGGTGCTGGCGAGCAGGTAGTAGGTGCCGCCATTCACGCCGTTCGTGCCGCCGATGACCACGTTACCGCCCGTGAGACTGAAGGTGCCGATGCGCGGCGACACGCCCGGAATAATGGTGGTCGTGACGGCGGTGAGGGCGCTGCCGGTGTTGTTGGCGGGATTGGGGTCGGTAATGGAACCGCTCACGGTGGCGCTGTTGACGACATTGCCGCCGGCGGTCGGATTGAGAACGAGCGTTAGATTCGTAGCCGTGTTGGCGGCCAGATTAAAGCTGCTCCAAACCACCTGGCCGAAATTTGCATTGGTGGTGCCGCCGCCAGTGGCGCTGACGAATTTGACGTTGGCCGGCAAAGCATCCGTGATGACCAAGCTCAGGGCCACACCGGGGCCGGCATTGGTCAGGACAATCGTGTTGGTGATCAAAGCACCAAGCGGAACGCTCGCGGGCGCTGTCAGTTGGAGGGCGACGTCCGGCGGAGACACCACGACGACCGTGCCGTTGACGGCCAGATTATTGCCCCAAGCCACGCCACCGCCGACCACGCTCAGGGTGGCGCCGCCGACCACGGCTTTGTTGAACAGCGTAAAGACATCCCCCACTTGCAACGTGGTGCCTTGATTGCTGATGGTGACGGTGCCGTTGCCAAAGTTGGTGACCCCACCGGCTACCGACACTTTATCGCTGGCCAAGCCCGCGCGGTTGACGCGGAAAAAGCCGCCGCCGTTGGTCAGCAGGAGATTGCCGCCGATAGCAAATGTGCCGATAGCGGATTTGTCCCCGCCGCCGATGGTGGCGTTGGTGGTCACGATCACGGAACCGGCGACGCTGCCGGAACCAGCCAGCAACCCGGCGCTGTTGGTGGTGACACCGGAGTAAGTGTTGGCCGCATCCAAATAGAGAGGACCCGCGCCGGATTTGGTTAAACCATAAAACGAACTGGAATCACTGATCGCGCCGGTAAAAACGGTGGCGCCGGTATTGGCGATTTGGAACAGGCGGGCGGTATAGGCATTGGAGGTGACACCATCAATGCCGTTCAGCGCCAAGGGCGAGGTGAACGTCAGATCATTCGTGCCGCCAATGATCAAGGTTAGGTTGTTGGTGCCGCTGGGATATTGAATGGGGTTCGCAATCGTCCGCGCGCCGCCCGAGGCAAACACCGTGCCGCTGCCAGTGGTACCGCCGTTTTCCGGCGCCAAGAAAAGCGAACCGGTACCCAGCGGACCAGACGTAACCGTGCCGGAGGTGGGAATGGTGGGAATACTATCTGCTCCCAGACCGATGGAACCAGCCGTGGGAAAGGTGCCGCCGGAATAGGTGTTATTGGGATTATTGAGATAAGTGGTGCCGGTACCGCGCTGCACAATCCCGCCAGCCCCCGAGATGACTCCGTTATAGGATTGACTGCCGCTGGCATGGTAAGGGGCGAGCGAACTGCCGCTGTAAAGGGATTCGGTCACCCCGGAATTCACATTGTCCAACACCAAATTGGCGTTGAAGGATGTGTTCGTTCCGTAGGCCCGGTAACGACTGACGCTGCTGCCAGTTTTGGGATTGATCGTCAGCGTTTTGCCGCTGGTCCCGGACAAATCGCCCAAGAAAACCGTGGCGTAAGTTCCTGTGCCGTCCACCAAGATGGTGAAATCGTCCAGCAAGTTGATGGTGCCGTTAATGCCGGTCGCCGAGCCGCCGGTGACGGTGGTTTCCAACGTGCTGCCGGCACTGTCCAACGTCACCGGTCCGGTGCCCAGGCCGTTGTAATTTTCGAGCAAAATATATTGAGAGGCCGGGGTAACGGTATTGCTGACCAGCGTGCCGCCGCTGAACGAGTTGGCGGTGTTAAGGGTCAATTGCCCGGTGCCCGTAAAGAGCAAATTGCCCGGACCAGTGATGCTGCCAGTGCCAGTGAAAGTGTAAGTGGCACCGTTCTGGCTATTCACCATGATAGAAGCCGGGCTAAGATAACTGCCGGTCAAAGTGACATAAGTCAGCGAAGCGGTATCATCAAAAACAACACTGTCACCATAATTAAATGGTTGCGGGTTAGAATTGCTATCCTGCCAACTCACCGTGTTATTCAAATCCCAAGTAGCCCCGCCGGTCGCCGTAAACGTCAGGGTGGCGGACGGTACCAAAGTCAGCGAATTAGTCACGGAATTGGTGCTGAACGGCCCCGTGCCGGTAACGGTGACATAGTAACCATTCGCTCCCGAAACCGCGTCCGCAGGCCCGGCCGGTGAAATCACGAGCGTGCTGCTAGTCGCGCCGGAAATATTCCCGCCATTGATCAGATTGGTGCCGTTGCGATGCCATTGGTAGCTAACGCCAAAGCCGACGGCGCTGACCGAGAAGGGGCAAGCGCCATTGGTCGCCACGCTGACGGACACGGGTTCCGAGGTGATGGTGGGCGGACCGGAAATAACGGTGACGGCTCCGGAAATCTGAATGGAGGAAATGTCAAGCGTGTTTGAGGAAGCGCTGGCCCGCGCGAAATAGCCAATGGCAAAAGCGTCAAACGCACCGGTCAGGAAGGTAGTGTTCGTCGCCACGCCGCCGAATTGGCCCAACAGCGTACCGTTGGTGGTGGGGCCGGAATAAATGCTGTTGGAAATCAGCAGGCTGTTGGCGGCATTAAGGGTTAGCATGAGGACTTCGGTGTAAGCCGCCCCCGGCGTCAATGTCACGGCACTGGTGACGGTCGCCCCGACCGTGCTGGCATTGGCGTAGCTCGTACTACTGCTCCCGCTCGTAATTAGGTCTTGATTATTATTGTACGTCCCGGTTTGCGCCGGGCGGGTCATGATGCGGGAAGCGGCACCGCTATAATTTACCTGACCAACATAGCCGACCCAGTTCTGGGCGTAACCGGTCGCCGCCGAGGAACTCGAAGTGGTGGCGGTACCATTTAATCCACCGGGAACCGGCTTTACCTGCCCACTGCTGTACAACCCAAATCCCAACTGGCCCGCTTCGGTCAACAGACCGGAGGTGTTGGTGAAAACGATCGTCATTTGAATATAGTCACCCGGCTGGGACAACGCCACGGGGTTGGTGGCAAAAAGCGCTTGCAATTGAAAGTCACCGGCGGTAGATGAACCAATCCCAACTTTCAAGTCGCCGGCTGCCAGGGTCGGACTGGGCGACCAAGGTTTGGAAGAAATCAATTGATAAGCGGCGGAATTCGACGTTGGACTGGCCGGCGAATTGGAATTGATGGTGCTGCCGTTGGTGAATGTGTCCCGAAAGAACACGGTGTCCGCCACTGCGGCCAATTGGGAACCGAACAACAACAGGACGGCGGCAAGCAATCCATTTTGGAATTTTTGTTTCATAGGAGTATTTTAATTTTGGGATTCTGCTTTGGTTGGGTGAGTCAATAATTTGAGTACAGATGGTCGGGTTGAGAAAATGTGGGTACTATGGTCGCCAGCAACTCATGGCATACGAAAGATTGTCGCCGCCGGCGGCGCCACCTTGGGCCACCGCCGCCCAGACATTGGCATTGAAACCATCTGTCACCGATTTGACGGCTTGCCAGTTCACATGACCATCGCCAAAAACGGCGTTCAGCCCAGCCGGATTGCCCGTGCTTTGGTGCGCGATGTCTTTGAGAGCGCTATAAATAACATCCACCACCATACTTTTCGTCTGGTCAATGGCCGACTGCTTGAAATAGGGAACACAACTCCAACTCTTCAAAGTTGCATTATTGCCCGGATCAGAATAGAGCGGCCATTGGGGCACCAAAGCTCCCGAATTGATTGCCAAATCACGCAAGGACTCGGTATTTCGGGATTGTGGATAATAACTGTAGCCGGCACGCACCCAGTCAGGGTTGTTATTCGGCTGGGACAAATCCACCCCGCACGGCCACGCGGCTTTCACGGCATAGAAGCCATAGCTCCAGCCGTCATTTTTGCTGTTGCTGGGACAATAAAAAATTTTGCCGTCGCTGATGGCCTTGGAATTCCAGATCGCCCCCAAATTGTACGGTCCGGCAGTAAACGTCGGCGGCGTGACATTTTGGGGCGCATAGCGAAACATTTCGTAAAGATAGTCCGGGTTTTGTGGCCGCCAATGCAACGGCGGCATAATATCGCTGTTATCGGCGGCGTAGACAAAAATACTCACCCCCATCTGGCGCAAATTATTCACGCAGTTGATGCGCTTCGCCTTTTCCTTGGCCGCCGCCAAAGCCGGCAACAACATCGCCGCCAGAATGGCGATGATGGCGATGACCACCAATAATTCAATCAACGTGAACCCGCGCCGGCCGCCGGCCGGGTGGTTCGTCCGCGAAATGGAAAAAGCAGAAAGCGGCGGATGCCATGAAAAATATTGTTTCATTGGATGGATATAATTTTTCTCAGTTAATTTCTAGATTTTGAACCCCGACTTCGCTGGCCATGCAAAAACATTCGTCCACACATTGCGGAATAAAAGAGAGCCAGACGTCACGCATGAGTTTTCGGGATTGATGCTTTGAATTTAAGTTATGAAGCCGCCATGGGCAATATACCGTTTGTGCATATAGCTTTGAAATTTATGCATCCGCCTCCAACATCCAAGCCAGCACGTCAACAAAAACAGAAATTCTCTTTCGCCAAAATTGCGCACAAAAAATGCCCATCGAAAGTTCGCGCCGCGCGTTGACACAACGCAAAAAAAACGGCCCGCGACGTAAGTCGGGGGCCGTTGGATGGAAAAGCTTTTCAGCCTTGCGGACGGATTTTTTTCCAGAGCCAGCCGAACGGATCGTAGAATTCATCCACCACGCGTTCCTTCAACGGAATGATTGCGTTGTCGGTGATGGTGATGTGTTCGGGACAAACTTTGGTGCAGCACTTGGTAATGTTGCAGTAGCCGATGCCTTGCGCCTGCTTGAGTTCCGGCAAGCGGTTCTCGGTATCAAGCGGATGCATTTCCAGCGCAGCGGTGTAAACCAGAAAACGCGGGCCGATGAATTCGTCGTGCTTGTGATGGTCGCGCAAAACGTGGCAAACGTCCTGGCAGAGAAAACATTCGATGCACTTGCGAAATTCCTGCACGCGATCCACGTCCTGCTGCTGCATCCGCCACGTGCCGTCCTCGCAGTCGGGCTTGCGCGGATTGAATTTCTTGATCTTGGTTTTGACGCGGAAGTTCCACGAAACATCGGTCGCCAAATCGCGGATGCTCGGAAACGCGCGCATCGGCTCGACGGTGATGGGCTTGCTCGTGTCGAGCGTGTCCATGCGCGTCATGCACATGAGCTTCGGCATGCCGTTGATTTCGGCGGAGCAGGAGCCGCACTTGCCGGCCTTGCAATTCCAGCGGCACGCGAGGTCGTTCGCCTGCGTGGCCTGAATTTTGTGGATGACGTCGAGCACCACGAGACCTTCGGTGATCTCGGTTTGATATTCGACAAATTTGCCGCCGGTCGCGTCGCCGCGCCAGATTCTAAAGGTAACTTGCTTGTTCATTTCATCTCCTCGATGACTTGTTTCAAATCTTCCCGGATCGCCGGAATCGGTTCGCGGCGCAATTTCATGGAGCCGTCCGCCGCTTTGGAAATGACGGAATTATATTTCTGCGCTTCGGGATCCTTGTTCGGAAAATCCTCGCGGAAATGGCCGCCACGGCTTTCTTTGCGATCCAGCGAACATAGTGTGATGGCTTCGGAAACCGTCAGCAGATGTTTCAAATCAATCGCCGTGTGCCAGCCCGGATTGTATTCGAGATGGCCTTGCACGGCGACTTTCGCCGCACGCGCCTTGAGTTTGCTGATGCCGTCGAGAGCGAATTCCATTTCGTTCTGTAAACGCACGATACCCACGTTGGCCTGCATCATGTTCTGCAAATCGTATTGCACCTGATACGGCCCTTCGCTCCCGCTGCCGGCCGGACGCTCAAACGGTTCCATCGCTTCCTTGTAGGCCGCTTCGACCTGCGCATCGTTGATTTTGCCGGCGGCATTTTCCTTTGCATATTTCGCGGCGAATTCGCCGGCGCGTTTGCCGAAGACGATCAAATCAGAAAGCGAATTTCCGCCGAGACGATTTGCACCGTGCAAACCGGCGGCACATTCGCCGGCGGCAAAAAGTCCGGGAACATTCGTCGCCTGCGTCTCGCCGTTCACGCGGATGCCGCCCATCGCGTAATGCGTGGTCGGGCCGACTTCCATCGGCTCCTTGGTAATGTCGAGATTCGCGAGCTGCATGAACTGGTGATACATCGAAGGCAACTTGCGTTTGATGTGCTCCGCCGAGTTCGGAATTTTTTCTTTGATCCAAGAAATGTCGAGGAACACGCCGCCGTGCGGGCTGCCGCGTCCGGCCTTCACTTCACGATTGATGCAGCGGGCAACGTGATCGCGCGTGAGCAATTCCGGCGGACGCTTTGCCGTTTTGTCGTTTTGCGTGTAGCGCCAGCCTTCCTCGGGATCGGTCGAAGTCTGCGAGCGATAATTTTCCGGCACGTCATCATACATGAAACGCTTGCCGTCTTTGTTGCGTAACACGCCGCCTTCACCGCGGACGCTTTCGGTGACCAAAATGCCTTTGACGCTCGGCGGCCAAATCATGCCGGTGGGGTGGAACTGAATGAATTCCATGTCGAGCAATTCCGCGCCCGCGTGATACGCCAGCGAAACGCCGTCGCCGGTGCCTTCCCAGGAATTGCTCGTCACCGCATAAGCGCGCCCCAAACCGCCGGTGCAAACGACCACCGCCTTCGCCTTGAAAATGCGAAAACGCCCGCGTTCGCGGTCGTAACCAAACGCGCCAACCACGCGGTCGCCATCTTTCAACAGCGACACAATGGTGTATTCCATGTGCACCGAAATGCCTTGATGAATACCGTGATCTTGCAACGTGCGGATAAGTTCGAGACCCGTGCGGTCGCCGACGTGCGCGAGGCGCGGATAGCGATGGCCGCCGAAATTGCGCTGCGAAATTTTGCCTTCCTTCGTGCGGTCGAACACCGCGCCCCACGCTTCGAGTTCGTGAACGCGTTGCGGCGCTTCCTTCGCGTGCAACTCGGCCATGCGCCAGTTGTTGACGTATTGCCCGCCGCGCATCGTGTCAGCGAAATGAACTTTCCAGCTATCGCGGTCGTCCACGTTGCCCATCGCCGCCGCCATGCCGCCTTCGGCCATGACCGTGTGGGCTTTACCGAGGAGTGATTTGCAGATCAATCCGACTTTGACGCCGGCGGCCGACGCTTCAATCGCCGCGCGCAAGCCCGCACCGCCCGCGCCGATGACCAGCACGTCGTATTCGTGAGTTTCGTAATTGGTAGCCACAGAAATCTTTCGGTTCGGGGGTTAGAATTTAAAGAAAACAAAGTCAATGTGCGGGGCAAGGAAACGAACGTAAACATCCGTAAAACCTACCCAGAACAAACTGATCCACGCCCACATCATGTGCCGAACATTCAAGCAGGTGACGCAGTTGTAAGCTTTGGCACACGTTGGCGCTTTGGATTTTGAATCCAAAAATCCGCCGATTAAGTGACGCAGCGAATGACAGCCGAAGGTGTAAAGCCCTAGAAACACGGCATTCAAAATCAGCACAATCGTTCCCAGACCAATGCCAAAATGTTCTTTTCCGGTCGCATCGGTAAACCACATGCCCAACCATGCGTCATACGAAAGCAGCACGATAAACGCAGCCGCCACATAAAACATGTAGCGATGAACATTCTGAATGATGAGCGGGAAATAGCGTTCGCCCAAATAAGATTTGCGCGGCTCACCCACCGCACAATTAATCGGATCGGCCCAAAACGCCTTGTAATAGGCACCGCGATAATAATAGCAAGTGAAGCGGAAACCGGCTGGAGCCCACAAAATCAAGAATGCCGGGGAGAACGGCGCCCAGCTCGGCCACCACCCGGGCAACTTTCCTATCGCGTGCGGCGAAGTGCCCCAAAACTCCGGCGAGTAAAACGGTGAGAGGTAATTTGCGCCGTTGTGTTCCCCGTGTAAGCCACCAAACCAATAGCTGCACACATGATTGTGAATATCGGCAACGCCTTGGAACGCCGCCCACGTCGAATAAACGATGAACGCAGAAAAACCAAGAAAAACTACCAGCGGCTGGAGCCACCAGATGTCGGGGCGGGTTGTTTCGCCAAAGCCGCGTTGCTTGGGCAGTGAATCAGCATAGGACATAATGGAGTTAAAATTAGTTACTAGCCCGCCCAGCGTCAACAAGCGACCGCGCCGTGCGAAAGTTATTAGCGCGGCTTCGACTTAACTTGCCAGAGTCTTATCAGCGGATTTTTCCCCGCGCCACTCGTTCAACCCGCGTTCGCCGCCATCAGCTGGTGAAAAACCCAGTCGCTCCAACGCCTCGCCCACGAGATACAGCGAACCAGTAATGACAACAAAAGGCTCGGCTTGGCTGGCGGTTAACGCCGCCGACAAATTTTCCAGCGCCGCAACCGGCGCCGCCGGATTTGCGGAACCGAAACACTGCGCCACCGCCCTCGCGTCAGCCGTGCGCTCGCTGGCGACTGGTACGGTGAAAACTTTCCCCGCCGCCGGCGCGAGCCGGAGGCAAATCTCCGGCCATTGCTTATCCTGCAACGCACCAAAAATCACGACCGGCTTGGCTCCGGGGAAATATTTTTCCAACGCCGCGCGCAGCGTTTCCGCGCCGGCAACATTGTGCGCGCCATCGAGCAATATTTTTTGGCCGTTGGCGGTTTGCAGCAATTGCAGCCGACCCGGCCAGTTCACGGTTTGCAGGCCCGTCGCGATCTGATCGGGGGAAACGGGAATCTGGTTTTGCAAAACTTCCACGGTCGCCAACGCAAGCGCAGCGTTGAGCTTTTGATGCTCGCCCAGCAGCGGCAACGCCAACGCGGCCGCGATCGGCGGTGACACAATTTTCAGCGGCGCATTTTTTTCGCGCGCGGTGGCACGAATAATTTCCAGGGCTTCCGGCGCATCAACCGTCGTTAGCACGGGCAACCCGGGCTTGATGATGCCGGCTTTTTCCGCCGCGATTTGGGCCAGCGAGTCGCCCAGCCATTGCGTGTGGTCGAAGGCGATGTTGGTGATGACGCTCGCCAGCGGCGTGACGATATTGGTGGCGTCGAGCCGGCCGCCGAGGCCGGTTTCCCAAATCACAAGATCACACTTTTGCTCGGCAAAATATTTCAGCGCCAGCACGGTGGCGAATTCAAACAGCGTCGTTGCTTCGCCGGAATTTGCCGCGCGCAATTCCGTCACCAGCCGTACCAAAGCGTTTTCCGGAATCCACTGGCGGTTAACCTGAATCCGCTCGCGAAACGAAACCAGATGCGGCGAGGTGAACAGTCCGACGCGCCGGCCGGCCGCGCGATAAATGCTTTCCAGCAGCGCGCACGTGGAGCCTTTGCCGTTCGTGCCGGCGACGTGGATGAAGCGGAGTTTTTCCTGCGGATTGCCGGCGAGCGCGGCGAGTTTGCGCGTGTTCTCCAGTCCAAAATTCGCGCCGAATAGTTGGAGGCCGTAAAGAAACTGGATGGCTTCGGAATAGTTCACGGGCGACAGCGTGGCAAATGCGCCGAACAATTTCAAACCGCGAACCACGCGAACTAGGCGAACGCTCCTCCCTCTCCTCGCCCAACGAGCAGAGGGAGGAGCAGGGCGTGGTTTGCAATATTTGCTCCATCTTATCCGTGCGCGTGAATGGATTCCCTCTCCCCGCAAAACGAGGAGAGGGTCAGGGTGAGGGGACATCTCATCCGGCCTGAGACCAGCCGAACCTCGACCTGGCACTTCTCCCCATCGGATGCGGAGAAGAAAATAATTTCGACTCCTCACCCCGGCCCTCTCCTCGTTGGGCGAGGAGGGGGAGAAAAGTTTCGCGTGGTTCGGGTGGTTCGCGGTTCAATCGTCCGGCCTTCCGCTTTCATCTGATTTCCGCGTTGTTAATCAGCCCATAAATGCAGTCTCTCTTTCCAAAACCCACAATTTTAAGCCGTTTTAGCCAAAATTTGGCCGGTGACGCCCCGTTTCCAGCGGGAACGCGCAAGTTCCAAACAAGAACCTTCATGTTCCCAGCAGGTACGCAGGTGTTCCGGTCAGGAACATTCGCGTTCCGGCCTTTACTTTCAAAATTCTTCGTGGGAACGAAAAAATTCGTCGCAGGAATGAACAAGTTTTCGGTCGGCACGGTCAAATTCCACATCATCCCGTGCGCAGGTTGATTGCGGCGGCTTGGGTGCGGGATCAAATTAACTTCGCCGCTGGGAAAGGTCAAAAAGTTATGCCAAGTAATCCACAAACCATCGCCAATGACACGAACACCATCATCAATGCCTGGACGACGCTCGCGCCCGCCGCGAGTTTCGGCGGCATGACGCTGGCGCAATACAAGGCCAAGGTGCAGCCGTCGTTCGACGCCCGCGCGCAGATCAAGACGCTGGACGACCAGATGACGGCGGCGCTCAACACGCGCGATGATGCGGACGGCTTGACCACCGCGACCAACGCCAAGGTGGTGAAGGGCGTGGTGGGCGACCCGAACTTCGGCGACGACAGCAATCTGTATGAGGCGATGGGCTATGTCCGCAAGAGCGAACGGAAGAGCGGCCTTTCGCGCAAGGCGCAAAACGCTCCGGCCGCGGCGAAGAAGACTCCTTGACGCTCGGTAAAACAAAAACCGCCGAATCGAAATCTTCGACTCGGCGGTTTTCTATTTTTAATTCACAGCGGCTTCCGGTGACTGTGCTCGTGCGCGGCCGCGATGAAGCCACGGAACAACGGATGCGGCTGGTGCGGCTTGCTCAAAAATTCCGGATGGAACTGGCTCGCGAGGAAAAAGGGATGGTCCTTCAATTCGATGACCTCAACCAGTTTGCCGTCCGGCGAGGTGCCGCAGAAAACAAAACCCGCTTTCTCGAATTTTTCGCGGAAGGCGTTGTTGAATTCGTAGCGATGGCGATGGCGTTCGTGGATGACGAAGGAGCCGTAGAGTTGTCCCGCCTTCGAGCCGACAGCTAACTGGCACGGCTGCGCGCCGAGCCGCATGGTACCGCCTTTTTTCGTCACCTTGCGTTGCTCGTCGAGCATGGCGATGACCGGATGCGGGGTGGCGGGGTCAAATTCCGTCGAGTGCGCTTTCGCGAGTTTCAAAACATTCCGCGCGAATTCAATCGTCGCGATTTGCATGCCGAGGCACAGGCCGAGATAGGGAATTTTATGTTCGCGAGCGTATTGCGCCGCAAGAATTTTTCCTTCCACGCCGCGTTCGCCAAAACCGCCGGGAACCAAAATGCCGCCGAGGCCTTTCAAAGTTTTTTCCACCCCGTTTTTCTCGATGTCCTCGGAATCCACTTGCACGATTTCCACGCCGCAGTCATTCGCCACGCCGCCGTGAATCGTCGCTTCGTAAACCGATTTATACGCGTCCTGCAAACCAATATATTTGCCAACCACGCCGATGCGCACGCGGTGCTGCGGCGCAATGAGTTTGCGGATGATTTCCTGCCAATGCCGCATGTTCGGCGCGGGGGTGGTCAGGTGCAACAGGCGGCAAACCAAGTCGTCCATCCGCTCGCGCTGGAGCATCAGCGGCACTTCGTAAATGGAATGGTCCACGTCCTTTTCCTCGATGACGGCCTCGACCGGCACATTGCAGAACATGGAAATTTTCTGTCGCAGATCTTTGTCCAGCGGCTTTTCGCAGCGGCAGACGAGAATGTGCGGCGCGATGCCGATTTCGCGCAGCTTGGCGACGGATTGCTGCGTGGGCTTGGTCTTCAATTCGCCGGCCGCCTTGATAAACGGCACATAAGTGACGTGCATGAAAATGGCGTTGTTGTAGCCGACTTCCAGCGCCAATTCGCGGATGGCTTCCAGAAACGGCAGGCCTTCAATGTCGCCCGTGGTGCCGCCGATTTCGGTGATGATGACGTCGGCCTTGGACTTTTCAGCGAGCGCGTGAATGCGATTTTTGATTTCATCGGTGACGTGCGGAATCACCTGCACGGTTTTGCCGAGATATTTTCCTTCGCGCTCGTTGTTCAGCACGGTCTGATATACTTGACCGCTGGTCAGGTTGTTCATGCGCGTGAGTTTGACGTTGGTGAAGCGCTCGTAATGGCCGAGATCCAGATCGGTCTCCGCGCCGTCGTCGAGCACATAAACTTCGCCGTGCTGATACGGCGACATCGTGCCCGGATCCACGTTGAGATACGGATCAAATTTTTGCAGTGCGACCTTGAGGCCGCGATTTTCGAGCAACGTGCCGAGCGCGGCCGCCGTTAAGCCTTTGCCGAGCGAACTCACCACACCGCCAGTTACGAATATGAATTTCATTTTAAATCAAAATTGTTTATTAGCCACGGATTGAACACGGATTAAATTTAATTGCTTACAGCTCGAACTCTAAAAAACCTGTTCGCTGCCGATGATGCTCCATAAATTCCTGGATTTGCGGCAGTCCAGTTCACCAAATCTGGACTCGATTCCAAGATAATTTGAACATTTCCCGTTGTGGCGGTAGGAATGACAATCGCATCGGCTGGAACATAATTTGAAATGACATTTGCACTGGCTGGTGTGGTTATTTGCAACGTGACATAATTAGTGTTGTTGCCAGCTTTTAAAATTACATTTGTTAATCCCGTGTAGATTTGAATTGGATTTGAGGATGACGGTAATGACAATGATATTGTTGTTCCGTCATTGGCAGTGCCAGTTACCCCACCTTGACAATTATAATATCCAACCAAAGAAACGGCCTGATTTGTTTGAAGTGGGTATGTAACGCTGGCAGAGTAGTTCATATTAAATAATGGAACATACTTCACCGTTTGTGCCATCCCTTGCATAGAACAATTTAATAAAATTACCCATGCAACTACTGTGATTTTATTTAGTGGTTTCACAAAAGTGATTTCATTTTTTGTTCAGCAGCCAATTTTCACTTTTATTCGACGCTTCCATTTGGATCAACCGCCGTCGGCCTGTATTTTCTATATTGAAACGCGATCGGCACAGAAAACTTGATTCGACTTACTGTGACATCGGATTTTTCGGATTTTCCATGCGTTCCCAAATTTATCGCGCCACCAAATACTGCGATTCCTCCTTTTGTTTCGGTTCCGCTTTCAACCGTAACCGCAATGTCAAACTCAACATTATTTTCCTTTTCTGGGAAATCACTTCCGAACGAAGGGTTAATTGCTGACGAAACGTGTTTGCGTTGCGCTTCCTCTACCGCTTCAATAATTTGAGTTAAACTTTCGGATACGAAGGTTTTTATATTCATGCCACTTTTAAATCTGTGTTCAATCCGTGTTTCATCCGTGGCTAATAATTGCTTCCACTTTCGCCACGTCTTCCGGCAAATCCACCCCAACGCTGTCGTAAGCTACTTTCAGCACCGCGATGCTAATGCCGTTTTCCAACGCGCGCAGCTGTTCCAGCTTCTCCGCATTTTCCAGCGGCGACACCGGGAATTTTACCAGCCGCAGCAATGTCTCGCGCCGGTAGCCGTAAATCCCCAGATGCTTCAAAAAAGGAAACGCCGCCAACTGCTCCGGCACCGGACGGCTGGCGGCTTCGCGCACATACGGAATCGTGCGCCGGGAAAAATATAGCGCGCGACCGGCGGCGTTGACAACGACTTTTACAACATTGGCATTTTCCAACTCGGAAATATTTTTGATCGGCGTGGCGGCGGTGGACATTTCCTCGCGCGCCAGCGCGCCGGCCACCGCGTCAATCACCGCCGGATCAATCAGCGGCTCGTCGCCCTGAATATTCACCACGGCATCACAGGAATTTTTTTCAGCCACCTCGGCAATGCGGTCGCTGCCGCTCGGATGATCGGCGCGCGTCATGGCCACGCGGCAGAATTTGCGGGCGACCGCGGCAATGCGTTCGTCGTCCGTGGCAACGATAATTTCTGCGAGCGACTGCGCCTGCTGGCAACGTTCCACGACGTGCTGAATCAACGGCTTGCCGGCGATGAGGGCGAGCGGTTTGCCGGGAAACCGGGTGGAAGCAAAGCGCGCGGGAAGAATGCCGAGAATGTTCACGCGACCTATTAAGCCACAGCTGCCGGCGCGGATGCAAGCCGCGAAGCCAGCGGCGCGCCGCGATGGAATTGCCTTTCGGCGGGTGCGCGTTATGCTCAACCCATGAAAAAGAATGTGAAGACGAGTGCGGATCCGGAATTGACCCGGCAGATTCAAGCCTTGATTCAAGCGCGCGGTGGCGGGCACAACGCCGACCAAGTGACTGACATCATTGAAAACGCCCTCAAATTATTGACCGATGTGCAGGACACCGGCGACGTGCGCGTCATCCAGACTGCCCTGCGCGAACTGCGCTATGCCTTCCGCATTTTTGCGCCGTATGCCGGCAAACGGAAAGTGACCATTTTCGGCTCGGCGCGCACGCAGCCGGACAAGCAGGAATACCAGCAGGCCGCCGACTTTGGTAAAAAAATTTCCGCCGCCGGCTTCATGGTTATCACCGGCGCCGGGCCGGGCATTATGCAAGCCGGCCACGAAGGCGCCGGCCCGGAAAATAGCTTCGGCGTGAATATCCGGCTGCCGTGGGAGCAATCCGCCAATCCGGTCATCGCCGAAGACAAGAAGCTCATCACCTTCAAATATTTTTTCACGCGCAAACTGATTTTCATCCGGCACTCGGACGCCATCGCGCTGTTTCCCGGCGGCTTCGGCACGATGGACGAAGGCTACGAAGCCATCACGCTCATGCAAACCGGCAAGAGCCAACTCATGCCGCTGGTGTTGATTGACCGGCCCGGCGGGACGTATTGGAAAACCTGGGACAAAAACATCCGCGAACATCTGCTGCGCGATAAATTGATTTCTCCCGACGATCTCAATCTCTACCAAATCACCGACAGCGCGGACAAAGCGGTGAAAATTATCACGCGTTTCTATCGCAATTTTCACTCGACGCGGTTTGTGAAGGATTTGTTTGTCATTCGCCTCAAACACGCGCCCAGCCCGTCGGCGATTGCCGCGCTGAACGAGGATTTTGCCGACATCATCAGCGGCGATCCGATCAAAAACATCGCGCCCACCGCCGACGAGACGGAGGAGCGGGAGCACCTCGACCTGCCACGCATCGGTTTCGGCTTCAACCGCAAGGACTACGGTCGGCTGCGGCAGTTGATTGATGTGTTGAACGGGCTGTAAAAACGGGCTTGGGCCACTTGCTTTAAGCCATTCTGAATAACCGGTGAATTGCCTGCGAAAATTTTCCGCACGGAAAACCTTTTTTTCGCCGCGCGAGTCTTCATCCTATGCGGATGATTGATTCCGTTTCCGACCCCATGCCGGGAGCCGGCGCCGAAGCCGGTGCCGATTTGAAGAAAACCCGCCGCCAAAAAGGCGAGCGACGCTCCGCCAGCGCCGTGCCCAATCTCGACCGGTTGCCGCCGCACGCGCCCGAAGCCGAGCAAGGCGTGCTGGGCTGCACCCTGCTGGACCCGAACCAATGCATCGGCGAATGCATCGAGAAGCTCAAGGATGACGGCAAAATGGCGTTCTACGACCTGCGCCACCAGACGATTTACGAGACGCTCACGGAAATGTTCAACGCGCGCAAGCCGATTGATCTCATCACCGTGCAACAAAATTTGAAGGACCGGCAATTGCTCGATCAAGTTGGTGGCATTGCCTACCTCAGCCAGTTGCAAGACGCCGTGCCGAGCGCGGCCAACCTGAGCTATTACCTCGACATCGTCCGGGAAAAATATCTCCTGCGCAAACTCATCCAAACCTGCACCGGCGTCGTCAGCCGCGTCTTTGAATACGAAGGCGAAGTCGAGGCGCTGCTGGACGAAGTGGAAAAAGAAATCCTGCGCGTCAACGAATCGCGTGCGCAGGGCAACATGATTCCCATCAACAATCTCGTGCACGAGGCGATCGCGACGATTGAAAATTATTTCGGCCGCAACGGCCAGCTCGGCGGCCTCGCCACCGGCTTTACCGACCTCGACAAAATGACCGACGGCTTGCACGGCGGAGAAATGATCATCGTCGCCGCGCGGCCCTCCATGGGCAAAACCTCGCTGGCGATGAACATCGCCGAACACGTCGCGATGGAATTGAAGCTGCCGGTCGGCGTTTTCTCGCTGGAAATGAGCGCGGCCTCGCTGATTTTGCGCATGATGTGCTCATTGGCGCGCGTGAACCTGCGCCAGATCCGTGAGGGCTTCATGAGCGAATCGGATTTTCCCAAACTGACGAACGCCGCAGGCCGGCTCTCGGCGGCGAAATTGTTCATTGATGACACCGCCGGCCTGTCTATTTTGCAATTGCGCGCGCGGGCGCGGCGGATGGCGCAGCAACATGGCATCAAGCTGTTTGTCATTGACTACTTGCAGCTTCTAAATTCTACTGCGCGGCGAGCGCAGGAAAATCGGCAACAGGAAATTGCCGACATTTCCAGCGGCATCAAGGCGCTGGCAAAAGAGTTGAACGTGCCGGTGATTGTGCTGTCCCAGTTGAACCGGGAATTGGAAAAAGACAAGAGCCGCAAACCGCGCCTGAGCGACTTACGCGAGTCCGGTTCCATCGAACAGGACGCGGATCTGGTCGGCCTGCTGTACAAGCCGGATGCCGGGGATGACGAAGACGGTTCGCCGGCGGAAAGCGACGGCGTGCCGGTAAATTTTTTGATCGCCAAGCAGCGCAACGGCCCGACGGGCGATGTGCACTTGACGTTTTTGAAACCATATACGCGCTTTGAAAGCGCGGCAAAATTCAGCGATGCCGATGTGCCGGGTGGCAGTTAAACCATGAAATCCATCATACGACCTCTGGGTGCCTCCATGATTCTGGGCTGCGCGACCGCCGCGTGGGCGCAGAGCACGGGACCGAAAATCGACCGCGTGGACATCAAGTTCGTCGGGCCGGCTTCGGTCAGCGAGCAGTTCATTCGCTCCAATCTCAAGACCAAACCGGGCGCGACTTACCAGACAGGCGTGACGCAGGACGATGTGCATTCGCTCTACAGCACCGGCCAGTTTTACAACATCCGCGTGGCGGTGGATCAGGCGGACGACGGCGGCATGGTCCTGACTTACATCGTGCAGGTGCGGCCGCGCATCACGGACATCAAATTGGAAGGCAATCACCGGCTGTCCGATTCCAAGCTCAAAAAGAAAATCACCGTCAAAACCGGCGAAGCGCTGGACGAACAAAAACTGTTCACCAACGTGCAGGAGATGAAAAAGCTGTATGAAAAATACGGCCTGGCCGACACGCAGGTGAAATATGTTTTGAACTTGGAAGAATCCACCGGTCACGGCAGCGTCACCTTTCACATCGAAGAAAGTCCCAAAGTCAAAATTAAGAAAGTGGAATTTCTCGGCGCCGCCGCGTTTCCGCAAAAATCCCTGCGCGGCGAAATCAAGACCACGCGGCGCTGGGCGTTTTCCTGGCTCACCGGCAGCGGCTATTTCGAGCAGGACGAATTCGACGGCGACCGCGACCGGCTGAACGATTTTTACCGCAACCACGGCTACCTTGATTTCGAAATCAAAGACGTGAAGCTGGAGCATCCGACCACGAATACGCTCGCCGTGAAATTTTACGTTTACGAAGGCCGCCAGTACAAAGTCGGCGACGTCAAAATTACCGGCAATAAAATTTTCACCGACGCGGAAATTTTGAGCGGGCTGCATTATGTCCATGATTTTCAGCATTCCAAAGCCAAGCTGGGCAGCCACGGCCTGCCGATGGATTCCGGCGACACCTTCACGCCCGACGGCTTGAGCAAAGACACCGAACTGATTCAGGATTTTTACGGCAGCAAAGGCTACATTGATATTTCCCAAGGCAGCGCCCTGCGCGTCAACCGCATACCGAACGTGGATAACGGCACGATGGATTTGGAGTATGTGATTGACGAAAGCCCAAAATCTTACGTCCAAAAAATCGAAATCCGCGGCAACCTCAAGACCAAAGACAAAGTGCTCCGCCGCGAACTGGCCATTTCCCCCGGCGAAGTCGTGGACATGGTGCGCGTAAAAATCAGCAAGCAGCGCCTTGAAGGACTGCAATATTTTGAAAAAGTGGACATCCGCCCGGAACCAACCGACCCGGTGATTCCCGGCCGCAAAAATCTCGCAGTCAACGTTGAAGAGCGCAGCACCGGCAACTTCACTGTCGGCGCCGGCTTCAGCTCGGTGGACGCGCTGGTGGGTTATGCCGAAGTGTCGCAGGAAAATTTCGACCTGTTTCATCCGCCCTACTTCACCGGCGGCGGCCAGACCGCTCGCGTCCGGGTGCAAATCGGCACCCGGCGGCAGGATTACGAAATCTCATTCACCGAACCGTGGTTTTTGGACCGCAAATTGAAATTGGGCATTGACCTCTACCGGCACCAATTGAATTACGAAAGTCCAAACGATATTTACGACGAAACGCGTACCGGCGCCAAATTCAGCCTCACGCGCGCGCTCGGCAGCGATTTTCTGATTGGCAGCGTGCATTACGGCATTGAAGACGTCGGCATCTCGCTCAACAGCGGCTGGCATGACGAAGTGCCAGATATCGTCCCCAATCCAAACGATGCCCGCAACGTGCCACATGCCATTTTGGACGAAACTGGGGAACACCTCTACCAACGCATCGGGGCTTCGCTGGCGTACGACACGCGCAACAGCACACAATTACCCAACCACGGGCAACGCACTGAGTTGGCGGGCGAAATCAGCGCCGGCGACAAAAGTTATTACAAAGTGGAACTGACTTCGGCGTGGTATTTTCCCGGATTTTTCAAAGGTCACGTTTTGGAAGTCGGCGGCCGCAGTGGCGTCACTGATAGTTTGTCCGGTGGCGACGTGCCGTTTTATGACCGGTATTATTTAGGTGGACTTTATTCCTTGCGCGGCTATAAATTCCGCAATATCTCGCCGCGCGAAGCCTTTGACATCACCGCTCCCAATGTGGCCAACGAACCGGTCGGCGGCGACAGCTACTGGTTTGGTTCGCTGGAATACAGCCTGCCGATTTTTGAAAAAGACGGCGGCGTCGGCCTGCGCTTCGCGATGTTTTACGACATCGGCGCCGTCAGTACCTCGCCTTATTCGATTCAAACCAGCTACAGCGACAACTGGGGGGCCGGCATCCGATTGAACATCCCGCATCTTGGTCCGCTGCGATTGGACTACGGCATTCCCATCACCAACGACAAATACAACAGCAGCAACGGCCAGTTCCAATTTGGCGTTGGCTTCGAACGTCCTTTTTAAGATGAATTCTCCCGCGCAACTTTTTTGGGGAGCCGCCGTGGCTGCCGGCCTCGTGGCCACCGCCGCGTCCGCTCAAACCAGTCTTGACCTAGGCCGCCAGCCGCTGCGGTTTGAAGCCACCGCCGGCGAAGCTGCCGCCGTTGCGCCCTTCGTCGCCCGCGGTCGGGACGCTGAATTTTTGATTTCTCGCACCGGCGCGCAATTTATGCTGCGCCATCCAGCCGGCAAAATCGCGGCGGCAAAAATGCAATTTGTCGGCGCCAACCCGGCGGCGGCAATCACCGGCGACGCAGAACTGGCCGGCAAAATAAATTATCTCCTCGGCACTCAATCCGCCCAGTGGCGCGTAGGCATGCCGACGTTTGCGCAGGTGCAGGTGGACAATATTTATCCGGGCATCAACGTCGTTTATTACGGCAACGGCCGGCAATTGGAATACGATTTTCATCTCGCAGCGGGAGTCAATCCGCAAACCATCGCGCTGCGTTTTGATGGCGCGGAAAAAATCGCGGTGAATCCGCAGGGCGAACTCGTGGTGAGTTTGCCCGGTGGCGAAATGGTGCAGCGGTCTCCGGTGGTTTATCAAAACGACGGCAGCAAGCGCCGGGAAATCAACGGGGGCTACCGCCTGCTTGACGCGCACACAGCCACTTTTGCGCTCGGCGACTACGATCACCGCCAGCCGGTTGTGATTGATCCCGTGCTGAGTTACTCGACGTACTTCGGCGGCAACAACACGGACATCGCGCATGCCATCGCATTGGACACGAACGGTTGTATTTACATTGCGGGTGAAACGCTTTCCACACAATTAACCACCAATTCATCCGACGCTTTCCAAACGAATTTCCACGGCGGAACCATCACGGGTGACGCGTTTGTGGCGAAGTTTGACAACACGGGACAAACTAATCTTTATTGCACCTATCTCGGCGGCAGTTCGGACGATACGGTTTATGGACTCGCGGTGGACAAGAGCGGAAATGTTTACCTCACCGGCGCTACACGATCAGCGGATTTTCCCACCAACAACGCTCTGTACGGCTACAAAGCTGGCCCGCTGCCGGGCTACTACGGGCGGGCGTTCGTTGCCGAGTTAAATACCAACGGCTCCAAGCTGCTCTATTCAACTTTCTTGAGCGGCAATCTGGCGGACGCCGGGTTTGCCATCGCGGTAGATGCCGCGCAAAACGCCTATGTGGCCGGTTATACCTGTTCCACTAATTTTCCCGTGACTGCCCGCGCGTCACAAACCAATCTGCTTTGCACCAACTCCATTTATTACAATCGCAACGCCTTCGTTGCAGAAATTTCCGCCGGCGGCACCAACCTGCTCTACTCGTCTTATCTTGGCGGCCAGAACTACGATCAAGCCACCGGCATCACGGTGGACCAGGCGAATTTCATCTACGTCACCGGCCTCACCGCTTCCACTAATTTTCCCACAACCAACGCGCTGGCTGGTTTCAAATTTCTCAACGGCGCGACCAATGCCTCTCCGGCGTGCGATGCGTTTGTCTGCAAATACACGCCCGGCTTCACCAATCTGGTCTACGCCACTTTTCTCGGCGGCACCAACAGCGACGCCACCACCGCCATCGCGGCAGACACCACTGGCCATGCCTACGTCGTCGGCTGGACAGTCTCGACCAACTTTCCCGGAGCGTATCGAAATGACGGGTTCACCAATTGCACCCGTTTCGTCAGCAACCAGCTCACCAACAACCTATTCAATTTGTTTGGCATTACCACCAACGCGTTCCTCACCGAACTCAGTGCCAACGGCGCGAGCATTTTGCACACAGCGGTTTTCGGCGGCTCGCTGATGGATGTACCCAACGGCGTGGCGCTGGATGCGGCCGGCAATATTTATCTCGTCGGTAGTTCTGTTTCCACGAATTATCCGGTGACGCCGGCCAGCTTGCTCGGATCACTCCAAGCCACCAATTCCGGCGCCGCCGATGTATTTGTCACGGCCTTTAAGGCTGACTGGTCGGGATTGCTTTACTCCACCTATCTCGGCGGCTGGCTGAATGATTTCGGCAATGCCATTGCGGTGGATGCGGCCGGCAATGCCTATATCGCCGGCCAGACTTTCTCGACAAATTATCCAAGTTTCAACGGATTGCAACCGGCCCTGAACCTCGCTTCCTACTACAACGGCACCAGCGATGCGTTCCTGACAAAAATTCTTCCCGCCCCGCCCACTCCCACGTTGACCATCAATCCGGTCGGCACCAACGTGCTGGTGTCCTGGCCGCCACTGGGGCAAGAATCGCCGGCGCTGTTTGGCCTCCAAACCGCGACGAATCTGACGGGCACAAACGTGTGGACCTTGACCACCAATGCCGCAGTGCTGACTAACAGCGCCTACACCTACACGTTGGGCGCGACGAATCACGCGCGGTTTTTCCGGCTGCTCAAGTATTAAACCGGCATTTTCTGCTGGCTTAATTTCTAAAACGTGCTTTCATTCCGGCCCATGAAAAATTTTCGTTCTGTCATTGTGTTGCTCGCGCTGGTCGCCTTCACGGCTGCGGCCGGCGCCCAGTCGAAGTACGCCACCGTGGACATGAAAAAATTGTTCAACGGTTACTACAAAACCTCGCTCGCCCAGAGTCTGCTCGAAAAAAGCCGCTCCGATCTGCGCAAAGACCTGAAAGAGATGTCCGAAAATCTCGAAAAAGCGAAAGCCGATTACAACAAGCTGCTGGATCAGGCCAACGACCCGGCCATTTCCGCCGAGGAACGCGACAAACGCAAGCTGGCCGCCACCGACAAAGCCACGGAAGTTAATAAATCTAAAGCCGCTCTTGAACAATATCAACGCCAAGCCGAAACCAGCCTCGGCGACAAAAGCCAGCGCATGAGCGCCAACCTCGTCACGGAAATTCAAAAGACCGTCAGCGACGTGGCCAAGACCGGTGGTTACACACTCGTCCTCAATGCCGCCAATATCGAAGTCGTCGTGTTTCACGACAGCAGCATTGACATCACCGAATCGGTGTTGAAACAACTGAATGCCGGCGCGCCGATTGACGTAACCAAGCCGGCCGGTTTGCCGCTCAATGTCAGCACCAACGTGCCCTGAACGACTCCTAGCGAATTAATCCAAATTCACGCTTGCTCCAAAGAGCGCGAACAGGTAAATTTCGCGCTCTTTTTTACAACTAATTGATTTATGCGACGCCCCAAAGGTATCAAGACCAAAAAATCCGTGGCCAAGCGGTTTAAAATCACCGCCACCGGCAAAGCCATCCGCTTTCCCGCCGGCCGCCGCCACCTTGCCCAATCCAAAAACGCCAAGCGCCGCCGTCGGCTCGGCAAGGCTGCGGTCGTGGACAAAACCGACCTCTACCGCATCACGCAGAGCTTGCCGTTCAGCCACTGAACGATTTTAATTAACCATCAACGATTTAACGAACCATGCGTGTCACCAACTCCCCCGCTTCCCGCAAACGCCGTGGAAGAATGCTCACCGCCGCCAAAGGCTACCGCCTTAAGCGCTCCAAACTTTACCGCTACGCCTCCGATGCCGTGGACCACGGTCGCGTGTACGCCTATCGCGATCGCCGGACCAAGAAGCGCAATTACCGCTACCTCTGGCAGATCCGTATCAATGCCGCCGTGCGTGAAGCGGGCCTGACCTACAGCCGTTTCATCGAAGGTCTCAAGGCTGCGAAGATCGAATTGGATCGCAAGGTCCTCGCCGACCTCGCCGCGACCGATGCCGTGGCGTTTGGCGAAATCGTCAATCTCGTCAAGGCGACCTTGAAAGCCAAGCCCGGTGCCGCTTTGGCCAAGGCTTGATTTAGCGATTACTCTCGTAACGGGCGACCAGCAATGGCCGCCCGTTTTTTCTTTGTGTCTTTTACCTGAACTTGCCGCTAAACTTGCTGAAATTTTATGGCTGGATTCCTTGACGAAATTGCACCACTGAAACAAACCGCCCTCGCCGAGTTGGCCGCCGCGCCCGATCTCGCCGCGCTGGAGCAAACCAAGGGCGCTTGGACCGGGCCGAACGGCAAGTTCACCGCGCTGATGAAACAGCTCGGCACGCTCTCGAAAGAAGAAAAGCCCGCCGCCGGCAAACTCATCAACGCCGCCAAGGTGGAACTCGAAGCTGCGCTGGCATCACGCCGCGAGGAATTGGAACTCAAAGCCGCGCTGCCGAAAGAGCCGACGGATTTCACCTTGCCCGGACGCCGCCGCGCGCTCGGCAAATTGCATCCGCTCACGCAAGTCACCGACGACATCGTCCGCGCGTTCCGCAAGATTGGTTTTGCCGTCGCTGACGGACCGGAGATTGAGGACGAGTATCATTGTTTCGACGCGCTGAACACGCCCGCCGACCATCCGGCGCGCGATGCGCAAGACACGTTTTATTTGAGCGCCCCCTCACCCGGCTCTGCCACTCTCTACCCCACGGGGGAGAGGGACGGGGTGAGGGGGCAATCGCGTTTGCTCCGCACGCACACCAGTTCGGTGCAAATTCGCGTGATGAAACAACAGCCGCCGCCCGTGCGCATCATTGTGCCGGGCCGCGTCTATCGCCGCGACAACGCCGACGCCACGCACAATCCTACGTTCCACCAGATCGAGGGGTTGTACGTGGACAAAAACGTCACCGTGGGCGACCTCAAGGGCACGGTGGAATTCGTCTTTCGCGAGCTGATGGGTAGCGACGTGAAGATCCGTTTCCGGCCGCATTATTTCAGTTACACCGAGCCGAGCTACGAGATTGATTTCACCAACGCGCTCGTCAAGAAGATGGGCAAGGACTGGCTGGAGATTGCCGGCTGCGGCATGGTGCATCCGCAAGTGTTTGAAAACGTCGGCTACGACCCGGAAGTCTGGACCGGCTGGGCCTTCGGCTTTGGCATTGAACGCATTGCCATGCTCCGCTACGGCATTAATGACATCCGCCTCTTCTACGAAAACGACGTGCGGTTTTTGAAACAATTTTAATAGATGCCTCATCTCACTTCAAATTTGGAAGACGCAGTAAGCCGACGAGTTCAATCGGCTATCAAGGAGCTTTTAGAAAATAAGCACCTATTTCAAAGCATCCAAATTGATGAAAAGGAATTTGATGCCGTCATGAAAGAGGCAATCGAATTCCATAAAATAGAAGTTGCCCGGGTCCAACCGAACGTCAAGCTGGATGGAACTCCATATCTGAACAACGTGATTGAAAATCTCAAAAAAGATCGAGACCAATTGCTTTATTCGAATTGGTATTTCTTTTTAGAATCAAGTCCACCACGTGGAGCAAAGCCAGTCGATTTTAAGGATTTGCCTTCACTACAACTGCCATCGGTTAGGGTTTCATGCGTTAGCAGACAATGTAAAGGCACGCTCCAGCCTCACAATTCTGGTTTTATCGGTTTGCGTTCACATTTTGAATTGCAGTCATTTGATTTGATTCGACCAGGACAACCGTTTCAGATCTTTTCACTCCCATACCAATGCCAAAATTGTAAGGAAGAGCCTTTAGTGTTTTTAGTTAAAAGAGACAATTTAAAATTAACATTGGTAGGCCGAAGCAAATTCCCCGAAGTTTCAGTTCCCAGTTATATTCCAGAAGCTCAAAGCAAGTTTTACAAAAATGCAATAATCGCAAATCAGACAAATTTTGTTTTGGCAGCAGCTCTATATTTGCGGACTGTCGTCGAGCAATATTTTTACTCGGTGATTCCAGATGAACAGAAAAAGGCTATCGCGGGAAATCCAACTGGCGATGAGTTGGCAGACCTTTACGCCAAAACATTACCAGAGAATTTTCCCTCCAATTTCCCGTCGTTGAAAAAAGCATACAGCGACCTCAGCGTTATCCTGCATTCAGGAAAAGAAAACGATGAGGTAAAGAAAGATTTCTTAGCGATTTGCAATGCAGTTGATGGTCATTTTAAGGCGGCTCAACTTTTCAAGGAAATTTCCAAGTTAAAATGAAAGCCACCCTTATAACTGAACCCGTGGTCGGCCGGTTTCCCGCTTGAAGCCGTTCTTTTCCCCGTGCCCCATATACTTTTCGCCTGTTTTCAAGGCCGGTTAATTTTCGGGCATCGGCTGTTCATCGCGCTCACGTTCCTTTTCGTCCAGTCCAGGTTACCTCAGCATTCGCGTCTCCATGACGATTCGTTGGTGCTCAGATTTCGTGGCCGGCACGCTCCTTGGCTCGGTCAGCGGCATGGTGATGGGAAAGCGCCGGGTGCGGGAGCAACCCGATTCAGCCAAAACGTGCCGAAAACCGGTTCAAACCTTGCAAAAAGCGGGTGAGGATGATGGAAAAGCCGCCCCGGCTTTCGCGGGAGGCCGCCGGCTTTCGCGGGAAGGACTTGGGCTTTCGCGGGGGGAGGTCAGGCTTTCGCGGGCGGGGGCGGGAACTTTGCGGGAACGCGGCAGGATTTCACGGGAGCCGCCGGGATTTTGCGGGAGGCTGCCAGCATTTCGCGGGGAACACTGGGTATTTCGCAGGCGCCAGTCAGGATTTCGCGGGAACGACCCAGGATTTTCCGGTTTCGACACGGGTGGGGGCCGTACGCCGTGCCACGGTTCCGGATACTTTCCGGCCCACCCGCAGCCGGGCGCGGCTGGCGCGGATCGGCTGCGCGCGCGGCGTTGGAAAATCTTGGCTGATTTTTTTCCGGGCTTTCTGCTATGATCCGAGCGTGAGTGTTTTGGCCGAACCAACCTTTGCCTGGGAACCCCTCACGCCGCGCGGCGTGGCGGCGTTTGCCCGCGCGTCATTCGAGCGGTTGTTCATCGTGCAAACGCTGGTTGCCTCGCTGGCGGCGGCCGCGGTGGTGTGGGTTTTGTCGGACGGCATTTTTCCAACCATCAGCGAGGCCATCCAACAACTGCCGGAGCAAGGAAAAATCAGCCACGGCAAACTGGAATGGACGGAGGATTCGGCATACTTGCTGGCGGAGGGAAAAATTCTGTCGCTGGCGGTGGATCTGGACCACGCCGGCGCGGTGCGGTCGCCAGCGGATTTCCAATTTGAATTTGGCCGCGACTCGTTGTGCGTCATTTCCCTGCTGGGGCAAGCGGAGGTGGCGTATCCCCCGGAATACGATTTTGTGGCCAATCACCGGGACTTGCGGCCGCTGTGGGGGGCGTGGGAGCCGAACCTGCTGGGATTGGCGGCCATCGGGACTTTTTTGGGATTACTGCTAACGTGGCTGGTTCTGGCCACGGTGTATTGCGTGCCGGTGTGGGTGTTTTGTTTCTTTGGCCATCGGGCGGTGAATCTGCGCGCGAGTTGGAAACTGGCAGCGGCCGCCCTGCTCCCCGGGGCGCTGTTGCTCTCGCTGGCGTTGGTGCTGTACGAAACGCGGGCGTTCGATCTGGTGCAACTGGGCTTTGCGTTCGGAATGCACCTGATCATCGGATGGATTTATTTATTCGTGGCCCCGCTGTTTTTGAACCGCGTCACGAAGTCGGCCTCGAAGAATCCTTTCCTTGCCGCCGAGAAATAATCGTCGGCCTCGTCACTGCGTCATGACATGCCCGGGCAAAGAGCAGCCGGGTAATTCGCCCACGGCATTGATGGAATACGTTCCGTCGGCGGGGCAACTGGGAAAGACGCCGTCCTTGAGATAAGGCAATAAATCCTGCACGACGGGCACGTCGGCATCGGTCTTGTTTTTTTCCAAAGCCCATTGTTGTTTGGCGGCGTCGAGCTGGCGCAGATGGTTGATGCAGGCATTTTGTTGCACGACGACAGCGCCGGCCACGGCGAGCCGCTGCTTCTCCCCATCGAGTTGTTGGAGGTGTTCTTGCTGGAGACCGAGGGCCGTGCGGGCGGTGGTGAGTTGCGCGGCAAGCCGGCGGTTTTCCCGTTGCGATTGGTCCAACCCGGCCTGAACGACGGCGAGCTTGTTGGTGAGAATCTCGTTCTGTTTGCGGAGCCGGGAATTTTCCGCCGCCTGCTGGCCAGTGAGGGAACTCTTCATGGCCTCAACTTCATCCTGAGCGGCCTTCACCTGTTGCTGCGCCTCGCGCAGATCGGTCTGCGCGGCATCGCGGTCATGCAAGGCCCGAAAGAGGAAGAAGTCAGCGACGAGCATCAAAGCCAGACAAATTACGGCAAACCAGCGTTGGAGGTTCATGACGGGGAAGTTTCGCCCTTTGCGCAGAATCGTCAAACAGGAAATGCAAACCTATGCGGGCCGGCACCGGCAGCAGCGCGGGAAAAAATTCGCCGTTTGCCATTCCAAAAAATTATCCTAGACTGAAACCGCATGTTAGCGCTGCGGCAAATTCCAAATCTCATCCGGGCGAACATTCCCCAGCGGCAGCCGACGTCAGATGGTCTGCGGTTCCCGACCACGCGAGCCGAAGCCAAGCAAGATCGTATTCCTCCCACCGGCACATGACGGACCCTGCGAACCATCACAGCGGCGCGAGCCTTCGCCGGCGCTTTAGTCGCCGACTCTTGCTTATCAGCGCGGTGGCGAACGGACTGTTTTTTATCCTCGCTGGTTTCACGCTGCATCAAAGTCGTCAACGTTATGAGGAACGCGCCCAGATTAGCAGCCAGAATCTGGCCCACCTTCTCGCGGGACAAATTGATGACGTGGTGGATACCATTGACCTGACCCTCCAGATGGCGGTGGATGAAGTGGAGAAACAATTAGCCAACGGCGGCATCCAAGCGACGAATTTGAATGCCTTCCTGGCCCGCCAAAAAGCCCGCCTGCCCGTCGTAGATGGGCTACGCGTAGTCACTGCCCAGGGCGAGAATGCTTATGGCACCGGACTCACTCCCTTCTGGCATCCCAGCGTGGCGGACCGCAGCTACTTCATTCAAGTGCGCGCCAATCCCCAGGCGGGGCTGGTAATTTCCGAACCGCTGGTCGGACGCGTCAGCAAAAAATGGTCCTTCATTCTGGTCCGCCGCGTGAATCAAGCCGATGGCGCTTTTGGCGGCTTGGTGTACGCCACGATTGCGCTGACTCAATTCAAGCAGATTTTCTCCGCCGTAAATATCGGAGAGCATGGTTGTGTGACTTTACGCAATCAAGCAATGGAACTCTACGAGCGGTATCCGGAACCCACAAATTTCGTCAGCCTAATCGGGCAAAAAAACGCCTCCCCCGAATTGACGGCCATGGTGGCCAAGCAAAGCACCGAGGGGAGTTATTTTTCCGAACATGCTTTTGACCAGATTCCGCGAACTTATGCTTACCATCAGGCGGACGAACATCCGCTTTATGTTATCGTGGGGTTGGCCCCGCAAGATTATCTGGCTCCGTGGCGAAGCGATGTCGCGCAAGTGAGCGGCATGGTGGGAATCTTTTTTCTGGGCACCATCCTCGCCACGCTGCTCATCAATCGCGATTGGCGGCGAAAGAACGAGGCCTTGGACGCCCTCAGCCGACAAGACCTCGCCCTCCGCAAAAGCGAGGAGCGCTACCGGGTGCTGTTTGAATTTTCGCAGGAAGCCATCGTCACCGTGCCGGAGGCCGGCGGGCGGTTCAGCTCGGCTAATGCCGCCGCGCTACGATTGTTTGGGGCCAATAGCCTGCAACAATTTTGCGCCGCGAGCCCGCAAGAACTATCACCGCCGCTACAGCCCGACGGCCAATCCTCGGCGATGAAAGTCAAGGCGCAAGCTGAATTGACGCTGGCGGAAGGAGGCACCCAAGCGTTTGAATGGCAGCATCGGCGCTTTGATGGGCAGGAATTTACGGCGAGCGTCATGCTCACCCGGATGGATCTGGGCGGCGAAGTGCAAATTCAAGCCAGCCTGCGCGACATCACCGCGCTCAAGCGGGCGCAGGCCGGTTTGGAAAAAAGTGAAGCGCGTTTCCGCCAGATGACCACCTGCATTGAAGATGTGATTTACAGCGTGGATGGCCAGACCCGCGAATTTGATTACCTCAGCCCACCCTTTGAACGGATGCTAGGGTACACGTTAGAGGATGTCCGGCGCATGGGCGGACGGGAAGCTTTTCTATCCCAAGTTATTCTCGGCGAAGAATTTGCCACGCAACGGGGAAAATTTGAATCCTTGCAACGGTATGCGGACGAACATTCCATCTGCTGGCAAACGCGCTGGCGCTGCAAAGACGGCAGTCTCAAATTCATCGAAGATCGTTCCATTCCAGTCTATGCCGACGGAGAATTGAAGTTCACCTACGGCGTCCTCCGTGACATCACCCAACAGAAACGCACCGAGGAAAATCTAGCCCGCGCCGCCGCCGAAATCAGTGACCTCTACGACAATGCCCCGTGCGGCTACCACAGCCTCGACGCTCACGGTTGCATCACAAAAATCAACCACACCGAATTGAAATGGCTCGGCTACGAGCGGGAAGAATTGCTCGGCCGGAAAGTCACCAGCCTCCTGCCGCCGGAAGAATTGGAAAAGTCCCATAACTATCATCAACAACTGGTGCAAAACGGCTTTCTGCACGGCGTCGAACTGGAATTCCTGCGCAAAGACGGCACCCGGCTGCCGGTAAGCATTTCCGCGACCGCCATCAAGGATGCCAACCACCAACTGATCGGCATCCGCGCCACCACGTTTGACAACAGCGAGCAGAAAAAAACCACTGAGGCACTCCAACTCGCCCTGCTCAAAGCCGATCATGCCAACCGCGCCAAGAGCGATTTTCTGGCGCGCATGTCCCATGAACTGCGCACGCCGATGAATGCCATTCTGGGTTACACCCAATTATTGCAGCGCGACACCGAACTGCCGGCCGATACTTTGGAAAAACTGGCCGTCATCAATCACAGCGGCGAAAACCTGCTGGCCATTCTCAACAGCATTTTGAATCTCGCCAAAATCGAGGCCGGCCGGATGCATGTGCAAAACGTGGATTTCAATCTCGAGGAATTGCTGGAAGAACTCGTCCGCCTTTTCCGCCCGCTGGCGACGGCCAAACAAATTTCGTTAACGCTGGTCAAACCGCCGCAACTGCCGGCCCGCATCCGAGCGGATCAGGAAAAAATCCGGCAGGCCATGACTAATCTGCTGTCCAACGCCGTCAAATTCACCAAACAAGGCGGTGTCCAATTGGCTGTCACCACGCGCCTCGGCGCCGCTGACGCCCTGCAAGTGGCGCTTGAAGTTAACGACACCGGCCCGGGCATTGCCCCCGAGGAAATGAGTCAACTCTTTGAAAAATTTGAACAAACCAGCACCGGCAAACAAGCCCACACCGGCACTGGTTTGGGCTTGGCCATCAGCCGGCAATATGCGCGCTTGCTCGGCGGCGATGTCACCGTCGAAAGCCAGCCCGGCAAAGGCAGCACCTTCCGCTTTGAAATCCCGGTGAAGTTGGTGGCCGGTTTTGTGGAACCGCCTGCCAAAGCAGTTTCCAAAATCCGCCGGCTTTCCCCCCACCAACCGGTCTGTCGCATCCTGATTGTGGATGACAATGATGTGAACTGCGATTTGATGAGCATGTTGCTCAAAGCCGCCGGCTTTGAAACCCGCGCCGTGGCGAGCGGCTCGGCGGCCTTGACCACCGTGCGCGAATGGCTGCCTCATTTGATTTTGATGGACACCCGGATGCCCGAGATGGACGGCTACGAAACCATCCGCCGGCTGCGCACGGAAAAGCCGATCCTGCCGGCAAAAATCATCAGCGTCAGCGCCACCGCGTATCCCGAAGATCAAACCCGCGCCCGGCAGGCGGGGGCCAATGATTTTGTTGCCAAGCCAGTGCAGACGCAGGAACTCCTCGAAAAAATTGGCCGCTTGCTCAACTTGCAATTCGAAGCCGCCCACGAAAAAAAATTAGCCGAACATCCGCCGCAACGACTTACCGCCGCCGACCTCACTGTGCTTCCGCCCGATTGGCGCCGTTCCTTTCGCGAAGCCCTGACCATCGGCGATTTCACGCAAGCAACCAGCCTGCTGGAAAAAATCCGCGAACCGCATCCAGCCACCGCTGACCGGCTACAACAACTTGCCAGTCAATTCGACACTGATAGCATCCTCATCCTTTTGGAATCCGCCGAGTCCTCGCCGGCGCGGAAGTGAAGCCGTTGTTTGCTGCTGGACGACTTTCCCAACTGCGGCGGATTTGCTTGCCCGCTCGGACAGACAAGGCATAATACGCTTCGCCAGAATTATGTCGGTAATGAAAGGCTGAGCGGCTTTTCAAATTTTTGTAAATGTGGGTTGCAAATTAACCAACTGCCGGCGTTAATTTTTTCAACCGGCTGCGCGCGTAGCTCAACTGGATAGAGCGTCGGTCTCCGAAGCCGAAGGTTGTGGGTTCAACTCCCGCCGCGCGCACCATTTAGATTCCAGCTTGAAACTCCCTTCTTGAAACGGGAAACTCCCGCCATGCCGTTGCCTGCCGACTTGCACATGCACACGCCACTTTGCCGCCATGCCGTTGGCGCGCCCGTGGAATACGCCCGCCGGGCGGTGGCGCTCGGCCTCACCGAAATCGGTTTTTCGGATCATTCGCCGATGGCGCGCGATGATTTCGACGACTGGCGGATGTTTGATCGTCAACTTGATGATTACGTCGCTCAAGTCCGACTCGCGCAAAAAACGTTTCCGCAACTCACCATCCGACTCGCACTCGAAGTGGATTATTTGCCCGGCCACGAAGACTGGATCCGCTCGCTGGCGGCACGGCAGCCGTGGGATTATTTCATCGGCAGTGTCCACTATGTTTCGGATGCGTGGGACATTGATAATCCGGCCAAAATTTCCGAGTGGAAAAAACGCGACGCCTTCGCGGTATGGCAGTTATATTTTGAACGCCTCACCCTCGCGGCGGCATCGGGACTATTTGACATCATCGGGCACGCTGATTTGCCGAAAAAATTCGGCATTCGGCCCGCGCAGGATTGCACCCCGCTGTATGAAACTTTTCTAACCGCCGTCGCCCACGCCGGCTGTGCCATCGAATTGAATACCGCCGGACTGCGCAAAGAGTGCCGGGAAATTTACCCGAGCGCCGCCCTGCTCCACCTCGCCCGGCAAAAAAATGTGACCATCACCTTCGGCTCTGACGCGCACCAGCCAGAAGAAGTCGGCGCGGATTTTGCGGCGGCGGTAGCGCTGGCCCGTGCTGCGGGCTACTCGGAAACCCTCCGGTTCGCCCAAAGAAAATCTTTTACAGCAACCTTGTAACTTCACCAGCGCAACTCGTATTAATGCGTAACAGATGATAAATATTCACATCGCATGAATTTGTAGATTACAGAAAGAACGCCCACGACGCAGGTCACCGGCTGGATTACTTTTGACCTATTGGATATCAGCCTCAAGCTAGAGAGTTTTGCTCTTTTTTCCGAACGACACAGCAGAGTTAGCTCTTTCTGTAAAGGTAACAAGAAACTTCTCAGCTTTCATGGCTCTGCAAGACGCTGAACTTTGACCAATAAATATTATAACCGTGTTAGCATCGTTGGAAATATTGGGAACCCCATAAAAAATGGGCGGGGCGGGAAAATATAAACTCACTTTGCCAACTTGAGAAAAACCAGCAAAAACACACAATACTCAATGCTATCAATGAGATTTTGTGTTTTCTGCTTTTTCGTTAAGATGCCACAGTATACAGCAAAACCATTTTCAGTTGATAGATTTAGATGGATTTCTATCCCTCCGCAAACACCGGCTTAAAGTTTGCTTTGACCAAGATGCGATGAACCTCTTCCCGCTTGTCTCCTTGAATCTCGGTCGGGCCGCTGGGTGGATTCACCTGCGCGTTATCATAAGAACCGAGCGTCGCTCTCGTTTGCCCGGTCATGTCGAGGGAAAAAGTGGACGGACGGGGGCATCCTTTCCGACAAGGGAAATATTTTTAACAAGAGTCCAAATTCTGACGACTTGGTTTGGCTACAGCAGAGGACAACTTCAGCGCGCTGATAACAGGCCAAGATCGCTGCCCATCGTGATCGGCGACGTGAATTCCGCAGGCGACGGCA
>TBL_comb47_HYPODRAFT_10001038_pt1 | contig 36621 bp, 40 predicted proteins | sample TroBogypolimnion_40_FD_10682 | JGI IMG/M metagenome (IMG submission 10682)
GCCGTGGCGCCCTTTTTCACGGCGAACGACTTCGCCTCGACGCCCGGCGGCACAAAGAACCGCAACCGCCAGGGCGCGCCCGCCGTGGCCTTCGTCACCGTGTACGAGACCGAGCCGGTGTACGGATATTCGCCCGCGGCGCGCAGTCCGAGTTCGCCCCCGGGCGCGCGCACCGTCACGGCACCCTCGAAATAGAACGGAAACCACACATCGCGCGGCGCCGCCGGGTCGGTGAACGCGGCGTAACGCGCGGCGCAGCTCAGCCCCTCGGCCCCGCGCATCGAGCAGCACCACGGTGCCTCGAACCACTTGAACGCGTGCACGAACTGTTCGCCGTTGGAGCCGGTGCAGAAGTCCGTGCCGAACCCGCCGTTGGGCCGCTGGTGGTGGCAGATGGCGTTGTGGTAGATCTTGTGCGCCTCCGTCACGTAGGTCGTCGCGCGGGTCAGCTGCCAGAGCTGCACGCAGAGCATGAACGAGTCGATGATGGCGCAGGTCTCGGTCCAGTCCGGCCGCCCGAACCAGTTGAAATTCGCATGGTGCTCGGTGCGCGCCTGGTCGAGGTAGATTTGGAAACGGTCGACGACGATCTTCAGGTATTCCGGCCGGGCATCCACCTCGAGGTGCCAGCGCAGGATGCCGCGCAACGCCGTCAGCGTGGCATGCGTCTGCGCGCTCAGCTTGAGGATATCGAGCTCCGCGTAGCGCGCGATCATCGTCTCGATCAGCGCCCGCAGCTCTGGCGTCGGGTCGATCAGGTAGGCCTGCGTGAGTCCGTCGAGCGTGAAGAAGAGCGTGCCGATATCCGTCGACAGCCCCAGCCACACGCCGTCATGGGCCACTGTGAGGCCGGACACCGGGCCGCCCATGAGCTTGTCCATCAAATGATCGGGATACGCGCCGTAAAGCGGCCGCGTGGGCAGCATGAGGTTATTGATGATCCCGCGGATGGCGGTGAGGGCGCGCGGATCCTTTTTCCAAAGATAGTATTCAGAGAGACCGCGCAGCATCGCGTTGTGGCCGCCGACCTGGTTTTCGTCGGCGCGGCCGGACGGATGGATGACCCCGATGTAGCCGCGTTCGTTGCAGGCCTCCGGCCAGCGGCGCACGGTTTCCTCGGCCCGCGGCGCCTCGCGATCCAGCGCCTGCGCGTCGAGCGTCAGGCCAAGGAGCGTCCGCCCCAGCCAGTCGCCCGGCGCCTCGCGCGCGGTAAAGGCCGTGATAGCGTATTCGAACGAGAACTCCGCGTCATGGAGCCGCCCGAAATTCAGCTCGAGGCGGCGGCGGAGATCACCCGCCGGCAAGCTGTCAGCCAGCGCCGTCGGTTGCAGTAAGGAGGAGGACAGGGGCATAAGAGGTTACCCATGGGCGGGTCCGGTCAAACAGCCGCAGCCGGGCGCAGCGCGCAAGCTCACAACGGGTGATATTTCAATCGCCCCGGTAGCAGCGGTTTCCAGCGGCTGATTCCTCTGGCTGGAAGCCGGATCCACTCCGTTTCCAAAACTTGCGCAGTCGGCCGCGTTGCGCGAGGTTGCGCACGTGCCGAGCGCTCCCACCACCCTCCCCGCCCACACCACCGTTGACTGGGGTCACACCCGGTATGCGGCGGCGCGCGCGCGGCAGGACGAGCTGGTGACGCAGCGGATTGCGGGCGAAATTGGCGACACGCTCGTCTTCACCGAGCACGCCCCGGTTTTTACGCTGGGCATGCGCCGCGGCTCGGAGCTCAACCTCGTCTGGGACACCGCCGAGCTTGCCCGCCAGGGCATCGAGATCGCCAAGACCAATCGCGGCGGCGACATCACCTATCACGGGCCCGGCCAGGTCGTGGGTTATCCCATCGTGTCTCTCGCCCCACGGCCCGACCTGCACGCCTACCTGCGTTTTCTCGAACAGGTGCTGATCAACAGCGTCGGTTCGCTCGGGCTTGCGGCCGCACGCCGCGAGGGCAAGACGGGCATCTGGATCGGTCCGCGGAAAATTGCCGCCATCGGCGTCGCCGTGCGCCGCTGGGTGGCCTATCACGGGTTCGCGCTCAACGTCTCGCCCGACCTTAGTCACTTCTCGGGCATCATTCCGTGCGGCATCAACGCCGCCGATGGCAGCGTCACGTCACTGTCCGCCGAACTCGGGAAGACGATCGATCCGGCCGAAGTGAAGGCCGTGCTCGCGCGCGAATTCTGGCAGCTGTGGCCGGAATTCCTGCGGGGAAATTAAGACGGGACCGCTCAGCGGTAGGTGTCCGGCCAGAGCCAGAACGCCACCTTCTCGCGCGTCCAGCCGTTCTTGGTCGCCCAAGCCTGGTCGTCGGCGCTGATTACCCAGAGAAACTTGCCTTCCTTGCTGAAGCGAATGACCGGCACCAGATTCGGGCCCGCCTTCACGGAAACATAGCCCAACGCGCCTTCGGTCACGTAGCCCACCTTGGTGCGGGCATCGGCTTCCTCCCGGGTCACCGCCAGCATTCGGACTACGCCACCCTTCGACAAGGGATGGAACATGCGGAAGAGCTGGGCCGAGCCGGGTACCGGGTCGCCCTGCATCAGGCCTATGCCGCTGACTTTCCAGTTGCCGCGGACGAGGCCGGACTTCTCCAGCACGTCCGTGGACATGATCGTCTCGGGCAAAGCGGGATTGCCGGTGTTGATCATCAGCCACGCTTGGATGTCCCCGGCCACCGCCAGCAACGGCGTCGCGGCGAGCAACAGGAGCAGTTTGCCGAGCGTGGGGCGGAAAAACGGGACGGCGATTGTTTTCATCAAACCGCGATTAGGCCCAGCACGGCCAAAAAAGACACGCTAAAAAAACGTGCCCAAAATCGCATTCCATGTTTACGTTTTCCCTTCAACCGATGGACACCACGCGCAAACCCTCCTGGCTCCGCGCCAAACTGCCCGCCGGGCCGGGCTACAACGCCACGCGCCGGCTGGTGGACCAGAACGAACTCCACACCGTTTGCCAGAGCGCGCAGTGCCCCAACCTCGGCGAATGCTGGTCGCGCGGTACCGCCACCGTGATGATCCTCGGCAACATCTGCACGCGCTCGTGCAACTTCTGCGCGATCCAGACCGGCCGGCCCACTGAGCTCGACCTCGGCGAGCCCGCCCGCGTCGCCGATGCCGTGGCCCGGATGAATCTCAAGCACTGCGTCATCACCAGCGTCGCCCGCGACGAGCTGGCCGACGGCGGCGCCGGGGTGTGGGCCGCCACCATCCGCGCCATCCGCCACCGCAACCCGTCCACCGCCATCGAGGTGCTCGTGCCGGACTTCAAGGGCCAGCTGGAACTCGTCGACACCGTGCTCGCCGCCAAGCCCGACATCTACAACCACAACCTCGAGACCGTGGAGCGCCTCCAGAAGCCCGTGCGCGTGCAGGCCCGCTACGAGCGCTCCCGCTCCGTCCTCCGCCATGCCAAGAGCCGCGGCTTCGTGACCAAGACCGGCATCATGCTCGGCCTCGGTGAAGAGCAGGCGGAGATCGAGCAGACGCTCCGGGACATCGCCGCGGACAAGACCGACATTCTCACGATTGGCCAATACCTGCAGCCCACGCCGCAGCACCTACCGATCGCCCGCTGGGTCGAACCCGCGGAGTTCGTCCGCTGGAAGGAATACGGCCTCTCCATCGGCCTCGGTGTCGTCGAGAGCGGCCCGCTGGTTCGCTCGAGTTACCACGCCGACGAGCAGTCGCAGAAATACACCGGCGTGGAACATCTCAACACCGCCAACGCTTTGGCCGGCCACTGACCCCGCCCATGAAATCCCGCCGCGAAATTGTCGAAAACTGGCTGCCCCGCTACACGGGTGTGCCGCTCAAGGATTTTGGGGAATACATCATTCTCACCAACTTTCACCGCTACGTAAAACTCTTCGCCCAGTGGCACCGCGTGCCCGTCCTGGGCAAGGACAAGCCGATGTCCAGCGCCACCGCCGGCGACATCACCATCATCAACTTCGGCATGGGCAGCGCGTTGGCCGCGACGGTGATGGACCTGCTCAGCGCGATCAAACCCAAGGCTGTGCTCTTCCTCGGCAAGTGCGGCGGCGTCAAACACCGCGCCGAGCTCGGTGACTTCATCCTGCCCATCGCCGCCATTCGCGGCGAGGGCACAAGCAGCGACTATTTTCCCCCCGAGGTCCCCGCCCTGCCCGCGTTCGCGCTGCAGAAGGCCATCTCGACCACCATCCGCGACCACGCGCGCGACTACTGGACCGGCACCGTTTACACCACGAACCGCCGCGTCTGGGAGCACGACGAGGATTTCAAGAAATACCTGAAGAAGATCCACGTCCTCGCGATCGACATGGAAACCGCGACGATCTTCATGACGGGTTTCTACAACCAAATTCCCACCGGCGCCCTGCTGCTCGTGTCCGACCAGCCGATGACCCCCGAGGGCGTGAAGACCGCCCGGAGCGACGAGCAGGTGGACGAGTCCTACGTCAACGACCACCTCCGCATCGGCATCGACGCCCTGAAGCAGCTCATCAACAAGGGCCTCACGGTAAAGCACCTGCGGTTCTGAGCGGGATTTTGGCTCACGCAAAGCCGCGAAGGCGCAAAGAAGAGCCTGGCTTGGCGCCTTCGCGGCTTTGCGTGAGAACAATCCTCATCCCCTGACCGTCGGGTGGGCTTGCAGCCGGTATCTCCGCGGGCTCACGCCGAAGCGCTTCCGGAACAGCGCATAAAAGTGCGAGAGGTTGTGCAGGCCGCAGTCGAGCGCGATTTCCATGATGGGCCGCGACGTTTCCCCGAGCTGCCGCGCGCTGAATTCCATGCGCGCCGAGTTGACGAGGTCGGTGGGCGTCTGCCCATACCACCGCACCGCCGCGCGGGCGACGTGGGACGGGCTCCGAGCCGCCAGCCGCGCCAATTCCACCGTGCCGCCGGCGAAATGCGCCGGCGACGCGATCTCGCGCCGCGCTCGCTCGAGCCACTCCGGCGCCGGCTTCGGACCGCGCGTCTGCAGATGGAGCAGGCTCGGCAGCTCCATCAGGAATCCGTCCAGTACCACCCGCCTCCGCTCCGGCAGCGCCAGCCGCGCGGCCCAGTGCTCCAGGGCCGCCGACGCCCGCGTGTCGAGCACCCAGGCCCGATCCCGGGGCGAGCGTTCGTAAATGTCCGGCTCCTTCGCGAAATACCGCCGCCGCACCTCCGCCCAGCTGCGGCTGGGAAACGCGAGGTTGAGGATGCGCAGCGGCGCAGCATCCGACCCGGTCACGTGATGCCGGTCCCGCGGCCGGATCAGGTAAAGCCGCCCCGCCGACAGCGGCTCTTTTCGGCCGTTGAGCAGGTGCTCTCCCCGGCCATGGGTTACCCAGAACAGCTCGTGAAAATCGTGATCGTGATACCGCGCCGCGTTGCCGGCGGTCAGCTCGGTCCGCGCAAAGTGGTAGGATTCCCCCGGACGGACGAAATCGGCCAGCTTGAAGTGCGCGCAGGACATGGGCATTGCATCAATATACCACCAGAAAGTGCGCTTTTATGGCAAGATTTCTCATTCAAAGGGTGATATAACATAAGCATGGTCGCACCCACTTCCTCCACCCCCTCCCACCACCGTCTCACGCCCGCTCAAGTCGCCCGTTACAACGCGGAGGGCTACCACATCTTCCGCGAGCAGCTGTTCCCGCAGGGCAAGTTCGACGGCCTGAAGTCCACGTTCGAGGACATCCTCAACGGCCTCGAAACCGGCGTGCGCCCGGAGTCGATGGACGTGCCGCATTTCCAGCACCCCGAGTTGTTCAAGTGGCTGCTCGCCGACGAGGTGCTCGACCTCGTGGAGCCGATCCTCGGGCCCGACATCGCCCTGTTCTCCAGCCATTTCATCTGCAAGCCCCGCGGCAACGGCCAGCGCGTGCCGTGGCACGAGGATTCCCACTACTGGAAAACCATGATCACCCCGATGGAGGTGGTCACCGTCTGGCTCGCGATCGACCCGTCCACCAAGCTGAACGGCTGCATGAACGTGATCCCGCGCACGCACAACACCGGCAAGCTGGGCTTCTCCGACTACGACGACCTCACGCCCGGCACCGCGGTGTTCAACGACGAGATCAAGGCCGCACAGCGCGACCCGAGCAAGGCCGTCGCCATCGAGCTCGAGGCCGGCCAGTGCAGCCTCCACGACGGCCGCATCATCCATGGCAGCGCGCCCAACACGAGTGCCATCCGCCGCTGCGGCTACACCATGCGCTACATCAGCGCGGGCGTTAAGCTCAACCAGGATATGGTCGGCAAGTACCACAACATTTACCTCGCCCGCGGCCAGGACCGCGCCGGCAACGTCTACGGCGACCCGAAGAAGGCCTACCCAGAGCTCGCCCGCTTCCGCGCGAAGCACGGCAAGAACGGCCACTGAGCGAGGACGGTTCGGTTCACCGCGAAGATCGCAAAGGACGCGAAGGCTGAAGTCGGTCGCCACAAAGAGGCGCAAAGGGCACAAGACCGAGGCTGCTTTTTTGTGACTTAGTGTGCCTCTTGGTGGCCAAGGCCTGTCTTGGGCTTCGTGGCCTTGGCAATCTTCGCAGTGAAATTCGGATCCGGCTTTGCCTCCGAAGTTGAATGCCGGAGCAAGAGCTCCATGCTCTCAAGCCATGTCGCTCTCCGCCCTCTCCGCGCGCGCCCGGCGCGTGCGCGAACTTTACGCCGCCCTTGAGACGAAACGCGGCGGCCGCCCTTGGACCCGCGCCGAGCTCGCCCAAGGGTTCATCGGCGACGTTGGCGACTTGATGAAGCTGCTCATGGCGAAGGATGGCCTGCGTCCGGCTGCGCAGCTCGATGCGCGCCTCCGGCACGAGTTTGGCGACTGTCTCTGGTGTCTCCTCGTGCTCGCCGAGGCCTGCGACGTGAACCTCGAGGCCGCGTTTCACTCCACCATGGACGAACTCGAACGACGGCTGCGGCCGCGCCGCGTCACGGTTCGACGTCGAACCAGAACGGCAAAAACGTCTCGCGGCCAGCGACGTTGAGCTGGGCCCAGATCACGTATTTGCCCGGCGCGGGGATCGTGATCTTGAAATTCAGCACCGGCTTCAAAGCGTCCGGCGGCTGCAGGAGATTCGTCTCCGTGGGATGCAGGTGGGCAAACCCGCTGCGCGCCTCGTCGAAGGCCACGAGGTGCGCGAAGGCCCCCATCACCGGCCCCAGGGGCACGCGTCCGCCGTCCGCGCGGCTGAGCATGAGCTTCAGGTCCACCGGCTGGCGCGCCCGCACGGGCTGTGCCCCCGGCACCAGCGCGCAGCGCAGGCCATTTTTCTCCACCACCCAGGAAGTCTTGTGGCTCATCACGAGGGTGTACATGGCGGGCAGTCCCGAGCGCCCAACCTGCACGTCCGTCGACGCATACAGCCCACGCCCCGTCGCCACCGGCGTGAAATCCGCGAACACGCGGTAGTTCCCCTCGCGCTGCGGCGTGAAGGCAAAGGTCCATTCCCCCGGTCGCGCCCCCGGTTCGGGATGCACGTGCTGATAGTCGTTCAGCCAAGGATCGATGATCAGCAAATGCAGCAGCCGCGTGTGCGTCACGATCAGATCCTCGGGCGCGATCGGCTTGCCGCTCGCGGTTTTCAACGTGAGGACGAACCGCGTTTCCTGGCCCGGCGTCGGCGGAGTGACGGTGCCGTCAGCGCGCACGAGCGTCATCGTCACCGGTGACTTCACCGCCACCACCGGAATGAACTGCGGATTCAGCGGGTCGCAGAACTCGATGGAATTCGTGCCCGTCGCGCGAAAGTCCATGTGGCTGAGGTTCGTCCCCGTCGGCAGCCAGCGGAACACGGCAAAGAGCGTCACTGCACTCACCGTGATCATAATCACCTGGCGGCGCGCCCGGCGATCGAGGGGCTGGGCGGTCGCGCTCATCCCTTGTGCATCTTCGCCACGAAATCCTCCGGCTCCCACGCGCCGCCGTCTGCCCGGTGAATGATGCGGCCGTTTTCGTCGATCAGCAATGTTCCGAGCGTGTGCTTCAGGATATTGCCGTCGAACTCCGCGATGATACCGAACTGCGTGAGCAGGTCCTTGATCGCGTTCTCCGGGCCGGTCAGGAAAGTGAAGTTCGACGTGTCGATGCCGCGGGCGGCGGCGTATTCCTTGAGCACGGCAGGCGTGTCGTAGGCCGGGTCCATTGTGATCGAGACGAGCTCCAGGTTCGGCACGCCGGCCTTCCTGGCCAGCGCCTGCGTGCCCATCATCTTCATCGTCGCCGCCGGACACATCGTGGCCACCGGGCAACGGGAATAGATGAAGTTCAACATGATCAATTTTCCGTGAAAGCGCGCGCTTTGCACCACGCGGCCTTCCTGGTCGAAGAGCGCGAAGTCCGGGATTTTCTCGCCCACCTCGCGGTAAGCGGACTGGCCCCGGATCAGTGTGTCCTGCCGCAACGCCATGGCCTGCGCGGCCACGGCAGTGGCGGCGGCCTGGTCGTTCGGCCAGATCTTTTCGAGGCGCCAGTTGCCCTTCTCGCTGGGAATCAGCTCGGCGCGGATGCGCTCCCCCGGTTTCGCCGCGGCGACATCGCTGGCCGATGCGCTGAATTCCATCACCATCGCGGGCATGAGCCCGGGGATCGCGTCGTGCTGGACGACGAGCACCTTGTGGGCGGCATCCACGGACACCACCTCGCCCGTCAACGGATAGCGCTTTTCCTGCGGGACGGCGGCCGTTGGAGCGTCCCCCGCCGGCCGGCTGCATCCGGTTGCACCCAGCAGTGCAATGAGGCCCACAGCCAGGGTGGCATAAGATTTCATGACACTACGGATTCGCCGCCGGATAAATTTGTCAAAGGGTTTGCTCAGTTAAGCCCGCCCCCTTCTGCTGGCGGGTCTCCCGGCCCATGTCCTCCTCCGATCGCTCATCCCGCACCGCGGCCTACAAGCCCGCCCTCGCCGCCTTCGCCGGTTTCGGCAGCGCTTGGGTCTTTCTGCTGGTGGCGCTCGGGGCGTTCACAACCAGTATCGGTGCGGGCATGGCGTTCGCGGACTGGCCGACCTCCAACGGCTCGTTCAACCCACACGGCTGGCTGACGAATCTGGCGATGTTTGCCGAGCACTCGCACCGGCTGAGTGCCGGTGTGATGAGCACGGTGACGATCATCCTCGCCCTCTGGCTCTGGCGCAGCGAGCAGCGCGGGTGGCTGCGCAAGCTCGCCTATTTCGCCGTGGCCCTGGTGCTGGTGCAGGCCGTCGTGGGCGGGTTGCGGGTCCTCTACGACAGCAAGCAAGTCGGTTTGGTCGACACCAGCCTCGGCCGGCTCTTCGCGATGCTGCACGCGTGCCTGGCCCAGTTCTTCGCGTGCACGCTGATCGGCGTCGCCACCGCCTGCTCCCGGACGTGGATCGAAGCTTCTGAGGCGCCGCTCGCCGCACGCACCCGCGCGCTGGGCCGGTTGTGCGTGGTTCTGCTCTTCCTCCAACTGGCGATCGCCGCGGTGATGCGGCACAGCTTCGCCGGGCTCGCGATTCCCACGTTTCCGGCGTCGAACTTCGACGGCGGGCTCATTCCGCACGCCTGGAATTTCCGCATCGGCATCCATTTCACGCACCGCATCATGGCGCTGGTGCTGTGCATCGCGCTGCCGTGGTTCGCGTTCACGCTGCTCAACGAGCGCGGGGCGGCTTTCCGGTTTCGCCTGGGCGCCGTGGTGCTGCTGGCGCTGCTCGCGCTGCAGATTTCCCTCGGTGCGCAGATCATCTGGACCTACCGCGCGGCGGCCGTGACCACCGGCCATGTGCTGGTCGGCGCGCTCACGCTCGCGACGACGTTCTGGCTGACCTGGTTTGCCCACCGTGACGTGATCGAGGCGAAGGCCAACGCATGACGAAGCCGGCGGAACTGATGCCGGTCAAATTCGGCGACTATCTCGAGCTGACCAAGCCCCGGCTGAGCCTGCTCTCGGTTTTCACCGTGCTGGTCGCGTATGTCGCGGCGCGTCCCGCGCCCGAGGCGCTGCGCACCGCGCTGCTGATCGTGGGCACGGTGCTGGCAGCCGGCGGCGTGGCGGCGTTGAACCAGTGGATGGAAGTCGACGTCGACGCGCGCATGCAGCGCACGTCGGACCGGCCGATTCCCGCGGGCAAGGTGCCGGACGGGTCCGCCTTCGTGATGGGCATGCTGATGTGCATCGCCGCGCTCTTCGTGTTGTTTGCCACCGTCAATCCGCTTTCGGCGCTGTTCACGCTGCTGACCATCGTCTCCTACCTCTGCTGGTATACCCCGGCCAAGCGCTGGTCCCGTTGGTCCACGGAAATCGGCGCGCTCGCGGGGGCCTTCCCGCCGTTGATCGGGTGGGCGGCCGGCGAGGGCCGCATCACCGCGCTGGGCTGGATCCTGTTCGGGATGCTGTTCTTCTGGCAAATCCCGCACTTCATGGCCGTGGCCTGGATCTACCGGAAGGATTACTCGCTGGTGCAGTTTCCCATGCTGCCCGTCCGGGACGAGTCCGGCGTCTGGGTTTCACTTTGGTCCCTCGTTTGCACCGCCGCACTCGTGGCGGTCAGCCTGCTTCCGGTCGTCTGGCACCTCACGAGCAAAGTCTATGGCGCGGCCGCCGTCGTGGGCGGCATCTTTTTCCTCTGGCGGGCCGGCCGTTTCCTGCGGGCCGACGGCCGTGACCTCGCCGCCCGGAAACTTTTCCTCGCGTCCATCACCTACCTCCCGCTGCTGCTCATCGTCCTCGTGATCGACCGGCTGCTTTTCGTCTCATGACCATCCGCGACATTCCCGCCATCAATGCCACGCTGAACGGCCTCGCCACCGTGCTGATCACCGCGGGGTTCATCCTGATCAAAACCGGGCGCAAGGACGCCCATCGCCGGGTCATGACGACCGCGATGGTCGTATCCGCCCTGTTTCTCGTGGGTTACGTGACGCACAAGGTTCTCATCCATGGCGTGCATACGCCATTCGGCGGGACGGGAGTGCTCCGCACGGTCTACTACGTGATGCTCACCTCGCACATCATCCTTGCGATGAGCATCGCCTTCCTCGTGCCGCGAACGTTCCTCTTCGCGCTGCAGGGCAACTTCGAACGGCACAAGGCGTGGGCGAAATGGACATTCCCGATCTGGTATTACGTCTCGGTCACGGGCGTCCTGGTCTATTTTTCGCTCTACCAGTGGTGGCCGGCCGCGAGGTAGGGCGCGTTATCCCTAACGCGCCGGTTGGATCTGAGCTGGACGATCACCGCAGACTGAACCGACGGCGGGTTAAGGATAACCCGCCCTACCCTGAAGCCGGGCCAAAGACACAAAAAAGCCGGGCGCGCGGCCCGGCTTGAAGAACTGCGGCGATTGAGATCGGCGCGGATTACCTGACGGACAGCACGCCCTTCATGCCGACCTGGAAGTGCGCCGGGTAGCTGCAGAGATACGGATAGTCGCCGGGCGTCGTCGGAGCGGTGAAAGTGACCTCGCCGGACTTGCGGGGCCCAAGCAGTTCGATGTGCGCCAGCACCTCGCCGGCCAGCTCCTTCGGGAAGAACTCGGTGTCCTTGGCCAGCGCGGCGGCCTTGTCGAAGGCTTCCACGTCCGAGCCCGCCTTGAGGAGGATCCAGTTGTGGCCCATGACTTCCTTCGGCTGCGTGCCGATGTTGGTGAGGACGACCGTGATCTGTTCGCCGGGCTTGGCCGAGATCGAGTTGAGGCTGTATTTCATGTTGTCGCCGGCCGTGATTTCCACGGTACGCGGGCCGGCCGGGGCGGCGGCGGCGGTGGACGAGGAGTCCTTCTGGCCGCAGCCGGAAGTGACGAGGGCGATCAAGGCGGAGGCGAAAAGCAGGCGGAAGTTCAGGTTCATGGCGGCGGAACCTCGCCCAAGCCTTTTCCGGATGCAACCGCCATTCAAACAAATGGCGCGGCTAATGCTCCCTTCATCCCAATTAATAGCTAAAAAACCCGGGTTGCCTGACCTCGCTCCGAATGACAGATGTTAAAGGATTATTGCTTGAAATGACCGGACGTTCGCGAACTCTCTTTCGATTGGCGCCCATCTCCCGACCACCTTCCCTCTTCCCCCGACTGAACACATGCGTTTGATCCCTTCTCCCTCCGCCCTCGCCCGCTGGGTCCGTGCGACCCTCGCACTCGGTGGCCTCGCCCTGTTGACCGGCTGTGATCTGAATTTCTGGACCATGAAGGGCCACCAGTCGACGATCGACGTGGACGGCCCGGTCGCCAAGGCCCAGCTGCACGTGTTTTATGTCACCTGCTGGGTGACTTTGGTCATTTTTCTCATCGTCGGCAGCGTCCTGGCCTACGCGATTTTGAAATTCCGCGCCCGCACCGACGCTGACGAACACGCCGAACCGCCCGAGCAGGGCCACGGCAACCCATTCATCGAGCTGGGACTCATCGGCGCTTCCGTGCTGGCCCTCGTGATCATTGCGATCCCCACGATCGAGGCCATCGGCTACACCTACGACGTGCCCGCCGAGGACAAGGCCACCGCCTACGAGATCAACGCCACGGCCTACCAGTGGTGGTTCAAATTTGAGTATCCCGCCGAGCAGATCGCCGGCGCCGGCCCCCTGGTGGCCGCGAACGAGATGGTGATCCCCGCTGGCCGCGCGGTGCACATCAACCTGCGCGCGATGGACGTCATCCACAGCTTTTGGGTGCCCAAGCTTGCCGGCAAGGTGGACATGATTCCCAACCGCGGGAATTTCCTGTGGCTGAAGGCCGAGGCGCCTGGCTACTACTGGGGCCAGTGCGCCGAATACTGCGGCGATTCCCACGCCGTCATGCGCTTCCGCGTAATCGCGCTCGGGCCGAGAGATTTCAACGAGTGGGTCAACCGCCAGACGGGTCCCGCGCGCGAAGTGGCCAAGGTTGCGGTCGCCGACCAGCCCAAGGCGCAGTTCGCGTCCTACCGCAGCGACTGGAAGCGCAACGAGAAGGGCTGGAGCCCCGAGTTTGAGTTGAACCCGTTCCAAGCCTGGCAGGCCCAGCAGGAGCCGGACGCCAAGCATGAGAACCCCGCGCTGATCGCGCAGGGTCGCGCGCTCTTCCAGTCCAAGACCTGTTTCTCTTGCCACGTCATCCGCGGCCACATGGTCGGAGGCAGCGGGGCCTATCCGGACCTGACCCACGTCGGCGCCCGCAGCACGATCGCCGCCGGCCTCCTCGAGAACACCCCCGAGCAACTCGCGCGCTGGATCTCGCATCCCGACCAGGTCAAGCCGGGCAACAAGATGTACCTCACGGGCTACATTCCCAACAACATCAAGCTCACGCCCGACGACGTCGCGGCGCTCGTGGCCTATCTCCGCAGCCTCAAATAATCCCTCTTCATGGACGCCACCGTCAAATCCCACTTCATCGGCAAAGAGGACAAGGCTCCGGCCAAGCCCTCGTTCGTCCTCTGGCGCCCGAGCGCCAAAACCGGTCTCATGAGCTGGCTGACCACGGTCGACCACAAGAAGATCGGCTTCCTCTACGGTTCATTCGCGTTGTTTTTCTTCCTCGTCGGCGGAGTCGAGGCGCTCCTCATCCGGCTGCAGTTGATGCACCCGAACAACACGCTGCTCACTGCGCAGCAATACAACACGCTGTTCACGATGCACGGCACGACGATGATCTTCCTCGCCGTCATGCCCCTTGGTGCCGCGTTCTTCAACTTCATCATGCCGCTGCAGATCGGCGCGCGTGACGTGGCCTTTCCCCGCCTGAACGCCTTCTCGCTGTGGACCTTCGTCGCCGGCGCGATCATCCTCAACATCGGCTGGTTCCTGCCCGACGGCGCGCCTGATGCCGGCTGGTTCGGCTACGCGCCCCTCACCTCCAAGCTCTACAACCCGACCCACGCGACCGACTTCTGGATCCTCGGCCTGCAGCTGCTCGGCGTGGCCTCCATCGCCGCTGCACTGAACTTCATCGTCACCATCATCAACCTGCGCGCACCCGGCATGACGATGATGCGCCTCCCCGTCTTCACCTGGATGACGCTCATCACGTCGTTCCTCATCATCCTTTCCTTCCCTGCGATCACCATCGCGCTCGTCGAGGTGATGTTCGACCGCCAGTTCGGCACGAACTTCTTCGAAGTGTCCAACGGCGGCATGCCGATCCTCTGGCAGCATCTCTTCTGGATCTTCGGCCACCCCGAGGTGTACATCCTCATCCTGCCTGCGATGGGCATCGTCTCCGAGATCCTCCCGACATTCTCGCGCAAGCCCCTCTTCGGCTACCCGATCGTGGTCTTCTCGGGTGCGTCCATCGGCTTCCTCGGCTTCACGGTCTGGAGCCACCACATGTTCACCACCGGCATGGGCACGGTCGCCACCAAGGCCTTCGCCCTCGCCACCATGGCCATCGCGGTGCCCACCGGCGTCAAGATCTTCAACTGGATCGGCACGCTCTGGGGCGGCCACCTGAAGATGCGCACGCCGATGATGTTCGCGCTCGGCTTCATCTGGATGTTCATGATCGGCGGCTTCTCCGGCGTGATGCACTCCGCCGCGCCCGCCGACGCGCAGCAGCAGGACAGCTACTTCGTCGTCGCCCACTTCCACTACGTCCTCATCGGCGGCTCGATCTTCGCACTGCTCGGCGGCATCCACTACTGGTTCCCGCTGATGTTCGGCCGGCGCGTGAGCGAGTTCTGGGGCAAGCTTTCCTTCTGGGTCATTTTCACCGGCTTCAACATCACGTTCTTCCCGATGCACTTCCTCGGACTGAACGGCATGCCGCGCCGCACGTTCACCTACGACGGCAACATGGGCTGGAGCACCGCGAACTTCATCGCGACCATCGGCGCCCTGATCCTCGGCGTCGGCATCGCGATCTACTTCTCCGTCGTCATCTACACCTACTTCAAGGGCGAGAAGGCCGGCGAGGACACCTGGGACGGCCGCACGCTCGAGTGGTCCATCCCGAGCCCGGTACCGGAATACAACTTTGCCGTCATCCCGACGGTGCACGCCCGCGATGCCTTTTGGTATGAGAAGCATCACCAGGATGAAATCGCCAAGGAGAAGGCCGAGCACCACCAGGCCGAGGCATCGCACGGCGGCATCCATATGCCCTTCCAGTCGATCTACCCGCTGGTCGCCAGCATCGGCATCCTGATCGCCGCGATCGGCATCACCGCCTTCGACAGCAATTCCGCCCCCGGCATCCACTGGAAGCTCGGTTTGGCCCTCACCGGCGGCACCATCATGTTCCTCGGGATCTACCTCTGGGCCTTGGAAGGCGCCGAGGGCTACCATCTCCACCTCGATGACGACGGTCATGACGCCTCGTCCCAACCGAAGCACTGAGCGACCCACCCTTTATCCATGACCAGCCAAGCCGCCACCGGGGCCATTGATCACCATCACGATCACACAACGTCGACCGGCATTCCGAACAAGAAGCTCCTCATGTGGGCTTTCCTGGCCTCGGATTGCATGTTCTTCGGCACGCTGATCTCCACGCACCTCATCTACCGGCTGCACCCGCCCGCGGGCAACCCGGTGCCGCGGCAGATCTTCGACATCCCGCTGACGTCGTTCTCGACCTTCATCCTCCTGATGTCGTCGCTGATGATGGCCCTAGCGGTGAATGCCATCCAGAAGGGCAATCTCAAGAGCATGCGTTTCTCGCTGCTTACGACGATCCTCTTCGGCGCGATCTTCCTCGGCTGCCAGGTGTTCGAATTCAACAATTTCGTGTTCGAGCATCACATGACGATCACGAATAGCATCCTCGGCACGACGTTCTTCACCCTCACGGGCACGCACGGCACCCACGTGGCGATCGGCGTCCTCTGGCTGGGCCTGATGTACGTCCGCTCCTACAAGTCCGCCACCGGAGAAGGCCTGTGGCTCACCACTGCCCTGCACGTCGTCGCGCTCGTCGCGGCCGTCCTCCTCTCGATGAAGCTGGTCCTGTCGGTCGTCTGGGGCTTGCAGGCCCACGGCTTCAGCGGCGCCACCCTCGCGGGCGTCGCGAGCGCCCAGTGGCTCGTGATCGTCGGCGCCCTCATCGCCTACAGCGCGCTGCGCTGGTTCGCGCGTCCCGCCGGGCCGGTGCAGTTTGACCAATCCAACGCCGTCGACGTCGAATCGATGGGCCTCTACTGGCACTTCGTTGACATCGTCTGGATCGTCATCTTCACCGCCGTTTACCTGCTCGAATACCTCTGACCATGAGCGACTCCTCCCACTCTCCCGCCGCCGGCCATGCCGCCGAGGAAAGCAAATTCGCCGCCTACGTGCAGATCGCGATGCTCCTCGCCGTCATCACCGGCGTCGAAATCGCCGTCATCGGCCTGCCCTTCGCCAAGTGGCTGCTCGTCAGCGTGCTCGTCGTCCTCTCCGCCGTGAAGTTCATGTTCGTTATCTTCTACTTCATGCATCTGCGGTGGGACAAAGTGTTCTGCACCATTCTCTTCTTCATTGGTCTCATCCTGGCTGGTGGCACGATGTGGGCGCTGCTGCAGCTCTTCTCCACGGAAAACAGCGTGCCGCTGTCCGTCGCCGTCAACACCCTGGCGGATCTCAGCCGGCTCGGCTGACGCCGCCCCGGAGCCCCCGGTTCTCCCTGGCGGCCGCTCGGCCGTCCCTTTTTTCCGATGATTGACTGGCGCCACTGGCACAACGAGCCGCTCCTCATCGGCGGACTGGTCTTCGTCGGCTGGTTGTGGGCCATCATGGCCGGTCCCCTCCGCGCGCGGTTCGCCCCGGGGGTACCTTATCCGCGACGGGAGGCGTGGTTTTTCTATTCGGCTCTGGTTCTCTTTTACTTGGCTGTGGGCTCCCCGCTGGACCAGATCGGCGAGCGCTTCCTGTTCAGCGCACACATGGGCCAGCACCTGGTCATCATGTATCCCGTCCCCGTCCTGGTCTTGTGCGGCCTGCCGTGGTGGATGATCGATGCCGCCTTGGACCATCCCCGCGCCCGCCGGTCGCTGCGGCTGGTGCTGGGTCCGCTGGGGTGTGGCGCGATCTCCACGCTCGTGATCAGCCTGTGGCACTTGCCCTGGCTCTACGAGTGGGCGCTGCAGGACAAGGTCGTCCACGTGGTCGAGCATCTCATGTTCTTCGGAGTCTCCGTGCTGTTCTGGTGGCCGATCCTCAGCCCGTCGCGCGCGTTTCCGCCGGTCAGCTATGCCAGCCGGATGCTCTATATTTTCTGCCTCGAGGTCGCGATGACGCCCCTCTTCGCCTACGTCACCTTCTCGGACAACACCCTCTACGCCACCTACGAATATGCGCCGCGCCTGTTCGCGAACTTCATGCCTGGCGACGACCAAACCCTGGCCGGCGCGATGATGAAGCTCACCAGCATGTTCGTCTCGATTCTGGCCTTCGGGCTTTGCTTCTTTCGTTGGGCAGAAACCAACCGGGACCAGAAGTAGGCGCCGCCGCCATGCTCCCCGCCAAGACAAAACCGGCCGGCCGCGGGTGCGGCCGGCCGGTGGCTTGGAAACTGGCGCGAACTCACGCTTTCGCGGCTGGGATGATGTCCTCCAGCGAGTCCGTCTCGGGGCTCACGTCGGCGAACAGCCACGTCGAGAGGTAGCGCTCGCTGCTCGACGGGACGATCACGACGATCTGCTTGCCCTTGTTTTCAGGGCGCTTGGCCAATTGGAGGCCCGCCCAGATGGCCGCGCCGGACGAGATGCCGACGGGGATGCCGTCCTGCTGGTTGACCTGCTTGGAAACCGGGCCGGAATCAGCCTCCTTCACGCGGATGACCTCGTCGTAGATCTTGGTGTTGAGGATGGCGGGCACGAAGCCGGCGCCGATGCCCTGCAGCTTGTGCGGGCCGGGCTGGCCGCCGGACAGGATCGGCGACGCGTCGGGCTCGACGGCGACGATCTTGAGGGACGCCTTGCGCGGCTTGAGCACCTCGCCAATGCCGGTGATGGTGCCTCCGGTGCCGATGCCGGACACGATGATGTCCACCTTGCCGTCGGTATCGCGCCAGATTTCCTCCGCCGTCGTGCGGCGGTGAACGGCGGGATTGGCCGGATTGGCGAACTGCTGCAGGATGACGCTGTTGGGAATTTTGGACTGGAGCTCCTCCGCCTTGGCGATGGCGCCCTTCATGCCCTTCGGTCCCTCGGTGAGCACGAGGCGCGCACCGAGGATCTTGAGCAGCTTGCGGCGCTCGGTGCTCATGGTCTCGGGCATCGTGAGGATGAGCTTGAGGCCCTTGGCGGCCGCCACAAAGGCCAGGGCGATGCCGGTGTTGCCGCTGGTCGGCTCGATCAGGACGGTCTGCTGGTTGATTTTGCCGGACTTCAGCGCGTCGTCGATCATCGCCAGGCCAATGCGGTCCTTGACGCTCGAGAGCGGGTTGAAGAACTCCAATTTCAGCAGGATCTCAGCCTGCGCACCATGGGCGGCCGCCGTGCGGTTGAGGCGCACGAGCGGGGTGTTGCCGATGGTTTCCGTGATGTCGTTGTATATCTTGGCCATGATTTTGGGTGGGTTGTTGGGGAGATAGGAAAGGAAAGCCGACACGCGACGCTAGGCAAATTTCGGCACTGTCTTACGGCTCATTTCACCGTGCCCCAGCGCCGGTGGAGAAACCGTTCCCAAGGGGAAAACAGGATTTTGTCCGCCAGCAGCCCGATCAGGATGATAACCAGCATGATGCCGATGACCTGCTCCATGGCGTTGAGCTCTCGGCCGTAGTGCAGGAGGTTGCCCAGGCCAAAACCACTCAGGATCGTCACGTAGATTTCGGCCGCCATCAGCGACCGCCACGCAAACGCCCAGCCTTGCTTCATGCCGCTGACGATAAAGGGCAGCGACGCCGGCAGCATGACGCGCAGCCACACGTGCAGGCCGGACGAGCCCATGGTGCGGGCGGCACGCGCGTAGATCGGCGGAACGTTACGGACGCCGTTGTCCGTCGCGATGATCATCGACCAGAGGGTGCCCATCACGACCACGAAGAACATCGCCCCCTCCGTCTGGCCAAACCACAACAGCGCCAGCGGCACCCAGCAGACACTCGGCAGCGTCTGCAGGCCCAGCGCCAGCAAGCCAATCGTGTCACCGAGAAAGCGAAAACGCGCGATCAGCAGGCCGATCGGCAGGCCCAGCGCGATGCCGAAAAGATAGCCCAACATCAGCCGGCGCATCGTGACCAGGATGGCGCTCCAGAGCGTGCCGTCCACCGCGGCTTCATACAGGTAGCGCCCCACGCTCAGGGGCGACGGCACGAGCACCGGTGACCAGATTCTCGCCATGAACAAGGCCTGCCACACGGCCAGACCGAACACGAAGAACAGCAGAATTTGCAGGGGACGCCGGAGGGTCATATCGCGTACTCCTCCATCGCACCGCGCCGGCCCTTGAGCGCCGCGGTGATCTCGATCGCATGCCGCGCCAGCTCGATGCTGTTGATGTCCCGCCGCCGCGGCAGGTCGATGCGGAACTGCTCGCTGATGCGCCCCGGATGCGGCGTGAACAGAACCACCCGGTCGCCCAGACAGACCGCCTCGCGGACGTTGTGCGTGACGAAGACGATGGTCTTGCGGTGCTGCTGCCAGATTTGCTGCAGGTCGCCGTAAAACTGCTCGCGCGTCAAAGCGTCCAGCGCCGCAAACGGCTCATCCATCAGCAACACGCGGGGATTCGGCGCCAGCGATCGCGCCAGTGCGACGCGCTGTTTCATGCCGCCCGACAATTCATGCACGTAGGCCCGGGTGAACTTCTCCAAACCCACGAGCTTCAGGTAAAACTGCGCGACCTCGATGCGCTCGGATTTGGACAGCCCCGGTTTCAATTTCAAGCCGAACAAGACGTTGTCCAGCACGTCGAGCCACGGGAACAGTGCCGCCTCCTGGAACATCACCATGCGGTCGCGGCCGGGCCCCGTGATCGGCTCCCCGCCCGTGAGCACCGCGCCTTCATCCGCCTTCTCGAGGCCGGCGATGATGTTGAGCAGCGTCGACTTGCCGCAGCCACTCGGCCCAACCAGGCACACAAACTCGCCTTCGCCCACTTCGAGCGAAATATTGTCCAGCGCGTGCACGTCCCGCCCGCCGGACCGGAAGCGCTTGGTGACCCGCTGCACCGACAGCTTCGAGGGCGCCTCGTTCTGGAGCTCGGTCTGCAGGGTCATGGTTGGCCGGAAAACAGGCGGTCGAGGGGGATGGCAGTGCGCAGGAAACCGACACCCTGCGCCTCGGCCACGAGAACCTCAAACTGCTTCTGTGTCACTTGATCGGTGAATTTCAGCCGGCGCCAGGCATTCGCCATCAGGCTCTCGGCCATCGGCCGCTTCGTTTCCGCGCTCAAGCCCGCCCGCACCTGCGCCCGGGCCTCCTTCGGATGGAGGTTGATCCAGGCGGTGAGCTCCTGGTGCGCGGCCTTGAATTTCCGCGCCAATTCCGGGTGCTCCCGCAGGAATTTTACGCTCGTGACCAGCACGGTGGTGACCGCGTCGCTCTGCTCGAGAAAAACCCGTCCTCCCGCGTCTTGTTCCAGCCGCGACACCCATGGTTCCACCGTCCAAACCGCGTCGAGGCGGCCTTGCTGGAACAGCGGGAGTTGGTCGGGATTCGCCGTGGGCAGCACGTTCACGTCCCCGCCGGTCAGTGTGACCTTGAAGCCCTGCCGTTTCAGCCAGGCTCGCGCCGCGACATCCTGCGTGTTGCCGAGCTGGGGCGTGGCCAGCTGACGGCCGCGAAAATCCGCCGGCGAGATCAGGCCGTGGTCGCGATGCACCACGAGGGCCGCGCCCCCGAGCGCCGCGCCGGCCAGCACGCGGATCTCGTCGCCGTCCGAGCGAAAATAAGCATTGAGCGCAGGATTGGGCCCCACGTAGGTCAGGTCGATCGAGCCGGCAAACACCGCCTCCATCGCACTCGGACCTGCGTTGAACGCAAACCACTGCACCGTGACCTCGGGGCCGAGCCGCTGTTCAAACCAGCCGCGCTGCTGGCGCGTGGATTCAGCGCCGATGACGCCCTGGGCATGGGTCACGTTCGGGAAATATCCGACGCGGATGATGACTTTTTCCGCCCGCGCAGCGGTCAATGCGGCGAGAAAAAGGAGTAGGAATCGGGTGAGTTTCATGGCGGAATCAGAAGCTGATTTGGAACCGGCTGATGAACGCCTTTTCATCCTGCCGGAGGATCTGGTTGGCGGAGATGGCCGGCGAAAGCGCGCTGAAGCCGAACTTGGTCTGGAAGTAGTCGAATTTGAAGGCGACGGCCTTGCTCAGATACCAGTTCAGGCCGGCGCCGAAGGCCGTGGCCTCGTCGGCGTTGGTGGTGACGGAGGCGTAGAGCGGGAACGCCGCGTCATCGACCTTGAGGTTCGAATAACGCCCGGTGACCTCTAAGGCGCCCCACGTGCCGGCTTTCCAATCGAAGTTGGTCGAGGGCGAAACGCCCGTGAAGGACGAATCCTCCCCGGTCAGCACGTAGCCTGCGGAGAGTTGCCACGCCCTGTTTTCGAGCTGGGTCTTCACGCCCGTGGCGCTGGGCCGCACGTTGACCGTCGAGATGACGTATTCGCCGACGATGCCCAGCGGACCATTGCGGTAGTCCAGCTGGGGAGCGATGCGCCAGGTCTGGCCGTCGGCGATCGTCGTGGCGCTGTATGCAAAGAAGGTCTGCTGGCCGTCCGTCTTGTAACCCGCCGTGCGGCCGGACGCCGTCTTCTCGCGTCCGGTGCTGCCGGAAATGCCGAAGGAAAGTCCCTGCAGGAACGAGTCGGCGTCGCTCTTGAAGGGCGAGTAGAACAGCCGGCCCACAAGATCCTTCTCGTTGTCGAAGTCGGTGTTGCCGGAATTGGCCCCATCCGGCACGCCACCGAAAACCCCCGCGGTGTAGTTGAGCGTGCCGTTGAGCACGTCACCCGAGGCCTGCACGCCGATGTCGCGGTTGGGCACGAGATTGGTGGCGAGCGAGCGCTCGTCGAAGAACGTCCACGCGTCCGACTGGAGGAGCTCGAGGCCGACCGGGGACTTGAATTTGCCAAACTTCAGGGCGAACGACTTGTCGAAGTTGATGCCGATGTTCGCGTCCATGATGTTGACGGTGTTGCCGCCAAACTCGGGGACGAACTGGAAGGTGTAGAACTTGGCGAACTGGCCTTCCGTGATGTAGCGCGCGCGGCGCAGCAGGAAGGAGTTGTTGGCGATGCCGCCGCCGTCGCCGAAGAAGAGGCGGGAGTCGAGCTGCACGAGGCCGCGGATCCGGAGGAAGTTGGTGCCGTCGGCCGACGCGACCGTGAAGCCCTTGTCGTTGACGGTGACCTTGGCGGTGGTCGGCGCCGCGGCCGTGGCGGCCTCCTCCTTGATCTCAATTTGGCGGGCGAGGACCTTGAGCTGCTGCTCGAGGGCCTGGACCTGTTCGCGCAGGGCCTGAAGATCGGCGTTATCCGCCGGCACGGCGGGCAGGACGGTGGCGGCGGCGGCAAAAGTGGCCAGCGCCGCGCTGATGCGGGTGAAGGTTCTCATGAATCGTGTGGGTTGGTTGCCTGAGCCAACTTCCCGGGGCCGGGTCAGCGGTCTCGAAGACGGATGCTTGGTATGTGTTCGGTGTATGCCGCCGGCGGTCGGCCGGTAGGCGGAAATTTTATCCGTGGGCCTCGGTCTCGCGCGTGGCGCCGAGCCGGGTCTTTTCGGTGCGCTCGATCTGGGTGACGCGACCGTCGTGCACGACGAGTTGGACGACGCCGTAGCGCAGGCCCTCAACCTTCTCGCGCACCAGCGCGAGCCAGTCGGGCAATGGGAGGGAGGCGGAAGTCGGGTCGAGCGGGGAAGGTGTGGCCATGGCGAACAAAGTTTGGCTGGGAATCAGATCGTGTAATCACCGAGCAGCTGGTGGAGCACGCCCTCGGTCTCGTCGAGACGGTGGCGGCCAGCGCGGCCGGCGAGCTTCTGGGCATGGCGGGCGGGGATGCGGGCCGGAGTCGGCCCCAAATCGGCCTCGGGCGAGAACGGCAGCGGCAGTTCGTCGCGGCGAAGCTTCCGCAACGTGACTTCAACGACGTCGGCAAGCGTGTAGCGATCGAGGATGCCGGCGATGGCATTGCGCACATCGAGCATCAGCATCCGCAAGCCGCAGTGCGCCTCGTCCGGGCACGTGCATTTCTCGTAGGCGGTCTGGCTCACGCACCCGATCGGCGCGAGCGGCCCGTCGATCAGGCGCACCACCTGGCCGATCGTGATGGCCTTGGCGGGCTTCGCGAGACGGTAGCCGCCAAACTTCCCGCGCGCGCTGGTGACGAGCTTCGCCTCCTTCAGCGCCTGCATGATCTGCTCGAGGAACTTGACCGGCAGCTGCTCGGTATCGGCCAGTTCAGAGACCTGCACCAACGACCGTCCGACCTCGGCCGCGATGCCGAGATTGATGAGCGAGCGAAGCGCGTATTCACCTTTTTTGGAGAGTTTCATTTGGCGACTACTCCAATCTACATTTAGTCAGTAGGGATTAAGGCAAGCTCTAAAATTGCCATAAAATGAAACTTCTCCTAACCCACAGTAGGCTAAATTTTTAGCCTCAATCCGTCGTAAGCCAACTCCACTCCAGCCGGGAGCAGCCCGCTCCACTTTTCATGGTCCACGGAGTGCGTCATGTGCGTAAGGTAGGTTTGCGGGCAGCCAATCTCACCCGCCGCTGTGCACGCCTCGCTGATGTTCATGTGCGTCGGATGCAGGTCTGGACGCAGCCCGTCCAGGCACACTGCGGCCGCGCCCTTGGCCAGTGCCACCGCGGCCGGCGGCACGCTCTTGCAGTCGGAGTAGTAGGCAAATTTCTTTCCCGAGGATTTCTCCTCAAACACCAGGCCGAGGGTGCTGACGGGGCCGTGCGGCAGCAGGGTGGAGTAAATCCTACCCTGCGGAAACTCGAGCACGGGTGGCATGGCAGTGAGCTTGAACGCGGGGTATCCTTTCGACACGGGTCGCTCGCCGATGGCGTAGGGATACATCGCCCTGACGCGGGCGCTCCCCTCCTCCGTCGTGTAAACGCTGATGGCCTTGGCGCCGTGGTCGCAGAACCGGCGGAGGTCATCCATGCCGGCGATGTGGTCGGCGTGCCCATGCGTCAGGATGAAGAAGTCGAGTTGGCTGATTTTCTCCCGCACGCACTGCAGCCGGAATTCCGGCGAAGCGTCCACCTGCACATGCAGGCCGTCCATCACGACATGGATCGACGTGCGCGTGCGGGAATTGCGGGGATCGGTGGACGTGCAGACTTCGCAATCGCAGCCAATCATCGGCACCCCCTGCGAAGTCCCGGTGCCGAGAAAAATCACTTCCATGTTGGCCTCACGGAAACACGGAAGCGCCGGCAGCGAAAGCAAAAGCTGTTTGCCATCCCCTGAGCGGACACGGCGGAAGCAGCCATACCGTTCCGACGTTTTCTGCTCCCTCTGCTTCCTGCTGTTAAAAACCCATTTTGAACATGAGGGAGCTGAGGCAGCAGAGACAGCCTTGCCGTGGACGCAAAAAAAGGCGCCCCGCTTGCGCGGGACGCCTTTGAATTGTTAGGGAAGGAACAGCGGGCCTTAGTAGTCGCCCATGCCGCCGCCACCGCCGCCGGGGGCCGGAGCATCTTTCTTGTCCGGGATCTCGGTGATGATGGCTTCGGTCGTGAGGAGCAGGCCGGCGATCGAGGCCGCGTTCTGCAGCGCGGTGCGCGTGACCTTCGTGGGGTCGACGACACCGGCCTTGACGAGGTCCTCGTATTCGTTGGTCGCCACGTTGTAGCCGTAGCTGCCCTTGCCGTTGAGCACATTGCCCACGACGACGGCACCTTCGACGCCCGCGTTGGCGCAGAGCATCCGGATCGGGTGCTCGATGGCGCGACGGACGATCTGGGCGCCAATGGCTTCGTCACCCTCGAGCTTGAGGGCGTCGATGACCTTCGCGGTGCGGAGCAGCGCGACGCCACCGCCGGCGACGATACCCTCTTCCACGGCCGCACGGGTCGCATGGAGGGCGTCTTCGACGCGGGCCTTCTTTTCCTTCATCTCGACCTCGGTGGAGGCGCCGACATTGATGACGGCGATGCCACCGGCGAGCTTGGCCAGGCGCTCCTGGAGCTTCTCGCGGTCGTAATCGGAGGTGGTCTCGTCGATCTGGCGACGGATGAGCTTCACGCGGCCCTGGATGTCGGACGACTTGCCGCCACCCTCGACGATGGTGGTGTTCTCCTTGTCGACGACGATCCGCTTGGCGCGGCCGAGGTCGGCAATGGTGACGTTCTCGAGCTTGATGCCGAGGTCCTCGCTGAGGAGGCGGCCGCCGGTGAGGACAGCGATGTCCTCGAGGATGGCCTTGCGACGGTCACCGAAGCCGGGCGCCTTGACGGCGACGACGTTCAGGGTGCCCCGGATCTTGTTCACCACGAGCGCGGCGAGGGCCTCGCCCTCGACTTCCTCGGCGATGATCAGGAGGGGCTTGCCGGTCTTGGCGCTGGCCTGGAGGATCGGGAGAAACTCCTGGAGATTGCTGATCTTCTTTTCGTGGATCAGGATGTAGGCGTCCTCGAGGATCGCTTCCTGGCTCTCCGCGTTGGTCGCGAAGTAGGCCGAGAGGTAACCCTTGTCGAACTGCATGCCCTCAACGACGTCGAGGGTGGTCTCGATGGACTTCGCCTCTTCGACCGTGATGGTGCCGTCCTTGCCGACCTTGTCCATCGCGTCGGCGATGATCTCGCCGATGGCGGTGTCCCAGTTGGCGGAAACGGTCGCGACCTGGCGGATCTCCTCGCGGTCATTGACCTTCTTGGAGATCTTGGCGAGTTCGCCGACGGCGGCCTCAACGGCCTTGTCGATGCCCCGCTTCAGGTAGACGGGATTGGAACCGGCGGTGACGCTCTTGAGGCCCTCGCGGTAGATGCCCTCGGCGAGCACGGTCGCCGTGGTGGTGCCGTCGCCGGCCGCATCGGAGGTCTTGGAAGCGACTTCCTTCACGAGCTGGGCGCCGATGTTCTCATACGGATCCGGCAGCTCGACTTCCTTGGCCACGGTCACGCCGTCCTTGGTGACGGTCGGCGAGCCGAATTTCTTGTCGATGACGACATTGCGGCCCTTCGGTCCGAGGGTGACTTTGACGGCTTTGGAGAGGAGCTCCACGCCCTTGAGGATTTTCTGACGAGCGGCCTCGTCGAAGATGATTTGTTTAGCAGCCATGATAATTGATTTTTGGTTTTAAGATTTTGATTCGGGGGGACGGGCTCAGCCAACGATGCCGAGGATGTCACTCTCGCTCACGAGGGTGTATTTCTTGTCGCCGAGTTTCACCTCGGTGCCGCCGTATTTGCTGATGAGCACCATGTCGCCCACCTTGACTTCGAAGGCGATGATCTTGCCCTCGTCGTCGCGCTTGCCAGTGCCCAAGGCGATGACCTTGGCCTCCTGGGGCTTTTCTTTGGCGCTGTCCGGGATAATGATGCCTCCGCGGACCTGCTCTTTTTCTTCGATGTGTTCGACGAGAACACGATCACCGATGGGTTTGATTTTGACGTTAGCCATATGTGGTTGGTTGGGGGATTAGAGGTGGATGGTTGCTTTGGTTTTCGACCAAACACGCCCACCAGAGGGATCCGGCGGGCGTGAATCGGGCTGAAATTACTTTTTCTTGTTCTTGTCGTCGTCCACGACCTCGAAGTCCGCGTCCACGACGTCGGCCTTCTTCTCGGTCTTGGGCGCGGCGCCGTCTGCTTCGGGCGGGGGCGAGCCGGGGGGAGGCGTCGCGGCCTTTTGGGCCTCGGTGTAGAGCTCGCCGCCGACGGCGGTGAGTTTCTCCAGCGCGGACTTCATGCGCGCGGCGTCGTTGCTTTCGAGGTCCTTCTTCGCGTCCGCGATCGCGGACTCGATCTTGGACCTCAGCGGGGCGGACACCTTGTCGCCGGCGTCCTTCAACGCCTTCTCGATCTGGTAGACCGTGCTGTCGAGCTGGTTCTTGGACTCGACGGCTTCCTTGCGCTTCTTGTCCTCGTCGGCGTGGAGTTCGGCTTCCTTGGTCATCTTCTCGACCTCATCCTTCGAGAGGCCGGACGAACCCTGGATGGTGATCTTCTGATCCTTGCCGGTGCCGAGATCCTTGGCGGAAACGTGGAGGATGCCGTTGGCGTCGATGTCAAAGGTGACCTCGATCTGCGGCGTGCCGCGCGGGGCCGGCGGGATGCCGTCCAGCTTGAACGTGCCGAGCTGCTTGTTGTCGCGCGCCATCGGGCGCTCGCCCTGCAGCACGACGATTTCCACGCCGGGCTGGTTGTCGCTGTAGGTCGAGAAGACCTGCGTCTTCTTCGAGGGAATGGTGGTGTTGCGCGGGATCATCGCCGTGGCGACGTCGCCCGCGGTCATGATGCCGAGCGTGAGCGGGGTCACGTCGAGGAGCAGCACGTCGCGGACGTCGCCCTTGAGTACGCCGCCCTGGATGGCCGCACCGACGGCGACGACTTCATCGGGATTGACGCCCTGGTGCGGCGGTTTGCCGCCGAGGTTCTTGGCGATTTCGACGACCTTGGGCATGCGCGTCATGCCGCCGACGAGCACGAGCTCGTCGATCTGGGCGGAAGTGAGATCGGCGTCCTTCAGGCAGTTCTTAAACGGCGCGATGCAGCGCTCAAACAGCGAGTCGCAGATCTGCTCCATCTTCGCGCGGGACAGCTGGACATTCAGGTGCTTCGGGCCGGACGCGTCCGCCGTGATGAACGGCAGGTTGATGTCGACCGTCGTCGTGGACGACAGCGCGATCTTCGCCTTTTCCGCCTCTTCCTTCAGCCGCTGGAGCGCCATCGGGTCCTTGCGGAGGTCGATGCCGTTGTCCTTTTTGAAAGTTTCCACGAGCCAGCCGATGATGGCGTCGTCCCAGTTGTCGCCGCCGAGGTGGGTGTCGCCGTTGGTGGCCTTCACCTCGAAGACGCCGTCGCCAATCTCGAGCACGGACACGTCGAACGTGCCGCCGCCCAAGTCATACACCGCGATCTTCTCGTCCTTCTTCTTGTCGAGGCCGTAGGCAAGCGAGGCCGCGGTGGGCTCGTTGATGATGCGGAGCACGTCGAGGCCGGCGATCTTGCCGGCATCCTTCGTGGCCTGGCGCTGCGAGTCATTGAAATACGCCGGCACCGTGATGACGGCCTGCGTGACCTTTTCGCCAAGATAGGCCTCGGCGTCGGCTTTCAGCTTGCCGAGCACGAACGCAGCAATCTGCTGCGGGGCGTATTGCTCGGTCTTGTCACCGAGCTTCACCTCAATGTACGCGTCGCCATTCTTGCCCTCGACGACCTTGAACGGCATGTTCTTGGCCTCGGCGCTGATTTCGGAAAATTTGCGTCCAATCAGCCGCTTCGCGGAAAAGATGGTGTTGCTGGGATTGGTAACGGCCTGGCGTTTGGCGGCCTGGCCGACCAGACGTTCGCCGCCCTTGGTGAATGCCACCACGGACGGAGTCGTGCGGGCGCCTTCGGCGTTGGGGATGACGACGGGCTCGGCGCCCTCCATCACAGCCATGCAGGAGTTGGTGGTGCCCAGATCGATGCCTAAAATTCTGCTCATAGTGACCTTCTCTCAGCAATGCACATGCCTCGAACTCGTCGGTTATGTTTGTCTCTAAATAGAAACGACTTAAAACTTATCCATGGGCTCTTAGGGCAACCGTTCCTGGCCAAATTCACGCCATCTTGTCCCACTTCCGGCCGGTTTGGTAAGGAGCGTGTCACAGGCGTCACAGTTGAGATTTTCGCGTTACGCTACCAAGCTTGAGCCATGGAGATGGAAATCACCCTGCCGGATGAGGTGCCGGTCATGACGCTGCCCAATGTGGCATTCTTTCCGCAGGCGCTGATGCCGCTCCACATCTTCGAGCCGCGCTACCGGCAGATGCTGAAAGACGTCCTTGCCACCAATCGCCTCTTCGCCGTTACCGGCCTCGACGCTAATCTGCTCGACCAGCCCGGCCAGTTCGAACCGCCCCACCGGATCGCGAGCGTGGGCATCGTCCGCGCCTGCCAGAAAAACGCCAACGGCACCTCCAATCTCCTGCTCCAGGGCCTTTGCCGCGTCGAACTGCTCTCGATCGTCGCCGACGAGCCCTACCGCCGGATCAAGGTTCGCGCCCTGCCGAGCGAGCCGGTCGCCGACCCCGCCGAAAACGTCCGGCTGCGCACCGAGCTGGCCCGCCTGATCGCGTTGAAACAGAAGTTCGGCGCGCCCATGCCGCCCGAGATGGCCGAATTTCTCCGCACCGTGGAGGACCCCGAGGTCTTCATCGACCTGGCCGCCTTCAGCCTCTGCGACGACAGCGCGCTGAAACAGAAGCTGCTCGAAACGCTGAATGTCCGCCGCCGGCTGGAGCTGTTCGCCAGGCAGCTGCGCCGTGACATCGAGGCGCTGCGGCTGCGGCGCAAGCTGCAGGGCAACCTCCCGGACGAGCGCATTTCCGACAACTAAAGGCCCCGCCGCGGTTGTCCGGGCGGGGACGAAAAGTGGAGCCGAACATCGGATTTGAACCGATGACCCACGCTTTACGAAAGCGTTGCTCTACCAACTGAGCTAGTTCGGCAAAAAGGGAGGGCGTTACTACGCGCGGCGCGCCCTGTGAGACAAGCAATTTCCCCGGCCCCGACGGATTAGCTCCGGCGGACCGCCCGGGCCCGGCGGAGGCGTCAGCGCGCGATCTTGCGCGGCTTTTCGCCTTCAGCGGGGAAGAACTTCGTCGGCGAGACGGTGTTCCGCGAATAATCCACCCAGGCCAGCGTCAGCATGAGGAGCCCCGCCCATCCGCCGATGGGGATTCCCACGAAGAAGAAGGCCAGCCCGAAGATCCCGAGCCACAGGAGAACCCGGTCCCGCTTGCGCAGTTCTTTCTTCCCCAGCAGGACAACGCCTTGGCGCTCCGATTGGATGATGGTCCAGCCCCGATCCAGCCACAGATTGACCTCGAGTGGGATCTTGCGGCCGGAACCATAGGGGTCGGACGAATTTTGGGCAGATACGCAAATGCGCATGGGGTGACGGGGTTTGAGGTTCGCGGGGCCGGCCACCGGGGGGAGTGGATTTACTGGCTTAGTATCGTCTCCACCGGGCGTTTCCTCTCTGCAAGATTTTCGACTTTCAGAGCATTTCTTGCCCGCGCCCATCCGCAGCTTCGCTCGAAGCGCAGTCCCCTACCCGATCCTTCCCGCCAAATCGCTGACGCCGGCGTGGGCCGGCCGCCCCGTCCTGCTATTCGCGAATGATCGAGCCGAAATAGTAGTAAACCTTGTCCTGGCCGTAAATGACCGCGATCTCCACCTCGCCCTTCTTGCCGCCTGTGACCGCGTCATCGGCCGGCAAAGTCCGCACCGAAAAAGTCCGCTGGCCGATCACGAGGTCTTCGCCCGAAATGCTCCACTTGCCCGCGCCGTGGGGCGCGTCGGAAAAATAGTCCTGCAACTGGGCGTAGGACTGATGGACCTTGGCCGGCAGGTTGACCACGTCACAGGTGGCAAAATCCCCGTTCTTGAAAAAAATCCAGTAGCTGACGTTGACATCCTTGCGCACCGGGCGGACGGACGCCCCCGCCTTCTCGATCGACTGGATCATGTCCTTCAGCATCACGTATTCGCGCATGTCGATCCCGTTGCGCTTCTCCAGCGCGACGCGGAAATAAACCGTGCCCCGCCCCGCGGCGGCTGGCCCCAGCAAATCCTGGACCTCCGACGCAGACAGGCTGATCGCAGCGGCCAGGGTGAGAAACAGGGCGAACAGGGAATTCATTGGACGGGAAAAATGGGAAGTAAAATCAGGAGCCGGGGGGAGTGGGCGGTGGCACGGCCGCGTAGAGATCACGGAAGGGTTTCTGTCCAAGTGTGATCAACGTGGCTATGCCGATGACAGTGCCAACCGGAAAAAGTAACAAGCTTAACACGGCCACGGCTTGGGAGAACCGCCGGCATTTCCTCCGCCAAATGCAAATCCCCGAGACCAACCCGCCCACCAACGCCAGCGTCGCCACCGTCACGAGTGCGGCATAAGTCGCCCGATGGGTGGCCAGCATGTTCAGCTCCGCCGCCCGATTGGGATTCGCCGCCCGTGTGGCGGCATCATGGTAAATCATCCCGATGTAAAGCAGCGCCCCGGCCGCGAGAATCGCCAGCGAGAATTGGGCTACGGCGAGAAACCGCAGCAGGGTGCGCATAATCCTTTGCTCGTCAGGGAGGGCCATCGAACTCGGTGAGCTTCCGGCATAATCGCGCCCGCTCCCGATGCAATCCCGCCTTCGCCCATCGGGGAAAACTAGCGCGCCTGCGTCACGATCAGGGTGAGATTCTGGCTGTCCTGCTCGCTGACCGTAAATTTGATGTCCCGCGCCCGGTTGGCTGGAAAGACCACGCCGGTCGCCTGATAGGTGCTCCGGTCCTCGCCGCGCGCGCAGACGATGTTGAGCACCTGATCGAAATCCGCGCGGTTGTAGATGCGCATCTGCACCAGGATTTCCTTCGAATCCAGCTGCGTCGCGAGCAGGTTCGGCATCGAGACGTCGCTCGTCAGGATCAGCTTGTAGCCCATCTTGTTCTCCGGAAACACCGTGCCCTTCTCCGTCTTGAACGGCGACGAAACGCCCTTGGCTTCGCTCACGCTGATGTTGTTGTAGAGCCGCTCGTGCTCGACCACGGCCGCCTTGGGCTTCTTGGCCGGCGCCGGCGCGACCGGAGCGGTTTCGCAGCCCGCGAAAGTCAGGCCGGCGAGGATGATCAAAATGGCGAGGGAAATGTTTTTCTTCATTGCAGCAGCAAGTGAGAGACGGCGGGATTGATAGCGGCGTCCGATTCCGCCCGGCAAGTTGTGTTTGCAAAACCTTGGTGGTAAAAAAGATGCTATCCTCCTGACAAAACTGGTTCCAATTCCCTTGAAATCATCGATTAGCACACGTCTCGCCATTTTGTGCATTCATCGGCGTAAGTAATAGTTCCTACCTGCGTCCGTGGTTTTCACCCATCATGCCGCCGCTTCCGACCAGCCTTTTCGACTATGAGCTGCCGCCAGGGCTGATCGCCCAGACTCCCGCCGCGCGCCGCGACCATTCGCGCCTCCTCGTGGTCGATCGTGTCAGTCGCACCCTTTCGCATCGCACGTTTGCCGACCTCGAGGAATTTCTCCGTCCGGGCGACACGCTGTTCCGCAACAACGCCGCCGTGCTGCCGGCGCGCCTCCGCGCCCAACGGCCCACCGGCGGCCAGGTCGAATGTTTCCTGCTGCGCCCCGTGGACGGCGGACAGGTCTGGCGATGCCTGGTCAAACCGGGCAAGAAGCTCCCGATGGGCGCCACCTTCAGCCATCCGACCGGCGCTTTCTCCGGCGAAATCGTGGCCAAGGAGCCGGATGGATCGGCGCAGGTGAGATTCACCACCCGCGAAGGCGAACCCATCACCAGCGTTGCCGGACGGCTCGGCGAGGTTCCCCTCCCGCCGTATATCGAGCGGCCCGCAGGTTCGCGTCGCGCCGAGGATCTCGAGCGCTACCAGACCGTCTACGCCGACCGCGCGCATCCCGTCGCCGTGGCGGCGCCGACGGCCGGGCTGCATTTCACCCCGGAACTGCTCGCCCAACTGACCGCCCAGGGCGTCCGCACGGCCGAGGTCACGCTTCATGTCGGCCTTGGCACCTTCAAACCCATCACCACCGATTCGATCGAGGAGCATCAAATTCATCGCGAACTCTACGAATTGCCCGCGACGACCCAGGCTGCGCTGTTCCCGCCCCTGCCCGGCCGCCGCATCGCCGTCGGGACCACCACCGTGCGCTCCGTGGAGGATTTCCTGTCGGCGCATTCGGCGCCGACAGCCCTGAGCCTGTCGAAGGGCATTCCCCACTGCGCCGAGGCCGGTATTTTCATTTACCCGCCGCGGTTGTTTCGCGGCGTGGACGTGCTCATTACCAATTTCCACCAGCCCCGATCCACTCTGCTGTGCCTGACCGCTGCCTTTCTCTCCCCCGGCCTGACCGACGGCATCGCCTGGCTGCAGGAAATTTACGCCGAGGCCAAAGCGCGCGAGTATCGTTTTCTCAGTTACGGCGATGCGATGCTGATTTTGTAGGATGGGATTCCTGCCCGCCGTAGGGCTCAGCGAAGGAGGGCCATGCTGATACTCTGAGTTGCTTCGCCGCGGATACCGCGTTCACTTTCCCGCTCCAATCCTCACCACATGAAATATTCCCTCCGCCTCCTGTCCTTCGCCGGTCTCGCCCTCGGGCTACTGGTCTCCGCGCGCGCCGCCGCCGAGACCTACAACATCGACCCGGTTCATTCCTCGGTCGGCTTCAGCATCCGCCACGTGTTCAGCAAGGTCCCCGGCAACTTCACCAAGTTCAGCGGTACCATCACGCTGGATCGCGCCGACCTCGAAAAGAGCACCGTCGAGGCCACGATTGAGATCAAGAGCCTCGACACCCGCAGCGCGAAACGCGACTCCGACGTGCAGGGCGCCGATTATTTCGACTCCGCCAACCACCCGACCATCACGTTCAAGAGCACGTCCTGGAAGAAGACCGGTGCCGACACCTACGACGTGACGGGTAACCTCACGATCAAGGGCGTCACCAAGACGGTCGTCCTGCAGACCAAGCTCCTCGGCTTCGGCCCCGGCCTGATGGGCGCCTATGTTTCCGGCTGGGAGGCAACCACGATCCTGAAGCGTCATGATTTTGGAGTGGCCGGCCCGGCCTGGCTCGGCACCGCCATCGGCGAGGAAGTCGCGGTCACGATCGGCATCGAGGCCGACTTAAAGAAGTAACTTCCCGCTTCACCTCAGTTTCCAGAGGACGGCCGCCCTCCGTCGCCAAGGCTATGGAGGGCAAGCAAGGCCGTCCTTTCTTTTTCCCCGTCCCGCGCCACGCTCCGCCCATCCATGACCGACGACGAACTCCAGACGCTCATCGAGGACGCCACCGCCGACTACGCGCTGGGCGAAAGCGAAGCCGCGCTCGCGAAGCTGACCCGCGCCACCACCGCGGCGCCCGAATCGTTTGAGGCGTGGCACGCCCTCGCCGAGGTGAATTTCTCGCTCCGCCGCCTCGATGCCGCCCTCGCGGCCGGTGAGCGGGCACACGCACTGCAGCCCGGCGATCTCTTTATCAACACCACCCTTTCGCGCATCTGGATGGAGCGCGGTGACAAGCCCAAGGCCGAGCATTTCGGCGCCCAGGCGAAAATCGGCGCGTGGAAAGATCAGCTGAAAAACCCCGACTAGCAAGCCGGTGGCGTTAAGTGACGCGCCGCCCGTTGACACCCTTCCGGCCGGCCGCCTAAATCGGACGCGATGGAAAAACCGGCCTACGTCCTGGAGTTCGAAAAGCCCCTGCGCGAACTCGCCAAAGACCTCGACGCCCTGCACCAGAAATCCATGGAGCATAACCTCGACGTGACCGCCGAGGTGAAGGCCATGGAGAACCGCCTCGAGCAGACCCGGCGCGACATCTATTCCAATCTCACCCCCTGGCAGCGCGTGCAGATCGCCCGCCACCCGAAGCGGCCTTACGCCCTCGATTACGTCGGAATCATTTGCGAGGGATTCCAAGAGTTGCACGGCGACCGCCAGTTCAATGACGACCGCGCCCTCGTCGGCGGCACCGCGTTCTTCAACGGCGAGGCGGTCATGATCATCGCCCAGCAAAAGGGCCGCGACACCAAGGAAAACATCGAGCGCAACTTCGGCATGCCGCAACCCGAGGGCTACCGCAAAGCCCTCCGCCTGATGAAGACCGCCGAGCGCTTCAGGCTGCCCGTCCTCACCTTCATCGACACCCCCGGCGCCTTCCCCGGCGTCGAGTCCGAGGCCCGCCACGTGTCCGAAGCCATCGCCGTCAATCTCCGCGAAATGGCCATGCTTCGTGTCCCCTCCATCGCCGTCGTCGTGGGCGAAGGTGGCTCCGGCGGCGCGCTCGGCATCGGCGTCACCGACCGCGTGCTCATTTTCGAAAACAGCTACTACTCGGTCATCTCACCCGAAGGCTGCGCCGCCATCCTTTGGAAGGACCGCGCCGCCGCCCCCAAGGCCGCCGAGGCGCTCAAGCTCAACGCCGCCACGCTCGAGAGCCTGGGCGTCGTGGACGAGGTCCTGCCCGAGCCGTTCGGCGGCGCCCAAAACGACCCCGCCCAGGCCGCCGCCGCGCTGAAATACGCGCTGCAGAAGCATCTCAACGACCTGCGCGGCCTCGACACCGAGACCCTGCTCAATGCCCGCTACGACCGCTACCGCAAGCTCGGGTCCTACGAGGAAGCCGGCGTGGTGCACAATTGAGCGACGCAATCCGCAATTCAACAAGCGAGGTCACGGCTCAAGAAATGACCTCTACTCCGTTTCCAATTTTCGACTTTGTGTCTGGCTGGCTATTCTTGCTCACATTCCTCTGTTTTTGCTTCTGTGTTGCGACACTCAGAAATCACGTGGATGCCACGAAGCTCACGAGTCCCGATGAGATCAACCGTGCGGTGCGGAATTTTATCCCACAACGCGAAGTCTTAACAAAGCAAGGACTTGTCCGGTACAAACTGACCATCGTTTCTTTGCTCGTATCGATGGGCACGCTAGCCGTGATCATCACAAAGAACCTGGCTCATTAAGAGACGGCCGCAAATTGGCGAAAAAGCCAAAAGCGCCGGTTTTGCCTTTATCCCCGCACCTGACTCCGCACGGTCAGCAGCTCGATCTTCTCCGCCCGCGCCATCGCGGGGCTGATCTCGATCAGGGCGCCGGACAGGCGCACGTCGCCGGTCGCGACTTCGAAGCGATGCGGCATGCCGTCGAGAAATTTTGCGATTACCGGCTCAACCTGACGGCCCAGTACGCTCGCGTACGGGCCGGTCATGCCGACGTCGCACATGAAGGCCGTCCCCTTCGGCAGCACGCAGTAATCCGCCGTCGGCACATGCGTGTGTGTGCCGAGCACCGCGGTGACACGTCCGTCCAGATACCAGCCCATCGCCTGTTTCTCCGACGTGGCCTCGGCGTGGATCTCGACGACGATGGCGTCGGCCTGGCCTTTCAGCCGTTCCAGCATCCGGTCCGCACACAAAAACGGGCAGTCGGCCTTCGTGTTCATGAACGTCCGGCCGAGCACCGTGAACACCGCGACCTTGAATCCGCGCGACTCGATGATGACGTGATCCTCGCCCGGGTTCGACGCCGGCAGGTTCGCCGGCCGGCAGACCTTGTCGATCTGGGTGATCTCGGTTTCCCAGCCGCGCTGGTCCCAGATGTGGTCGCCGAGCGTGATGGCGTCCACCCCCGCACCCAAAATGGACTTGGCAATGGCGCCCGTGATGCCAGCGCCCGCCGCCGCGTTTTCGCCGTTAGCGATGACGAAATCAATGGCGTGTTCACGCCGCAGGCCCGCCACGCGCTCATTGACGATGTCCCGGCCCGGCCGGCCGACGATGTCGCCGATAAAAAGCAGTCTTACCATCCCGCCAACCTGCGCCCGCGCCCTCCGCCCCGCCAGCCGAAATCGTTATGACACGGTTCGTTCGATGTAGGGCGGGGTCCCCCGACCCCGCCTTGCCGCGGGCATACGTAGCCGCAGATCCCGCGGAGAATGGCGGATCGTCATGAGTCATCCGAGCTTGTCCGCCGATTCCGCGCGAAGGGTTTGCGACGGTTTGGCTGGGTCGGAGACCCCGCCCTACACCAGAACCTGTCTTGCCTCCCGGCGCCAAATGCCTGTTATCTTCCC
>TBL_comb47_HYPODRAFT_10001039_pt1 | contig 36617 bp, 31 predicted proteins | sample TroBogypolimnion_40_FD_10682 | JGI IMG/M metagenome (IMG submission 10682)
TATCACATGCATGGGAGAGATCACGTAAGCCAGGCAAAGTGCCTGAAATATAGGAACTGAAGGAAGCCATTTGTCGCCGAATAAAACCTGAAACAATGGGTGTGCCATAGCAGCCAACCCAAACATGATGACCAATGAGACATACATAACTGTTTTGATCAGCTTGCTGATACTCGCCTTTAGTCTTACATCGTCGGTTTGCATCTCCGACAAGACCGGAAAGCTCACCTTGCTGGTAATATTGGTGAGGGTGCCTGAAGGCATCGAGCTGTACTGATCGGCGTTTGTATAATATCCTAATACGGTATTAGAGTAGTTTTTTCCGATTATAAAATTGTAGAAGCCCTTATAAATTACTGCAACGATTGAGATCAGCAAAATATTAGAGCCGAAAGAAAATAGCTCCTTAAATATCCGTTTGCTGAACGCCAATTGGGGAAGCCAGTGGTTATGCCGCCACATCATAAAACTACGTAATGCCTGATTGATCAGTGAACGCCAAACCAGACTCCAGACCCCATACCCGTAAAAGGCCAACACCAGGGATGCAACACCGGATACAAAAGTACTTACGGTGGATATTTTAGTAATCGTTTTAAAATCAATCTCTTTAATCAATATTGTTTGCTGGATCAGTGTCACTGAACCAATAACAATTGCAAGTGCAGAATAATGAGTAAGTCGAATCAGCTCAGGTTTATCATAGAAACCGGCAATCAGTGGTGCACACATCCAAATAATTACATAGGTGAACACTCCGATAACTATATTTACCCAAAAAATGGTGCTGTAATCAAGTTTTGTGCAATTCTGTTTTCCAACCAGAGCCTGACTCAATCCGCTGTCGACAAAAACCTGGGCAACAGAGATGAAGATCGTAATCATCCCAACCAGGCCGAACTCTCCCGGAGATAGCATCCGGGCTAAAAATATGCCAAAAATCATCCCCTGTCCCTGACTTAGAAGGCTTTCTAGCATACTCCAAAAGAATCCGTTTACCGCTTTTCGCTTTAAATTGCTTACACCCATCCAATTTTTTACTAACAATAAGTTGCTAAAATTAAACAATTTTTCTGAGGTCAATCCCAAAATACCAGCAATTGAAACAGGGATAATATTTTAATCGCAATCCGTTAAAAGGCTTTATGGGAGAAAAAGGTTACTTTTAAACCGCCAAAATATAAATTAAATTCCCCATAATGACGACTATGAATAACCATCAGCCCCTGGTATCCATTATTTCACCGACTTACAACCACGAAAAGTTTATTGCAGATTGCATCGAGTCCGTACTGGCACAAACTTATTCCAACTGGGAGATGATCATTATCGATGACGGAAGCACTGACAGAACCTTTCGTGTGGCCACCGAATATGCAAAAAAAGATGCGCGAATTAAACCATTTACGCAGAAGAATATAGGAATTTTCAGATTGGGCGAATCGTATAACTTTGCCCTCTCACATTGTCAGGGTCCTTACATTGCGATACTTGAATGTGACGACATCTGGCTGCCTGAAAAGCTGGCTATTCAGGTCGAAGTTTTAGAGCAACATCCCGAATGTGTATTGGCGTGGGGCAAAGCATATCTTTCTTCAATCGACCTCTCCTACAACTATTTTCTTGCTCCAAGGAATAGTGATGATCAACACCTTTTTTACAATAACCCACCAGGTATTTTCCTGAAAAAATTTATTTATCATACCCTGATTCCCGCTCTTACTATTGTGGTCAGGCGAGAAGCATTGCTTGAAATCGGGGGGTTTATTCAAGGGTTCAACCTTCCGCTAGTTGATATACCAACCACTCTTGAATTGTTAATGAAGGGAGAATTTGCATATATTGACCAACCGCTTGGCAGCTGGAGAATCTATCCCAATCAGGTTACGAAAACCTATACCGGCCAGATGACAACGAGTTATTACGCATTGATTCAATCGGTTATGGCTCGCTTTCCGGCTTTATTCGAGTCACATGGCTTAACCCCAAAAGTGATTGAGGAACACTTTCGCAACCGATTGGTTATAAGCTATTCAAGATCTGGTCGTTATAAACTGATCCGTAAAGACTTTAAAGGGGCACGGAAAGATTATATCCATTCAATTTTCAATTACGGATGGACAACACAACCTGTATGGAAACTCAGGGCCCTGGTCGGCCTCTTTTTTAGTCTGTTCAGGATGGATATCGAATGGCTGGCCAAATTAATTGGCAATGCCTCCTATAAATAAACGGATTGTCTGATCAGGTAATCTGCAAAAGAGGTCAATAAGGCTGATTATTTAGTTGACAATAAAATGTTTACAATTGATTTCTCCCGTTTTTTCCGGCTAAAGCAATTCAATACCCTGTTTGAAACATCTGGTTGCAATTCGGGCAGGATTTGCGATAACTCTTTAATTAATTGAGCAATTTCAGCCGGATCCCGTTTTACAAGATAACCCATATTACCAACTACTTCGGGCAGTCCACCCTCATTCGTGACGATGGGTATGCATCCATAATACATGGATTCAGCAACGGCAACGCCAAACGATTCGATTAGCGACAATTGACAATAAAATTTGGATCTCTGGTACCAGGCGGGTAATTCGTCATGAGGCAATCTTCCAAATATACTCAGGTTCGAGGGGATATCTTTCAAAAGTTCAGCTAACTTAAAAATTTCCAAACCAATAATTACAAATTTGTAATCAGGAAGATATCGTGCAACTTCAATAAAAGTATCAATCCCTTTCAGGTAAAAGGTGCGCTTATTTTCAATTAGCCCGACAGTCACAATAATGTTTTCCTTGGTTCCATTCAAATTTGGTGACGTGATAAGGTCAATACAATTGGGAACCATTTGCCTTTTAGAATACGGAGCAATAAATCTTACTTTTCGGTCAATATAATTAGAGACAGTAAGATTTAATGTACATAATTTAATGGAACTAACGCAAAAGAATGTGCGTATTCCGGAACAAAGGGCACCATAATTCAGACTTCTTATTCGGGCAACCTCATATCCACCAATCACCACAAACGATTTCTTTCCAAATATCCTGGCAATCAGAACCGGCAGAAGCGAGTGATAATCAGCAAACCATATATAAACAGCATCAAAGCGCCAGATATTGAAGATCAGAAACAAAAATTGCTTTAAGAGCTTAATCCCCGTGTTTATTATCCCCGTTCCAGGTTTAAACTCATATTTTGAGACTTTCGCAAACTCAGACAAAATCTCAAAATCGGCTTTCACAAAGGAAGAGAAATTCACATACACGAACAGAATATGCTTCTTTTGCATAAGAATCTGGATATTAATCGATTCTGGAGAATGGATGCGATGATAAGGTCTTTCCGGCAAACGGGTGAAACTCCCCATTCAGGCCGATCGGTGTTTGATTACGGATATCATAAACAATCTCAATCGATTTGCGTGCCTCGCCAATTTCAAATCCATTTCCTTTGAGGATCTCTTCATAACTGCGGGTATGCAAATCTGTAAATCCTTCACTGAATTCGATCTCTTCACCTTCCATGGTTATTGACCGGAAGGTTGTTTTGCCCTTCTGTTTAACCTCGTCTGGCAATGTGTCACTATTAATGCTCAGAAACCACCGAACCCTTGCTTTTTCAAGCATAAGGATTCCTGAAGCCCTGTCATGGGTATGAAGATTCACGATGTTTTCTTTGACATCACCGAAAATCCAGGTCAGCATGTCAAAAAAATGGATGCCGATATTAGTGGCGATTCCCCCCGATTTCGAAATATCCCCTTTCCAGGAAGTATAATACCAATTTCCTCGTGAAGTGATGTAAGTCAGGTCGATATCGTAAACTTTGTCTGCAGGTGATGTTTTAATCTTCTCCCTTAAGGCGATTATGACCGGATGTAGTCTAAGCTGCAAAATGGTATAAATTTTCTTGCCGGTATCCAGAGCCACCCGCTCAAGAGGCTCAATATTCCAGGGGTTTAAAACAAGGGGTTTTTCGCAGATAGCATCAGCCCCTCGCCGCAAGGCCACACGGATATGGGCATCATGAAGGTAATTAGGGGATGTGATGCTCATGTAATCAATGGCCATCCCTTTATCGTACTTCAGTTTTTCAAGGTACCGGTCAAATCTTTCAAATTCAACAAAAAACTTTGTGTCAGGCGAGTAGCTATCCATCACGCCGACTCCATCGTAAGGATCATAAGCCGCGACAAGTCTATTTCCGGTTTCCCTGATTGCTTTCATATGGCGGGGGGCCACAAACCCGGCCGCTCCGATCAGTGCAAAATTCTTAATATCAGTCATTTATTTTAGATAAATAAGGTTCCACTATATTCATTCTGATTTGGGGGATATAGAAAAGATCACCATAATTCTCCTCCGAATTTTCTTTTAACGGATAAAGGGATCCATTATTAAGATAAAATGCATGATATGAAAACGAGGTGAGAAATTCACTGATTTCCCTCCGGTTAAAAGGCTCAATCTCTATTTGGATAATTGGATGAAACAGCTCGAGCAAAAATCCAAGCTGGGGAATAATATGAATCTCATATCCCTCTACATCACATTTGATATAGTCACATTGTTTCAAATTCCTGAATATAGTGGCAGGGGTAACCATTTTTTCCTGGAAGGTGAATTGAAATATCTCATCTTCATCTTTATCCAACACCCTGGTTAGTCCATGACGCAGGTACTTATTACTTTTAGGAATCCCCATTTCTATGGACTTATTATCCTCCATTCCAAGCGCATAAGGGATTATTTCTATATTTGTAAATCCGTATGTATTAATTGTCAATACTTTACGAAAAAGAGTCACTGGTTCAACACAATGTACTTTACCAATAGGACCAGACAATTTGGCAAACAATCGGGAATAATATCCAAGATTGGCCCCAATATCGATTATATGATCCCCTTTTTTAATGAGTTTTTTGATAAAATAATGGCAATCAAAGGTTTTGTCTTTTTTTAGCAATCCAAGGGAATAGGAAATAAAAAAAAGTCGGCTCACTACAATCAGATAATTTTTTACTCCCAGGAGTTTATAAAGTGCTTGTTTAATAAACATTCTTTAATTCTTTAATTCTTTAATTCTTTAATTCTTTAATTCTTTAATTCTTTAATTCTAATTACCAATTTAGTGAATTACCCCACCTTTTTAACTCCGTTAGCCGAAAGAATATATTTCTCGCCGCTTTCCGGACAAATCCCAACTCCATCACCATCGAATTCAAGTTTGTGTCCATATTCGCTTACCCAACCGTTTTGCCTTGCAGGATTGCCGTATACCAGTCCATATGCGGGAACTTCTTTTGTAATTACTGCTCCGGCACCGATCATCGCATACCTTCCGATTTCGTTACCACAAACCACCGTTGCATTGGCGCCAATTGAAGCTCCCTTCCGAACAACCGTCGTCCGGTATTCATCCTTCCGTATAATGGCGCTGCGTGGATTAATCACGTTTGTAAATACCATTGACGGACCAAGAAATACATCGTCTTCGCAGATCACCCCGGTATAAATTGAAACATTATTCTGAACTTTAACGTTGTCACCAATCACAACATTAGGAGAAACAACTACATTTTGGCCGATATTACATCTTTTACCAATCTTACACCCAGACATAATGTGACTAAAGTGCCAGATTTTAGTCCCCTCTCCAATATCGCAATTTTCATCAATTATAGCTGATGTGTGCGCAAAGTATTGTATCATAATAAATTAATGGATTTAATCAGCGAGTTAATCACATCGTCCTGCTCCTGCCGTAATAACTCGGTGTGCATCGGTAATGCCAAAACTTCACCACAGAGCTTTTCAGCAATTGGAAAATCTCCCGGCCTATATCCCAAATAGTTATAGGCTTTTTGGAGGTGAAGCGGTGAGGGATAATAGATCATCGAAGGAACCCCCGAATTATGCATCATTTCTTTGACCCTATCGCGGTCGTTTATTCGGATAACATATTGATTATATGTGTGATTAGTACTGCTTAATTTAGCAGGTCCTGTGATATACGGGAGGTCTTTCAATAATTGGTCATAATATTCTCCGGCCTCCTGACGGCTTTGAACATAATTATCCAGATTCCGTAGTTTTACCCTGAGTATTGCAGCCTGAAGGGTATCCAGTCGCGAATTGCAACCAATCATTTCGTATGCGTATTTTTGTCCCTGCCCATGTCTGGAGATCATCTTAGCTCTTTGCGCAAGTTCCATGTCATTAGTCGAAATAGCACCCCCATCTCCAAAGCACCCTAAATTCTTCGTCGGGAAAAAGGAATGGATGTTGATATCTCCCATCGTTCCGGTCATCTTTCTGGACCCATCCGGGAAAGTGTAATCAGAGCCAAGTGATTGTGCATTGTCTTCAATTACTTTCAATCCATAACGATGTGAAATATCCAGTATAGGTTGCATATTGGCCGATTGTCCAAACAAATGAACAACCACAATTGCCTTGGTGGCGGGAGTAATACGTTCCTCAATAAGATTTTCGTTAATATTAAAGGTATCCTCCCAAACCTCTGCAAATACCGGTTTAAGTCCAAGCAAGGCCGCAGCCTCAGCCGAAGCCACATAATTGAACGCAGGCATAATCACCTCATCGCCGGATTCAAGTCCAAGTGACAGATACGCAATCTGAAGTGCATCGGTCCCATTAGCACATGGAACGACATATTTTGCACCCAGATAAACTGCTAATTCGGTGCCAAAGGCTTCTACAGGCTTGCCGTTGATAAACGCCGATGTAGTGATCACCTCCTGAATTGCCTGGTCGATCTCTACCTTTACTTTGAGATACTGACCGTGAAGGTCAACCATTTTTATTGAATTCACCATAATCCTGTTTAAATCGCGACTACAAAATTGCTAATAATTTCGTGATTGTTTTGGTTATTGCCCCTTTGCTCTAAAATAATATAAAAAATGGAGAAATATCGGCATAAGTTTAAGCAGGTATCTATAATTCCTGCCGCTTACTTTTGAACTGTTCCCAATAACATCTTACTATTCAGAATAATTTAGTTTATCATCTTATTCAACACTTCAGCCAACTCTGCAGTGAGATTTTTTCTGGTGTATTTCTCTACGCTTTTTACGTTATTAATCAGATTATTATCCAGGTATTTATTATACAAATTCATCACAATCGTTTTTATGGATTCCAGATCGTCATGCCTCGCAATAACGCCGGCCTCTGATTCTTCAAGAATTTTTGCCAGATCTCCGTCTGTAGGTCCAACCGCCAGGATTGGCCTGCCTGAAGCCAGATATTCAAAAATTTTTCCGGTCAAAATTCCCTTGGCATTAGGGCTGTTCCGATTAATAACCAATAACAGAACTGCTGATTGTTTCATCAGCGATGCCACTTTGTCATGAGAAACATATCCGGGAATAATAAGCTGATTCAGGAGATTTAGTTCTGATATTTGATCAATCACCGTAGAATCAACTCTCCCCACCAGTTTGATTTCCAGGTTATTCCTAAAATTGGGAATTGTATCTGCCAGCTCGGATAGAACCTTCCATAATCCTGTCATATTAAAGCCCGGAGGCAAGGATCCAATATGGGAAATGGAGAATTTTACGTCCTGTATTACCTCATCGACAGCCATGTCTACGGGGTCAAATCCATTGGTGATAAGGTGAATATTTCTTCCGGAAATCTTTTCATAGTTTGCCTTCATTTCCTGCGTCACAACAACCATTTCATCACATTCGGTAATAGTTTTCAGCTCCAGCTTTTTGTGTTTCCGGTCAGCGAAAGCAGATATCTTCATCTCCTTGTAATAATCAATATCAGTCCAGGGATCCCGAAAATCTGCCAACCATGGAATTTTAAAATTCTCCTTTAGCTTTAAGGCAATCAAATGCATCGAATGGGGTGGGCCGGTGGATACTACAACATCTATTTTATGTTCTTTAAGGTATTTCCGCAGAAACATGATGCTGGGTTGAATCCAGAATTTGCGAGCATCCGGGATAAACAGATTTCCCCTTATCCAAACAGATAACTGACCAATAATTCCAGGCGATTTTTTACTGTTTACAGCTCCGCTTTCTATTTTGGGCGTACTTTCTCCCCCGGTAATTTTTTTATAAAATGTGTACGGTTCCCATATAGGGGTTCTAATCACCTCAATATCAACTGGAATGTCTGCTGACAAGGTATTATCCACTATTGGGAAATCGGGATTTAAAGGGGTGTAAATTACTGGTTCCCACCCATATTCCCGAAGATATTTAACAAACTTGAGCCATCTCTGTACTCCTGCTCCTCCACTGGGTGGCCAGTAATAGGTGATTATCAGAACTTTTTTCATTCCCGGTTTTTCGTGCTAATTTTCAGTCAGATTCTTGGAAATAATAAACAAGGGTTAAAGATCCTGATTGCTTTTAAAAATGTTTTTCACAGGAATTGTGGCGACAAAATCCTTCAGATAAAAAGGCTCATAATAGGCTAAATCAACAAATTGGCGATTTATATAATTCCTTTCTGAAAGCGTTGCCACGTAGCGAGCTGAAGAAAGAATATGATCGATAAAGATTGCATTGGGATGGGATATCGTTTCACGACATTTATCCGCACCATTACCAAAAAATAACACAGAATTATCGTCCAGATATTTAAGATACGATTGATGATCAATAATATCCGCCTGTATTCCACGCACTTGTAACCCATTTTTATCGTAAACTGAAGTATACACCTCCATTCTTCGGGCGTCTATCATAGGGCAGAAGAGGATATTATCTGCTTGAACGGGATAAATTTTTTCGATATTATGGATGACATGATCAGCCATAGCTTCTAATGATGTAATAGCAATCAGTGGCAAGTGGGACGCGTAACAGATCCCTTTTGCAACGGAAACTCCTATCCTAAGACCCGTGTATGAACCAGGACCACCAGAGACAGCAACCGCATCCAGTTGATCCATTGAGATTTTCGACTCCTCCAACAACTGCTTAATGAAAACAGTTAATAGCCTCGCATGATTCTGCCCTGCCAGATTTTCACGCAGATGAGTTACAAGACCATCCTGAGCCAGCGCAACAGAACAAACCTCTGTTGAGGTTTCAATAATTAAAATCAGAGCCATTGTCTTTTTTTACAAAGATGAGAATTATTCAAAAAATTTAATCATTTTCGACCTTTGTTTGTTAAACATACAAAATAGGTTGCATTTAAGTGTTTTAGTTTATTAATTCATTTTCTTAATTGTTGCCTTGAATAACTAGTATTAACAACCAAATATGCTCAAAACAGTTATTATTGATGATGATTATGTATCTAGATTGATTTTGAGAGATATGCTCGAAAAATTTCTGGACAACATTGAAATTCTGGGAGAAGCCGGGACGGTTGCAGATGGAGTAAAACTAATTGAAGACACAGATCCTGAATTAGTTTTACTGGATATCAGCATGCCAGATGGTACTGGCTTCGATCTGTTGGATAAATTAAAATCTACTAATTTCAAACTAATATTTATCACCGCTTACAGCGAATATGCAGTCAAGGCATTTAAATATTCAGCATTTGACTACATTATAAAGCCCCTGGATTTTGACGAGCTTACTAAAGCCATTAAGCGGATTCCTCATATAAAGCAGGTTGACAATAATGTACGAGTTAAGACGTTAAAAGAAAAATTGCTTCAAACTGATGAAACTGCTTCAAAAACAGTTGCCTTGCCAGAAATCAATGGATTTGCAATTATTAATACTGATGACATTGTCCGTTGCGAAGGAAAAAGAAATTATACACGTATTATCTTTAAAGACACCTCGGAAAAGATCGTTAGCCGCACACTTCTCGAATTTGAACACTTGCTTGCCCCGCTGGGCTTTGTTCGAATTCACCGCAGTCATTTGGTGAATTTACAAAATGTGGTTCGATACATTAAATCCGCTGGAGGAATGGTTGAGCTTAAGACAGGTGAATTGTTAAAAGTTTCTCCGAAACATAAGGAAAATTTACTCAATAAATTGCTCTATAATAAGTTATAGATTATATCCATCGTAATATCCTGAAATCCTGGCGATTAGGTAGATCAGGATTATTAGGATAAATTCGTATCCCATAATTATAGGACCCAGGTTTCGTAAGTTTCAGATTAAGAGCATAATGTGTTAGACCATTTTCAGTCTTCCCTGAATTAAACTCATGCCTTTCAACGAATCTCTGTTGCTCAGAACCTGTAGCTATTATCACTTCAACACCAATATCCTCCGGAGAAAGCCCCTTGATATCTAATACAATATCTGACTCATAAGTTTGCCCCATCCTATAGGTATTAGTGATTCCGTCAGCAAGTTTTACAGTGACCACCTCGATCTCATCCCAAACATCAAGTACTTTTTCTTTCCATAAGGCAATTTCTTTAGCTTTAGAAAAATTATCCGCCTTTAGTCTCTCTAAACGTGATGATAATGGAATATAATAACGATTGAAATAGTCTTTCATCATACGCCGGGTTGTAAAGTGAGGTACAACTTCGGCAAAAGTATTTTTAATAAAATCGACCCAAAGAATTGGGATCCCTTTTTCATTTCTGTAATAATAAGCCGGTACGATTTCGTTCTCGAAAATGCTGTAAATAGCTTCTGCATCCAAGTCATCCTGTAACTCTTGATTGTCGAAAGTTCTCTCAAGTGGTAGTGACCATCCGGCGTCTTTTTTATATCCTTCAACCCACCAACCATCGAGTACCGAAAAGTGCAGTGTACCATTCATTACCCCTTTTTCTCCTGATGTTCCGGATGCCTCAAGTGGACGCGTTGGAGTATTCATCCAAACATCACATCCTTGAACCAGCATTTTAGCCAGATTCATATCATAGTTCTGAATAAATAGAATACGTCCTACAAACTCAGGGCGTTTTGAAATATCGAATATGAATTTAATCAGATCCTGACCAGCTTTATCAGCAGGATGTGCTTTCCCTGCAAAAAGAAACTGTACCGGACGTTCAGGATTATTTACAATTCGTGCCAACCTTTCAAGATTGCGAAAAAGAAGATGGGCCCTTTTATATGTAGCAAAACGGCGTGCAAACCCGATTGTCAAAGCTTTGGGGTTCAGTTTTGATGTGGCTTCTGCAATATATTTAGGATTTTCATTCCTCTGGACGTGAGTATCAGAAAATCTTTGTTTAACATAACCAATGAGTCTATCCCTCAATTTTGATTTGGTTTCCCAAATATGATCGTCCTGAACTTTATAGATATTCCTCCATGCCCGGGATTCCTCGTCTTCATCATAATCATGAATATCTTCCGCAAGAGCTTCTGGTATTAGGAATTTTTCATGAATTGATTTCCATTCTGGAGCTGCCCAGGTAGGATAATGAACGCCATTAGTAACATATCCAATATTTTCAAGTTCTTCAGGTAAAAAGCCCTTATACAATTCTGAAAGCACCTCTTTGCTAATCTTTCCATGTAACATACTCACTCCATTTATCTCCTGGGAAAGATTGGAAGCAAGATAACTCATGTTAAAATGGTCATCCTGAGCTGAGGCTTTGCCCAGGAATAGAAAATCATCCAGAGATATTTTTAATTTCTGTGCCATCGTTCCCATGTAGAGGTTGAAAAGGTCAACATGAAATGAATCATGACCGGCAGGAACTGGGGTATGCGTTGTGAAAAGGGTAGACACCCTAATCATTTCCAAGGCTTCCGAGAATGTTAATCCGCAATTTTCAATAAGGTTTTTAATCCTTTCTAACCCTATAAAAGCAGCATGCCCTTCATTACAATGGTAAATGTCCGCCTTAACACCTATCTTTTCCAATAATTTTATTCCGCCCAGCCCAAGAACCATCTCTTGTTTCAACCGATTTTCATTATCTCCTCCATAAAGGTGATGAGTTATAAACCGATCAAAATCTTGATTTGCATCAAAATCAGTATCAAGCAGATATAATAATATATTTCCAATTTTTACCGACCACGCATGAGCATAAACTATCCTTCCTGGCATATCAATCGCAATAGTTAACCAGGATCCGTTTTCATCCATAACTGGCTGTATAGGAATTTTAGAGAAATATTCCGCATCATATTGGGCAATCTGCTCCCCTTGCCCCGAAATAATTTGCTTAAAATAACCAAATCTATAGAGCAATCCAATTCCCGTCATATCCACTTTTGAATCACTAGCCTCCTTCAAAAAATCACCGGCCAGAATCCCTAACCCTCCTGAATATATCTTTAGACTCGAATGAAGTCCAAATTCCATACTGAAATAGGCAATTTTTGGTCCTCTAAGCAATTGGCGTTCATCAAGATATTTCTTTAATAAACTTTCAGCTGATCTCATCCGAAGAATAAATGACTGATCTGATTTTAACGCTTCGAAACGTTCAAGACTTGTCTCCTCAAGTAAAACAATAGGATTGTGCTGACACGCTTCCCAGATTACAGGATCAATTTCATTAAATAATAATCTCACAGGGTCACTCCATGCCCACCAAAGATTTCGCGATAAGTCCCTAAGTGGCTGAAGTTCTGCAGGAACATTTGATTCTACAATTATTTTTTTCCAGTTTGGCCCTAAATTCTCCGATTGCCTTATTTTATATCCTTGTGATTCCATTTTGTATAATTAAGATGAGGATAAAGTAAAATCCATTCCATTTATCACCACATATAATTTAAAACTGCAAATTTAACTTATTCTGAACCAACACTAAAGTTTTTAGTTCAATGTTAATAATTTAATAAACTTAACTAGTTTATTTAAGGAGGTAACATACAGGGTGAAATTTTTAAAAAATATTTCTTTGATATCTCAGTAATTGTTATTACATTTGCACCCTCTTAAGATCAAAACGTTCATTATAATTAAAATATATTGTGGGGTAGAGCAGTTGGTAGCTCGTCGGGCTCATAACCCGGAGGTCACAGGTTCGAGTCCTGTCCCCGCTACACAAATCAACGTTTTAAACCTGTAAGTCAATAACTTACAGGTTTTTTTATACCAAATTCTAAACATAAAATATTCCTGAATTCAATGAACAACCGGATTCACCTGACGAATAAACCCCATTTCCGCCAGTATTTTTAAACGTATGCGCCGGATTTAAGCTATTAAAATTCATATTGTTATACCGCAATTATTGAAAATGGCGCCGAGTAGTCAACCTAGTTGGCGCATCTAAGATAGTAAATATTTTTTAAAACTTTTGAATTATGATAAAAAGGATTTTAATTTATACTTATTGCTTAATAAGCACAATTAATTACTCTTTCGCGCAAATATCTTATCCAGGTGATGCCCCCGGCGTAGCAAATCTTAGGAAGCTATACGACAATTCGGTGGTATTAGAAAATAACGTGATTAAGATGAAATTTCTGAATGATGGCAAAAGAATAACAATCGGGGGGTTCGAAGATAAAAATACTCACGATTTGTTAAAAATTGATGTTTCAGCAATCTTGTTTGAAATAAAACTATCCAATAGTCTTGTTATCAATTCAAACGAGTTTACACTTTCAAATCCACCGAAAACCTCTAATATTATTCCTCATCCTTATGCGATAACTTGTGCAGAGAGATTAGGCGGCAAGAAATATGAGGCAGATTTTGAAGAAGAGAAATTAGGACTGCGCGTACATTGGGAAGCCGATTTAAGAGACGGTGCTAATTACATTCGTCAAATTTTTACGATTGCGGCTAAGAACACTGTAAACATTTCCAGAATTACTTTGGTAAAACTGCCCAGTGATCCTGTTCTACTGCAGAAAGGTACGATAGATGGTTCACCGGTAGTTTGCAAAAACATGTTTTTTGCCATAGAACATCCAATGAGTAAAGTAGAACAACGGAACGCTTCAATGGCTTCTTACCTAATGCAATTAACGCCTGTTACTTCCTCCAAAAGTGTAACTTATTCTACTGTTTGGGGTGCAACACCTATTAATCAGTTGAGGCGCGGATTTCTCTATTACATGGAACGCGAGAGATCTAATCCTTACCACCAGATGCTCAATTATAATTCGTGGTATGATATTTCATGGACCGATATAAAGTTTAATGAGTGTCAGGCCTTAGACAGAATGGCGATGATTAAAGACAGCCTTATTATTAAGCGAAGCATTAAGTTAGATGCTTTTTTATTCGATGATGGCTGGGATGACAACAAAACACTTTGGCAGTTTAACATGGGATTCCCAAATGGTTTCCAAAAACTTGCTGAAAGTGCTGAATCGACAAACTCAAGTATTGGAGTCTGGTTATCTCCATTTGGAGGCTATGGCAAGGATAAAACAAAACGTCTTGAGTTCGGCAACAAACAAAATCCTCCCTTTGAGACGAATCAAAATGGGTTTTCTCTGGCAGGTCCAGTATATTATCAGCGATTTCTGGATGTGACTAAGAATTTTATAAAAGACTATCATGTATCCATATTTAAATTTGATGGAGTAGGTCCTGGTAATGATGCTAGTGGGGCCGGCATTGCTTATCATAATGATATTGAGGCATTTTTGAAGTTATGCAAAGACTTAAAAAAAGCCAAACCCACGTTGTATCTTGATCTAACTACAGGAACTTGGGCATCACCGTATTGGCTGATGTATGGTGATAATATTTGGCGCTCTGGCGGAGATGAAGGAGGAGTAGGTGAAGGAACCATGCGGCAGCAAGGAATAACCTATCGGGATGCAAGAACATTTAAAAATGTAGTAACGGCCGGTCCTTTATATCCATTAAATGCGTTAATGAATGGTGGAATAATCATTGCTAAATTTGGTATTCCTTTTGAGCTTGCAAAGGATAACAATGATATTTCAGATGACATATGGGCGTTCTTTGCAACTGGTGTAAATCTTCAGGAACTTTATATTAATCCCCACTTCTTGAGCACTGTAAATTGGGATTGCCTAGCAAAAGCAAGTACCTGGGCAAAAGAAAATGAAGGTAATATGCCAGATGTACATTGGATAGGTGGTGATCCTGGCAGAGGTGATGTATATGGCTATGCTGCCTGGTCACCACAAAAAGCATATTTAATGTTGCGCAATCCTTCTAAAGAAGAAAAATCTTATAAAGTGAATGTCGCCACCATATTCGAGCTCCCACATGATGTAAAAAATAATTACAGGTTTTATGATGCCAAAACAGAGAGCAAAGAATCTTTGGCACAGGGTCATTCTTTTACTATTATTTTGCATCCATTTGAAGTAAAAGTATTAAATGCGGTTCAAAACAGATAAATTTCGTGAAATAATAAAGTTTAAAAAGAATAGGAAGGTTTCCGAAATGAGGAATTGTAATCGAAAAGCACTTGAATTGAGTGAGGATATACTTCTGGAAATGAGCTCTTTATTCTCCGAATAGAATGTGCTCCACGAAGACAGCTCATTCTTTCCGAAGAGACACACTCCGTAACACAATCTATTAAAACTAAAAAAGCAGTAAAAGATGTGAATATGGATGCTTACCGTCCCCAAGGTTCAATTCACTATATCATATTCAGTATTCAACCAAGGCTCAGAGCTGAATTTTTCCGTTAAAGACACAGGAACAGGAATTGCTAAAAACTAGCCAAAAGATATTTTGGACGATATATTCAAGTAAACATAACAAATACAAAAGTCTATCAGACAACCGGTTTGGGACTGGCTATTCCAATGCCTATGCTCAAATGCCTGTTGGAAGAATGTGGTTAGAGAGTGATGAAGAAAAAAGTTAAATATTTTATTTTACGCTTTCATATACTACACAGAATGAAAAAAGAAGTGCAGAAAATAAGGTGCCTTTCTAATAATAATAAAGCATTTGGAAAATAAGAAAATTTAACACCAACATGATGATTAATGCACAATCAGCCTTTGCTATTACCGGAGAGAGAAAAGGCGATAGCTGCCGGTTGTACTGACTATATTACAAAATGTTCCATTCCACACGAACTTAATAGCTGAATGGTTCCCTTTGCCACTGCAGGGTTCCTATCGAAAACTTTCAAGCGCTCTTTAAACCATTCATTCTGCGCCGTACTATGAATGGAATTACGCTCTGGCTACGTCTTAAATTCGACCACCTCAACTTCATCCGGACGATATTGCAATTTATACTATCTTTGAATTAAACAACCGATTTATAAAATTAAGAAAATGCGCTGTTTAATATCAAAAAGTCATGATCCTTGGTTTAACCTCGCTTCTGAAGAATATCTTCTAAGAAACAGTATTGAGGAAATATTTCTCCTTTACATTAACGAACCATGCATTGTGGTTGGTAAGCATCAAAATCTATATTCAGAAATTAATCACAAATTTTCAAGACTAAACAACATAAAATTAGCGCGGAGAATTTCAGGAGGAGGTGCGGTATATCAGGATTTTAATAATCTGAATTTTAGTTTTATACACAATTGCCACAATAGAGATCAAATTAATTTTGCCAAATTTACCCTGCCAATATTAGAGGCACTAAGGGAAATGGGACTTGATGTTGAATTTTCAGGCAGGAATGACCTTCTTATAAATTCACAAAAAATATCGGGTAACGCCATGCATGTTTATAAAAACAGGGTTCTTTCACATGGAACACTCCTATTCAACACTGACTTAAACCAACTATCACAGTCTCTTAGAAGCAACGATAACCGGTATATCGATAAATCTATTAAATCTGTTAGATCTAAAGTTACCAATATATCTCATTATCTCGATTATATAAAGACAATCGAATATTTTACAGATTGCATATTTAAGCACGTTTTAAGTAATAACGAAACGTCGTATGTACACTCTCTGGAAGCTTTCGAGGAGCAGGAAATAAATAAAATTGCCGTAGAAAAATTTGAAACTTGGAAGTGGATATATGGCTATTCACCTAAATATGTCTACAAAAACACTTTTAAATTTGGGAAGTTGATTATACATGTTGAATTCTCAGTAGAGAGAGGCTTGATATCAAATACCCGAATAATAACACAGCCGCAAGATAACGAAATTGAAAGTCAACTTTGCAAAATACTAAGTGAAACTCTCCATGATTTTGAGACAATAGAAATGAAATTAAGGGATATAGAAATAAATAATTCGTATCTAACAGACAATCTATCCAATTATTGCGACCAATTATTTTAAGTAATTGATCACTTTCTTACCTCGACTATCCCCTATTTCAAGAATAATATCTTCCGGTGCCGCTAATCTTAATCGCGATACAGACTTAAATCTTTTCATCAATAATTCCACGGTCTTCTCCCCTATTCCAGGAATCTGTGTGAGCTCATTGATAATAAATTCTTTTGATCGTTTATTACGATGAAAAGTTATTCCAAACCGATGTGCTTCATTCCTCAAATATTGAATAATTCGCAGCGTTTCCGAATTTTTATCAAGAAACATGGGTACAGGATCATCAGGATAAATAATCTCTTCAAGCCTTTTTGCAATTCCAATTACAGCAACATTGCCACGAATCTGAAGCTTCTCCAGGGTGAGGATAGCAGAGCTTAACTGGCCCTTCCCCCCATCAATAATAATAAGCTGCGGAAGCTGCCCCTTTTCATTTATAACACGCTGATACCGTCTGAAGATAATCTCTTCCATTGAAGCAAAATCATTAGGCCCTTCAACCGTTTTTACATTAAAATGTCGATATTCCTTCTTGGCAGGTTTACCGTCAATAAAAACCACACAGGCTGCCACGGGTTGTGCTCCCTGGATATTGGAGTTATCGAAACACTCGATTCGTCGGGGAAGTTCTGTTAACCTTAAATCCTTACGCATTTGCTCCATTACACGGTCAGTTCTACTCTGAGGAGTGCGAAGTGATAGTTGCTTATTCTTTTCAAGCTTATAGAATTTAACGTTGCGTTCAGATAATTCCAGCAACTTTCGTTTATCTCCAATTTGAGGAATTATCATCTTAACATCCTTTAATTCCATTCCAATCGAAAAAGGCAAAATAATCTCTTTTGAATTAAGAAAAAACTTTTCTCTTATATTGATGATCCCTAACGAAAGAAGATCTTCTTTGGATTCCTCCAGTCTTTTCTTTATCTCCAGGGTATGGGCCTGAATTATAGCCCCGTCTACTACACGCAAGAAATTTACATAGGCAAAATTTTCATCCTCATCTAATGAAAAAACATCTACATTCGTAATAGAAGAACTGACTATCGTTGATTTACTTTTATAATTTTCGAGTACAGCTATTTTATTCTTAAACAATTCAGCATCTTCATATTTATAATCTAAAGCGAAGAGATTCATTTTCGCTCTTAGGTGTGCCAAAACAGATGACAAATTCCCTTTTAGAATGTCTTTTATTTGTATAATTCCTTCCAAATAATCCTCCTCTGTTTGTAAAGATTCACATGGACCCTTGCAATTTCCAATCTGATATTCCATACAAACCCTGTATTTATCTCTTGCTAAGTTAATTTTAGATAAATTTAAATTGCAATTCCGAATAGGGTACAATCGCTTGATTACATCAAGTAGTGTACGCACCATCGGAACAGAAGTATAGGGTCCAAAATATTGAGACCCGTCACGAATAACATTTCTTGTAAATGAAACACGAGGATAGGGTTCATTTCGAATACAAATCCATGGAAACGTCTTGTCATCTTTTAGCAAAACATTATACCTGGGTTGATATTTTTTAATCAGATTATTTTCAAGAAGCAATGCATCTTCTTCCGTATCGACAACAATAAATTTTATATCAGAAATTTTCTTAACAAGTATTGTGGTTTTACGATTATCGTGGATTTTTGAAAAATAAGAAGAGACTCTCTTGCGCAAATTTTTTGCCTTTCCAACATAAATAATCTTGCCATCAGAGTTGAAATATTGATATACTCCTGGTAGTTCTGGTAAATTTGAAACTAAATTCTTAAGCTCATTTGGCAAATAAATTTCATTATCCATCCCCTTATCCTTAAAAATGAATTAAAGACCACACGGGTACCGATTTGTTGATTTTATTAATACCATGGAGAAAATCAAGTTCAATGAAAAAATTAGCATATATTTTACTTATTCCGAATCTGCTAATCAAATCTATAGCAGCAGAAACAGTTCCACCAGTAGCTAAAAGATCATCATGAATAAGGACAATATCATCCTTTAAAAGAGCATCCTGATGAATTTCCAAGGTGTCGAAACCATATTCCAACTCATACGATTGAGAATATGTTTTTGCCGGAAGCTTTCCTGGTTTCCTTATTGGAATAAAACCGGCATTAAGTTTATTTGCCAATACCCCACCCATAATAAATCCGCGTGATTCGATTCCCACAACTTTAGTAATTCCTAACTCCTTGTATTTATCGTAAATTGTCAATGCAATAAAACTAAACACTTCACTATTCTGATAAGCCGTAGAGACATCTTTGAAATGGATGCCCGGTTTTGGGTAGTCAGGGATATTTCTAATTGAATTTCTAACTTGTTCAAGATCCATGTATTTATATTTAAATTTAAAATGTTCCACGTGGAACGTCATCTTCCCAGTAAAACTAACAGCACATTAATATCGCTTGGAGAAACTCCTGGAATTCGAGATGCTTGTCCAATAGTTGCTGGTTTAACTTTTTCCAATTTTTGTCTGGCTTCAGTAGATAAAGACTCAATTAAACCATAATTAAACTTCGTACCAATAGCAAGATCTTCCAATCTTGACAGCTTATTAGCCACCATTAATTCCCTTTCGATATAACCAGAATATTTCAGCAATATTTCAGCACATTGAAATACTTCTTGCTGCAAAGACTCATCTATACTTTTATATAATATTTTTAACCTTGGAATATAATCAATAAAATCAAACAAAGATAATTGAGGTCGTCTAACCAACGTATCTAATTTGGAATTTTGTTTTAAAATAGACGTCTCTTTTAAAATTAATAAACCGTTAATAGAGTCAGGAATGACGCTGAAATTTTTACAAAAAGAAACAACACTGTCCTTATATGCAACCTTTTTTAACAAGCGATTATATCGGTCAGATCCTGCTAAACCCAACTTAAAACCTAATGGAGTTAATCGTTCGTCTGCATTGTCCTGACGCAATAACAACCTATATTCGGCCCTGGAGGTGAACATTCGATAAGGCTCATCAACTCCTTTAGTAACCAAATCATCAATTAGAACGCCAATATATGCCTCACTACGCAACAAAACAAATGGTTCTGAACCAATGACTTTCAAATGTGCGTTAACACCAGCAATAAGTCCTTGACATCCTGCTTCCTCATAGCCAGTAGTCCCATTAATTTGACCAGCAAAAAACAAATTGGAAATCAATTTTGTTTCCAAAGAATGAGTGAGTTGTGTTGGTAAAAAATAATCATATTCAATAGCATATCCAGGTTTAAAAATCTTTGCATTTTCCAGCCCTGGAATACATTGCATAGCATCATTCTGAATCCTCCAATTAAGCGATGATGAAAAACCATTTAAATAATACTCAATTGAATCCACACCTTCGGGTTCCAAAAATAACTGATGTTTATCTTTATCGACAAATGTAATAAGCTTAGTTTCTATACTTGGACAATACCTTGGTCCTAAACCTTGAATAGTACCATCCAAAAGTGGACTATCCTTAAAACCTGATTCTATAACTCTATGAACTCTATCATTGGTATAAGTTATATAGCAAGGAAGAGTTGGCAATGAATTATTTAAAGAGGGACAAAAACTGAACTGTATTGAACTCTCCTCTCCATCCTGTCTGGTAAGTTTTGTAAAATCTATAGTTCTCTTATCTATCCTAACCGGAGTGCCCGTCTTCATTCTCCCAGCTTTAAAACCCAAAGAGATTAGTTGTTCAGTAATTCCAATAGACGAAGGTTCAGATATTCTCCCTCCAGATAATTTTGAAGAACCAAAATGCATCAATCCATTTAAGAAAGTACCACTTGTAAGAATTACACACTTACTTTTAAAACCCACACCAATATCTGTGATTACTCCAACAACACGACCTTCCTCAAAAAAAAGATTTGTAACCGTTCCTTGCCAAAAATCAAGACCCTTTTTAGCTTCCAAAATAGATTTCCAAGTGGCTGAGAATTTAATTTTATCACATTGGGAACGGGGACTCCACATTGCTGGTCCTTTGGAGCGGTTTAACATTCGGAACTGAATTGAGGATAAATCTGTAACAATACCCATTAAACCCCCTAACGCATCAATTTCCCTAACTATTTGACCCTTAGCAATTCCACCAACTGCAGGATTGCAACTCATTTGAGCCATTCTTGACAAATCCATTGTAATCAATAAAACCTTGGAACCAAGAGTAGCACCTGCAGCTGCTGCCTCACACCCGGCATGACCTCCTCCAACTACAATAATATCATATTCATTTAAAACGTCCATTCTCAATATTCTCAAACATTAAAATACATTGGTCTTCCAACTCTCTAATCAGCTTTTTTTCTTCCAGATTACTATCCTTATATCCTAATAAATGCAATAATCCATGAACGATAACTCGCAACAATTCCTCTTCGTATGAAACATTAAAAGATTTACTATTCTCCAGAACCCTGTCAATACTAATAAAAAAATCTCCAGAAATTTTCTTCTCCACACAATAATCAAAAGTTACAATATCAGTAAAAAAGTCATGATTTAGGAAACGAATATTTATATCTAATAAAAACTTATCATTACAAAAAATATATGTTAGTTCCCCAGGAACACAGTCATTATTAAAAAGAATTTGTTTAATCCAAAAAATAACGTTTCTATACTTCAACACAGGCCTATTTACCTCTTCCGCAACAAACAGTATTGCCATTATCTATCAATATTAATTCTTATAATATTCCCTTTACCTAACAAAAAAAAACTTGTACTAAAACATTTTATAAAAAATATACCCCTACCTGATTCTTTTCGAATATTCGTCTCTGTAATAGGAGACGATACAGTACCCAATTCAAAACCAACACCTTGATCCTCAACATCAATTACAATTTTCAAATCTGTAATAGTTATACTAAATCTAACGAGCAAATCCCTTATATACCTATTTCCATGAATAATAGCATTTTCAACAGATTCGACAATTACAGTTTGAAGAGCTAATTTTCGTTCAAAATCCAAATTAAATTTTTCTTCTACCTCTTTAACCACGTTTAATATTTCTTCCAAACCTTCAATACATGAAGGAATATATAACTCTCTATAGTACAATATGTTGCACATATATTTTCAAATCTTTATAATAAAGAGTCTAATCGATAACTATATTAGAAGTCACATGCAAATAAAATTACCACAAAATTACTAATTTCATACTCAATAAATCCAAATAGCTCAGAATACAACTCGTTAAACTAATTGATTATAATCAAGCTAAGTAATTGTCAATGAATAAAGTTAAATTTTAAATACCAAAACAAATTAGTCATCTGATATGTAGAAAGATATACTTACGCCATCAAATCACTCCCGTTACTTACATAAATTTTCAACAATAAAATCAAATTCAAAAAATATAAAAACTAAGAATAAAAAAAACTAATCTAAAATTTAATAGGTATTTTTTCTATCCTTTTCAAATGTCTTTCACCATCAAAATGTTCTGCTAAAAAAACATCAATTATTTGTATTGTCTCATGCTTACTAACGTATCGCGCAGGTATTGCACATACATTCGCATCATTATGATGTCTTGCTAAATTAGCAATTTCAGTATTCCAACATAAAGCTGATCTGACACTATTATGCTTATTGATAGTCATATTTACTCCATTACCACTACCGCAAAAAACAAAACCACATTGAATTTCAGAAATATCCATAGCTGAGCCTAGTAGATGTGCATAATCAGCATAATCACAACTACTATCAGAATAACACCCAAAATCCACGGTAGTATAACCCAAACTTTTTAAATGCTCCAAAACAATAACCTTTAAATGATACCCAGCATGATCAGATGCTAAACCTATAATTTTCATATGCTTACAAAATTTTTAAATTGATATAAAGCTTTTAACAAACAAAATTGTTAATAGATAGTTGAAAATAAATAATTAATATTTAAACTTTTAAAAAATTAAAAATCCTTATAAAAATAAACCATAAAAACTTTAAAAATAAAACAAATTTTAAATAAAGTAATGAGTATAATAAAAGTGAAAAACCAGTATTATAAACCCTTAAAAAATTACAATTCCGAATTACCAACGAAAAGTTAATTACTAATTAAAATCCATAAATATAACAACTTAACATGTTTAAAACTTATTTTTAATAGTTTAAAATTAATAGTATCAAAAAAAACAAGAAAAAAAAAGAAATTTTTTCAACAAAATGAACACTCCATTTAAATAAGCATTTATTATTTCTTAAACTTTATATAAATATAATACATTAAAAAATAATTTAATTGTACATTTAATTATTAGGTTTAAATTTGTGTGAATTTACTGAAATAAAAATTGTTTAAGAAATGAATTTGGATACTAAATTATCAATTCTTTTAGTGGAGGATAATGAACTTAACCAGCGACTAATGAAAATAAGTTTGGCACGGTTTAATTATAAAGTTTCTATTGCTATTAATGGTTTAGAGGCTATACAAATGTTTAGTAATCAAAAATTTGATATTATTTTGATGGATATTATGATGCCGGTAATGGATGGTTTTGAATCTACAAAAAATATAAGGAGCTTGGAATTTAATAATCCAAAGTTAGGACATATTCCCATTATTGCATTCACTGCCAATACAATAAATAATGATAGAGAAAAATTCATAAAAGCAGGTATGGACGATGTTCTGGAGAAACCATTTGACATCATTAAATTTCGTAAAATTTTAGCATCAATGTCATAAAAATACAATTTTAGGATTAATAATTATAAGCCAATTGAATGATATGGATGATTTTATAAATTTACGTGAAAATAGTAACGAAAGTATTGATTATGAATTCGACAATAAATTAAGACCACTCAGATTTTGTGATTTTAGTGGTCAGGGGAAGATTGTGGAAAATCTTAAAGTATTTGTCAAGGCTGCAGTAATGAGACACGAATCACTTGATCATGTCTTATTGCATGGACCGCCTGGTTTAGGTAAAACCACTTTATCCAACATAATTGCTAATGAATTAGGTGTTAATTTAAAAATTACTTCTGGACCTGTGCTGGATAAACCTGGCGATTTAGCTGGGGTTCTCACTAATCTTGAAAATAATGATGTCCTTTTTATAGATGAAATTCACAGGTTAAGTCCTGTAGTTGAAGAGTACCTTTACTCAGCAATGGAAGATTATCGTATTGATATTATGATTGACAAAGGTCCAAGTGCCCGATCAATTCAGCTTGATCTTAATCACTTTACCTTGATAGGAGCAACTACAAGAAGTGGACTTCTTACTGCACCATTAAGAGCAAGATTTGGTATAAATTGTCATTTGGAATACTATGACATTGAGGTTTTGACTGATATTGTGAAGCGGTCATCAAAAATTTTAGAAGTGGAAATACACCACGATGGAGCAGTGGAAATTGCACGGAGAAGTAGAGGTACTCCACGTATTGTTAATGCATTGTTGCGTAGAGTTAGAGATTTTGCAATGATAAAAGGGAACGGAGTAATTGATCTTGAAATTACACGTTATTCATTAGAGGCTTTAAATATTGATAAGTATGGTCTTGATGAGATGGATAATAGAATTTTAAGTTCAATTATTGAGAAATTTAATGGGGGACCTGTTGGCTTATCTACGATTGCAACAGCAGTAGGAGAGGACCAGGGAACAATTGAAGAAGTATATGAACCATTTTTAATAAAGGAGGGATTTATAAAACGCACTCCACGAGGGCGTGAAGCGACAGAGTTGGCGTTTAAACACTTAGGGAAAATATATAAAAAAACAAATGGGCAAACTTTATTTTGAATTATTTTTTTATTTTAACCAATTCAATTTCAAATATTTTGGGCCATAGTTTTCCAGTCACATAAACTTTGTTTTTTTCATGATCATAGGCAATACCATTTAAAACGTCTACCGGTGATTTTTGATTTAAAAGGTTTGTTGGCAATAGTCCTTTGAGGTCTATTTCAGCCTTTATTTTACCGTTATCAGGGTCAATCATAACAATGGTGTCAGTAGTCCAAATATTCGCCCAAATATCCCCATTTATATACTCTAGCTCATTTAAATTTTGAACGGTACCCTCTCTGTTACAAACTTGAACTTTCTTAACTTCTTTTAAAGTTTCTGGGTCAAGGTAGTAAAGAAATTCTGTACCATCGCTCATTATTAAATATTTACCATCATTTGTTAAACCCCATCCTTGTTCATTTTTGTAATTCCAAGATTTTATTAACTCAAAGGTATTCGCATTACGAACAAATCCAATTTGTGATTTATAGGTAAGCTGGTAAAGTTTTCCGTTTAAAATAGTAATTCCTTCTCCAAAATATTCCTTCTCAATTTTATACTCTTTAACAATTTTCCAATTAGCAATATCTGTTTTATAAATTGCAGAACTACCTTCCTGGCCAGTTCCTTCATATAAATATCCATTTTTAATTTCCAATCCTTCCGTAAAATGGTCAATATTATGTGGATAAGATTTAATTACTTTATATGATAATTTTTGAGGAATTAAATCTGAAAGAAGGAGAAATTCCCTGTAATTTTCTCCTTGAGTTCCGTCATCCGTCATTGCAACAGCTTTTAAATGATGGATACCCACTTCAAGATTAATCGTTTTAAGTTCATAGGTAAATTCTGGTTTGTTGCTTGTAATAAGATATTTTCCATCCAGAAATAATTCTGTTTTATGGAGAGAACCATCCTTTATTTTGGTTTTAAGAATAAAGGATAATTTATTGCCTACAATATATTTAGTATTTCTAGGGGTTATTGTAATGGAAGTTACTGGTGGTCTTGTTTTTTTTGACGATTGAGCACAATTCAACAAGAGGGAAGAAGAAGAAAAAACAATAAAGAAACAAACACTAAGTGTTCTCATAATCAAATTAAATGTGAAGGATTATCAATTAAAATTATCAATGCGAAAATTATATAAAATTCCATTGCTATCAACAATAAGCTATGAATTATTAACATTGCTTCACGTGGAACATACTTATTTTAGATTTCAACAAATAAGTTATCTTAATAAGCTAAAGCGTTATCTTTGTACCTTACTTTAAGATATAAAATACTTTGAGTGTATTAAAAAAACTTGCTGGTGAGACTGTTATTTATGGTGTACCCAGTATTATTGGTAGATTTTTAAATTGGTGGCTTACTCCTCTTTATGCGTGGATTTTTTTGCCAGATGAGTTTGGAATTCTAAGCAACATTTTAGCATATGTGGCTTTCCTTCAGGTTTTGCTGACTTATGGAATGGAAACATCATATTTCAGATTTGCTGGAAGAAGTGAACATCCAGAAAAGGTTTTTTCAACTACCATGATTTCTTTAAGTATTACATCAATATTGTTTATCGGCTTTGTGCTTGGTTTTGCACAAAACATTTCAAGCTGGATCAACTATGAGGGACATCGTAATTATATCATTTGGATGGGGATTACGGTTGCACTTGATGCGTTGTCCTCTATTCCATTTGCTAAGCTAAGGTTAGAGTCCAGGCCTGTCAGGTTTGCAGTTTTGAAGACAGTAAATATTGCCTTGAGTATAGTTTTGAATTTATTTTGGATATTATTGTGTCCAAAAATACTGCATGCAAACCCACATTCTATTATCCGTTTTATTTATAATCCAAACATAGGCATTGGCTATGCGTTTTTATCTTATCTGATGGCATCTGGAGTTACCCTGCTATTATTTGTTCCGGAGCTGAGATTAAAAAAATCAAATTTTGATTTTCATTTATTAAAAAGAATGTTAAAATATGGATGGCCAATATTAGTTATTGGTCTAGCCGGCATGGTTAATCTTAATATTGATAAAATTCTATTACCAAAACTTCTAGTTAATTCCTCCAACCCTATATTTGAATTAGGGGTATATTCAGCAAGTGGAAAATTAGCCATCCTTATGGCACTTTTTATTCAGGCTTTTCGTTTCTCATTTGAACCTTTTCTATTTTCACATTACAAGAATGAAGACTCAAAAAAAGTATATGCAGTGATTATGAAATACTTTGTAATTCTAGGTCTAATAATTTTTTTGGGTGTGATGTTCTATATGGATATTTTGAAATTTTTTATAGGATCAACTCAATCGGGATATCATGAAGGGATAAAAGTTGTGCCTTGGTTATTAATGGGGAATTTGTTTTTAGGAATCTTTTATACTCAGTCATTGTGGTATAAATTGACTGATCAGACTTATTTCGGAGCGCGCTTTGCAATTATTGGAGCTGTAATTACCATCGTTATGAATATTCTTTTAATTCCTTTCTTTGGATATATGGCTTGTGGGTATGCTTTTTTTATAGCCTCTTTAGTTATGACGGTAATTTCATATTTTGTAGGACAAAAGTATTTTCCAGTTAAATATAATTTGAAACAAATTGGGGCATATTTGATAATTGCTATAATTCTCTTTTTGATATCAAAAACAATTATTTTTAATATTATAATTTTGAAGGTTGCCTTTAATACTGTTTTGTATTTACTCTTCTTTCTGGTTATATGGATAAAAGAAAAGGCTGATCTGAAAGGTTTATTTAACATTAGAAGCAATAGAGCTGAGGAGTAGCGATTCGAATAGTTTACTATCTTAGCGGATTGAAAAATAAAATATCTTTGGATGAAAGTAAAGATTGTCAATAAATCGTCAAACGAATTACCTGAATATAATACACAACATTCGGCCGGACTCGACTTAAGGGCGAATCTTACGAATGAGATTACGCTCGAACCGCTTGAGAGGAAACTTATTCCAACAGGATTATTTATAGAATTGACGGTTGGATTTGAGGCGCAAATAAGGCCAAGAAGTGGTTTAGCTTTGAAAAAGGGAATAACCGTCCTTAATTCTCCGGGAACCATTGATGCAGACTATCGTGGAGAAATACAGGTTATTCTTGTTAATCTTTCCTCTGAGAAATTTGTTATTCAGCATGGTGATCGAATTGCTCAAATGATTGTGGCTTCCCACGAGGTAGTGAGTTGGGATGAAGTTGAATTTCTGGAAAATTCTTCAAGGGGTGAAGGTGGATTTGGACATACCGGTAAAAATTGAATAGCTGGAAGCCTGGTATGGAACTAAAATTTATTAGAATGGCACGAAAAGAAAGTTTGGTTGGTTTTTTGTTGGTTACAATAAGTTTAATTGCAGTTGTTTCTTGTAAAGTAGCAAAAACGGTCTCATCAGTAAATGCTGTTAAGGTCGTTATTGATACAGCCGAAGTTAAGCTTAGCGAAGAAGCCCTTAAAGAATTTGAATATCTTTATATTGAAGGGCTAAAACAAAAAACATTGGGCAATATAGATGATGCCATAAAAATATTTTCGCGTTGTCTTGAAATCGATCCACGCTCTTCTGCGACGCTTTACGAAATGGCAAATATTCATATTTCGAAGGGTGATTTTCAGAGTTCTATGTTCTTACTTGAAAAGGCGGTTTTAATTAATCCCGGTAATCGGTACTACCATCTTTCATTAGTAAAAGTTTATCAGCAAAATAAGTTGTTTGAAAAAGCAGCTTTGGAATATGAAACTCTTGCCCGGATAGTACCTGACAACCCTGATTTTCCTTTTTATCAGGCTGCATTGCTGGTAATGGCTGGAAAAAACGATCAGGCGCTGGTACTTTATAACTTTCTAGAACAAAAATTGGGTATTTCTGAACCTATTGCAGTTGGGAAACAACAAATCTATATTCAGCTTGGAAATAAACCAGCGGCCTATGGAGAGATTGAAAAGTTGATCCAAGCTAATCCTACAGTGTCAAAATATTACGGTTTGCTTGCGGATATGTATCTGGCTGATCAGAAGAGAGAGAAAGCGCTAGAAAATTATGATAAAATTCTCCAGCTTGATCCTAATGACGGGTTTATCCATCTTTCAATTGCAAATTATTATCTCGAGGGTAACGATTCAATCAAAGCATTTGAACATATCAAATTGGCTTTTAGGAATATATCTCTGGCTTTTGAAACCAAAGCTCAAATGTATTTACTGCTGATTAAACCGGGTGCGTCAAAAATATCGGATAAACTTCAATTTGAATTACTTCATATCTTAATCGACACCCATATTGATGATGATCGTCCACGCGCCTTACTGGTTGACTATTTTCAGGCTAAGAAACAACTGGAAGAGGCTCGAAAACAAATCAGATTTGTGCTTGATATGAAAAAAGACAATTACCAGTATTGGGAACGTCTTTTATTATTCAATAACGAGTTAATGGATTGGTCATCAATGAATTCAGACAGTAAAACAGCCTTGAAATATTTTCCGGGGCAACCACTGATTTATATCCTCAAATCTGTAGGCTTGTTACAGCAAAAGAGATATATTGAACTGCTTAGTGTAATCGATTCCGGTTTGGTAAATGTAAAGAGTGATCCTAAAATTCTTTCACAATTGTATACTTATCGTGCAGAGGCTTACTATAATTTAAAACGATTTAAGGAAGCTTTTGATGTTTTCGATAAGGTAATTGAACTTGATCCTGAGAATTTTATGGCAATGAATAACTATGCCTATTATCTCTCTTTAAAAGGTGAACGCCTGGGTATTGCAGAAAAATTGAGTGCGAAAGTTATTCAGGCTAATCCGGATAATGCAACATATCTGGACACTTATGCGTGGGTATTTTTTATGAAAAAAGATTATCAGCTGGCAAAGTTTTACATGGAGACCGCATTATCAAAGGCAACTGAAGACAGTGCTGTTCTAATAGAGCATTATGGAGATATCCTGTTTTACCTTAATGAAAAAGAGAACGCACTACTTCAATGGAAGAAGTCTTTGGAGAAAGGTAATCCTTCTAAAATTCTCAAGCAGAAAATCAAGGAGAAAAGATATATTGAAACAAAAGAAAACTAATTTTATGAGTGCCCCTAAACAATACGTTACTTACCTTTTATCTGTTATTATTTGCACACTTTTATTCCAGAGGTGTAAACAGGCAGAAAAAATTGTCTTGCCCAAAAGAATAAAACATTACAGTGTTGGGAAGGTAATAAAATTAGTCAATGAGAAATCATTAAATTATGAAACCTTATCTGTTCGAAAGGTGGCCATGTCGCTTTCCAATGAAGGAAAAGTTACCTCAGTTAGGGGATCCTATAAAATCAGACGGGATAGTATTATTCAGATATATGCTCAGAAACTCGCCATCCCGGTTGGAAAAATTGAGGTCAATACAGATTCGTTCAAATTAGTCTACTTTATTGATCAAAAATTATTTGTGGGGAAGAATAATTATTTGAGTAAACTTCTTGGGATAGATGTCGATTTTAGTGTAATTCAGGCACTACTTAGCAATAAGATGTTTTCGTTCAGGCAGGATCCTAAAGATAAGGATTTCAGAGAATTTGTCTGTGAAATTGAGGACAATATGTATAAAATATCCTCTATTCGCGATCGGAAGTTAAGGAGGTTTAACAAGAATGAAGAGGCACTTGAGCGATATCGCAACCGTTTGGATATAGGTCATCTGATTAAGCAGGATATCTATATTGATCCGGATTCGTTTGTGGTTAAAAAAATGGCATTTAATGATCTTGATAATAACAAGGGAATAAAGCTAGAGTTTTCAAAGTACGAAAAGGTTGATCAACAATGGTTTCCTGGCTTGATAGAGATAGCTTTAACCGGACAAAAAAAGGTTGAATTAACTATTGAGATGTCTAAAGTTAGCCTGAATGATGAAAAAAACTTCGGATTTTCTGTTTCTCCAAAGTATAAGAAGGAATTGATTGAGTAATAAATTTAGTGTGGTAATGGAAATATTTTATCTGTGCAAAATACTATTTTAAGTTTATTTAAGCTTATAAGTTTTACTTTATTCGTTTGTGTGGCATCCAGCGCTTTTGGACAGTCACTCGATGAACTCAGGAAGCGGAAGGAAAAAACTTCTTCTGAAATTGAATACATTAATACCTTATTGAAGGAGACCAATAACAATGCAAAAGCTTCGCTTAACCGGCTTTCTGTTCTGGAAAGACAAATAAAGCTTCAGGATATTCTTATTAATAATATTACCGGAGAAATTGGTTACCTTGATTCATCCATCCATCAGAATTTAAAACGCATTGATTCGCTGAGTCTTTCGCTTCGTTCTGTTAAAAATAAGTATGCAGGCATGATCCGGTATGCACACAGGAACCAGAATAACAATAATCAATTGCTTTTCCTGTTATCAGCCATGGATTTCAATCAAGCCTATAAGCGGTTTGTCTATTTAAGGCAGTATGCCGATTATCGGCGTAAACAGGCCGAAAAAATTAAGGAATTTAAGAATTCAATCTCTGATCAATTGATAGAGTTCAATAAACGTAAGGATGATAAACAACGTCTTTTGACTTCGAAAGTGAACCAAACGATGATTATTGAGCAGCGAAAGAAGCAGCAAAAGGAGGTATATTCTGAATTAAAACAAAAGGGTAAGGACTTAAATAAGAAGCTTGAGAGTCAAAGAAAGACTGAATTAAGATTACAACAAGAAATCGAGAGAGTTATTTCTGATGAGGCAAAAAAAGTCAGTCGTAAATCTTCGAAGGGAAAAGGATTTGTCTTAACTTCAGAAGAGAAGGTATTGTCGGGAGATTTTTCCAATAACAGAGGCAAATTTCCCTGGCCTGTTCTGCGGGGATTAATTACGGATCATTTTGGGGAACACCCGCATGCGGTCTTAAAATACGTTGTTGTGCGCAATGCCGGTGTTGATATTACAACCCAGGCCAATGCAAAGGCAAGGGCTATTTTTAAAGGTGAGGTAACCAAGGTAGTAGCAATTCCCGGAGGAAATATAGCAGTTATAATCCGTCATGGGAATTACCTGACGGTTTATTCAAATTTAAGTGAGGTCTTTGTAAAGGCTGGTCAACAGGTTGAAGGGAAAGATGAGATTGGCAATATTTTTACCGATAGGAATGATGATAATAAGACCGTTCTCAAATTTCAGCTTTGGCGTGAAAACACTAAACTTGATCCGGAAGAATGGCTAAGACAAATGTAACATTAGCTTAACTTCTTGAGTTCGTTAAATTCGCAACCTTTGTTAATCCCGAAAGATTGATAATTTTTATTTTACGACCTTGCAGATCGATTAATTTATCCTGTTTAAATTCTGACAGAAGCCTTATTATAGATTCAGTAGCTGTTCCAACGGTATTGGCTAACTCCTCTCTGGTTAAAGAAATCTGAAGCGTTTGGTCAGCATCAAGGTCGAAGTGTTCTTTAAGAAGCAAAAGGACCTCAGCTAAACGTTCACGAACAGTTTTTTGTGCAATATCAGTGATGTATTCATTTGCCTCTTTTAGCTCCGCGCAAACTATTCTAAGCATTGCAAGTGAAAATGTCGAATTTTTCTCTATCAGATTGAGCAATGTTTTATATGGGACATGGCACAGTATGGCATCCTCAATAATTTTTGATGTTGTGCAGGCAGATTCCTGACTCAGCAATGAGCGATAGGCTATAATATCCCCTTTTCTCGCAAACCGAATAATCTGCTCCTTGCCGTCAATCCCTGTTTTATAAACCTTTACAATACCCCGTATAACACAATAAAATCCGGTAAGCCGGCTCCCTTCTTTATAAATTATACTTCCTTTTTTAAGAGAGGTACAGGTCTTTTCATAATTAAGACTTTTAAGTTCTTCTTCGCTTAATGACTTAAAAAAGCGGAAACCCGAAAGTGTTATATCATCCAATGGTTCGTTTATATTTTTCATAACCGCAAAAAAAGTATAGATATTTTTGTGCGATAAATATACTATTAAAATTTATAAATATATCGTTTCTTTTTGAACAAAATGATTTCTGTCATTGTTATATGCATAATTAAAAACTATAAAATATTGTATGAAATATCAAGAATTAAAATTAGAGAAGGAAAGTATTGAATCTACTATTTGGGATAGCATTAAAAAGGGAGTTGTTGTATTGACGGTAATTTTGTTTTCCATAAATATTACTTCCTATGCCACAGATTTTGTTGTTGATAAGGGTGTTAGTAGTGTAAAATGGGAAGCGAAGAAGGTGACCGGAAAACATAATGGAACTATTGCTTTTGCTAATGGATCAATATCGGCTAACAAAGCCAATATTACAGGAGGAACATTGGTAATTGATATGAAAACCATTGTCGATGTGGATCTCACGGATGCCGGATATAATAAAAAACTTATCGGACATCTTTCATCAGATGAATTTTTTGCCGTTGATAAATTTCCAGAGTCAACATTGGTTATTAAAAAAGTGACTCTTGTATCAGGAAGTGATTATAGGGTTTCCGGCGATCTCACTATTAAGGGTGTCACAAATCCCTTTGAGTTCAATGCAAAGGTTATCCAGGATGGAGATAAACTAAAGGCGGAGGGATTAATGACCATAAACCGTGCAAAGTTTGGGGTTAAATATGGCTCAAGCAGCTTTTTCAAGGGATTGGGTGATAAAGTAATCTATGATGATTTCACTTTGGCCTTTAATATCACGGCCTTAAAAAAATAGAGTTTTCACTTTAGTGGAATACAGAAGGATGTTCTTGGGAGCATCCTTTTTTTTGCATAATTGCATTATTTGGTTTAAGTTTAAATAAAACTAAAAAATGGGAAAAGTTGCAATAATAACAGGAGCCGCAGTCAGGATCGGTCATGAAATTGCCTGTCATTTGGCTGAAAAAGGGTGGAATCTTGCACTTCATTTTAACACCTCTTCCTTTGAGGTTTCAGAATTTGAATCTGAATTAAAATCAAAATATCCGGATCAGCAGTTTTATAGCTTTAAAACTGATCTGGGTAGTATTGAAGATACCGAAGTGCTTATTGATAAGATTTTGGAGAGATTTGGGTCATTCGATTTGCTAATCAATAATGCATCTGTTTTTGAATCTGGCTCATTAAAAAAAACAGATAATTCTCTTATGATCAGCCTCACTATGATCAATTTTATTGCTCCTTTTATCCTAATGCGTGATTTTGCCCAAAAAAGTGATACAGGTCAGATAATTAATATAGTAGATACCAGGATTACAAATAATAATAGTGATTATCTTGCTTACTCTCTATCGAAGAAGTCACTGTGGGAACTCACTAAAATGGCAGCCCTTGAATTGGCACCTCACTTTCGTGTTAACGCAATTGCCCCAGGGGCCGTTTTTTCGCCGATAGGAGAGGATCCGGGCTATCTTGATAAAATTGCTTTAAATACACCAATGAAAACTCCTTCAGGCATTATTCCCATATTGAGAAGTCTTGATTATATATTGGATAATCAAGATTTAACAGGTCAGCTGATATTTTGTGACGGAGGAGGTCATTTAATTTAAAACTTTATTTGGCTAATTGTTTAAATTTCAAATTTTGTATATTTAGCCTATTAAAAGAGTATCACTAAAACTTACCCAATGGCTGTGATTCGGATTAAAAATTTACTCATCCCAACTATCATCGGATTTAATGCGGAGGAGCGGGTTAGGTTGCAGGAGGTTATCGTCAACCTTGAGATTGAGGTGGATATTTCCGGGGCAGTCATTAGGGACCATGAAGATGCAATCTATAATTATAAAACAATTACAAAGGCTATAATCACTTTTGTGTCAGAAAGCAGCTATAATCTTCTTGAGAAATTGACCTATGAAGTATTACAATTAATCATGAATGATAAACGTGTCATTAGAGCAAAGGTTGAAATTGACAAACCACGGGCTCTGCGATTTTCGGATTCGGTTTCGGTAGAATTAGAGGCAATACGGGAATGATTCACGAATGCATCATTGGGATTGGATCGAATATCAATGCTGAGCAAAACTTTGTTGCTGCGCTGTCTTTTCTCAGACAGGAGCATAATCTTGTAGCTGTTTCGTCAACGGTTATAACAACACCGATCGGTATAACGGATCAGCCGGATTTTCTTAATGGTGCTGCCAGAGTTATTACAACAATGGAAAGGGATGCTTTCCGAGGCTATTTGAAAGGAGTTGAGGACAGGCTCAGGCGCGATCGCAATTCTGCGAAATTTGGCCCCCGTACCATTGATCTGGACATTGTTGTCTGGGATGGAAATATCATCGATAAGGAATATTACACGCGCGATTTTTTAAAGACTGTTGTTGACGAAATAAGTTGAAATGGATATAAATTTGTTGAAACAGGGTAAATGACTTATTTATAAGACAAATTTGAGGGGAGAAATTTTTCAACATATTCGACAGTTACCTCCTTACGTTTTGCAAAGTCGGCGATCTGATCCTTTTCGATTTTTTCCAATCCGAAATAAACGGCCTTATGATGCGCAAAATATTGACCGCATACCGAGGCTGTCGGATACATTGAAAAATGTTCAGTCAAGTGTATACCGGCCTTTTCAGATGCCCCGAGCATATCAAATAATACTTTTTTTTCGGAGTGTTCAGGACAGGCGGGATAACCGGCAGCCGGTCTTATCCCCTGGTATTTGCAGTTAATCAGATCAATTGCTGAAAGATTTTCATTAGGAGCATAGCCCCAAAATTCTTTTCTTACCCTTTCGTGAAGCCGTTCGGCAAATGCTTCAGCCAGTCGATCGGCCAGTGATTCAAGCAGAATAGCCTGATAATCATTACCTTCCTTTTTGAATTTTTCAACCCATTCTGCCACCCCGATCCCTGCAGTTACAGCGAATCCACCACAATAATCGGCAATTCCCGAACTTTTGGGAGCCACAAAATCGCTTAGGCAATAATTTGGGAGGTTTGGTCCCCTTTTTTGTTGCTGGCGCAGATGGTGAAAGATTCCCACCGGTGACATACGCGTATCGTCTGAATAAAGTTCGATATCATCACCGACCGAATTTGCAGGCCACAGGCCGACAACTCCTTTGGCGGTGATCATCTTTTTTGCAATGATTTCATCCAGAAAACTATTGGCTTCATCATATAATTTCCTTACTTCTGCTCCCTGATTAGGGTCATTGAAAATTGCAGGGAATTTTCCTCGGAATTCCCATGCAATGAAGAAAAAAGTCCAGTCAATATAATGTCTCAATTCCTGAAGCGGGTAATCATCAAATACTTGAATACCTAAGTTTCGGGGAGTATAGATCATTGAATCATTCCATCCGGGGTTAAAAGCATTAGCCCTGGCTGCAGAAAGAGTGAGGTACTCTTTGGGTTTCTTTGCACTATGTGTTGCCCGTAATTCTTTATACTCACTTTTTATTGTTTGCAGATAATCGGTATCTTTTGCCAATAGGCCAGAGACGACCTGAACAGCCCGTGAAGCGTCTTTAACGTAGACCACGGTCTGACTATATTCGGGAGCAATTTTCACGGCGGTATGAATCTTGGAGGTTGTCGCACCTCCAATCATCAGGGGAACTTTGAATCCGCGCCGCTCCATTTCATGGGCTACATGGGCCATCTCTTCAAGGGATGGGGTAATGAGTCCACTGAGGCCGATAATATCTACATTTTCTTCAATGGCTTTGTCTAAAATTTTTTCAGCTGTCACCATAACCCCGAGGTCGATG
>TBL_comb47_HYPODRAFT_10001040_pt1 | contig 36616 bp, 30 predicted proteins | sample TroBogypolimnion_40_FD_10682 | JGI IMG/M metagenome (IMG submission 10682)
CGTGGAGATATTTGAGACAATCTAGATAACCGTTTTCAGCAGCATATTCACATGCATCTTCATCCCACGGGCAACCGTTCTCGTGGAGATATTTCAGACAGTCTAGATGACCGGTTTCAGCTGCAACCCTACATGTATATTCATCCCATGGACAACCGTTCTCGTGCGCATATTTCAGACAATCTAGATAACCGTTTTCAACTGCATATTCACATACATATTCATCCCACGAGCAACCGTTATTATGAGCATATTTGAGACAATCTAGATGGCCGTTTTTAGCTGCAAACTTACATGTATCTTCATCCCATAGACATCCGTTCTCGTGGAGATATTTCAGACAGTCTAGATGACCGTTTTTAGCTGCAACTTTACATGTATATTTATCATACCACGGACAGCCGTTTTCGTGGAGATATTTCAGACAATCTAGACGACCGTTTTCAGCAGCAGATGCACATGTCATTCCATCCCATGGACATTTGTTCTCATGGAGATATTTCAGACAGTCTAGATGACCGTTTTCAGCAGCAGCCTTACATGTATATTCATCCCACGGACAATTGTTCTCGTGGAGATATTTCAGACAGTCTAGATGACCGTTTTCAGCAGCAGCCTTACATGTATATTTATCCCACGGACAATTGTTCTCGTGGAGATATTTCAGACAGTTTAGATGACCGTTTTCAGCAGCAGCCTTACATGTATATTCACTCCATTTAGAACCTTTATTATGGAGATATTTCAGACATTCTAGATGGCCGTTTATAGCTGCAGAATCACACTTGTACGTCTTCTTCACTTTATGACGAAGTCTTGATGAAAACAGTTGTGCGTGTATGTTTACATATGTACATCTAGATTTACAATCTTGACATGTTTTGTATAAATTATTCATTGTAACTTGTATTTATTCTAGTCTATTCTCATAAAAAGCAAAAATCAATTTTTAATAACAGTGCGAATTGTACCCAAAGGGAAACCTTTGGGGACTTATGTTATTATGCACTGCCAATTATGGTTGATTAAGTATATTGATTAAACGTCATATATTTTTCTATTTTAGAAAAAATTGTATTTCTTATTAATTTTAGATTAAGAGTACATCTTTTACTTTACTACGACAATACGGGCAAGTTAAATCTGGATGTAGATCAATTAACTTATTACTACATGAAATACAGAAATCATCATGATCACATGGTAAAAATTTAATTTTTGGTATATTTGTAAAACATATGATACATCTCTTTATATGATTATCTACATCTTGTTGTGTACGGTCTAAAGAGGTATCATGTTTGTGCAATGGTATACGATTATGTATACATGGACAACCGTTCTTGTGAGTATAGTAGAGACAATTTAGACGACCATATGTATCTGCAAACATACACGTCCATTCATCCCATGGACATCCATTTTCGTGAAGATACTTGAGACATTCTAGATGACCATATTTAGCTGCACAAGCACAAACCCAGGCATCCCATGGACAACCGTTCTCGTGAGCATATTTGAGACAATCTAGATGATTGTTTTTAACTGCATATTCACATACATATTTATCCCACGGGCAACCGTTCTCATGGAGATATTTCAGACAGTCTAGATGACCGTTTTCAGCAGCAGCCTTACATGTATCTTCATCCCATAGACATCCGTTCTCGTGGAGATATTTGAGACAGTCTAGATGACCGTTTTTAGCCGCATTACTAGCACATGTATCTTCATCCCACGGACAGCCGTTCTCGCGGAGATATTTTAGACAATCTAGATGACCGTTTGCAGCTGCATTAGTGCATGTATCTTCATCCCACAGGCAACCTTTATTGTGGAGATATTTCAGCCAGTCTAGACGACCATATTTAGCTGCAAACATACATATATATTTACTCCATTTATAAACTCTATTATGGAGAGATTTCAGACATTTTAGATCACCTTTTATAGCTGCACTATTCATTGTAACTTGTATTTATTCTAGTCTATTCTCATAAAAAGCAAAAAATCAATTTTTAATAACATTGCGAATTGTACACAAAGGTTTCCCTTTGGGGACTTATGTTATTGTGAACCGCCAATTATGGTTGATTAGGTAGCCACTTCGCGGCCGGCGCCTTCGGCGCTAGCCACAAAGTGGCCGGCCCCTACGGGCTATATTGATTAAACGTCATATATTTTTTCTATTTTAGGAAAAATTGTATTTCTTATTAATTTTAGATTAAGAATACAGGATTTACTTTACTACGACAATACGGGCAAGTTAAATCTGGATGTAGATATTCATCCCACGGACAACCGTTCTCATGAGCATAGTTAAGACAATCTAGATGACCGTTTTCGACTGCAACCTTACATGTATCTTCATCCCATGGACATCCATTCTCGTGGAGATATTTGAGACAGTCTAGATTATCGTTTTCGGCTGCAACCTTACATGTATTTTCATCCCATGGACATTCGTTCTCGTGGAGATATTTCAGACACTCTAGACGACCATATTTAGCTGCATTACTACATGTATTTTCATCCCATGGACATCCGTTCTCATGGAGATATTTCAGACACTCTAGACGACCATATTTAGCTGCAACCATACATATTGACGCATTCAGTGGGCAACCGTTCTCATGGAGATATTTCAGACACTCTAGATGTCCGCTTGCAGCTGCATTACTACAAGCCAATTCATCCCACGGACAGCCGTTCTCGTGGAGATATTTGAGACAATCTAGATGACCGTTTTTAGCTGCAACCTTATATGTATTTTCATCACATGGAAAATTGTTTTCATGGAGATATTTCAGACACTCTAGATGGCCTTTAGTAACGACAAACATACATATATATTTGTCCCACGGACATCCGTTCTCATGAAGATATTTAAGACATTCTAGATGCCCTCTATAAGCAGCAAGTCTAAATGTTAATTCATCCCATGGACATCCGTTCTCATGGAGATATTTCAGACAGTCTAGATGGCCGTTTTCAGCAGCAGAAGTACAGATGTGCGTCTTGCAAACATATACCTGTGGAAACAGATCAGATCCAGATTTACACTTTTGACATATTTTGTTGAAATTATCCATTCTTTTTATTTATACATTTTCTCTTTAACTAGATAGTACAATTTAAATAGTCTACGGCAAAGTGTTTTAGTAAATTATTCCGGTATTGTTCAAGTGCAGGTCCGTTTTTTCCAAAAATAGAACCCAGCCCAGTTTTCATTAAAAATTTGTCGTATTCTCCAGATAACCATGAACCTTTTTCCACAAAAGGAGATTCTTTTGGTATATTATAATTCTGAAACATGTTTAAAATAAAATTTCTTTGAACGTTGTTCTGAGGAAAGCCTCTGCTTTTCCAATATTCGTTTCTTTTTGGATTAATAGAATGTAAAACTCTTTCTGAGTGGTACTTTGATGTCTGTTCAAACGCTTCTTCCGGAGAAATTTTGTTGATAAAGCATAAAAGCGCACATACCAGCAAACTGGATCTTCCGTGACCACCTTTACAGTGAATATATATTTTTTTATTATCAATAATCTCGGCGAGCCAGACAACCAAACCAAAAAAGACTAGAAAATTTTCTGGAACACATCTGTCAGGAATTGTAAATTGTAATACTGAGCGGGATGTTTGATATGGTTGAATTTTTTTTTCATAATGAGAAGTTAAATCTATAATTATATCCACGCCCCATGACTCTAATACTTCTATTTGATTTTGAGTTGGGAATGCACCAAACAGAGCTGTGTCGTTAATAAAGAACGATGAAGTATTTGTAATATATACCATTTTCTTGGATAGTTTAAATTAAAACTCATATATTTTATTTTATCGTGTAGATCTTTTCTAATATGATAAATGTAAAACACGTATTTATTTTTCTATTTTTTTACCTAGAAAAATTCAACTTATTTAAAATGTCGTCTGTAGTTTTTACTCTTAATACTCCTTCTGTTCAAACTTTTACAAACCCTATGTTTGTACCAGTTCTTTGCTCTGACCAAGCCTGTAATAATGTTGTTTATGCAAGCAACGATCCTAAACTGTGTAGCGCAGGACACTCTGGTCAAAGAATCGTTTTAGATAAACCACCAGCCAACGGAGACTTGTTTACTGTCGACGGTTTAAACCCCTCGATCGAATGTTCTAATCTCTCTTCAACGGGATACAAAGACAGCTCGTATATAAATCTGCGAGACGGATCAATACAATACTATTATGATGTTGATCTGGCTACACCGTTTACACCCTATCTTTTTGATTCAAAACATAGAATAATTAAAGAAACATATACCGATCCCATGGGAATTTGCAAACCCCATTACTTTTTTGTGGAGACACAAAAAGCCGACACACCGGAGTCGTGTCTTGGATGCCCCACCTGGTTAAGAGATAGCCAGTTTCATAGAGAAGACATGTTAAGCAGGCAGCTTGCAAAGATAAATCAGAACAGTTATCAAGTAAATTTGCACATGTCCGGCTGTAACTCTTCAGTATAATACGTGTTAATAATTGACTACAAATTTTGTTAAAGCAAACCGTTGTGACTTTCAAAACACGATTCGTTTACTGTGTTTTTGTAAACACTATTGATAATTGGACAATTATCAATTATTAGGTTTATTGTTCAAAAGTTCAAAATTGTCAAACTTTTGAAAAACCAACAGCTGTGTTTTTTAGAAAACCAACAGCTTTATCAAATGCCGGGCCGGCAAGACAAGAATACCCAAGAGCTGTGTTTGTTGGAAAACCAACATCTGTTGGGTATCCTTCTCTTGCCGGTTCGGCAAGACAAGAATACCCAACAGCTGTGTTTGTTGGAAAACCAACATCTGTTGGGTATCCTTCTCTTGCCGGTTCGGGAAGACAAGAATACCCAACAGCTGTGTTTGTTGGAAAACCAACAGCTGAATTAGGTTCAAAGTTATTTGTAAGCAGAACAGGAGCAGGAGCAGGAGCAAAAAGACCAGGATTCGTGCCTCCTTGTGGGAAATACGCGTCTGTTACGTTAAAACCGGTAGCAGTTGACGGGCCAAACAGGTTTCCTGCCATATTATATAACCACCAGCTGTATAGATGAACAAGACCAACACCAACTATTCCACTAACAGCGGTCCAATTTATATATGGCATTCGTCTTTTTAACTCTTCAACTTGTGCTTTTTGTTCGTTCTCGTCGCCAAGCAAAAGTAAACCGTTTGAGTAGAAAGAATGATTTTCAACGGTTATACGTGTTCCATCGTCTCCATACAACGGGTTTTCTTTCAGATATTTGTCTATTTTTAATTTAATCAGGTCTCTGTTTGCAATAACTTTTTTTGATGTTTGAAATTTGTCGTACAAAAGATCCAGAAGATTTTGCAAACTCGACAAATCTGACTTTAACGATTGGGAAACGTTGCTTATTTCAACACTGGGGGAGGGTGTCTCGTAAAGACACGACTTGTTTCTGCCAACTTCAAGTGGATCTGCAAACTCCTGGGGCGAGGTGTATACGCTAGACGTTGACCTATTGGACACCTGGGGCGAGGTGTATACGCTAGATGTTGACCTGGTGGACATTGGGGGTGAGGCAGATGCTATACTTTTAATTTTTAAAGGAGTTCTTGTAAAAGATGTTGGGACTGTTTCTATGATTTGTTGAGTTTGTACAAATCCGTAGTACAAATTATCCATAAGATTTTGAAAACTCAACAAATCTAACGGTTTGTTTCTGGTCATTTCAAGTGGACCTGCAAGATCAGCTACTTGCCTAGATGTCAAGTTGATAGGCGGTGACCTAATGGACACCTGGGGCGAGGCGTATACGCTAGGCGGTGACCTTTTGGCGATTGGGGTTGTTTTTATGATTTGGGCGAGAGCCGCGGAGCGGGCTCGGCTTTGATTTAAAACATTAGGAACAGTCTTCGGCAAAGGTGAAGTCTGACATCCTGAAGTAGTAGCCCCGCAGGGGCCGGCCACTTCGTGGCTATTAGTAGAAGGAAAAGAGGAACAAGATGGCAAAGGTGAAGTCTGACATCCTGAAGTAGTATAAGAAACAGAGGACACACGATCGTCGGGTTGTCGAGTTCTAAAAGGTGTTATTATTTTGTCACCAAGATCCATCGGCGGAGGTAAGGCTTTTGATACAGCAATAGAAGGTGAAGAAGGCGTGGTGGGGTTGGGAGTTATAATAAGATTGCCGGCCGTTGCGCGGCTAGCCGTTTTGGAGGCGCCGCCGGCATAAGAAGGAATTTCACAAGCATTATTGTAACTTGATGGTTTGTAGTTCAAATAAGGGAGCCTGAAAAGAGCGTTTCGTATGGATTCTGCGGGCATTTTATTGATATTTGCGATGTTATATTTTTTTGCTATCATCATCAGCCCTCTCTTGTCCAAAAAATTTAAAATTTCTTTTCGTTGCGCTGGAGTTTGCGCAAATTCAAAATTGTCTATTAGTGACACGCCGGTGTTTCCATTTTTAAAAATTTGCTCTCGTAGCTGTGCAGAATTGAGGGAGGAGTAGCCATATATATTAAATTTTTGCGCCAATATGAGCAAATCTTCTTTTGAAAGGCTGTTTAAAAGTTTTTTCTTGGATTCTGTATTTGTAGCATTTATAAAAGATTTTACAATTCTTTTTTCTCTTTCGGAAAAAAATTGCACATTCTTAGGAATGTTGCACGTCGAAGATATAGGTGCCACAACTGGTGTTGGCGGGATTTTGTATACTAGATAGTTGACAATTTCTTCTCGATTTTTGTTTGGAACATCATAATGTTCTGCTAAAATAAGTAAAGATTGTTTATCTAAGGTGTTGAGATAATCTTTTCTAGTAGAAATTGTTTGAGCATTCCTAAAACCACTGATTATTTTTTGAGTTAATGAAACTCTATCTGTTTTAATTGATGTTTCATTAGGAGGTGGAATGTTATATAGAAGTTTTTTGATGATGTTTTCTCGTGTTTGAGTTTTATAATCTGGAATTTTGAAATATGTTGCCAGAACAAACAGTTGTTGTTTGTTTAGTTTTCTTAAGATGTCTCTTCGGTCTGCAATTGTACGAGCGTTTAAAAAACCTGCTAACACCGGAGGCACCGGCTGAGGGGTTTCCATATAACTATATGCTTGTGATGAAGCCGCATTCATAGTGGTTAATGGTGTTCTTCCGTTGCTAGACATCCGAATCAAAATTTGTCTCAGTTCTTCTATATTCATGTTTTTCGCATTTGGGACGTCAAAATGCGAAGATAACATATATATCGTATTGGCGTCTAACGTGTTTAAGATATCACGTCTTTTTTGCATGTCTGAGGTGTCGACAAGGGCTTGTATTCGAGATCGTTCTGTGTTTGATAAACAAGAGGGTTTCTGTGTTAAAACATTGTAATAAAATTCTTTTTTGGCACTGTTGCAACCTTCAGCTGGTAAATTGAAAGTTTTAATAACCTCGTCAATAAGTCGAGATTTTGGCGCTTTTTTGAGATCGTTAATAGAAAAACCACGCTGCTGTAAAAAAAGTACTAGTGCCGACTTGTTTAGATTTTCTAAAATTGTTTTTATGATCGTAGGGTTTTTTAAATCTAAGAACTCTTGCGTGCAATTTCTGTTCATTTTATATTCCTATACCTTTTTTTTCCAAATTAAGAACTACATGTGAAACAAACGCCGTTTTCAGAGTTACATACAAATGCAACATCGCTTAGTGTTTTCGCCGAAGGGGCTACCGCCAAAAGCGGCGGCCGCTGTACGGCTAGCCCCGTAGGGGCCGGCCCCGAAGGGGTTAAGGTTACTTTAACTGCGTTAACCGCAGGTTTCGTGCGCAAATAGTACATTCCGGTTTTAAGCCCCTGTTTCCAACTATACATATGAATTTTTGCCAGATAAGCAACAGACGGCGTGTCTATGAAAAGGTTCATAGACTGGCTCTGGTCTACAAAAAACTGTCTGTCTTTTGCCATTTGTATGATAGATTTTGGGGAAATCTCGAAAGCGGTTTTATACACTTGTTTTAATTCTTCTGGTATATCTAGTTTTTGCACAGAACCGTTATGTTCTATAAGTTTATTTTTAATATCCTCTGACCATAGATTTAGCTCCAACAAATCATTTACGAGATGTTTATTGATCACTACAAATTCTCCAGATAATAGGCGACGAGTATATATATTTGAAGAAAAAGGTTCAAACGCGTCGTTGTTACCCATAATTTGTGACGTTGAAGCGGTAGGCATAAGTGCGACAAACAGAGAATTTCTAACTCCGTGTTTCACAATTTTTTTTCTTAAACTTTCCCAATCCCAGCGTTTACTCAGAGTTGAATAAGAAAAATCGGATGACAGATCAAAATGAAACTTACCATGACTGAGAGGAGACCCCCTAAAAGATTCGTAGCACCCTTCTGTTTGGGCGATTCTATTTGATTCGCTCAGCGCTGAAAAATACAAAGTTTCCATAATTTTTTTATTTAATTTTCGTGCTTCTTCACTGTCAAAAGATATATTCAACATTGCAAACACGTCGGCAAGCCCCTGGACACCGATTCCCATTGGACGGTGTCTCAGATTTGAAAATTTTGCTTCTTCTATCGGATAGTACGTCTTGTCTATTATTTTGTTGATGTTTCTTACTATGGTTGATACTACCGATTCTAATAATTTATGGTTGAATTTTGTAACCACTCCGCGGCCGGTCTGACAGGGTATATTTTGAACAAATTTTGGTAAACACACAGACGCCAGATTACAAACTGCAATTTCTTTTTGATCAGTATACTGACATATTTCCGCACACAGGTTAGACGACTTAATTGTGCCCAGGTTTTTTTGGTTGCACGTTCTGTTAACCGTATCTTTGTACATCATATAAGGAGTTCCTGTTTCAATTTGCGTTTGAAGGATTTTTGTGAAAAGTGTTTGTGCGGAAATTGTGCTTCTGGCTCTATTCTCTTTTTCGTATTGTTCGTAAAGTACTTCAAACTCGTGTCCCGAGGTTTCGTATAATCCCGGACACTCGTTAGGACAAAACAGAGACCACATTTCATCACATTCTACTCTTTTCATGAACAGGTCCGGAACCCACAACGCATAAAATAAATCTCTGGTTCGTTGTTCTTCTGACCCTGTGTTTTTTTTTGCATCCAACACGTCTAATATGTCAGGGTGCCATGGTTCCAGATAAATTGCAATTGCACCTTTTCTTTTTCCTCCACCTTGATCGACGTATCGCGCTGTGCTGTTGAAAACTCGGAGCAACGGAATCAACCCGTTAGACTTACCGTTTGTTCCCATAATTGAGGACCTATCCGCGCGTATCTTGTGTATAGCCACGCCTATACCGCCGGCGTATTTTGATATTTGCGCACAGTCGCCCAGAGTCTTGTAAATCCCGATCAAACTATCATCGTTTATGTCTAACAAAAAACACGAAGCTAACTGTGCGTTGACTGTTCCTGCGTTGAAAAGAGTGGGTGTTGCGTGTGTGAAAAAACCTTTACTCAGCAAACAGTATGTGTTGTGTGCTGCTTCTAACCAGGTCCCGCCTTTGGCGGGACCATTTGCCGGGTCATAGTGAATCCCTATTGCTACGCGCATCAATAAATATTGTGGGCGTTCTACTATGTTGTCGTCTAATTTGTACAAATAAGAGTGTATTAGCGTTTTAAGACCAATGTAGGAATAATCAAAATCTCTGTCGTGATCAACCCACGAGTCTATATGTTCTGCGTTGGAGCTGACACAAATACAGAAATCTTCTGAAAAAAGATTGTACGTTTTTCCTGTATTAACGTTTCTGTAATCGCACACCTGTTTCACAAAACCAGAAAACGTGGGTCTGGTTTTATTATGCAAGTCGTACGCGCATATTTTAGAAGCGTACGTTATATAGTCCGGGTGTTTGGAGCCCAAGTTACTACACACGTTCGTAATGAGAGTTGTGAGAGTTGAAGCGTCAAAAAAAGATAGACATTCCACTTCTGCTTCCAAACACTTTTCCAAGTATTCTAAGTCTACACACAATGCTTTACCGTTGTAATTCTCGCTTAAAAACTTTATGGTTTGTATAAAACTATGAACATCTGATTTTGATTCAGTAGTCATTTTGATTATATATTCATAGTTATAAATTAAATTACTAACCATAAAAGTAAGGTTAGTAATTTATAAGTTATTACATCAATCTTTGTGCTGACATCCGGGAAATAAGTTGGGCTTGCGCTTGTGGAGTAAGACGACTCATCAGGCTGAGAAGAGGACTTTTGCTCCTGCTTGGGCTCTTTTTTCTGCGAGGGCTCTTAGACTTGCTCCTGCATTTTCGTTTTCTGGTGTAACAAATTCGTTCTCTACACCTTTTTGGGGAACGGGACTTAGACCTAGCTTTCGATTTCGCTTTGGGTGGCATCTTTTTACAAACAAAATATTTTTTTTTACAAATTTTTTCCGCTAGCGCTTTCGGCGCCGGCCGCAAAGCGGCTAGCCGCTTTGCGGTTACCAGTTGAAGCCGCTCTGAAGTTTCTTATAAGTGGTCTTGGATATACCTTTTAATATCCTGAAGTTTTACAGTATAAGGAACCACAATTAGTTTTATTCCGTTTTCGTGACATAATGTCGCTTTCATTTTATCTCTGTATTTTGTGTTGTAAAAGCTGTCTCGGGTTTTATGAAACACGGGAGTGTACTCGTAGTGCTGAATGCCGTTATACTCTATTGCAAGTTTGAGCTCGTCGTTGTAACAGTCTAGTTCGAGGTTTTTTCCAGTAATTTCGTTTTTCAAAAAATCTGGTCTATGTTTGATAAAAGGTTTTTGAGTTATTTCTTCAATAACTCGTTTGCATTCTTGTTCTCCTTTGCTCTGAATGCCGTTCGAATTTGCAGAAAAAGATCTGTTTTCCCAAGCCGCTTCGCGGCTTTCTGAGACAGACTTTTTAGGAGCAAAAGGAAGTTCAAACAACGCTTTTATGGTTTCGTCGTAATTGGTGTATGATCCTTTTTGTCGTGTTAAGAAATTGAAAAGGGCAAACATCAACAGAAAAAATACACAAAAAAGAATTATTTGTCTAGTATATTTATCTATGGTTTTTGTAAACCATTCTTGCATTCTGTTTTTTTTTGTAAAATATAAAAATCTAAATTTTTAATATTAAGATCTTTATCATATGGACTCTCTAGTGCTTTTTTGCACGCATCTTCTCCTTCCGCAAATTGTTGTACATAATAAGCACTGATTGATAATTCTTGCCATCTATCATGATTGTAAGTTTTATCACGAGACCACAAAAGCGTCTGTTCTGGGATCTGTAAAGCGCACGCCATTTTTGAAAATGCAAAAGCCAGTTGAAACTCTCTTTTATTTCTAAAAAACTTTGCAAGCTCAACCAGTGGCTCCGCTCTGTTCAAAAAATCGTAAGCCTTTAAAAACCAACAAACACCAGCATATCCTTGTTTTAAATATCCACACTTCATCATACTAAGAAACTTTTCTTCAAAAAATCCTGCAGAGTTTTGAGCCCTCATTTTATAGTACTTGTACGCGGATGTTTTATTTTCTAAACATTCATAAGTCTGAGCCATATAATATTGAGTTCTAGAATCGTTAGGTTTGTTTTGTAAAACTTTGGTTAATACAACAGCGTCGTTTTCCCATCTATTTCGAGTTTTTCCATCGTTGTCTGCAACTCTGTCCTGGTAAATTTCCATTTTGTCTATTATTTTATGAGTGTTACAATCACCAGGTTCTTTAATATATTCGTGAACTGGTTCAACATATATAAAACCTCTGTTTGGTTTTACTATTTTGATATTAAAATAACACAAATCATTTCGGCCATTACCAACAAACCACCTCTGTTTAACCATAAAAGCGTCTGGTGTATTATATTTTTGAATGAATGTGTTTTGCACTATATCGATGCTTTTATTTTTTTGTTTTTTTTTCCGCCAAAGGTTGAGACTGCTTTGCGATTTCCTCTGTTTGATTTTAAAACAAACGTGTTTGTTGCCTTCAAACTGGCTAACGCTTTCTGCGCCGGCCGCTGTACGGCTGTCTTTCTCCGCCGAAAGCACGCGTGGCGTGGCGTCTACGACGGCGTCTTTGACGGGAGTGTCTGTGGTGTTTTGGTTGATGTCTAGAGCAACTATTTCGTCTCTAAGAATATCTGGAAGCGGACTAACCCCTCTGTACTCGTCGTTACTGTCTAGTAATAACACATAATCAAATACACGTGTATTTTTTTCGCGTTTTTTATTATTTATTTCGTTTATGAAATCTAAAAGCTTGTTTCGCGATGTGGAGAAATCTTCAAACTGTCCTGTCAAAAGAAAAAATTTTATATTATTTTCGTTGCAAAAATCTTCAACCACAGACACCGTTTTATCCTCCGACCCAGTGTCATACAAAGCAACTGCGGAAACGCTAGTTTTTATACTGTTTAGAGATACAAGTATTCGTTTTTCTTCATTCTTGACCATTAAAGCTGCAATAATATTAATCATTTTTTTATTTGTCTTAGATATTTAAGTTAAAAAGACGTTTACTACGCGAGTGTTATAGATTTTTTGTGATTTTGGGATTTTTTATTAAAAAAGCCAATGATTGAACTATAGTGTCGCAAACATCGTCGTGTTTGATAAGCAGTTGTGTTTTTTTCAAAACGTCATCTGATATGATTGCTGTAATAGCGTGTGCCTTTGCCAAATCTACAATTTTTTTTGTCAAAACTAAATTTGCAACCCATTTTTTGCGTTGATTTTTATTAAGATCTTCCGCTGTAAACATTTTAGTTTTCAGAGTAGAAGACACGCTTACTATTTGCGGGTGTGGTCCTGACTTTTCTCCTGTTACATATTTTGTGTGTAAATAGGACCAGACGTGCTGTGATATTCTCTGAGCTCTAATGTTGGACCGTATCTGTTGTTCTATCAAAATAAACTCGCATGCACATATTTTATCATCATATGTTTGTAGAAGATTGCTTATTTTACAACATGACTCAACTATGGTTTGTTTTTGTTTTTCAATGATATTGTATAGGTTTACATCTTCTACTTCAAAAACAGGTGTGTTTTCTTCTTTAGTAAATTTTATAAAAGAAAACGCAAAATTTTTTTCTCCGATGTCGAAGCTTATGATATGCATTTTTATTTTGATATGTTTCTTGAACCAATATATCAAAATATTCACCGCGGCGATGCGACAATCTTTTATTTTATAATTTTGTTTAAATAGAACAGAACTCGTAAAAAATTTGATTACTTTTTTCTTTATTTTCTAATTTTTTATTTTAAATTAGACAGAGTTCAAAATTTTAGTGGCAAACGACGCTGGATATAATTACGTAATTCTTTGAGAGAAGATGAAAATAAATATCTCTGCGGAGTCAAAGCTTGGAAAATGACAAAAGATCAAGTCCAACACGCAGACACCTTGTTACACATTATAAAGACTATCGCTAAGACGGTTGGATTATGGTTGATTTTTCAATGAAGATGACTGTTAAAAGCGGAAAATCGAAAAGAAAACCAAAAAAGACAACATCATATTAAATATAAGATAATACTGGTTCATTTCCCAAATATGAAGGGTCTGTCTGAATCCATTTAGTATTATACATGTTGTTTTTTAAACTTTTTGTATAACATCTTTGCATTTGTTGTGTGGCGCCCCTATAGCAATGATTTGGTTTTTTTTCTTCCTCGGTGTGATCATCACATCTTGTATTTTGTGGTGGTGTTCTGGGATAAAACCCAGCTTCTCTTTCGGCAATAATAGGAAAACAAGAAGTATATTCTCCTCGAAACCAGTTTGTATATGGAAAAAAGGCTCTGTCTGGTTCAAGTACTATATTTGTTTGATAAAACCGAAAAGGAGTGCTGCTGTTTTCAAAAGCAGTAGAATATTCCATTAAATGTTTATTTGAATACATTTTTTATTTACAATATTTGAATTTAAGAAATTTTTAATAAATAAACACTTATATAATAACCTTTATGTATAGGTGTTAAAACAAAAAATCCAAAAAAACAAAAAACATAAAAACTAACCATGATTAAAAAAATTTTATATATTACTGATCTACATATCAAAATTAAAAATTTAAAAGAAATAGATGTACTCATACAAACTATTAAAACGTATAAAAACGTGTCTTTAGTTGTTATAGGAGGAGATGTTCTTAACAAAAAAGACATAAACGAAACATGTTTCTACAAGGCCCGAGAACTTATTAGAGTGTGCTCAAAAGTTGCTATGACATACGTTTTGGTTGGTAACCATGATTATATTGACAATAATCAATTTTTGACAAATAATCATTGGATGAACCATATCAAAAACTGGTCAAATGTTGTCATAGTAGACACAGTAATAACTGTTATGTACGGGTTTCAAATAACTTTTGTTCCGTATGTTCCAACGGGTAGACTGGTTGAAGCACTGGATAGTTTTAACAAAGAGGCTAAAACATCTTGGAAAGAATCGCGTCTTGTTTTCGCACACCAAGAGATAAAAGGTTGCATTTTAGGAAAATCAATTTCTGATAAAGGAGACAACTGGGATCCGTCGTATCCAACACTAATAAGCGGGCATATACACGATCAACAATTAGTTAACAGAAATGTCGTTTATCCAGGGTCTACAATAAATCAAGGACCTCAAAACAACCAACAAAAGGTATTGTTTATCGATACATTTTTTACAAACGGAGTGTTTAACTATAATATGAAGTGGTCTTATTTTAAAACAAATATAAAAGAAGAAGTTTTTACAAAAACGTTTGATGATTTGTACGATATCTATAAAAGAAAAAATTTAACAAACACTATATTAATAATAAAAGAGAGTGACACTTCTAAAATATCAAAAATTAAAAACTCTCAAATTTACAAACGCTTAAACAAACGCGTATATTTTATTGAGTTTAGATATTAAACTATTAATCTTACAATAACATCTTTTAAAAATTTTAAAGTTTCCAAAACAATTGTTTTGGAAATAATTAATAAAATTATCGAAATCAAAATCTTTTTTTGATAGTGTAAAAACACAATGCCAACTTACTTAAACTCAAACAAATTTCCGCTCTCAAGATGCGGTGATTCTGGTGCGACATCTCAAATTCCTTGTCCTCTCATATATGAACACATCAAATCGTGTCCTGTTTGTCAACAAGCAGTCAAAAACACGTGTGCATCTTTGACACACAATGGAACAGTAACTTTGCAAGCAACAACGATAGATAAAAACACTCTCGTTTTGTATGGAATATTTCTTCTGTTTATTATCATTTTAATCGTTGTCATGTTCAAACACTGAATTACAACTGTTCAAAATTAGATGTTTATCAAAATCAAAACTAAAAAGTTTTGATTACGTTTTTTGTTTATCGATCTCTTGACAGATCAGCCACGAAGTGGCCAGCGCCGAAGGCGCTATACGTCCAACTTCTCATCGTCTATTTTTTTCATGAGTGTAATCAACGTGTTCTCATCTATTTCCGAATTTTCAATAGATATATTATTGTAACTGTACTGGACGTTTTTTTCTATCAAATCTTCTTTTATTCTGTTGTACAAGGTTTTCGAATTAGGGTGGCATGTCAAATCTAACAACACCTGTATATTATACAGAGCTTCTTGAGTTCGTAAAGATGTTTTTACTCTAGAATCTTGTGCTCTGATCGTGTAATACGTGTATTGTGGTTCTATTCCATTTCTTTTCTGTGTTCTCTTGATAAGAACAAACCGCTCTTGTTTATTTTTCTGTCTTGGAAGCGGAGCTCGATCTTTGACGGCGACTCCCAGTTTATGTTGGATAGTTTCAATCTGTATAGTTTGTTGACCAGTAGTATCTAAGAGTTCGTTGTTTTGATCTAAGAGTTCGTCTAATTTGGCATCAAACCGAATCTCCGTTTCTCTTGATCTCATGTCCATTTGTTTGATTAAAGCTGTTAACTCGTCTATCTTATCGTCTTTCAGAGCTATTGTCTGTTCTAGTTGAAACCGCCCCCGTTTTCTAATAGACGGCAGGATCTGCTCGTATACAAAGTCTTGAAATGTTTCTGCAAAAGATGTTCTGCTTTTCATAATTAGAGCATACAAACCTGGTTCATTTATGTATATTGCTTTACCGTCGTTATACGATAATTTAGAACTAGGAATTCCAATTATGGAGGTGAGCACCGAAACGGTGCTCACCTCATCAATGATTGTTTGAAGATCTTTTTTATGTTTAAGTTTCACATGGTCTTGTAAAGCTTTTCTAGCACTTTTATATTCCAGAATAGTACACACATCTATTCCACAAAAATACGGATCGTCAAACGTTCCCACGATCTTTATTTTTTGGCCTGGTTTATTTTGAAAGTCAAACTGGACACAGTTGTCTTGGAAGTTGATTAAAGACTGCATTGTAGATTTTATAATTTCATATGATTAATCATATGAAATTTCAATTTTTTTCAAAAAATGTTAATTCGTTTCTTTTTGAGACGCATTTTTGTATAATGTACGGTGATTTTGGTAGAGCTATCGTTTGTTCTAGTTGAAACCGTCCCCGTTTCCTAATAGACGACAGGATCTGCTCGTATACAAAGTCTTGAAATGTTTCTGCAAAAGATGTTCTAGCGCCGAAGGCGCCGGCCACTTCGTGGCTACTGTTCATAATTAACGAATATAAACCTGGTTCATTTATGTATACTGCTTTACCTGCATGATATGATGGTTCTATACTAGAAATTGCTGTTATGGAGTTGGCCCAACTCTTTAACGATTGTTTTGAGATCTTTTTTATATTTAGGTTTTACATGCTTCTGTAAAGCATCTTTAACATCTTTGTATTCCAGAAGCCACGAAGTGGCCGGCCCCTGCGGGGCTAGCACATACATCTTTTCCACAAAAGTACGGATCGTCAAACGTTCCTGCGCCGAAGGCGCCGGCCCCTACGGGGCTACGATCTTTATTTTTTGGCCTGGTTTAGTTTCAAAATCAAAAAATACATGGTTGTTCTCGAATTTGATTAGAGATTGCATCGTGTATTTTATTATTTCATATGATTAATCATATGAAATTTCAATTTTTAAAAATATAATCCATGTTTATCAAATTTGTTCGATCATAACTCTTAAAGTTTTTTAATTGCAAGTTGATATCCTTGATGGATTAATTCATATTGATTTTTATATTTTTCTAAAAATTTATTCATAACATTTTTAATTTGAATACCGTCGCCGCCGTTGTAATCATCCATCCACATTATTCCATTTTTTTCTAAAACTTTAAAAGAATTTTCCATATCTCTCCAAATAAAATCTGGTTCATGAGATCCGTCAATATATATAAAATTATATGTTTTTTTATTATTTTTAAAAAATACGTCTGATGTAATTTTATAAACTGTTATCTTTTTAAAATTTTTACAAATTGAGATATTAAAATCAAAATTTGTTTCTTCCATATTTTGTAAAAATTTACTATGATCATTATCATTAATAGTTAAAAACGGATCAACACATGTTAAAGTTGAATCTGGATTTTCAAGAAAATGATCGGCAAAAAAAACACTAGACAATCCTTCAAAACAACCAATTTCTAATATTTTATTTTCTTTAGATTTATCCAAAAATTTTTCTAAAATGTTTTTTATTTCACTATTTAGAAACCAGCGCTGTGAGTACTTGTATTCCATAATTTTTATATTATAAATTTATATATAAATACAAAAATATTTATAAAATTTTCAATATCAATTAAGATATATCTTTGAATGCATAAATTTTGATTTCTACAGAAATCAAAATTTTTACATGTCGCATAAAGGTGACTCTTGTAAATATATTCTAGAACTTTTGTATCCAAGAATTGTACATACATCTTTTTCTTTGATCTTATATATATAAACATTGTGTTTGTAAAAATGGAAAATATAACCCAATATTTATCAATTGAAAATTTTTTGTTCAAATATCCAAACATATATGAAAGTCCATATTCGGTTTTAAATCCATATAGAGACCAAACGTTTAACGATGTTATTGTTACCAAGAAAGAGTTTTCTAATCTAAAACTATCAAAAACAGAACCAATTACCAAAAAAGGCACGGGTGTTCAATATCGACACCAAAAGATTATTACTCGTTTTATGAATTCGAAAACGCCATACAACGAATTATTGCTTTTTAACGAGATGGGGACAGGAAAGACTTGCACAGCTGTTTCTGTGATCGAATCTTTTAGAAAAACTTTTTCAGATGATGATATGTGGAAAAACATTGACGGAGCAGTAATATGCGCAAAAGGTTCATCTTTATTAAAGAATTTCATAAACGAGCTTGTGTTTTCATGTACAGACGGGCGATACATTCCAGATAATTATGAGAAGCTTACATCATATGAAAAAACATTTCGAGTAAAGAAAAAAATATCTGATTTTTACGAAACTCACACATTTGAGACGCTGGCCCGAGAGATGTCCAAAATGACAGATTTGAACATCATAAAAAGGTTCAGTAACAAGATATTTGTAGTTGATGAAGTTCATAACCTTAGAGAACACGGAGGTCCAGAAGATACATATGATGATACAATCACTGCCGAAGGCGGAAGCCACGGAGCGATTTTCAGTGGGGCCGGCATCGCTACCGCCTTTGGCGGCGGCACCTTTGGTGCTACAGCTCGTCCTCCCCTGAATGTGTATGCAGAGTTTCATAGATTGTTTCACTTGATTAAAGAATCTAAAATTTTGTTGCTTTCTGGCACGGTAATGAAAGACGACCCTATAGAATTTGCAAGCGTAATGAATCTTATTCTGCCTCTTGATAAACAACTCCCAACTGGAAAAGATTTTTTAAAATATTTTTTTGATTCTCCAGATGGTCCTCAAAAGCTCTCTGTCGCAATTCGAGGCCGAATATCTTATTTGAAAGCTATGATATCCAGCGTTAAAAAGGTGTTTATTGAAAACCAAAATTTTGTGGCTTCGACTGCGGCGGCACCAAACATGTCAACCCAAGGTTTGCAACATTTTAAGATCTACGCACAAAACGCACACCCATTCCAAAACCAAAGCTGTTTAAGAGCCTACAACACTGACCTAACAAATGCAAACATTTTTATCAACAGCAGACAAGCCGCTTTGTTTGTATTTCCTGATGGTTCTTACGGTATGGAAGGTTTTAACACATATGTTATTAGCACAAAAACAAAAAATATAAAAAGTTCTATGAATCGGAAAGAAAAAAGAAAATCATACCAGTTAAAGCGCGAATTGATCACATCCATAAACGGCAACATTGAAAATCTTTACAAATATAGTTGTAAATATGCACATGCCATAAAAACTTTGCTAGAAAACCCGAAATCGAAAAGTTTTGTGTACTGCGAGTTCGTAAACGGGAGCGGTTGCATCTTGTTTTCGAAAATATTACAACTTTTTGGATACAAAGAAGCCACAGGCGAAGAGTATACACCTCACCCTCGTTTTGCTCTAATAACAAATCAGACCTCGTCCCCGGCCAAAATACAGAAACTAGTAGAGCGCTTTAACGAATCTGATAACGTCGACGGAGATTATATATCTGTCATTATAGGCAGCAAAGTCATTAGCGAGGGTTTCACTTTTAAAAATATAAAACAGGAATTTATATTTACCCCGCATTGGAACTATTCAGAAACGTCACAGGTTATTGCAAGAGGCTGGCGAACAGGCTCGCATGACGATTTAATAAGGAGAGGAGATTCAGAAGTCCAAGTCTCTATTTATCAATATGCAACTATCTGTACAGATATAGATGCATCAATAGATTTAACGATGTATAAAATATCAGAGAACAAAGACATATATATGAAAAAAATAGAACGAGTCGTGAAAAAGTCTGCTTTTGATTGCCCTCTTACCATCGAGAGAAACAAGATACTAGGGTATAACGGAATGAGAGAGTGCGACTATATGGATTGTGATTACGTTTGTGACGGGCGCGTAGGAGACGTAGAAGATACGTCGTCGTACGATTTTTTTTACAACAACACGGAAGAGTTGTACGCCGCGCTGTATTTACATTTTCGAACCAATTTCGAAATAGAACTGTATCAGATATTGTCTATGTTTCCTCAAATGACACTTGTAGAAATAATCATGAGTTTAAAAAGTCTAATAGACCGATCAACACAGTTTATAAACAAGTTTGGTCACATAGTGTATTTAAAAATACAAAAAAATAAAGTGTTTATTGTAAACGACCCCAAAATACCAAACAACGATATTTTTGTTAACTACTACAACAAAAATTTGTTGATCAAGAACGGCGATTCTTTTTCTTATGAGCTTTCACAAATAATGATTGATAGGTTGCCGTTGATAATAGAACAAATATTTGCCCCAACTTTATACAGACGAGAGATAATAGCGGAGTTGCCTCAGCAAATCCAAATTATATTGTTACAGGGGTGTATAGAAGCAAAAATTAAAGACACAGGATACAAAGTAGATATTCGTGAGCAGATTCTCGAAGCGTTTAAAGGATTTTTTAATTTTATCAACGACAAATGGGTCGTGTGGTTATACAAAGACACGTACAACATATCAGTGTACAATCCCGATAAATATGATGTATTGTTTAAAAAAACAGGGTTGTGGGAAATAGATACAAATGTGAACATTGATGAGTATTTGATGCAAAAACAAAAAAAGCTTTTCGAAACTCCTGTTGGCGTTTATGGTTTGTGGAATCCTCATTTGAAAGAATTCTGTTTACGAGAATTAATTACTCAAAAATCAACAGATTTGAGAAAACTCAACGTAGGAAGAAGATGTAATGACTGGAATTTGACATCGTTGACAAATCTGGCTGCAAGGCGTATGAAAATTGAGCCTCCGAGCGATTTTTATGAATTTACTACATTAGAAGACTTGATAGAGATTTCAAGAAACATGCCAAAGAGGATATTTGTAAATACCGATTTTGAAGATCGAGATGTTCTAAGAAGAGTTATTTATTGGTCACAGATTCCGAGAAACACAATTTGCACCAATATAAAAATATGGTTAGAAGATAGAGGTTTGATAGAAGAGAATTTTGATTGTGGAACTCAAAAAAAACAAAGAAAAAAATATTTAACGTAACAGAACGCGTTGTAGAAAAATATCTTATATGTTAAAAAATCGTACAATGTCAGATTCTGGTATTACTTATTTGCTATATGCTGTGCTTGTAGTTGTCTTGGCTCTTGTTGGTAGATACATTGGTAAAATGTACAACTACCCGGGAACAGGCACCGTAATTGGAGGATTAGTTGGAATTGGTTTGGTATACTGGCATGCGAACAGCTCGTCAGATAATATGTCAATGATGACATAAACATCCACGAAGGGGCTAGCTTTATAGCGCCGAAGGGGCTAGCCGCTGTACGGCTATAAGAGCGGTCAGTTTTATGAAATCTCTAATAATAATGTTTAAAAGAAAATTTTTGTTTTTACAAATATGGATTTGGAAAAACAAAAATTAAACCGTCACGACAGCGCAGCCGGCGCCTTCGGCGCAAGCCCCGTAGCGACACCCGCGGCTAGCCCCATAGGGGCCGGCCACGAAGTGGCTACCGAAGGCGCCTTCGGTGAAACAGAAACGATGTCTCTGGGTGACTGTTTTGACGGCTTTTTTTGGAAAATAATCAACGATTTTTGCTGGTCGTACAAAGATATCTTGTCTTGGGAAGATTTTTATAACCATATAAACGTAAAAATTGTAAATTTTCCTTATTCGCAAAACGTGATGAACATGTTATATAATTTTATAACAGCAAAAACAGACCTATTATACTCTAAATTGTTTCCCGATTTTATTAAAAGTCAAACTTGTGCCGGCCACTTCGGCGCCTTTGACATAGATTTTGTCCTTATCAGGTCTATTTTAGAAGAAATAACAAGTTTGGGAAAAAATCATTACGAAGCGGCCACTGCTGATCTGGTATATAACATGTATATATACGATAAATATACAATTCCAGGAGGGTTGTGTAAAGTTTTCACAACTTTTAATAACACTAAAATCTTAAGGTGTGAACATATACCAAACATGGCTGATTTTTCTTTAGATGTGGCTTTCGGCGCCGAAGACGCCGTCTCCGAAGTGGCTACCGCCAAAAGCGGCGGCCCCGAAGGGGCTCCCGTTGGTTGTGTGGCTTCTGATTCCGACCCCGAGTAAATTCAAAATTTATAAATTTTGAATTTGTTTATACTTTTTTTTCGTTTTTAAACTCAAACTTATCAAAACAGTCCTGGTCGCAAAAATCTTTGACCTCGCCAGAGTATATGGATTTGTAAGAAAGATTGTAGACGTGTTTGTTACAGAAACTGCATGTAGTTATTGGTATAACGGTTATCAAGGTTTTAAGTTTTTGAATTAACCCCGGAGCAAATTTCTCTCCTGGTATCAGCTGGTTGTTGTGTTTTTGTGCAATTTGGGGTTTAATACGAAGATAGACTCGTCCCTCTTCTGGTAGTATAGTTGTTAACTGTAGCCGAGTAAAGAACGACGTTTCAATTTCTTTTCTTATCTGTGCGATAAGCTTTCCTACTGAAACCACAAGCTCTTTTTTATTTACGGCAGACAAAAAGTACACCTCTGGTAGCAATAAATCTTTTTGCATATTCAATAAATTTTCAGGAGCATACAGCTTTTTTTTAGTGTTTTCTATATAACTCTGTTCGCCGTTGATAAGTTTACGATAGTACACCAAGACAAAACTCAGTTTTTTTGCAATCTCCTTTACGCTGTCACAGGGTTTGAAAGAATCGACTACTTTCGCGGCAAAAGAGTTTAGTTCTTTTACGCTGTAAATGCTATTTAATAAAATATCCTGGTTGATCATATCTATTGCAACTTTATAACCGGCTTTGATTCTGGATTCACTTTCTTTTGTCTGAAAAAGCAGTTTTAGCCGTTCAAACATCGTGAACGTCTCTGTTATAATGGACGCGTCTTGCATAATATAACCAATTAAATCCGGAACAAAAGTCCTAGAGTTTGTATATAGTTGTTTGTAAAAAAGTTTGTTGACTTTGTACCATGTTTTATTATTATACTTGACTTCTATAGAAGTAGCAAAAACGTTGGATACATTTGAAACAACAAAACCTTTGATACCATAATCGTGTAACCATGTCGTATCAAAGATTTTGTTTTCTGGGAAACGTACAGGCTGTCTTTCCAGAAGCGAGGTTTCTTCTTCTCCTCCGACAACCGTTTGGAAAACCGTTTGTTCCTCTATTCTGATTTTTTTCACAGTTTTGACGCGAGGAGGAGGAAAAATATAGGTTGATTGTTTCTTGTTTGTACAAGTATAAAAATCTGAAAAGATTTGTGTAAACACGGGATTGTTCAACTCTTTATTGGTGATTCCCGCTGTTTTAGCAACCCGGCGTTGTAAAAACTGAAGAGTTTCGCTCTTTAGCTTTTTCATTTCAGGGGTGTCCAAATAAAAGTTATATAGTTCGGGGGCTAACAAACCCCGGTTATCGTCTGCATATTCTTTTAAAAAATGAAGTGCTGCATACCACGGAATAAACATTCGTAGACTGTAAAACATCCTTATATTTTCAACATCTATTTCGGCCAAAATTGCGCTGGTTTGTATATCTTGTTCTTTTTCATCTCGCGATGTACTGTTCCATAAGACATCTTCCACCTTTTTACCAAAATTTTCTAAATCTATAGTATCAAGATCTATTTTTAGGTCAGATCGATCGTTTTTTCTTACGGCTTTTTGTCTTCTCCATTTTGTTTTTTTTACAAAATCGTCAATCACATATGTTAACACATTTTTGTCTACTACATTAAACACCGTCCATGGGTTGGAAAGATCAACAACTTGTTGTAAAGTTGTTTCAGTTGTTTCAGTTGTTGATTTTTTGACATTTTTTTTAGATTTTTTCTTGTCTTTCTTTTTTAAAAAGTTTAAAGCATCCATTTTCATAACTGATGATTATATGTTAAAATAGTTTTCATAACTGATCCTTTTTGCAAAACACAAGTGTGTGTTTTGAAATATCATTTCAAAACAGTAAAAAAAATCCTTGTATATTAAAAATGGCTTGTACTGGTTCTAATAGTGCATCTGGATTTATCGATCTTGCTACTTTTGATGAAATTGAAAAATATCAATACGGTAGCACCCAAGCTTTTGCGTACTTTGTACGCGAAACGCGAAAATCAACATGGTTTACACAAGTCCCCGTTTTGCTTTCCCGTGCTTCGGGCAACGGAGGGTTTGGACAAGACTGGAGCGTGACGGTTTCCCGTCAAGGCGACTATTTACTGCATACCTGGTTACGTTTGCAAACACCAGAGATTAATCTTCTACAGAGCAACAAATATGGTGCTAACGGAAGGATTAGGTGGACTAGAAATTTTATGCATAATCTTATTAAAGAATGTAACATTTCTTTCAACGATCTTGTTGCGGAAAGATTTGACAACTATTTTCTTGATTTTTGGGCCGCGTTTACTGTTCGCGCTTCTCAAAGAACTGGTTATGACAATATGGTAGGAAATATTGAAAGTCTTACGTCTGAACATGCTGTTGGAGATCCAATTCCGTCCAAAATTCTCAATCTTCCTCTTCCGTTTTTCTTTACCAGGGACAGTGGTCTTGCTCTTCCTACTGCGGCTTTACCGTATAATGAAATTCGTATTTCTTTCTGTTTCCGAAACTGGTCTGAGCTTCTTATTCTTGACAATTCTGTTCCAGTCCTTGGAACCAACCCGATTAGTGTGCCCGCGGTTGGACAGGATATTACAGCGGCTCCCGAACTTACTAACATCCAGGTTTGGGCCAACTATGGTCTCGTGTCGAACGACGAACGTAAGAGAATGGCATGCGCTCCAAGAGATATGCTTATCGAACAAGTGCAAACTGCTCCTAGGCAAGTCTTTGCTCCTGCAACAAATCCAACCCCGAGCTATGACATCCGCTTCTCTCACTCTATTAAGGCCCTTTTCTTCGGTGTGCGCAATACAACTAGTCCTAATGTTTGGTCTAACTACACGTCTGCCGCAGAAGTTCCCGGACCTCAAGTTCCAAACGTCAATCCCAGCGGCGCTTTCGATCCTATCTCAAAAACAACTCTTACTTACGAAAACACAACTCGTCTTGCAAGCATGGGTTCCGATTTCTTCTCTCTTGTTGATCCCTTTTATAAGTCTCCAGCTATTCCTTCTGTTACTGGATACCATATGTATTCTTACTCTCTGTCGTATTACGACATCGACCCTCTCGGATCTACTAACTATGGTAAGTTGAACAACGTCAGTATCAGCCCCGAAGCAAGTGCCGAAGCCAAGGTAGGCGCTGCTGGAAGCGGTATTCTAGGAAGTGGTCAGGATTATCCACAGACCTACGAATTTATCATTCTAGGTTTGAATAACAATATTATTCGAGTCAGCGGAGGTGCGCTGGGTTTTCCTGTGTTGTGATCCCAAAAGGGTTTGGGGTGGGGTTTTTTGGGGGGTTTATTACTATTTTATTTACCGGTTTTTTTCAATACTATATTTCAGTATTGAAAAATTTAACCTACAAACGTTTTCCAAATTCAAAATCATTTCCTTTAAGAATTTTTACACTTCCTTTGTCTACTTCTATAACAAATTTCAGATCTTTACGGTCATAAATCCTAAGTTCAAATACATAATGCTCTGAAACACACATTGCTTTATATTTATTTTTTTCAACATCTTGATTATAAGTATAGACAGATTTTACTTCTATAATTTTGTTATTTTCTGGAATGTATATATCTGGGTAATATAAATGTTTTTTGCCGTCAATATAGTATTCAAAAACTGGAATTTCTTCACATTCACCAGCGTACATAACATCGATATTTTCCTCTTTTAATATGTCATCGATAGCTCTGTCTTCGTATCCTAATAACATAAACGTCTGATTTTTAAAAATATAAGGTTTTCTATTAAACAAAGAAGCCGCTGCTTTTCGAAATAACATTGGACATTGCATAGCGTGTTCAGCTCCATATTTTTCCATCATTAGCCTCTTGCATTCTTCAGATTGAACAAAATATTCAGCTCCATATTTTTCCATCATCAGCCTCTTGCATTCTTCAGATTGAACAAAATATTCAGCTCCATATTTTTCCATCATCAGCCTCTTGCATTCTTCAGATTGAANAAAATATTCAGCTCCATATTTTTCCATCATCAGCCTCTTGCATTCTTCAGATTGAACAAAATATTCAGCTCCATATTTTTCCATCATCAGCCTCTTGCATTCTTCAGATTGAACAAAATATTCAGCTCCATATTTTTCCATCATCAGCCTCTTGCATTCTTCAGATTGAACAAAATATTCAGCTCCATATTTTTCCATCATCAGCCTCTTGCATTCTTCAGATTGAACAAAATATTCAGCTCCATATTTTTCCATCATCAGCCTCTTGCATTCTTCAGATTGAACAAAATATTCAGCTCCATATTTTTCCATCATCAGCCTCTTGCATTCTTCAGATTGAACAAAATATTCAGCTCCATATTTTTCCATCATNAGCCTCTTGCATTCTTCAGATTGNACAAAATANTCTGCTCCATACCGTTCTTGACAAACCAGCTTTATCTTTTCTAGCACTTCTGCGCATTGTAAAGGGTATTCTACTCCATAACGATCTTTGAAGATTTTCTTTATTTTGGTGTATACTTCTGGAGCAACAAAAGCCCATTTATATCCATATCTTTCGAGACATGTTGATTCTGTCTTAGCACGAACCTCTGGGTGCTGTTGTGGATATTCTACACCCAAATTCTTAACATGGATGTCTTTTATCCGTTCTTTAATTTCTGCAGACTGAAACGGATTAGAAACGCCATATTTTTCCATATTTGTTTTACACGTTCTAGACACTTTACATTTTCCACAACGTTTTCCGACTACAAAATCGTGATACACTATTTCTGCGTCGTTTCCGCATACACAAGTATATTTTAGTTTGCATTTGTTGTTTACATACTCTTCTGCTTTAGTAAGCAGAACACATTGACCATCTATAAACGTTTTACACAGTGTATCATATGGTACTTTATTTTTGTCGTTTTGGCATTTTGGACATTTAGTTGTTCGAGTACTTTTCTTAAGATTTTTCCAACCAGTAGAAGAAGTATTTCCGCAACTACATCTATAGTCTACTTTTCTGTCACCGTGATCAATATAAGAAAAAGAGATCAGAGTAAAGTTTAACTCTTCTAGTCTGGCTCTAATCTCTTTCTCGTGTACGTGAAGATTTTGACATGTTTGACATAGACTAAAAAGACTGTCCATCAAACGCGGCGAAGTCTTATTATTAAACGAAGCCAACGCTAGGTCGTTAGTATGACCTTCTGCGCATTTGTATACGACTCGTTTGTCGGTAAGAAATTGTTCTTTTGAAACAAGAAGTTCCAAATTAAAAACTGAAAGTTTAGCAACAATATTGTTATAAAGACACATGTTTAATTTTTAAAGCTAAACCCAACTATTTTTAATTCAACTATTTTTAACCAAGAATACCATTAAGCACCATTGAATACAACGATTTCGAGTTATTGTAATAAGTTATGTTTAATTGATAAAGTTCCTCCTCTCTTGTTGGTACTAAAGACAACTTTACAAACAACTTCCAATTTTCTGTTTCTTTAGTTATCGTTCTCTTACTACTTGTAGACGGGAACATTTCTGTTACTAAATCATATAAATCAAAAAATGTTCCCGTTATGAACTGGTCTGTGATAACATAATACTCCATAGTATTGTTGGTTATATTCATTTTCATTCCGGAACCACTAACTTCGTAAGTTTTTGAATTAACACTTCTAATTTGTAAACCTTCACCACTAGGAATAGTTTGTATTTTAAATTTTGTGTTTTCTCCTCTCGTAATCGAAAACGGATAATATGCAAAATTTGTTGACGTTTTGCACACCACTGGAAAACTGTTTGAACGTACAGTTAAAAAGGGGTCTGCTGTATCAAGGTTTAATAGTGGAAAAGCAGCAGTTCCCGCTAAATCTCCTATTAATTGAATAACCCCTTTAGTAGTTGTTGTTGCATCAACAACACCAGGCCCTGTAGGTCCTAAAAGCCCAGTTGGTCCTGTGCTTCCAGCTGCGCCTGCAAGTCCAGTTGGTCCTGTGGTTCCAGCTGCGCCTGCAAGTCCAGTTGGTCCTGTGCTTCCAGCTGCGCCTGCAAGTCCGGTTGATCCTGTAGGTCCTAAAAGTCCAGTTGGTCCTGTGGTTCCAGCTGCGCCTGCAAGTCCGGTTGATCCTGTAGGTCCTAAAAGTCCAGTTGGTCCTGTGGTTCCAGCTGCGCCTGCAAGTCCTGTTGATCCTGTAGGGCCTGTAGCCCCTGTGAAAGCCGCACTTCCGGGCACACCGGCTGGGCCTGTATATCCTGTACTTCCCGCTGGTCCTGTGCTTCCAGTTGGTCCTGTACCTCCTGCACCCAAAGCCTCACCAAATGTCCATTGATTATTTGTAGAATTATATACTAATGTCTGCCCAGGGCTAGGATCACCAGACTGAATAGGAATATTGCCAATTGTTAATGTGGTTTTTTTTTCTGTATTAATTATGTAAGACATTTTTAATAAAACTTTTATAGTTATATTTTTTTATTTGTTCAGAGCTCTCATAAGACAAGCGCGGAGCGCCGTCGTTTAAAGACGCCTGCATCTTTGAATATATCCACATTTAGTCTCGTTTTATTCACTAAAGTTTCAATAAATTGTTGCATCGTATATTTTAAAATTTCTAATGATGTTCATTAGAAAAATAAAGTGTATATAATATATACTTTATTTATGAAACATTTTATCAACTAACAGTTTAAATGTTAGAACAAACTGTTGTAGTTTTATAATGTCATATCTGTAGTATATTTTACAGTGTGTTTTTGCATAGTCGACACATTTTAAATTCTTGCTCTTTATTGCTTTCAAGCAAGTTTTTGGTGTTATAGGAGACCCCTTTTCAAAAGCAAACATCAAACAGTCAAACTGTCCGTTTTTTGCGGCATAATCACATGTTTTTGGACTCATGATACACCCGTTTTCGTAAGCGTAAATTAAAGCATATATGTTTCCTGTCATTGCGGCTAGATCACAAACCTTTGATGTCATTGGACATCCTTGAGTATATGCATAAGTTAGACAATCTATGTGTTTTCCAATTGTGGCATATTCGCATGTTTTTTCGTTCCAAGGATACCATTTTTCACGAAGAAAAATCAAACAGTCCAGGTGTCCATTTAGGGCTGCATACGCACATGCGTCAGCATCTATTACGTTTTTGTCTCTGTTGTGAAGATAAATCAAAAAGTTTAACCTGCCATATTTTGCAGCTTCTATGGCTACAGTATTAGTTATGGGGCATTTGTTATCGATTAGAAATTTAAAACAATTAAAGTTATTTTGCTGCACCGATTTAATACATGCTCTCTCTGTTAGGGTATATTTTAAGAGATATAATTGTTCTAAGCATTTTAAGTGTCCGACAGACGCTGCATGTATACATATTAGTTGTTGTATTTGTGTGTTTTTGTATTTTAAGTTGCGTAAAAGCACAGTGCAACAACTTGGAACGGACTTGTTAAATATATTTTTTGTAAGCCTCCAGATGTTATCGATAATATTGTCGTTAACTTTCTGCATATTTACACAGTTAATATTTTTTTTTGTTTACATTTCAATATTTTTAAAATACCAGTCCGAGAAGTTATAAATCAAAGACCCGTTTTTGAAAAACAATAACTTCATAGAGGTCGATCACATCTGTTTCATTTTTGTTTGGGTTTTCTATTTTCATTTTTGTAAACAAGTCTGGGTTTTTTTTTACGCCCTCTTTCAACACGGGCGTAAACCTAGTTCTTTCCACGAAATCGAAAGATTTTTCCTCTAGTATATTTTTCAGCTTCACATAATCCACAAAATATTCAATACATTCGTCAACAGAACCTACTAAAGAAAAACTGTAACTTTTCCACGACGCCGAGTTTTCAGATTTTGGGTTAACATCTGTTATACGGTATAGAGAGTTGTGAGCTCGGTGTTTCAAAATCCGGTTTATTATGATATTTTTCCGAGGCACTGTAATAATAAAGAACCCTCCCGGTTTTAAATTTAAGTCTACATTGGAAATGGCCGTTTTCAATGATAAATCGTCAAAAAAAGCATAATGAAAGCTAAACTGAGATGTTATAACATCAAACTGGTTTAGTGTTGAAAAACACCCTGGAAACAATAATCTATCATTGTACGCATCTGCTAAGCAAAACTGTGTGACAAAATTTATTTTGAGCTTGTTTGCTCTATTTTTTGCCTCTTTTATAGATTTTTCAGATACGTCAACCCCTACATATTTTTTTATTTTTAATTTTTGATATTTGTGTAAATCTCCTCCCTTTCCGCACCCTAAATCTAAAACCACATCGTTTTTTTTAACATACTTGTTTAAGATACAAGTTTTAATAAAATTGTTGATACGACGTAAATTGGTTGTTGCGTCTTTTTCTTCTGTATACAGATGTTGATTTAATACGACATCGTCGTAATGAGTAGCAATACGTTCTTGATCTATTTTTTTTCGTTGATAATTCAATTTGAGCAAGCTATTCATGTGGTTTTTAAATCTTTAGAGATTTAAAAATATATTTATCATGTATAAATAAGATGTTGTATTCAAACAAACTGTTTGAATATATTACAAATGGTTTATTGGAACTAAAAACATTTAAAAATGTTTTTATCTTAACGACAGTTATTTATATATCCAATAACAGCAATAAGTGTGTTGATACAAAGTTGTTTGTTGTTTGTTCTAATCTGTAAAAAAACGTTATTGAATCTAAAATGTCCTTCAAACATACATTTAGAGTTGTGACATTCTGATCTTTGTTGACCAGAATCTTCAGTATGACGACGTTGCGTCAAAAGTGTTTCAAAAGAAGAGCGAATATTATTGTTGGTCATTATGTTTTGGAACTGCGAATGAATTCAAAAAAGAAAAATCATTATTTTTAAAAATTTCTGTCTTGTATAATTATTTTTTTTAGCTGAGGGAGTATTTCTTTTTCTAACTCGTCGTCTTCAAACGATTTTCTTTCTGTGAATTCAAACGCTTTTACATGTAAACATTTATCGGGTTGTGCGTTAAACACTTCTGGATGGTCATCTATTATATACACGTTTTTGCTAAATTCTTGCAAATTGTATTCATCGACAAGCATTTGAATAGATTTTTGTGTACGTTTTGTTTTTTTCGAATGTTTGCAATGATGTGAAAAGAAGATATATTTGAGTCTTCTTTCTGGTTTTACAAGTATAAAATTTTCAATAATGAAAAGAGCATAAGTTTTTGAAGCGGCAGTCCATACGCTTACGTTAAAGTTCTCGAATAAAAAATCTAAAAATTTTTGAAGCCCAGGTCTTTCAAAAATTTTATAATATCCTTCCATCTCGCGCCACGTAAAAAATTTCATCCTGGGTTTATGAACTTTCTTTTCTTCTTCTTTAGAAATAGAAGAGATTAGAGTGTTGTCTAGATCAAGTAGTATATGAATTCTTTTAGGATGTTTGGTGTATCTCTTGACGTTTTGCATTTTATGATATACAAGTACAATTTTAAAGAATAAAATAAAGCATTAACTGCGCGGTGGATCTTAAGCGACTATTTTTAATATATTAGAAACAAAATGGGTTCTTTACAAAATCAAGTGATAGGAAGGAGAACACAACCTCCGCACCCAGCATCTCAATACAATGCAGCTGCCGAGGATTGTCTATGTTTATCATGTAGTGCTTGGACAGCAAGAGCTGAATGCAGGGTTAGAGATGACGGTATACAAGATCCGTATATCAGAGATGAAGCATGTTGCGGGGGTTTTTGTACTAGTCAACCAGTTTGCGAGGCTCCGGATTATAGCATGTGTGATATAGGAAAAAGTTCTAAAAATGATGACCCTCTACTGCATGTTACATGGGACGGTGCACCTCGAAATATAAAATGTATTTACGATATAGAAAAAATCGATACTTTTGCTCAAGCGGCAAACTTTACGGAAAAATTTGGAGTAAACAACGAAATCCAAGAAAAAATATGTTTTGAGCCGGTAACAACATGTCCAAACGGTCTTAAAGAATGTAGTCGTATCAAATCTGTTGATTCTGGAAGTGACGCATGTAGACTTTGGTACGAAACACTTTCTCCACAGTTACAAGATGCATATATGCAATCTTATTGTATCAGACACAATACACAAGATTGTGATTGCGTATTAAGATCTAACAGCACCACATATAACAAACTCAAAGGTTTACACTCTTATAGCGATGGATGTTGGTTTTTACCTTGTGCAGATAACTTAAAATATTTTGTACCTTCAGATTTACGCAAACCAACGTGTCCAACAAACATATGTCAGATAATTATAGATGTGGCAAACGCTGAACATGTTGATATAGATGATATAAAAAACGATATAGTATGCAATTTTGGTCCACAACCGCCAAAGCCACCACCATCGCCTGATAATTTTTGGGATTTGCTTATTAAAACTCTGGAAAAATACAAGTATCAAATATCCACAATAACGGTGATCGTGATAACAATGCTAACTGTGTATTTTGTAATAAAAACTAAAAAATGATTTTTTAAAAAAATGTACATGCACAAAATAAAGAATGGATGAAAGAGTCAAACACTTCACTTCTCTAATGTTAACTCGTAGAGGGTATAATGTTCCCGCAAATACACAAAAAATTGACAGCAAATCTATTTCACCCGAGTTTTATATCGCGGAACCTATTCCCTGTTTTAAAAAAAACAAAAACAGAAACAACAATACGATAGTTTTTTTTATAACAAAGCAGAACATTAATAGTGAAAAACTCACTATTAATATATATAAACAGCTTCTCGTTATAGCATCGCAAAAAAACTATAATACCATTATTGTTTACGATTCTCAAATTAGTTTGACATCGGATGTAAAAACAAATATCGAAAACTCTGGCAATAACGCCGTAAGAATACATATCATAGAAGTTTTTGACTCAGATCGTCTACGATTTGATCTATATGAAACCCTGTTTGAAGATAAAGACGATCCTGATAATGTAGTATTTTGTCAAGATATCAATGATAAAATTCCTGTTTTTTGTAGTAATGATGTGCTGGTACAATATATAGGAGCTTTTCCGGGAGATGTTTTGAGGGGCAAGTTTCAAGGAGACCATACAATTTCAGAAAGACGCGTGTCGACTATAATTGGTGCTCAAAACGTAAAAATTTGAATTAATCTGTTTCAAATATATTAAAATGTAATAAATGTCGTTTTTAAGTTTTAATGAGAACGAGCATCAACTACAGGTTTACAACCCTTTGCTTGATAAAATACAAAAAAATATTTCTACATGCAACACCAAAAACACACCCAAGATTTTTTGCATAGACGGAAACATCGGTTCCGGAAAAAGCACTATTCTAGACGAACTCAAAAATAGAGGATATAAAGTTTTCAAAGAAAATTTGGAAGAATGGATGCCTGTTTTAAATCTTTTTTATGAAGATCCAAAAAGATGGATGTTTACATTACAAGTAACAATTACTGTGTCAATGAAACATCAATATGATGAGATGTGTGCATATGTTTCAGAGCCTTTTATTTTTGTTGAGAGGTCTCCTCTTTCTTCGCTTTTGTTTGTCAAAAACGGTGTTCGAAATGGATATCTAACGTTAGAAGAAATCAACACGTTTGCTAGCATATTCAACCAAAACTTTTGGAACCCAGACAGAGTGTTTTATGTCGACACCCCTGTAGATGTTTGTTTCCAGAGAAAACAAAAACGAGACAGACAGTGTGAAAAAGATATAGAAACAACATACTTGCAACAACTTAATGACGAATACAACATTATGTACAATCCGAAGTTTTCTTCAGGTATACAAGTGCAAAGAGTAAACGGCGCGAGAGACGTAAAAACTATTACAGAAGAAATATTGAAAAGTTGTATCTAAATTTTTATTCAAAACTTTTAAAGTTTTGAATTTAATGAACATGTTTGCCTGTGATATAAAACTGCCCGTTTTTATACACTACATGGTCGACGACGACATCAATTTCTGACGGAGAGTTCACGTTACTACAATCAACGACACAATCACAATCCGGGAAAGAGAGTTTGTCTTTATCTTTATTTCCATTCATGATAAAAATTTGTATGGAAGTTACAGTATTATTATTGTTTATTTCATACAAGTTAAAGAGCGAACTTTTAAACTTTTCAAAAACAAACGTGTTAATAAAAGAAGACGTTTTATATTTTTTACCAACTTCTGGAAACAAACTTTTTATTTTAAACTCCAAATCCCACACAATGGTACTGTCTGAAGAAGTTATTCTAGATTTAGATTTTAAAATTTCAATAACGTCTACGATATACCCGTATTCTTTGAAACATTTTCCTATAAAAGAGTCTTTAACCTTTTTTTCTAGATATATGTGTAAATTGTGATCCAGATATTGTGGCTCTATAATAACGCTATCTTTTATGTCAAACGTGTTCATACTGTTTAAAATTTTGTAATTTTTATTTGTAGAAAATTTCAATTATTTACTTTTTCCGATTGAGGAAAAAAGGAGAATACATATTAAGATGGCAAGCAACAGAAACCACAGTGACATACCTCCAAATGCAATTTTATCAATCACAGATTGCATTTCATCTTTTTTATTCAACAAATATTGATATGCCGTAGAATTTTTCATTTTATTCATGTTTGATTCTTCCATTGCCGAAGACACTGCTAAACTTGATCTTTCACTCATGGGCACTAAGTAGGGTTTATTAATATTTTCAGGCATCAAACACCACTTACTAGTCATTTTATAATGTAACAATAACTTTTGTACTATAAAATATTATCAAGTATAAATGGCTGCATCACATAATTATAAAATTCAACTCATAGAAGAGTTAAATTTTTGGATACACACAGAACAAGATTTAAAAAAAAAAGATACACAGATTGAACATGACTACAAAATTGCCGCATACAAAAAAGTGCTAAATCAGATTCGTTGCATCAAAACGGTAAAATCTTGGGAAGACTTAAAAAATGTTAAAGGTATTGGAAAAAGTATAAGGAGCAAACTTGAATCGGTTTTTGAAAAACACATCGCTAGCCGCAAAGCGGCTAGCGCCGAAGGTGCTAACAGATGCTCATATAATGATGATATTGAAAAAATATATGGTATTGGACCTGCTAAGGCATTACAACTGATGAAAAATCATAACATATCAACAGTTGAAGATCTACACAAAATAAATTCAAAAAATCCAGATTTGTTGAACAGAGTTCAGAAGATAGGATTAAAGTATTATAATGATCTACAACAACCAATACCAAGAAAAGAGATGGATGCACATAGTAAATGGTTAGACGGTTTGTTACACAGAGAAAACATGCTTGATTCAGACTTAATTTATTCTTTGGTAGGAAGTTATAGACGAAAAGCAAACCAGTCTTCTGATATCGATTTGCTTCTTTCGGTGCAAAGAAGTACAACGCCGAAAGAGAGAGCCAACATATTACACTCTTTTGTAGAAATGCTTAAACATCACAATTATATTATAGAAGTTCTATCTTTAGGAGATACAAAATTTATGGGTATAGTCAGGCTAGCTCCTTCAAAGGGGGTATCAAAATATAAACATTTTAGAAGAATGGATATTTTGATTACCAGTCAAGAAGAATATCCTTTTGCACTGTTGTATTTCACAGGAAGCAAAGAGTTTAACATAGAATTCAGGAAAAACGCGAGAGAACATAAAGTCGTTCTTAATGAACACGGAATCTTTGATGATAAATCCACACGCATAAATCTAGACATACGCTCAGAAGCTGATATTTTTAATTATTTCAACCTCCCGTATATTAATCCAAAGTATAGAAATTGAAATTTATTTTCAACAATCTTTTAGAATTTAAAATCTACAATGCTTATCTTCAACAAGTTCTATGCTTTTATTTTTTCTTCACCACGACATCTGGTCTGATCTTTTCTCCAATTTCAACCACAGTCTGGTATATCTTCAATCTATCTCGCTTTATATCTAGATCGTCAAAGATGCTCTTGAAAGTTATAGATTTAGTACACATATTCATTTTTTTAAAATACTCTTCCAGCTTCTGCACTATTTCCGCGTCGGTGTTTGCTCTTATTTTGACATCTGGCTGACCTACAGATTTTATTTTTATCGATTTCAGACATCTAGCTTTGGGAACAACTGGCTCCAGATTTCCAGTGTCTAGAGAAGCTATAAAATCGGCCAAATTAGCATTTACTACATCTACTTCTTCATTATAGTTGTCGACCAGATAATCTAGAATATGCAGCAGTTTTGTATAGTGTAAAACATACATTTCTTTAGTTATCTTTTCTCTGAATCGTCCAATCAGATCTTTCAATCTGCTCTCTATCTCTCTATAATTGTGAACAAGAAACCAGTCTGTATAGTAGAACGGATTTCCGGTGGTAAATGCACTGTTGTATTGAAGAAGTCTAGACTCCAGCTTGTTTAGACTTTCCACTCCGCCTAC
>TBL_comb47_HYPODRAFT_10001042_pt1 | contig 36588 bp, 25 predicted proteins | sample TroBogypolimnion_40_FD_10682 | JGI IMG/M metagenome (IMG submission 10682)
CCTTTTTTCAGTAAGGCAACCTCAGTCTGAGGCTCGTGCCCCCAGAACCGGGCCCGCCAGATCCAATGACGGCCGGCATCTGCCTTGTCAGGAAAAACGATTTTGGCATCGTGCCCCTCAAATTTAAAGTCAAGACATTGGAANCCGTGATAACCGCGTTGNTGGGCGGTAGCATCAATTGAAGTTGCAGTGAAAAATAAAATCAGAATGACAATTCTAAAACACAATTTATCGGTAATAAACATAAATTATCGGTTAATAGGTTAATATTGCAGGGTTGAATGCCCCGGATAAATTATACTATGAGCCGGTTGGTTTTCTGTCATAATTCAGACTATTTAGGTGACCTTTGTGCTTTTATCCGTTTAACCTTTTGTTAAAAAGTAAGTTGCCAGGCAAAAAATCACTAATTACTTATCATTTAAACAATTTGTCGAGCCCTAATTTTTTAAGGGCATCCTGGATGACAGATCCTGCAGATTTGGTGAACTCTTTGGCCACAAGATCCTTCGCTTCTGTCAGATCAACTTTTACATCCGGTTTGTCAAAAGATCCTCCAAGGTTGATCACAATCGGATACTTTTTTATATTCTCCGCTCCCGGTACAAAACCAATATATGTATTCACATCCTGACTCAGATCTTCTTTATTTACCTTAAAATCAATTTTATAGTCCAGATTAAGATTAGCCGATTGTTTGCCGGATATCGTTACATCCTGTCCTGCCATTTTAGTGCTGAAAGGGGTGATGGTTACCCCCCCGTTGACCATTTTAAAATTAGTCGCGAAATCATTGATCTTCACTCTCCTGAAAAGATCTTTTCTGAAGTATTTGGCAATATCATTAAAGAAACCGGCTCCAACAAGCTCAACATTCTTTAAAGTTAAATTGCCTCCTCCGTTCAAAGTGGTAAACATTGGTGTATTATCAGTCCCAATTTTCCCGGTCATGGAAATGGCTGAATTAAACGAACCGGTACTTTGCCCTGCAACCGGGAGAAAATGACGCAGAGTTCCTGATGATTGGTAGGCAGTCGGTAAATCAAAATCTTTAATATCGATTTTAAAGTCGAAATCTGGAACCATTTCTTTTGGTGTGGCATAGGTTCCCGAAACCAGGACTTTCCCCTTGAGCATATTCATCGATAAACCTTCCAGGATCACCTTTCGATCTGCAATCATTATTTTGCCTTTAATATCGGTAATATTCATCCTTTCATAAAGTGCCCTGGTCACTGAAGATTGTAGCGTAAAATCCAGATTATCTGCAAGTTCAGATTGTTTTCCGGATACTAATGAATCCTGGGACGTCGGTTTTGCGTTCGGGTTTGTGAGCAATTGATTGAAATTAAAGTAACCCGAACTGAGTGCAATATCTCCTTTTAAGATCCCCTTTTTGAGGAGGTAGCTCCAGTAATTGGTTAATGAACCATTTACCGTAAAATCACTCTCTCCAAACTTACCTGTCATATTAGTCAGCGAAATTGATTTAGGCGTTAGTCCGATGTCGGCAGATTTTATCTCCAATTTTTGGTTCATATTTTTTGAAGTCATTGCGAAATCCTTCAAAATGATCTTTCCATCTGTTTTGAAATTTTCATATTTCCCTTTTTCGATCGATGAATATTGTCCGTCGAAACCGACAGAAGCATCGATAATGCCTATTAAATCAATCGTTTCTATTGGTATAACCTGTTTCAGCGATGCAAAATCGATTCGCCCGTCTATTTTCCCCTTTAACTGCGGATCGCTTAATGGGGTGGCGATAAACAAGGAGGCCTTGACCGGATTTCCGGCGATGGAAAACTCTACTCTCCGGATTTCTGTTTCCGTAAGATCAAGATCTCCCTGCGGTTTGGAAATGTTGGCATTCACCTCAATATGGTTGATCTCTTTGGGTAATTTGGGATATTTTAAACGCCCGTCTGCAATTTTCAGATCTGCGCTAAAAGCCGGCAGCGATGCCCCTGCGGAAGTCCCTTTCACAAACCCGCCAAAAGCTATTGCCCCATTGGCCTCTATACCTTTTAGATTTTTTTGATATTTTTCGGGGATTAATCCGAGCAGGTCGCCTAAGGATGAAGTGGGTGACTTAAAGGTTAAATCGAAATTATTACCATTTCCATCTGACGAAAAGGTGCCTTGCAATTCAATTGGTAATTTATTGATTAATAATTCATTTTTAAGAATTGTGAAGCTCTTTTTATCAAAATTGGAATTTAATTCCGATTTAATCGCGATCTTCATGTTCGAAAGGTACCGTGTTCCGTTTAACTCAAAATTGAGGCTGTCTGCCTGACCCGCGATTTGAAGACGGCTATTACTCCCTTTTACTGCTCCTGAAAATTTAAAATTGCCATTTTGTAAAGAGAGGAGCATCGGGGAGGATTCATTTTGATAATCCAGCTTCGAGTTAACAACCTCGATTTTTTCCAGGTTGAACGTCGTGGATTTTTCAGTGCTATTCCCAGGCTTTCCTGTAGAGCTTTTGGGTGTATCCCAGTTCGATTTCCCGGAATTGTTGATAATCAGGCTTATTGAGGGGTGTTGCAGTTTAACTGAAGAGATGGTTAGTCCATCGCTGCTCCATAAGCTTGAAATATTAACCGATATCGAGAGCTGATCTGCTGTTAATAACTTCGATTTATCAAATTCACCGGTTCCGGTTAATGAGAGGTTTCTTAATTCAATATTTAGTTGTGGAAAACTTCTGAAGAGCGATAACTTAAGCTTTTCGAAATCAACTTTTGCATGCAAGACATCTGTTGCAGCCCATTTAACTTTCTGGATTATTTTATTCTCAAAAAGTATTGGGATATTGACAAGTAGCAGGACAAATGTCCCCAGAGTTAAGACTGTTTTGATTATTTTATTCTTCATCTGTTTATCATTTGATTTTTATTTACCGGATGGATCCCGCCTTTGATCGTTCTTCTTGTATGAGGTGCATCCTGGTTCTGGGCTCATATTAAATATTTTGATTTTTAATTAGTTCAAGCCTGAGCATGTTCAATGCAGTCATCCCTGCACGAATAATATTTCTTTCCCGGTTGTTTGCGAAATTGTAAACTTTTGAAATGATTCCACCCGGACCGGCAACTGCAATCCAGACTGTTCCTACCGGTTTTTCCGGGGTTCCTCCGTCAGGACCGGCAATTCCGGAGGTGGCAATGGCGTAGTGGGTATTCAGAACCTGTCTTGCCCCAATTGCCATGGCCTCAACCACATCTTTACTGACGGCACCTTTATCGGAGATAAGGTTCCTGTCGACGCTTAACAGATTGGTTTTTAGCTCGTTTGAATAGGCGATAATCCCTCCTTTAAAATAGGCTGAACTTCCGGGATTCGATGTTATTGAATGGGCAATGTATCCGCCCGTACAACTTTCAGCAACCGACATTGTCAAATTCTGATCAAGGAGTAGTTTCCCGATATTCCCGGCGATGGTATCATCCTCATATCCATAGATATAATTGGGTATCAGATCAACAAGTTCCTTGATTTTCTGATCCAATACCTTAACCAGATATTTTTTATTCTCGCCGCGTGCCGAGAGCCTTAATCTCACGCATTGCGGACTTGGAAGATAAGCCAGGCTGATGATTTCAGGCAGACTCTCNTCCCAATATGCTATTTGTTCGGCCAGTGTTGATTCGCCCACTCCGGTTGTCAAAATGGTGCGGTGAAGTATCGTGGAGGTATTGAATATTTTCCGGAGCCGGGGAATTACTTCGAACTCCATGAGGTATTTCATTTCAAAAGGTACCCCCGGCATAAATACAAAGATGGTTTCCCCGTGCTTAAACCATAATCCGGGTGCAGTACCCAACTTATTATGAAGAATTGTTGCTGAGGCCGGTACCAGTGCCTGGTCGCGGTTAAGTGAGTTCATAAGGATACCCCGGGGGGCCAGAAGTTGAGTCACATGATCCAAAACCCCTGAATTTTCGACCAGATGTGTTTTAAAAAAGGTGCAGAGTGCCGATTTGGTGCGGTCATCCTTTGTGGGACCCAACCCGCCTGTTACCAGTACAATGGAGGCATTCGCGCCAGAGTCATTAAGGGTGGAGATAATATGCCCGGGCTGATCGGATATGCTGATGATTTGCCGGATATTTATCCCTTCATCGTTCAGTTTCTGAGCCATCCAGGCTGAATTGGTATCCACAATCTGACCGATCAGAATCTCGTCTCCAATTGTAATTAAATCTGCTTCCATTTATTATGGATTAAAAAAGTTGAGTTGATGTCTAAATATTTCGTGTAAAATTAAGGATGTTTTACAAAGTACCCGCTATCCCCCTTTTGTAAATGGATGACAAATTATTGGCCTGCGGTACCTTTTATAATAAATTAACAAAAGAAAATGAACCCCTATAACGTTTGTGAACCTTTTAACCTACCTTTGACCTAAGATAGAGTGGCCAGACCGAAAACCCTCCATTCATTTATTCCTACGAAATCCTTCTAACGCCAAACGAAAAATGTAATCAGATAAAATCAAAAGGGATGAAAATCCTTATTGGTAATAGCAGATTCTTCAATGCATATTCTTTCAGATTTAATATGGAAGTCCTAACCTTAATGAGTATAATCGATAATGAAAAAAATCATTCCTTCAACATTGACAGCCGCTGATAATCTTCGGATAAAGGCGGAGGAGATGCTGAACACTCGTCTGGCCAAGGGTGTTGTGCAAAGTACTGAAGCGGATTTGTTAAAACTGGTTCATGAGCTGGAGGTTCATAAGATAGAACTCGAAATTCAGAAGAGTGAACTTCAGATTGCCAACCAAAAGGCAGCTGAGTTTGCAGAAAATAAATATGCCGAGATTTACGATCTGGCACCTACTGGCTATTTTACCCTTTCTAAAGAAGGTGAAATTTTGGGACTGAACCTCGGTGGCGCCCGGATGCTTGGCAAGGAACGGTTGAATATGATTAATAGCCCTTTTGGATTTTTTATTTCAGAAGAAACAAAACCTGTGTTTAACCACTTTCTGGAAGAAATATTTACCTCAAAAAGCTCAGAAATATGTGAAATTACGCTGACAGGTTCGGGCAATATGCACAGATTTGTTCAGCTAACAGGTATAGAATCACATGTGGGAGGACAATGTCTGATTACCATGGCAGACATCACAGTAACCAAAATGAGAGAGGAGCGGCTAAGGGAAAGCGAAAAATCCTATCATAGCCTGATTTCAAACCTGCATGTTGGGGTCCTGGTTCAGGGTCCATTGTCCGAAATTTTAGTGAGTAATAACAGAGCCCTTGAACTTTTGGGGCTTACGGAGGATCAACTGCTGGGAAAGACTTCCTTTGATTCTGATTGGAATGTAATTCATGAGGACGGGACACCATACCCTGGTCTGACACATCCTGTGCCGCAGAGTATCGCAACTCGTAAGCCTGTCCGTAATGCAGTGATGGGGGTCTACCGCCCGCTTACACGCGACCGAGTATGGTTATTAGTGAATGCCGATCCTGAATTAAATCCTGACGGGAGTATAAAAGAGGTTATTTGTACCTTCAAGGATATTACAGATCGTAAAAATGCGGAGGAAGAATTGAATCGTTCAAGGGTTTTTCTGAATAGTATAATTGAACACAGTCCAAATAGCCTTTGGATTTCCGATGAAAAGGGAACCTTGATCCGAATGAATCAGACTTGCCGTGACAAACTTCAATTGAAAGATGATGAGGTGATTAACAAGTATAATATTTTAAAGGATAATATCATTGAAGAACAAGGCCTTATGCCTTTGGTCAAAACTGTTTTTGAAAACGGCAAAACGGTAAGTTTTGTTATTTCCTATGACACAGCCAACATTACTGGTCTTTCACTTGGACGAACCGTGAAGGTTGAATTGGATGTTGCTATTTCGCCTATATTGGGTTCTGACGGTAAAGTGACCAATGCGATTATCCAGCATACCGATATCACTGCGAAAAGAGATGCCGAAAATGCGTTACGCGAGAGCGAGGACCGGTTCCGCACGGTGGTGGAATCTTCATTAATTCCAATCGTCGTGCACAGGAACGGGAAATTCGTTTTTGTAAATCCCGCAGCCATAAAAGTGTTTGGAGCTACCGCTGCCACTGATCTTTTGGAGACACCTGTTCTTGACCGTATTCACCCTGATTATCACAAAATTATTCGTGACCGGATTCGGAAAGCAGATGATATGGCTACCAAGGGATTACTAATTGAAGCAAAATATTTAAGGCTGGATGGAAAGATATTCGATGCGGAAGTTCTGGAAGCACCAATTGTCTATGACGGGAAGCCGGCAATTCATGCCTCGATTCACGACATTACTGAGCGCAATCTTGTGGCGGAAAAATTAAAACAATTATCAACTCGCTTGTTATTGGCGACGCGTGCGGGTCATATAGGGGTTTGGGAGTATAATATTGATACGAATATTATACTCTGGGACGATCAAATGTTCCTGCTTTATAGAACAGATAAAACGAAGTTCGGGGGTAACCTGGAATCGTGGCTATCGCGGGTCCATCCCGAGGATAAGCTCCGAGTTTTTAATGAAAATCAGATGGCCATAAGGGGAGAGAAAGAATTGGATACCGAATACCGGGTGGTTTGGCCTGATGGAACAGTTCGAAATATCCGGGCTATTGGAATTGTTCAACGCGATCAGTCAGGAAACCCGCTGTGCATAATCGGTACAAACTGGGATATTACGAACCAGAAGCTGGCGGAGGCCAAAATAATAGAAAAAAGAGAAGAATTACAACGGGTTATTGCTGAAAAAGATAAGTTTTTTTCAATTATTGCCCACGATCTGCGAAGCCCGTTTAACGGATTCTTGGGCTTAACCCAATTATTGAGTGAAGAGATATCGGGAATGACCCCCGAGGAAATTCGCCAGGCGGCTGAATTGATGAGAAACTCTGCCACCAATCTTTTCAATTTACTTGGAAATCTGTTGGAATGGTCGCGTTTACAAAGGGGCTTGACCCCATTTATACCAGCAGCCGTTTTATTGATCGAAAAATATAACGTGTGCTTACTCTTGCTGGAAGATTTACGCGCTAAGAAACAGATTACTTTTCGGAATGAAATTCCCCCCGAATTGAAGGTCATTGCTGATGGTGATATGCTTGGTAGTATTCTGCACAATTTATTAACAAATGGCATGAAGTTTACTCCCCGGGGGGGGAGCATCACTGTCTCGGCAAGATCTGTTTCCAATAAGGAGGTTGAAATTTCAATCAAAGATTCCGGCATTGGTATGAATAAGCAGATGATTGATAATCTTTTCCGGCTGGATGTAAATACAGGAAGAAATGGGACGGAAGGAGAATTAAGCACCGGTTTGGGGTTGAATATCTGCAACGATTTTATTGAAAAACATGGTGGGAAGTTAGTGGTGGAAAGTGAGGAGGGAAAAGGGAGTATTTTCAGTTTTATCCTTCCTGCAGCGAATTAAAAGGAATGACCAGATTGAGAAACTGATCTGTCTGCCACTGAAGTACGATTACAGTAAAATAAATTTACCTTTCGGCACTATTTCTAATTTTTTACTGTAATTTAGCGAAGTACCTTTTAGCCGACCAGAATGAAATTTCGTGAATCACGACTACCAAGAAGGAGTAACAATTTATCCTTAAGTCCCACTTATTGGGTATTCTGCCTGTTTACAATATATTTTCAAATTGGTTATTTTAAATTGCCGAAAAATGAAAAATGATAAAAATCCGGAAGTGTCACTCCTCCGTCAAAAGGCAGAAGAGAAATTAATTGAAAAATCTTTAAATCGCGACATCAAATATTTATCTTCTGATATACAGGTGATTATTCATGAGCTTCAGGTTCATCAGATTGAACTGGAGATGCAGAACGAAGAACTTTCCCGTGCAAAGGAGGAGTCTGAAGTTACCCGGGCTAAATATAAGGAGCTTTACGATTTTGCACCATCGGGTTACTTTACCTTATCGCAGGAGGGAGAAATCCTCGAATTAAATTTATGCGCTTCGCAAATGCTTGGTAAAGAACGAGCGAATCTTAAAAATAGCAGAATAGGTTTTTTTGTATCACAGGATACGAACCAAATCTTTACTGATTTTCTGGATCAGATCTTTAAAAGCAAAACCAGGAAGTGGTGTGAAGTCGTCTTTGAAGGTTATGAAAATAAGCCAATTGTTGTTCAGCTTAATGGCATTATTTCTGGAAACCAGGATAATTGCCTCATAACTGCAGTTGATATTACCGAACGTAAAGAGGATGAAATTGCCTTGAAAGAGAGTCGTGCGCTTTATGAAGATCTGGTTGCCAGCCAGGTTGCCGGAATATATCGCATCCGGGTACAAGAGCCACGAAAGGGGAAAACAACCAGGGAACTTGCTTCGCTGGAATTTGCAAGCAACAGCTTTTTTGATCTTTTTGAGGTAACCGGTTCAGGAAATTTGGACGATATTTTCAAAAGTTGTTTTCAAAAAGTTCATCCCGATTATTTGGAGAAATTTTATGCCTCACATGAGCTAGCCATTAAAACCCTGGAACCCTATAAAGATGAGCTGAAATTGCTGGTTAATGGGCATATAAAATGGTTAAGACTGGAATCAAATCCCCATTTGCTTGCCGACGGGAGTTCCCGCTGGACCGGATTAGTTATGGATATTACCAAGCAAAAACTGGCAGAAGATGCCATCAGCAGAAGTGAGGAAATATATAGGATGCTGCTTGAACTTGCCTCAGATGCATTTTTCCAGGGTAGTGAGAATGGTGATTTTATTGTCGTGAATACAGCTGCCCATGAACTTACAGGGTATTCCAAGGAAAAGCTGTTAAAAATGAACATGAAAGATCTTTTTTCTGCTGTTTCGCTTCAGGAGAATCCGCCTAAGTATGAGCAACTCAGAAAAGGGGAAACAGTTTATTCGGAACGTGATCTTGTTCGTAAAGACGGAACAGTGATCCAAATTGAAATGAACTCCAGGATGATGCCTGATTATAGTTATCAGGCATTTATCCGGGATATTACAGAACGCAAACGAATCGAAAAAGCGTTAAAACAAAAATTAAATGAGATGGAGATTTATTATGAATTAGCCATCACCCGCGAACGCAAAATGATCGCATTAAAGAGCGAAATAAATATGTTGCTTGGAAGGTTAGGAGAGAAGCCTAAATATTAATTTATTCGAAAATGTTTTCAATCTGCTAATTTGGGTCGCATGGAACGATGTCTGCGTGTTTTATTTTTTTGTGATTCGTCAAATGATGCTGCACTCATCTTACAAAATCTTGAACATGCAGGTATACAGGTTAGTTACGAATACATAGAAACCCCTGATCAGTATAAAATTGCTTTACTGGAAAAATCCTGGGATCTGATTCTTTCTCAAATTAAAGCTTCCCGGCTGGATCTTTATATGGCATTATCGGTACGGAATGAAATTGTTCCCAATATTCCATTTTTTGTTTTAGATGAAGAATATTCGGATAAAATTGCCCTTGACCTTATAAATGGCGGAGCTTCCGATTACCTGTCCATGGACCAGATATCGAGGCTTTCCCTATCAATTATACGTGAATTGAAACGGCCAAACCTTCGAAAGGAGATATATGCCGGAGAAAATATTGAAAATAAAGGAGCTGAAGCCTTACTGATTCAAACCAATGAACGATTAATCAGAGCTGCGTTGGTTTCCAAAGCAGGTAATTGGGAGTATGATCTTGAAACGGGGATAATTTCGAGTTCTGAAGGGGCCCAAAAACTTTATGGCGTAGAGGGCGAAAATTGGAACTACGATGAAATTAAGATGATTCCCTTGCCGGAATACAGGGAGTTATTGGATAAAGGTCTTAATGCCTTGATTCATTCGGGAGAACCATACGATTTTGAATTTAAAATCACACAAAAGAATACCGGACATATTATTGATATTCATTCCATTGCAGAGTATGATTCAGCCAAAAGAATTGTTTTTGGGGTAATTCAGGATATTACTGAACGGAAAAAAATTGAAGTTGCTTTGCTCAGGAGCGAAGAGAAATACCGGATTTTAATAGAAAATCAGGGTGAAGGGGTGGCAACTGTGGATTTGAATGAAATTTTTGTCTTCGCGAATCCCGCGGCAGATCAAATGTTTGGCGTTCCTGCAGGGACTTTGGTTAATCGATGCCTGCTTGACTTCCTCGACCCATACCAGGTGGACAAAATAAAGAATCAAACGGCTCTTAGGGCTCATATGGAAAAGAGCAGTTATGAAATAGAGATTGTGGCCCTAACGGGTGAAATCCATCATTTACTGGTCACGGCAACTCCGCAAACCGATGTTCAGGGTAAGATCATTGGAACATTTGGCATTTTCAGGGATATTACTGAACGAAAAAAGGCTGAGAGTGAATTGGTTAATAGTGAACGAAAGTATCGTGAACTGGCCAATTCGTTACCGGTTGGAATTTTTGAAGCTGATCTGTCCGGAACCATAACTTTCGCCAATGAGACATTGATGAATTGGCTTAATTATTCTGAATATGAGGTTATTACCGGTATTAATATGATTCAGTTTATCCCTGAAAACGAGCGTGACACAGTAGTGGGCCAGTTTGCGGAACTCATTGAAAAAGAGTTGCAAAGAGCCAAAGAATACACTGCAATCCGAAAGGATGGTTCCTCATTTCCGGTATTGGTTTCGGTTTGTGTTATAAAAAGCGATGGGTTAGTCACCGGAATAAGGGGAACATTGACCGACATTACCGAGCGAAAGCAGATTGAAGAGGCTCTGAATGCAAGCGATAAACTATTCAGTGATTTGGTCGAAAAGATGCCTGACGGTGTCTATAAAAGTACGTCAGAGGGAAAGTTTATATCTGTAAATCCTGCTATGGTGAGTATGCTGGGCTATTCAAGTAAGGAAGAGCTCATGGCCATCGATATAAAAAAAGAGTTGTACTTTGATCCTGATGAACGGAATCAGGTGATTCTAACCACCGCTGCCGAAGGAACCGACCTGTTCCGGTTAAAAAAGAAGGATAAGTCTGAGATTTGGGTGGAGGACCACGGGTGGTTTAATTTTGATGAAAAGAAAAATATCCTTTATCATGAGGGTATACTAAGGGATGTTACCGGTCGAAAGGCCGTTGAGGATAAATTAAGAATCCTTTCCCAGACTGTTGAGCAAAATCCATCCTCCACCATAATCACTGACGCGAATGGTAATATCGAATATGTAAATAATGCATTTTCCTTCTTAACCCAGTATACGCTCGATGAGGTAATCCATAAACCTCCCCGGATATTTAATCCGGGTCATATTAAAGAGGCTGATTTTGCATTAATGTGGACAACCTTGTCTGAACGAAGAATATGGAAAGGGGAATACCAAAACAGAAGGAAGGATAAATCGATATATTGGGAAGATGTTACCATTTCATCACTCACAAATAGTAAAGGGGTAATCAGTAATTTTATTCTGATTATGGTTGATATCTCCGAAAAAAAGAAGATGTTTGATGATATGATCAGAGCAAAAGAGAGCGCAGAGGAGAGTGACCGGCTAAAATCTGCATTTCTGGCAATGATGAACCACGAATTGCGAACCCCTCTTACGCACATCCTTGGATTTAGCGAATTGATTATGTCGAGCGTGTCTACTGAAGATAACATCAGTTTTGCAACTAGTATTCAGTCAAGTGGTCAAAATCTTCTTTCGATCATCGAGGGTGTATTTGACCTCGCGCTGATGGACCATTCAAAAATAAAACTGAGTAATCAGACTTTCAGTCTTATGGATCACTATATGGAGAATAAGGCATCTTTTGACCATATCCTGAGAACCTCAGCAAAAAATGAGCAAATTAATTTAATTTTTAAACCCGATACCCACTGGCTATCAAGTTACCTTACGGCCGACCGCGGGAAAATTAATCAGGTACTCACCAATCTGTTTAAAAATGCAGTAAAATTCACCCATGAAGGGACTATCGAATTTGGCTTTACTGTGGAAAATGAATCAGTTATTAGTTTTTATATTAAAGACAGTGGGATAGGTATTCCGGAGGAGAAACAAAGTGTTATCTTTGACTACTTCAGGCAGGTTGATGATTCCTATACCAGGGTTTATGGAGGAATAGGTGTCGGATTGGCCATTTCGAAAAAAATTGCCACAATACTCCATGGTGAATTAAAGGTGATTTCCAGGCCTGGTGAAGGGAGTATTTTTTCACTTTCACTGCCGGTGGAATTATCCTATATCAAGGATTGATCACCTTAAATCGTAGCCAAAGGGATAAATGGCGAGCCGCATAAGTTTAAAATGCTGTAAACCAAAGGGGATTCCTATTATGGTTATGCAAAGTAAGATTCCAAAAAAGAGTTCAGCCAGGGCAATCCATATTCCTGCAAAGATGAGCCAGATCAGGTTAAAAAGAAATGAGATCACAGGAATTGATCCCCCTGACGGAACCACTTTTCGCCCAAACGGCATCAGGTGTGCCAATCCAATTTTCATTGCCTGAAATCCCCAGGGTATTCCGACAATAGTCAGGCACAAGAGAAAACCGCCCCAAAGGTATCCAAGGCAGGTTAACAATCCGCCACAGATCAACCAGATGACATTCCCGATTAGCCGCATAATCAGAGTGATTTAGAGGTTCTTTGAGCTTTGCAAGCTACCAAATATTTACAATCTTTCAAAATCCATCTTACCATCTTACCATCTCTCCGTCACTTCCTCATTCTTTTCTAATTCGTCTTTCTCCCCTCAATCCAGTTTATAATTTTTTCCGAATCGGGTTTTTCCTTCGGTGTCACAAAGCCAACCAGCAGACCATGTTCATCAATCATAAATTTCTGAAAGTTCCATTGCACTTCAGCATCAACCAGGCCATTCTGCGATTTGGATGTCAGCCATTTATACAGTGGATCCATGTCATCACCCTTCACTGAAATCTTTGACATCATCGGAAATGTAACTCCATAATTTTTGGTGCAAAATGTTTTGATTTCGGAATTTGATCCCGGTTCCTGGCTGTTGAAATTGTTTGCAGGAAAGCCAATAATGACGAAGTTTTGATCCTTGTAGGTATCATACAACTTTTGAAGTAATGCATATTGCGGGGTCAAACCACACTTGGAGGCTGTATTAACCACCAATACCTTTTTCCCCTTAAGGGCAGACAAATCAAAAGGTTGACCGTCCAGTGTGGTTGCCTTGAAATCATAAAGCGTCTTTTGCTGGGCAATTGCTGCCGACACTGTCGCCAGTAAAAAGAAGGAAAGAAATAACTTTTTCATATACCAAAGTTTTAATTGTTTAACGTTAACAGCCTGAACTCAATATTTATAACAGTTATATTTACGAAATGTTCCGGAAATTGATATTTCGTTAATAACTTCTGTCTTCGACCGGTTGGCGGATTTTTAAAAAATTATATATTTGAATCCCAAATTCGCCTTGTAAGTTTTATGGAAAACTATATAGTTTCTGCACGAAAATACCGCCCTGATACTTTTGGATCAGTCGTTGGCCAACCATCGATTACCTCGACCCTGAAAAACGCGATCCGGAGTAATCATCTGGCTCATGCCTACCTTTTTTGTGGTCCGAGAGGGGTAGGTAAAACAACCTCAGCCCGTATTTTCGCCAAAACTATCAATTGTCTGAATCTTGATGACAATACTGAGCCGTGTAATCGTTGTGAATCGTGTTTGTCCTTCTCCGAAAATCGATCCTACAATATTCATGAGCTTGATGCCGCTTCCAATAATTCGGTGGATGATATCCGTTCGCTGGTTGATAAAGTGAGAATTCCTCCCCAGATTGGCAAATACAGTGTCTATATTATCGATGAGGTTCATATGTTATCCCAGTCGGCTTTTAATGCATTTCTCAAAACACTGGAAGAACCTCCGGCTCATGCCATCTTTATACTTGCAACAACTGAGAAACACAAAATTCTTCCAACCATACTTTCGCGTTGCCAAATTTACGATTTTAACAGGATCTCAATTCCTGATATTGAAAAACATCTTTTCGAAGTGGCACAAAAAGAGCACATTAACGCTGAAGCTGAAGCACTTAATGTCATTGCTCAAAAAGCTGACGGAGCAATGCGCGATGCCCTCTCAATCTTTGACCAGGTCGTTAGTTTCTGCGGTGAAAATGTTACTTACAAGGACACTATCGCTAATTTGAATGTACTCGATTACGATTACTATTTTAAGTTAACCGACTGCTTTCAGGCAGGTGACATTCCGGGTACCTTAATGATATTTAGTGAGATATTGGACAAGGGATTCAATGCGCACCATTTCATCATGGGCCTTGGTCAGCATTTTCGTGATCTTTTGATCTGCAAAGATGCTGTAACGGTTCAATTACTTGAAGTAGGGGGCGAGATTCGTGAAAGGTATAAACAGCAGGCGGCATGTTGTTCCGTTAATTTCCTGATCGGTGCGCTTCAGTTGGCAACAGATTGCGATATCCAATATAAATCATCCTCCAATAAACGGTTCCTGGTAGAATTGACCCTGGTCAGAATTGATCAATTTGAAGAGATGTTAAAAAAAAAACAATTGACGATGCCATAGCGACCTTATCGCTTTTACCCATCTTTGCCACGATGGATCCCGATAAAAAGGTGAGTCATTCAAATATAGCTGTATTACAGCCTGTTAGCCAGTCAGTACCACAAATCGCACCTAATCGCGGCGATGAAAAGCCGATAGCCCGGAAGCCGATCAAGCATGGAGCTTTTTCTACCCCATCTATTTTAGAGGCCTTAAAAGATGATCCAAAATCAGAAAAACAGGAGCATGTCGTGCACGAGGATGGAGCCCGTTACTCAGAAAAAGAGGAGGCAAAATCTTTTTCTGAGTCCGAATTAATTGAGGCATGGAAATTTTTTGTGAACACGATTGATGCACCCCAGTTAAAATCGGCACTCAGCGCACGCGAACCCAGTTTAAACAGTGATTGGAAAATCGGATTTGAGCTTGATACCGAGTTGCAGTATAATCGACTTACACTTGACCTCAAACCAAAATTACAAGGCTATTTACGCCGCAGATTTGAAAACGAAGCCATTGAGATCCTTTTCACAGTGTCGGAAGGAAACAGTATTCAAACTGGCATTCCTTATACGGATGAGGAGAGATGGAATCTGCTCGTATCAAAATATCCGGCACTTGCATCCTTAAAATCAAAATTTGGCCTGGATTTTGAGCATTATTAAGTTGTAGTGATTATTTTTGCACCATATTATTCAAAAAGAAGTTAAAAGAGTCTTTAAAAATTTAATTTTAGCCTTTTGGGGCCGTAAATGATCAGTTTCAATAGAAAGAATAGTGTATAATTTAAATATAAAATCTTTTCGATGCAAAAAATTAAAGTACTGAATCCGGTAGTGGAACTCGACGGGGATGAGATGACCCGAATCATCTGGAAAATGATCAGGGAGCAGTTAATCCTCCCTTTTCTGGACATTGACATTAAATATTATGATCTCGGTATTGAACACCGTGACGCGACTGATGATCAGGTGACTATAGATGCAGCCTATGCGATCAAAAAGTACAAAGTGGGCATCAAGTGTGCAACGATTACCCCTGACGAAGCCCGTATGACTGAATTCGGACTGAAGAAAATGTATAAATCGCCCAATGGTACCATTCGTAATATTCTGGACGGAACAATTTTCAGGGAACCGATAGTCGTGCAAAATGTTCCTAGACTAATTCCGCAATGGACGGCTCCGATTGTTATTGGCCGTCATGCTTTTGGTGATCAGTATCGTGCTACCGACATTGTTGTTGACCGTCCCGGGAAATTAACGATGACCTTTATTCCTGATGATGGTACGGGTGCCGAAGAGCATGATGTTTATCATTTTGCCGGACCCGGAGTCGCCCTTTCAATGTACAATACAGAAGCCTCAATCCGCGGGTTTGCCCATAGCTGCTTTAAGATGGCTTTGACTAAAAAATGGCCGCTCTACCTTTCGACAAAGAATACAATTCTTAAAAAATATGATGGATTTTTCAAGGATATTTTTGAAGAAATCTTTCAATATGATTACAAAGATCAGTTTAAAGAAGCTGGCATTACTTATGAACATCGTCTGATTGACGATATGGTGGCCTCTGCATTGAAATGGAATGGCAACTTTATCTGGGCATGCAAAAACTATGATGGTGATGTTCAGTCAGATACAGTAGCTCAAGGTTTTGGATCTCTCGGTTTAATGACCTCTGTATTGATGACTCCTGATGGTGATGTTATGGAGGCTGAGGCAGCACACGGTACCGTGACACGGCATTACAGGGAGTACCAGAAAGGTCGCCCCACTTCAACCAACCCGATTGCATCCATTTATGCATGGACGCGTGGACTTGCTTTCCGTGGGAAACTGGATAACAACCCGGCGTTGATCGATTTTGCACTTCTGCTTGAAAATGTTTGTATCGATACCGTTGAGTCTGGAAAAATGACCAAAGATTTAGCTCTCTCTATCTACGGTGAGAATTTAAAGCCGGAACATTATTTGACAACCGATCAGTTTATGGATGAATTGTCCAAACTTATCAATCAACGAATGGGAAATTAATTGGAATAATTCAGTTCATATTCCCTTAAATTTTGTACCTTTAGATGCTTAATCAAAACATAAAATCATGATAAAAAAGGCTTTGGAAAATGTACTGAATGAGCAAATCAATGCTGAATTTCATTCAGCCTATATTTACTTATCGATGTCTTCCTATTTTTTGTCCGTAGGCCTGGGAGGTTATGCGAACTGGATGCGCGTCCAGTATCAGGAAGAGTTGGCCCACGCTACCCGCTTTTTTGATTATCTGAATGAACGTGGTGGAAGGGTAAAACTCGCTCCCATTGGGGAAGTTCAGGTCGATTTTTCTGGAATAGTTGATGTTTTTGAAAAGACACTGGAACATGAACAGGTCGTCACCGGGATGATTGATCATCTGATGGATCTTTCGATTCAGCAAAGCGATCATGCGACTAAAAGTTTTTTGCAATGGTTTGTGGATGAGCAGGTTGAAGAGGAGGCAAATGTCGAACAAATTTTGAATAATCTCAAATTGATCAATGGAGAGGGTCAGGGATTGCTGATGATGGATCGCGAAATGCAAACACGTGTTTTCGTTAATCCATTCGCGGCTAAAGCCTGAGATTAATGGTTAATAGGAATTCAGAATTGTCACTCTGAATCTTCAGCTTAGATACATTGGATTAATATCGATCAAAGAGTGGGTTATAACAGCCTGCTCTTTTTTTGATTAATTCCGATTAAGCATCAGCCATTAATTAACCATTAGCCATTTTCCATTAATCATTATTCATTGCTTAAAGATTTCGGTACTTTCAACTTTTAGTTACCTTTGTAGCAGATTGATTTTTTTAGATATTAATTACACAAGATAAGATAATGTCATTTTTTAATAAGGTACTTTCAAGCTTTTTCGGAAACAAATCTCAAAAGGATATTAAAGAGTTAACCCCTGTATTATTAAAGGTTAAGCAGGAATATTTGAGGTTTCCTGCTCTGAGTAATGATGAATTAAGAGCTGAAACATCACGCTTAAGAGCTAAGATTCGTGATTATATCAAAGAGGAAGAGGAGGAGATCGCCTCACTCAAAGAACGTGCTGAAAGTGGTGAACTTCCTCTTGAGGAGGGTGAGAAGCTATACGACCGGGTGGATAAACTGGAAGAGATCATTCTCAAAAAGATTGAGGAGGTTTTGGATGAAGTTCTTCCGGTTGCATTTGCTATCGTCAAAGACACAGCCCGCAGGTTCATGGAGAATGAAACTATCGTGGTTACTGCCAACGATTTTGACCGGGACCTTTCGGTAAGCAAGGATTTCGTAACCATCGAAGGTGATAAGGCTATTTATAAGAATGAATGGGTTGCCGGAGGTTCTGTTCAGAAGTGGAACATGTTACATTATGATGTTCAGCTTATTGGAGGAATTGTGTTACATACCGGAAAAATTTCGGAAATGGGAACAGGTGAAGGAAAAACCCTTGTGGCTACTTTGCCGGTTTTCCTTAATGCATTGGCTGGAAGAGGAGTTCACCTGGTAACTGTGAACGATTATCTGGCTAAACGTGACTCGGAATGGATGGGACCGATCTACCAGTTCCATGGTATTTCAGTCGATTGTATTGACAAGCACCAGCCCAATTCTACCGAAAGGCGTCTGGCCTATGAGGCAGATATTACCTTCGGTACCAATAATGAATTTGGTTTTGATTACTTGCGTGATAATATGGCGGTTAGTCCCTCTGACCTGGTTCAGCGGAAACACCATTACGCCATTGTGGATGAGGTCGACTCGGTATTGATTGATGACGCCCGTACTCCGCTTATTATTTCCGGACCTATCCCTAAGGGTGAAAACCAACTGTTTGACGAACTCAAGGCCCCCGTTGAACGCCTGGTGAAAGCGCAGCGCGATCTGGTTGGCCAGTACCTGGTCGAGGCTAAAAAGAAAATCGGATCTTCCAATTCCAAGGAGGCGGAAGAGGGTGCACTTGCACTTTTCAGGGCCTATAAAGGACTTCCAAAACATAAACCGCTGATCAGGTTCCTGAGCGAAGAGGGAAATAAAGCCAAAATGCTCAAGATCGAAAATTACTACATGCAGGATAATAACAAAAACATGTATGTGGCTACCGATCCCCTATTCTTTGTAATTGAAGAGAAATTGAACTCTATTGAATTAACNGACAACGGGATTGAAATTCTCTCTAAAGATAATGAGGACAGTGGATTCTTTGTTCTTCCCGATGTTGGAGCCGAAATTGCGGATATTCAAAACAATAAGAGCCTGTCAGAGGCTGATGGATTGGAACAGAAAGACCTGCTTTTACAGAATTTTGCGGTCAAATCTGAGCGCGTACACACGGTCAATCAGTTGTTAAAGGCTTATACCATGTTCGAGAAGGATGTTGAATATGTCCTGATTGATGGCAAAGTCAAGATTGTTGACGAGCAAACCGGTCGTATTATGGAGGGACGTCGTTACTCCGACGGATTGCACCAGGCCATCGAAGCCAAAGAACGGGTTAAAATTGAGGATGCCACCCAAACTTTTGCAACGATCACGTTGCAGAATTATTTCCGGATGTACCATAAATTATCGGGTATGACCGGAACAGCAGAGACTGAAGCTGGTGAACTCTGGGATATCTATAAACTCGAGGTGGTTGTGATTCCGACCAATCAGCCTGTGATCCGGAAAGATTTTGAAGATCTTGTATACAAGACAAAAAAGGAGAAATACAATGCTATCATTGACGAGATCGTCAAACTCAATAAGAAAGGTCAACCAATGCTTGTGGGTACCACTTCGGTGGAGATCTCTGAATTGCTGAGCAGAATGCTGCAAATGCGTGGGATCAAACACCAGGTACTGAATGCCAAACTTCATCAGCGCGAAGCAGATATTGTTGCTGAGGCAGGTAAATTAGGTATGGTGACCATCGCTACCAATATGGCGGGTCGTGGAACTGACATCAAATTAACCCCCGAAACCCGCGACCTGGGAGGTCTGGCCATAATCGGAACCGAGAGGCATGAATCACGGCGTGTTGACCGTCAGCTGCGCGGACGTTCAGGACGACAGGGAGATCCGGGTTCTTCCCAGTTCTTCGTGTCACTTGAGGACGACCTGATGCGTCTCTTCTCTTCAGACCGGATTGTCCGGATCATGGATAAACTCGGATTAAAAGATGGGGAAGTCATCCAGCACTCCATGATTACCAATGCCATTGAGCGGGCACAGAAAAAAGTTGAAGAGAATAACTTCGGTATTCGTAAGCGTCTCCTTGAATATGATGACGTTATGAACTCCCAGCGTGAGGTGATCTATAAAAAGCGCCGTCATGCCCTGTTTGGAGAACGGATTGATGTCGATATTCTGAATATGATCTTCGACATGAGCGATTCGATTACCGCAGAACATCAGCAGAACGGGAGAGAGGGATTTGAAGATTTCAGACTTGATCTGATCCGTTCATTATCTCTCGATTCCCCGGTTTCGGAAAGTGAATTTGTCACCCTTAAAACAGATGAAATCAGTGATAAAATTTATCATGCTGCCATTGGTAATTTTACGCGAAGGTCACAGGCAATTTCCAAGCAGGCAATGCCGGTAATCAAAAATGTTTACGAAACCAAGTCTCACATTTATAATAATATAGTTGTTCCCATCACCGACGGATTAAGGTTGTTTAACATTATTACCAATCTTGAAAAAGCGTACAAAACAAACGGGCTTGATCTTGTTAAATCCTACGAAAAACAGGTGATTCTGGCAACCATAGACGAGCATTGGAAAGAAAATCTTCGGGAGCTCGATGAGTTGCGTACTTCTGTTCAGAACGCTTCCTATGAACAGAAAGATCCTTTATTGATTTACAAACTCGAATCGTTCAATCTCTTTAAGGCGATGATGGAACGGGTCAACAAAGGGGTTGTTTCTACCTTGATGAAAGGGCAGATTCCAATCAGTGATGCTGAAGATGTTCGCGAGGCTCCGGTTGCACGCCATCATTCAGACCGTTCAAAATATCGCGAAGAGAAGAGCGATGCATCAGCAGCTTCCTCGGGAAAACAACCCGAAGAGAAGCCTGTCCAACAGGTTCGGGCTACCCCTAAAGTTGGTCGCAATGAACCTTGCCCTTGCGGTAGTGGCAAGAAATTTAAAAATTGCCACGGTCACGGACTTGAATAGTCAGATTAAGTTCTAAATTTTCCGATAATTCATTGAAATAGTTTTATTTATGAATATATTTTTGGCTATACACTGGAATGCCAGTCCTGAACTTTTTAGTCTCGGTCCAATATCTGTCAGGTGGTATGGATTGATGTTTGCAATGGGCTTCCTTTTTGGATTTTCCATCCTTACCAGGATGTTTAAATTTGAAGGATCTGACCCACTGCTGGTTGAAAAACTCTTTGTTTATGTAATTATTGCAACTATTGTTGGAGCAAGGTTAGGGCATGTTTTCTTCTATGGCTGGGAATATTATTCAAAACATCTGATTGAAATATTTCTTCCGATTGCAAAAGGGGAAAATGGGTATAAATTCGTTGGATTCCAGGGGCTTGCCAGTCACGGAGGGGCTTTTGGAATAATCCTGGCCGTTTGGTTATTCTCCAAAAGGGTATCCAAACGACCTATCCTGTGGACCCTGGACCGCCTGATTGTCCCTGTTGCCCTTGTCGGCGCGATGATCCGTACCGGTAATCTGATGAATTCAGAAATTTATGGTGTTGCCACCAACTTACCATGGGGATTTATTTTTGACCGGAACAACGAAACTATTGCCAAACATCCCACGATGATTTATGAAGCGCTCTGCTATTTGATCACTTTCAGTATTTTAATGTATTGTTATTACAAAACTAAAGATCTCAGGGACCGGACAGGTTTTCTAACAGGGGTATTCTTTATCGGTATCTTTCTTACCCGGTTTTTAATTGAGTTTATCAAGGAGAATCAGGAAGCATTTGAATCTGGTATGGCACTAAATATGGGGCAGATTCTTAGTATTCCATTTGTCCTGGCCGGAATTTGGCTGATCTATCATTCGCTTACTCACCCTCCGGTCCTTTACAATTCCAAATAGTGTTAGCTCAGCCATTTTAACCGTTACCAGATGGAGATCAAAAAAAACATTGCTAAATTCCTGATTTTGATTACAATTCTGGTTTCAGGATGTTTATTGGATTTGAAAACTAAGGATTTGGCTAAAAGGGCACTTAAAGAGCATTCTATTTCAGTAGTAAATAATTATTTCGATCTGAGATACGTTGAGAATAGCGCTATTGCCTTTGGGTTATTGGAGGGTATTCCCAAAAATATCCGGATTCCGCTAATCTTCCTGCTCACGATCTCAGCCACTTTTCTGGGCTTTTATATGATCTGGAGAATGCGAATGTTAAAATTCAGATTTCTCCTCCCGTTTTTTATTATCATCGGAGGCGCTTACGGAAATATTGTTGATCGCCTGTTAAACGGATATGTAACTGACTTTTTTCTTCTGCATTATTACACCCGATATTATTTTTATGTTTTTAATGTGGCCGATGTACTGGTCAATATTGGGGTAATTCTTATAATTCTTCGGTGGAAGGATTTTAAAGGGGTATTTAATGAGGTTTTCCCTTCAGACAAAGTGATTACTGACCAGACGTAGAGACGCAGAGCTGTGAGTTTCTGTCATTCGGTCTCTCCCTCATTCCCTCATTCCGTCTCTCTGTCATTTTTTCATTCCTTCATCGCCCCGTACATGATCTCGATCGGGTGTACCGCAGTTCTCCCTGTTCCATCTTTGATCTGATGCCTGCAGCTGGTTCCTGAGGTAGCGATAATCATTGTTGGTGCGCTTTTCCGGACTTCAGGGAAAAGGATCATCTCGCCAATTTGCATAGAAAGCTCGTAATGTTCTTTCTCGTATCCGAACGATCCTGCCATGCCGCAACACCCTGTTTTTAGCTCCTGTACCGAATAATTCTCGGGTAAGGAGAGCATTTGCCTGGAAGGGAGAGAAGAAGCGATCGCTTTTTGCTGACAATGTGTATGAAGCCTGATCTCCCGCTTTTCTTTGGTAAAATGCTCAGAGGTAATATTCCCCTTCTCCATTTCGCGAACGAAAAATTCATCAAAGAGCAAAGCATTTTTACCCAGCCCGATTGCGGTTTCCTTCAGGGAGGCATCCACTAAATCGGGATATTCATCGCGAAATGCCAGGATTGTTGAAGGTTCAATTCCAATTAAGGGGGTATCTAAGGAAATAATATCCTTTAGTAATTTCACATTATCAGTGGCAATTTTTTTTGCTTCGCGTACGAACCCTTTTGAGAGAAATGTACGGCTGCTTTCCCGATGCTTGGGGATAACCACTTCATATCCCAGATTATTTAGCAGTAATATTGCCTTAATACCAATATGGGATTCCTGGTAATTGGTGAATTCATCGGCAAACAGGTAAACTTTCCCATTAATTCCAGGTTTTAACGGACTGTCAGAGGCCCAACCAGTGAGACTTTGAGCTGAATAATGAGGAATTTTCCGGGCGGGATGAAAACCAATTAATTTACTGAACCACTGCTTACTGAGCAGGAAGTTAGTGACCGGATTCATTGCCATCGCAACCCTCCCCATCCTTGGTAGCCATGCAATCACCATTGCTCTGAATGGGGTACCCATTTCATCGTAATACTGCTGCAGAAATTCAGACTTTATCTTTGCCATATCCACATTCGAAGGGCATTCTCCTTTACACCCTTTACACGAAATACAGAGATCAAGAACCTTATAAATCTCCTTCTGAATCAAAGGCTTCTCCTTGGTTGAATGATGCATATACTCCCTCAGGATGTTGGCCCGTGCACGGGTGGTTTTATCTTCATCCCTGGTAGCCATATAGGTAGGGCACATAGTCCCTCCGATGATTTCCGATTTACGGCAGTCGCCCGATCCGTTGCATTGTTCAACAGCTCTGAGGAATCCGTGGGTTGAGGAGAAATCAACCGAGGTTGGAATCTCAGGATAATGGTTGGAAACTTCAAACCTTAGGTTCTGAGTGATAGGAGGGACATCGGTTATTTTCCCGGGATTCAGCACATTCCATGGATCCCAGGTGTGTTTGATCTCCATAAACAAGCTGTAGATTTCATCACCGAACATAAATGGAATAAACGATCCGCGCAAACGGCCATCCCCATGTTCTCCTGAAAGAGAACCCCTGTGCTTTTTGACAAGTATGGCGACATCCTGAGCCAGTGAGGCGTAAACCAATTGATCTTCTTTGGTTTTTAGATTTAAAAGAGGGCGCAGGTGTAATTCACCCACGGCAATATGGGCATAATAGATGCAATTAAGACCGTACTTTTCAATGATCGTCTTAAATTCAGCAATATACGCAGGTAGTCTGGCGGGAGCCACCGCAGTATCTTCAATGACGGTTGTACTTCGTTTGTCCCCCGGAATATTGGATAAAAGCCCCAGTCCGGCAGTTCGCAGTTCCCAAACTTTTTTAATCTGTTCGTCTCCAAAAATCAGGGGGAAATGGTAGCCGTATCCGGCCTCCGTCAATTCCTTTACCATACTGCCATACAATTCTTCAATTGCCTCCTTCGTGTCAGCGGCAAATTCAATCATCAGGATTGCCTTGGGATCACCTTCGATAAAAAAGCGGTTTTCCCGCTGTGAAAGACTCTCTTTCGTGCAGTTCATAATGATATCATCCATCAGTTCGATGGTTGAAGGATGATGTTTTAAAACAAGAATATTGGCATAAAGTGCTTCCTCAAGTGAGTTAAAATGGGCGGGAACAACACATTTTATCCTGGGTGGCAGGGGAATAAGATTTAGCTTTAGGGAGGTGGTAAAAGCTAATGTCCCTTCAGAACCGGCAAGGAGTTTGGCAAAATTAAACGGCACCCCATTGCCGGTAAAAGGATCAGAGTCCATCAGAAAATCGACTGCATATCCCATATTCCTTCGCGAAACAGCCGGTTCGGGATAGACCCCGGTTATTTTATTGCGGGTTGTTTCATTCGAAAGAGCTGATTTAATCTGCTGATAAATTTTCGTTTCCAACAGGTTAGGGTCTGATTCACATTTCGCATCGAATTCTTCCTTTATGAGCGGACCAAAGGTTACTTCAGATCCGTCAGCCAGAACTGTCTCAACCTCAAGAATATGTTCACGCACACTTCCATAAACCAGTGACCTGAGTCCGCATGAGTTATTTCCAAGCATCCCCCCCAATCTGCACCGGTTACTGGTTGATGTTTCCGGTCCGAACTGCAATCCATAGGGTTTGAGGTAAATATTTAATTCTGCCAGATTAACCCCCGGCTCTACAATGATCCATCTCTCCTCTTTATTGAACCGGAGAATCCTGTCCATATATTTTGAGATATCGAGCACAATTCCTGCTCCAACAACCTGCCCCGCGAGGGAAGTCCCTGCCCCGCGCGGAATGACAGAAGTTTGATGTTCCCGGGCAAAAACGAGGACTTTCTTAACATCTTCCTTATTTCTGGGAAGTACAACTGCAAGCGGGAGTTCGCGATATGACGATGCATCGGTGGAATAGACTATACGATGCGTCTTGTCACTATATAATTCACCGTCAATAGACTGTGAAAGCTTTTCAAATAAAAGGTTGTTTTTCATAAAGGACTCTAATTGCGCCCTAAAATACAAAAAATCCCAAACCGTTTTTACGATGAGGGATTTCTGTAACGTTCTTCTGAATTATTCAATCTGACACTATTGAACCAACTTCCCGTTTTCAAGAATAATATCATACAAATATCCATATCCAAAATCCTTATTCAGGGCGATGATCCCTTCTACTGTTACCACGTCTCCCACTTTTACAGTTTCATCGGTAGTTATGGTAAGGTCAAAAGACCCGTTGTTATTGGTCCCATCCTGGATGTGAAACCAGTTCTTTCCCATAATTTGTTTGTTGAATTTTACAACTTCACCCTTGATTTTGATCGATTTTCCGGCATAGGTATCTCTTTTTGCATACAACGCAGCGATCGTGACACCTCCTTTTATGGGGGTAATATTAATTCCTGCTTTAGCTACTGCGGGTAGTTTCCCCTGGGAAGTAGTTGTGCCGGCGGATTTTTCAACAGCTAAAATCGGGGTGGAGGTAAACCTGGAGACAAACCAAATGGATGGAAATGTTCTGTTCAATTCTTTGCTTGTGAAATTAGTCATTTCAATATTTGGTTCGTAATAATAGATTTTACCTGCTGCCACTTCCTGTTTTGCAGTAGCAATCCAGGTCTCTTTTCCCGCCTCAGAAACAAGAATATAGGTATAGCTGGTCGATTGGATTACCTCTTTTGCAGTGATCTTATGCACATTAGGAGCCAGATTTTCAGCGGGTGTGTTGCTGGTGTTGGTCTGACATGAAACACTCAATATCAGAATCAGGGCCAGAATTAAGAAAGAATTTAATCTCATTACAAATCTTATTTAAGTTTTTAAATTGGGAATTTTTTTATATTGTGCAAAAGTATTCATATTTTTAGAATTAAGTAAGTATTTAGAAAAAACAGTTAATCAGAGGGCTTCTGATCTATTATTGCCTGCTCATTTGTTCTTTGGTAATAATTTATAGCTTTACGCAACAATATAGGCCTTCGTCGGGTTTTAAGTAAGGGTAACCTTTTATTCCGTAAGGGTAACCTTTTATATTGAGATACAATAAAACAAAATAAGCTGGAATATTGAATGAATCAACTCGATCATACCTTAAAAGATAAACTTGACCTGCTGGAAGCGTGGTTTGCAAAAAGAAAAGGATCTATTGTTGCCTTCTCGGGGGGCGTCGACTCCTCCTTAGTCCTTTTCTTTGCCCGCAGATTTCAGGGGAAAGAAAAGGCTATTGGCGTAATTTCTAATTCAGAAAGCCTGAAAAACAGAGATTTTAATCTGGCTAAATCATTTTGTGAACTATTTGATATTCAGCTTAATGTTATTAAGACTGAGGAGCTGAGTGATTTGCGTTACAGTCAAAATCCGTTTAATCGTTGTTTCTATTGCAAAGATCATTTGTATCAGGATCTTCAGAAATTAAAACTTCATTACCGGGACTTTGATATTTTAAGCGGAACTAACTTCGATGATCTTGGGGATTACCGGCCCGGATTGGAAGCGGCCAAAAAGAACCAGGTAAACGCTCCGCTGGTGGATTGTAAAATTTCAAAGGAGGACATAAGGACTCTTGCCAGATATTTCAACCTGCCCAACTGGAACAAACCTGCCAGTCCGTGTCTGAGTTCCAGGATTCCCTATAACCAGGCTGTAACGGAAAGTAAACTCCGACAAATTGAGGCAGCTGAGGATATGTTGAACCGGTATGGTTTTGAAGAGGTCCGTGTCCGCCATTTTGATACATTTGCTAAAATAGAGGTCCAAATTAGCGATATTGATAAGCTGGTGACAATTAAGGATATAGTGATTATGGAGATGAAAAAAATTGGTTTTGAACGGATAGAGATCGATCAGGAAGGTTTGGTATCGGGGAAATTGAACCGTATTTTGAACCCTCTGGATTTGAAAAAGGTATAGTTTATGAGAATTTTATATTACGATTGTTTTGCCGGAATCAGTGGCGATATGAATCTGGGAGCAATGATTGATCTTGGGGTGGACCCCGGTTTTTTGATCGGAGAACTTCAGAAATTAAATATTAAAGGATTTCATCTCGAAATTTCAAAGGATATCCGCAGAGGGATCGCGGGCACGAAAGCGACTGTGATCATTGAAGATCCGGATAACGAAAAGCACCGTCATCTGCGACATATTGAGGAACTGATCAATCAAAGCACCCTTTCAGACCGGGTGAAAACCATGTCCCTGAAAATTTTTGATCTTATTGCCGAGGCAGAGGCCAAGGTTCATCGGATTGACAAACAAAGAGTCCATTTTCATGAAGTTGGTGCTCTCGATTCAATTGCCGATATTGTTGGAGCAGCAATTTGCCTCGACTATCTGAATGTGGATAAAGTAATGGCCTCACCGGTTCAGCTTGGTGGCGGGACTGTTAAGTGCGCCCATGGTACAATGCCTGTTCCGGCTCCTGCAACCGCGGAAATTGTTCAGCATATCCCGGTTAAAACAGGTTTGGTTCAGCATGAAGCCACAACCCCGACCGGAGCTGCAATACTGGTGGCTGTCGTTGATGAATTCACTGAACAGATCAATTTTCCAATCGACAAAATTGCCTACGGAATCGGGCAACGCGATATTTCGGATGTCCCTAATGTTCTTAGGGTATATCTTTCTGAATATGTTGCAGATCAATATGGTAATGAAAATGAACCGGACTGGATGATCGAGTGCAATATTGATGATATGAATCCTGAATGGTATGATTTTCTTTTTCAGAAGCTTTTCGGTGCAGGGGCCAGTGATGTTTTTCTAACTCCTATCATCATGAAAAAGTCAAGGCCTGCAAACACACTCTCTGTTCTGTGCACCAATGAGTTGCTTTCTGAAATGAAATCAATCATCTTTTTAAACAGTACTTCTATTGGATTGAGGGATTATCCGGTAACAAAAACTGTCCTTGATCGTTATGACCGGGAAATTGAGACAGAGTTGGGTAAAGTCCGCGTTAAATACAGTTCATTTCAGGGTAAGGTGATCAGGGTTAAGCCTGAGATTGAGGATATAAAATTACTTGCCTTGCAACATAAGCTCAGTTTGAGGGAGGTTGAAAAAATCATACATAAAAATCTTTGATATGGATATTCGCGACCTTCTGGAAAAATATAAAAGTGGTGAAATAGAACTCACCGATGCTGTATCTCAGTTTAATAGCAGGGGTATGGAAGATATGGGTTTTGCGAATATTGATACCAGCAGACATCATCGTACGGGCATTCCCGAAGTGATTTATGGTTCGGGAAAAACAACCGAACAAGTTAAACAGATCGCGCAACGGATGTATGAAAAAGGGATGAATATCCTTGCCACACGCGTAACTGATGAAATGTACGAAGCTGTAAAAACGGTGGTGCCAGGTGCCATCTATAATTCCTTAGCCCGGACTATCATTTTTAAGCATAATGAAGAAATTCAAGGCGATAACTATATTGCCATAGTGTCAGCGGGTACCTCAGACCTGCCTGTTGCTGAAGAGGCAGCAGTAACTGCCAGATTTCTTGATAATAAAGTGGTGACGGTTTACGATGTAGGGGTTGCGGGAATTCATCGTCTGTTTCATAAATGGGACATCATCCGAAATGCCAGGGTGATTATTGTTGTTGCAGGTATGGAAGGCGCACTGGCCAGCGTAGTTGGCGGATTGGTAGATAAACCGGTGATCGGAGTTCCTACCAGCATTGGATACGGGGCCAGCTTTCAGGGGCTTGCTGCATTGCTTTCAATGCTAAATAGTTGTTCCAGTGGTGTTTCGGTGGTGAATATTGATAATGGATTTGGAGCTGCTTGCCAGGCTTCACTGATCAATAAATTGTAGTGTTGAAACGACCAATCCGAATTATCGTCTACACGAAGTTCTATGTCGGTATGGAAATACAATATTTTTGGCTCATTTCTCTGTTTGAATGAACATTATCCGGAGTAAATCCTTTTCCTACTTAGTGCTATTCTGACATTTACCATTGAATTTAAAATTTCATTCGCGTGAAAACATCAAATGTGACAGGAACTGTTGTTGACCAGGTTCGGACTAACAAGGAAAAATTGTATGGTCTTGATTTTCTCAGAGCCATGGCTATTATTATGGTTCTTTTCTTTCATACCCTGGTCCTCTTTCCGCATCCCGATTGGCTGGCGTATGTCGCAAAATTTGGGTGGATAGGGGTAGACCTGTTCTTCGCTCTAAGTGGATTTCTGATTGCTTCACAATTGTTTGCAAAAATCGACAAGGATCAAAAGATCTCGTTCAGGGACTTTTTTATCAAACGTTTTTTCAGGATTGTACCGGCATACCTTACCGTTGTGCTGCTTTATTTAAGTTTCCCGGCTTTGCGCGAACGTGGAACTCCTGCCCCTTACTGGAAATTTTTGACCTTTACCCAGAACCTGGGACTGGATCTGAGATCTCAGGGTGCCTTTTCTCATGCCTGGTCACTTTGCGTGGAAGAGCAATTTTATTTGTTTTTTCCGGTCATATTGATCGTATTGGTTTATTTCAATGCCCTGAAAAAGGGATTTATTATCCTGTTAACCTTATTCCTGCTGGGATTTGTTGCAAGACTTTATGCATGGAATGTGTTGGTTTTCCCGTTTAACGGCACCAATCTTTTCGGGGTGTATTGGCAGGAATGGATTTATTATCCAACCTACGCACGACTGGATGGATTACTGGTTGGGATATTGATCGCAGGCATTTTTCAGTTCAGGCCTGAATTAAAGGAGTGGCTGGTAAAATATGGCAATTCGATGCTCTTCGCAGGAATACTCGTTTTAACGGCAGCTTATTTTATCTGTTTGAATGAGAGATCTTTTAGCCTCTGTATGTATGGTTTCCCCCTGGTTGATATTGGATGCGGCTTTTTAGTTTTGGGGGCAATAAGTCCTTCGAGTTTTATATATAAATACAATTCTCCGTTTTTTTCCGCCATCGCAATGCTCTCCTATTCTATCTATCTTATTCATAAAATAACGATCCATATAACACAGGAACAATTATTTAAACTAAATATTCCAAAAGAAAGCAACCTGATGATGTTCCTTAGCCTGCTCATTACGGTTTTGGCTGCTTTTATGCTCCATTACCTGATTGAAAAGCCGTTTATGAAATTCAGAGTGCAATTGTTGAAACCCGTTTTATTAAAACCAATACCTTTGGTTTCCACACGAAAATCGGAATTTGACCGAGATAAAATATAAAATTTTAAAGCACAATTACATCATAATATTTGCAGTTATTAAACAACGTTTGTAGTAATAGTTATTACGCCTATCCCTTTGTTGTTTACTGAAGAAACTATATTCTAAAGATTTGATTTATAATGAGTAGCCAAATTGTAATTTTCATTATTAGTTCGGTTTGTCCGGGAATATTAATAATTGGTAGAATAAAAATCTAAATTTATTTGTTGTTTTATACCTGATTCTATGAATGCAATGCCGTTTGTTTTAGGCGCCTTTGCTTTTTTTGCACTCGCCTATCGTTTCTACTACAGTTTTATTGCTGCCAAAGTTTTAATGCTGAATGACAATGAAGTAGCCCCCTCAATCCGTCTATTCGACAAAAATAATTATTATCCAATGCCCAAGTGGGTCGTTTTTGGGCACCACTTTGCTGCCATTGCTGGTGCCGGCCCCCTGGTCGGACCGGTATTGGCTGCACAGTTTGGCTTTATGCCCGGTTTTATCTGGATGCTTGTCGGAGCAGTAATGGCTGGTGGAGTGCACGATATGGTGATATTGACAGCCTCAGTTCGGTATGATGGGAAATCATTGGCCGAAATTGCCAAAGCTGAGATTAGTTCCTTTAGCGGAACGATCACCTCGGTGGCTGTCCTGATTATTCTGATTATTGCACTTGCCGGGCTTGGAGTGGTTGTGATAAACGCGCTTGCCGAAAGCTCATGGGGAACTTTTACCATTGCCGCAACTATACCTATTGCAATTTTTATGGGTTTGTGGATGTTTAAGTTCCGCAAGGGAAGAACAGCTGAAGGTACCATTATTGGTGTTATCCTGTTATCGCTCGCGGTGATCTATGGAAAGTATATTCCCGGTTCCCCTTTTGAATCGTGGTTTACCTACGACCGGAAAACGCTCACTGTTTTACTTGCCGGATACGGTTTCCTGGCGTCAGTCCTTCCGGTCTGGCTGTTGCTTTCTCCGAGGGATTATCTGAGCTCAATCATGAAACTGACCGTTATCTTTATGCTTGCGGTAGGAATTATCATGGTGGCTCCCGAAATCAAAATGCCCTCATTTACCCCATACATACATGGCGGAGGGCCAATTATTCCAGGATCATTGTTCCCTTACCTATTTATCACCATTGCCTGTGGTGCCATCTCCGGATTTCATGCACTGGTCAGTTCAGGAACTACCCCGAAAATGATCATGAAAGAATCACACATTCAGCAAATTGCCGTAGGATCGATGCTTGCTGAGGGCATGGTTAGTATTCTTGCTTTGATTGCCGCTACCAGTCTTTTCCCGCTTGACTATTTCCAGATCAATGTATCTCCCGAGAAATTCGTTCATATTTTGCCACAATTAAAAGCATTAGGATTTACGCAGACTAATCTTCCCGCCCTCTCCTCCCAGGTTGGAGAAGTCATTGCCGGCAGACCTGGAGGAGCTGTTTCGCTTGCAGTTGGAATGGCGCAGGTCTTTTCAGCAATACCCGGACTTTCGGGACTGATGTCTTACTGGTATCATTTCGCCATCATGTTTGAGGCCCTTTTTATCCTTACAACTATCGATGCAGGTACCCGGATTGCCCGTTTTATTTTGCAGGAAGCTTTTGGAAAGATCTATTCCCCATTTGCAAGAACCAACTGGTTGATTGGTAATCTGATCACAAGCCTATTGGTTGTATTCGCCTGGGGATATTTTATTTATACAGGAACCGTTTCCACAATCTGGCCGATGTTTGGGGTGGCAAATCAATTATTGGCAACCCTCGCCCTGGCAATCGGAACATCATTCCTGATCAACCATGGAAAACGTAAGTATATCTGGATTACCCTTATCCCTATGTCTTTTGTGGGTATCACAACCATTGCGGGCGGGGTATTAAACATGGTAAATATTTATATTCCACAAATCAGTGTTCTGAGCACTAGAGTTCAGGGAATGGTAAATACCTTCCTAACTGCGGTTATCCTGATTTGTGTAATTCTGATAATTACCGAGGCTGTAAAACAATGGTTCAGGAGAGATCATAAGCCGATAAGCAATCTGTGATGCGTCGCCTAGGCAATAAGAAGGGTGAATCACCTAAATTTTCAACTTTATCATTATTTTTCCTAAAAGAAAAGTGATTCCAATAATTATCATTGCATAAACAAACGATTTCACCAATCCGATGACCCCCGATTTCAGAAAATCCGGAAGGGTGAATGCAAAAGTGGCGAGACTGTAATATACATAGGGTATCAAGTAACAGGTCAGTGTGCTGGTACCTGCTGGTTTGATCCATCGAAACCAATCGACCTTCCCGTTCAGGTCAACTACGAAATAGACCAATGCAAAGAACCCAAATGTGATTCCATTGCAAAGAAAGACCCAGGTTGGGGTGGCATGAATCTTTGAAATGATGAAAAAATTCCGGAGCCAGAATCCTAAAAGAAGCAAAAACAATCCTGCACCAAGGTATAAAAGTGGTAACATTCTCCTTTTTTCAGGCGATTTAGCCCAATCAATTAAGAGGGAGGCAACAATCCCGGCAAATGCAAACCCCTGAAATGCCCCACCTCCGGGAATGGGGGTGTGTAACCACTTTGCCTGATCTGCTATGTTCAGCAACGTAAACAGGAACCAGAAAAGAGGTAATAACAGCGATGATCTGCGCGCAAAAAGATAGATTGCTGCAGTGATCAGGTAGGTCCAGCCGATTAGTCCCAAAATTCCCCACCACGATGGTGTCATATGTGCTGTCCCTCCCTTTCCCCCTCTAAATATAAGAAACAGGACAACCAGAATTATTACTCCTGTGGTTTGTAAGCCATAAAACAGGTATTTCTTCCAGCCACCATCTTTCGGATAGACATTCCAGATCAGGAAAAAACCGATCACCATTATAATTTCAAACCATTCGCGGCTTATTCCTGAAGCTGATCCGTTCAAATGATCAATGTTGACGGTGAAAAACCCCATCACCAATAACGCGCAGGAGCGCAAAGCAATATGCTTCAGAATTTTTATCTGACTTTCCCCCTTTGCCAGCCTGTTACGCATGGCATAGGGTATCGACATTCCTACAATAAACAGGAAACATGGAAAGATCAGATCTGAGAATCCCAAAAAATCCTGGTCTGCCCCTGAATGTTCCAACCATGAAGGGATCCCGGTTAACGACCAGAAATCATTCACAAATATCATTAGCAACATCGTGATAGCCCGAAAGACATCAATTGAAAAAATACGTGTTTGATTGCCGGGCATGATTTATTTGCTGTTAATAATTTCTTAATTCTTTCAATCTTTCATTCTTTCATTCTTTCATTCTTTCATTCTTTCATTCTTTCATTTTCCTTTGAATCACTTCAAACATAGCTCTGAAACAATTTGATTGGGTGTTTTGTCCTGCCTTAGGATTGGTCTTCCGGCCATAAAACTCATCCATAAACTGGCCTGCACCTGACCAGACAGTCTGCATCACTCCCTGGAACCGATCTTTCATAACCGGAGTCACGGATGCCCTGAAACGATACATATCTTCCGTTTGTTTAACTGCGTTTTCCGGGATCCGCCAGGGACAGGTAATTACACTCAACCCTTTGGTGGCAAAATAGGCAGGAGTCTGATCGGGTCGTTCATAGTGCCAGTCGCAAATCATTATATCTTTATATATCATATCGATAGCGCGATATGTGTTGTTCATACTGGCCTCCCACATCCCTATGCCTGTCGTTTTACCGTCAATTAGCCGGTCACCCCAGATCCAGAGCTGACGGTTTTTCAGCGCCAGGTGATTCCGGATCAGATTAACCTCGCCGGCAAACAATTCAGCCTTGTCTCTCCCCGAGCAACGTGGACATTGTTCCTCTCCTATGTAAAAAACCTCATCCATCCCGGCATGAAAGGCATCCGATTCAAAAGCATCACAAATCTCATCCACCAATGCGAAAACAATGGGGTGCAAATCGGGATGTAACGGGCAATAACTTTTGCAATACAAACCGTCGGAATTCGGCCATTTATATTTGGCCGGCATCTCTACTTTTGGCGTTTCGTCGAACTGCGGATAAACACGCAGTAGATTTGTGACTTTTGAGGCCCATGACTGATGCCCAAGCAGGTTGATCTGCGGAATAATCCGGACCTGATTTTTCCGGCAAACTTCCACCATTCTTTTTATATCTCCCTTTGATAGAGCAGAAGAATCCCTTAATTCAGGATGATTCTCAAACTGGTAATTGAAGTCAATCCTGAGAATCAATGTATTGACCTTTCTCGGTCCCAATTCTTCTGCAATAAATTTGATAAATGCCTCTACATCTGCTGATTGTGGTGCGCCGATGCAAAAACCTCTGACAGGAAGCAAATCCTTTGCGAATCCGACTCTGCTGTTTAAAAACAAAAATAGAAAAATGGACAATACAAATATTTTCGTCATGTTTGATAGTCGTTTAATTGTTGATTTTGATGTGTAAAGCTGAAAAAAAATATCTGAGCAACCAAGGATATTTACAGGTTTAATTCATGATTATCAAAAAAATAATCGTGCATAAGTTAAGGGACAACCGGTCCATTTTTCGGTCGAGGCAATAATTGGACATTGAAGCAAAGGATTTTAAAACTTTGTATAATTTAATTTTGTTATATTTGAGAGATCAGATGTTTGGAATTAAGCTTTGGTTAATGTTATTATTATGAATGGACATTAAGAAATAAACAGTTTTCAGATGAAATTTCCTGATATCGGAAAAGATGAGCAAAAACGCCAGGAAGCCTTAAAAGGTTATTCTATTCTGGATACGATGGAGGAGCAGGAATATGACGATATTACCTACCTGGCTTCGCAGATATGTGGAACACCGATCTCCCTGATAAGCCTGATCGATGATAAAAGACAATGGTTTAAATCTCATCATGGGCTTGATGCAACTGAGACGCCCAAGGAGTTTGCATTTTGTGCTCATGCGATTAATGATAAAAACAATATCTTCATAATTCCTGATTCGAGAAAAGATGAACGTTTTCATGACAATCCTTTAGTAACCAACGATCCGAATGTCATTTTTTACGCCGGCATACCTTTAACGAATAAGGATGGTTTTGCATTAGGAACGCTTTGTGTGATTGATAATGAACCAAATTCCCTTGACGAATTTCAGATAAAAGCATTGAAAGCATTATCCAATCAGATAATCGCCTTATTTGAATTAAGGAAGAAGAGTTTCGAATTGGAGACGAAGACCAAAGAGATCGAGGCACAGAATGTTGTATTGAAGAAATTTGCCGGCAATGCAGCTCATGATATCAAATCACCACTTGCTACCATAGTCATGGTTGCTGACTTATTCAGTCATCAATATGCTGATCAGTTGGATGCGCAGGGTATGGAATTCATTGGGATGATCAACTCATCTGCCTTGAATCTTACGGAATTTATCGATGGAATATTAAATTACAGTCAAAACACGCACCTCTTGTCTGAAGACAGGCAATTCGTTAATATCAGCAAATCCCTGAATGATGTGATTCAATTAATCGATCCTATGGGAATAGTTAGGTTTACTTTCAATTTCCAGTCTGAATCTACGCTTTACACGAACAAGGTTGCTCTGGATCAAATATTTCTTAACCTTATAGTCAATGCCATTAAATATAATGATAAAAAGGAGATCCAGATTTCAATTCTGGTCGAAGATCATAAAGAATTTATTAAATTTAATATCTCCGATAACGGACCCGGCATTAAAACAGAAGACCAGCAACGGATATTTCAGATTTTTGAAACTACCTCAAATACAGATAAATCAGGTGTTAAAGGAACCGGAATTGGACTCGCTACAGTTAAATCATTGGTAGAGGGATTGGGAGGCACAATCTCACTGTCTTCGGAAATCGGGAAAGGGTCCAATTTCGGGTTTACCTTACGGAAATGACTTAATTATACTATCATCAAGTAAATAAATGCGTTATGATCTTTTTAGACGATCAAAGTTTCATAAACCAGGACGATTTGCCTCTACTTCATCTTCCTTATGACAACTTTTATAGGAGTGGATTTCAGTAAATCGATCAATAGCTGCGGGTTTGTTTCACCGTAATGGTAAGGGTACAAAACAACCGGCATAAAGCTTTTTGCCCCGTCTGCAACCATTTGGGGAGTCATCGTATAAGGGAGGTTCATGGGAAGAAAGGCAACATCGATCTTTT
>TBL_comb47_HYPODRAFT_10001043_pt1 | contig 36581 bp, 23 predicted proteins | sample TroBogypolimnion_40_FD_10682 | JGI IMG/M metagenome (IMG submission 10682)
TCCGAGCGGCGGGCGACAAAACTCGGAATAGCCTCGTTCTGCAGGTAGGCGAAATCGGCGACAAACCGTCCCTGCCGCAGCAGGTGCTGGCAGCGGGCGAGATAGGTGAGCCAGCCATCCGCCATGGGCCACCAGGTCACGTTGTAGCCGAAGTGCGTGCCAATGTGGATCCACCAGTTCCCAGGCTGCGCTTCCGGGTCAAGGTGCGTCGGCCAGTTATGGAACACCATCCGGGTGAGCCCATCGCAGAACGCGGCGTCACCGAGGTCCTTCAGGCTCCAGGGGTCTTCGCTGAAGTCATCCGCCAGCGAGGTGAACGCCTCGGCCTGGCAGAGCGGCTTGCCATAAGTGTGCGCGGCACAGGCGATCTCCTTGATGGTGTGATTGTGCGGGCCGTAAAAGATCGCGCCCTCGGGCTGGTTGTTGCGCGCCCAAAACTCGCCCATCGGAATAGCATTGGCGCCTAGATTCTGCAGCGCATCCGCCCAAAAATGATGCACGCCGATCGGCCCACCGGCCTCGGCGTGCGCGCCGAGCAACCCACCTTTGACCGACAACTTCTGCAAGCGGCCATAGTAATTGGCCGCCACTAAATCAGCGACCGTGCGGCGAAAATCCCGCATCAATCGCTGGGTCTCGGCTTCGCTGTCCACCGTCTCCCCGAGAACGGCCGGCAACCATGGCAACAGGTTGTAGCCGCGCCGTTGTCGAAACTCGTCCGGCATCCGCGACGTCCACGTTGGCTGGCCGATCTCCCAGCTATCGATGTGAAAGTATTGGAGCGTTTTGCCCGCCAACGGGCCGGCATCGGCGATCAACTTTGCGCCCGTCTGAGCGAAGTGCGCCTCCATGGCGTCGGCATTCATGGGGTCAATTTCCGGACCCGCCGGGCCGCTGCCGGGATTGGAAATGGCCCGGCCCGTCAACGTGTAGCCGATGCGCAGAATCTTCCACCTGCCCGCTGGCACGTCCCAGGTGAGTTGCCCCTTGGCGTCCACACAACTGGTCACGTCCACCGCCTGAGCACGGCTCCATATTGACGGTGTGCCGGAAGAACTCAGCGCCGACGGCTGTGCCCATACGACGAGGTCGCGATAAAACCCGCCCACCGCTGGCGGAATTGGCAGGAGCACGTTTGTGCGGCCCGGCCCATTGAGAAAGCTCTGCGCGGACACGAGTTTCTTGGCCGCTAACTCCGGCGTTACCCACGGTCCGCCCGCGTTCCAGCCGCTGCACAGGTTCACGGTGAGGACAATCCCCAGCCGGTCCGCCTCGCGGACCGCGTGGCGGAACAGCTCCCGCCATGCCGGGCTCATGAACGGAGGCCCTGGCGGCACGTCATTAGTCCTCGCCTCACCCGCGTCGAACAGGAGTGCGCCACCGATGCCGTGGCGTTTCATCTCCTCGAAGTCGCGCGTAATCCCTTGCTGGCTCGCATTGCCGTTAAGCCACCACCAATAAACCCAAGGTCGCGCCGAATCCGGCGGATGGGCAAACTCCTGCTCCAGTTCATGGGCGAGGGCGGGCATGACCAGCGCCCTTAGCAGCAGGACAACCACCAGGATCAGCATGCGGGAAATCATGTCAGGGCGAAGGCGAGTTCACAAAATCCCTCCCGGTGGCCATGGCTCCGGGCGAGGCTGAGCCCGTTCCCCTCAGGGAACTTCTTCGGGTCGAGTTCATACTTCGGTTCCGTCACTGGCCTTGAGGGGCGTCGGGGGGCGTTTTTACAGTGATCAAAAGGTCCGCTTTCGGATTCGCTTCCACATAGACGTCCTTGTATTCCGAGGCGCCGCCGCCATGGCGGAACAGGCCGATGGCAGCGGGAAGGATGCGTTTTTCAGGGTCTTTGCGTTCACTCGGGGTCAGATGGGTGTAGCGCGCTATCTCAACCCCATCCACGGCGGCGCGCATGGTGCCTTGCTCCAGATTGCACAAAATCTCCGTAATGCACCATCTAGTCGAATCTTTCGAGCCCGGCGCGACGGTTTCGTGGGGCAGGTTGTGATGCTTGGGCGGGTGATAGTCCCACATTCCGCCAAACGGCGGCATGAACTGGAGCCACCCGGCGTTGTCGATCTTCGGTTTCGCAGGGTCGGTGGGACGATCTCCCCAGAACAGCACGCCAAGATGGTCCCCATTGACGGGATTCATGCGCGCGGTGAAAATCAAACGAAAACTGCCATAGTCGACCTTGGTATAGGCTAGCCGGGAAGTCCCTCCGACTCCGCGCATGGCGCCGTTCGTGATGCTCCAGGTGGAAGGGTCCGCCTCCCAGCCATCGAAACTGACGCCATTGAAAATTCTCACGCAGTCCGGGTATGGCTGGGCCCGGTGTTCTGCGGGGCCCGAGGCATCGGCGCCGGCTGGAGCGTTTCCGGCTCCGACAGCGATCCCGCCAGCCGCAAAGCAGGCGATGGCAGCCCAGATAATTATTTCACGACTGGTGCGATTCTTCATAAGGCATCATAGCGTCTGTGTTTGAAAGGTTCGGCGTTTCAGGCGTAACTACGAGAATTCCTATGATTCCCCTCCAAGTAGTCAAGTCGATTGTCATCGGCGCATGTCGGTGATATGCGGGACATGCAGGAACGCGTGACGCCCGATACCCTCCGCCAAACATCAACCAAACGATGAACATGAAGACCTTGAGAACGAGAATACTGCTTATCCTCTTAACGACCGGTTTCGCCTTTGCAGCCAACGCCCAACTTCTCTACCAGTGGGCCTTTACCAATGCCGCCGACACCGCCATCAGTTCTGCGCCCAGCGTCGCGGCTGCGCCGGGAACGGGTCAATTGGGTTTGCAAAATGCGTCCGGCGATGCCATCAACCCGGGCCTCATTTTCTTTACCAACGCGAATTACGGCCCCCCCGGCGGACCCGGCGGCGCGCTGGTTCTGAACGGCCAGGGCTATAACGGCGGCAACAGTGCGGTCGCCACCAATAGCAGCCTTGATCTGGGGACCCTTTACCAGTTCACCGTCACCTACTGGGTTCAATATGGCACAGACATGAGCGGCCATTTGTCGCGCGAGGTCCAATTCGGCGCCTCGGTCAATTACGATGAAGGCGGGAAAGGGCCGGTTGGCAACCACAGCGGCGTCGGCACCGCCCTCAATGGCTCTGGCTCAACCGCTGCCACCCAATTCCAGGATGGCATCGCCAATGCCGCCGGCGGCGCAAATCCCCAGGTGACGATCACCGGTGATCCCAATTTTCCCAGCGGATTTCTTTACGATGGCCAAACCTGGTATTTTGAGGCCGTCACCTACAACGGCTTGCTGACCGCCAACAATTTTACCGTTTGGCTGGCTTCCACCAACGCGGGCACGGCCACGGGAACCCCGGGGATAGATCCTTTCGTGGGAACTCAAAATCTCGGCGGCATTCCCTTCACCACTAACGCGAGCTTGATACTGGCTGGCTGCGCCCAGGGCGGACCGCGAGGCATCAGCACGGGGCAGATCAGCGACGTCCGAATCTATAATGGAGTTCTGACCTCGAACCAATTGTTCACTGTCCGCTGGTTTGGATACCCGGTGGTGACTAATCCTCCGAGCGTGCCGCAAATCGTACAGCAACCCCATTCGGGCGGCACTTTTGCCGGGGCCAACCGGACTTTTTCCGTCGTCGCCTCCGGCGTCCCGGACACATTTACCTACTTGTGGCGTTCCAACAATGTGCCGATTGCCGGCGCCACCCACGCCTCGTTTACCCTGACCAACGTCAGTATTCAGGCCAACGGCGCCAGCTTCGTATGCTCGGTAAGCAATGTGGTAGGCGGCTTCAACTCAGCCCCCGCCGTGCTCACGGTCGTCCCGGTGGTGCCGGGAAGTTACACGCAGGCGGCGCTCACGAATCAACCGTATGCTCTTTGGCTGCTCAATGAGGCGACGAACGCGGCTAATTTCGTGGTATCGGATTATGCCAATGGCAATGACGGTCAGGGTGTGAATCCAGTCAACATGCTGTTTGAGAGTGGCGCCTCCAGGCCGCTTTATCCTGGTTTTCCCGCGAATAATACGGCCATTGAGGTCGTGCAAGGAACGTCCGCGCGTCTAAACATGCCGGCGCTGCCGGCCTATGCCAATACCGGAATGACCTTGTGCGGCTGGATTTATACACCAACCATGGGCACTAGTGGCAACGGCCTGATCTTCAGCCTTCCTTCGGACACTGCCAATGGGTTCGGCATGATCTTCGGCGCTGGCAACGAATTGGATTATCAATGGGGGGCCGGTGCCTTCCGAGGGTCCGGTTTGATTATCCCTTCAGCCGAATGGGCCTTCGTTGCTTTGGTCGTAAGCACCAATTTGACCCAAGTGGATCTTGACAATAACATTCCTGCCGACACCAATGCGACGCTCTATGTCGGCTCCATTTCCGAAGGCGGACTGTTTAGTTATACGGTGAGTGCGGCCTTAACGGGCTACAACATCCCCAGTGGCACATCGCCGGCCAGCTTGGCGCTTGGGCGAACGACCTTCTCCTCTTCCGAAAACGGGGGATACTATGAAACCAGTGACGTCCGGTTCAACGACGTAGCGGTGTTCTACCAGGGGCTGTCCCCACAGACCATCACCAACCTCTATGTGGCCGGGGCGGGCATGAACAGCCTGCCCATCAGCGCCATACCCGATCCCAGCACGCCGGGCAACCTGTTGCTCACGTGGATTGTCGGTACTTTGCAGGAGGCCACCGTGGTCACGGGTCCTTACACCGATGTTGCCAGCCTGCCGGCATCGCCTTATTCGGCGCCCATGACCGAGGCGCGGCATTTCTATCGCCTCCGACAGTGAGGCCGGGGTCACTGCCCCAAAACAGGGCATTGACCTGAGCGGTTTTTTCTACTGAGGTGTGGCTCAGATAGAACAACGGGACGGGTTGGGTTGAGAAGGGGTGGCGGTGTTTGGGGATGAACGCCGCCACCCCACTTCACAGCCGGGGCGGCAGATTCACATATCTCGCCACCGCCTGAGCGCGTGAACGGACCTGGAGCTTTTCGTAAATGCGCCGCACGTAGGTGTCCACTGTGCGCACGCTGATGCTGAGGGAATCGGCAATTTCCTTGTAAAGGAATCCCCGGGCCATCATCTGGAGCACCTCCCATTCGCGCGGGGACAGATCGGCTTCCTCCGGCTCCTTGGGGTTGGCGGGAAAGCACTGCGCAATCCGCCGGGCGAGGTAGCTGTTCATGGGCGAACCGCCCACGTGGACGTATTTCAGGGCGGCCAACAACTCGTCATAGGTGGTTCGTTTCAGCAGGTAACCGGTGGCCCCGGCGCGCAAAGCCTCGAAGATGTGTTCGGAATCTTCGAAGACGGTGAGCATGACAAACTGAGTTTTCGCCATGCGCGGCTTGAGGAGGCGCACGCACTCCACACCGCTGATGCCGGGCAATTGGATGTCGGTGAGTACAATGTCCACCTCCTGCCGCGGGAGATCGCCCAGGGCCGACTCGGCTTCGCCATATTGGCCCGCAAGCTGGAACCCTTCCGCCGCCGCCAGCCAGCGCGCCAGCACTTCCCGAGCCGACAGGTCGTCCTCGATCAGCGCCACGCGAATGCTGGCGTCCGCAGTTTCGCGGGTCGTCTTCAACTCACAGAGATTAGCGGGTCAAGCATGGCAATTCTTGTCCCGCGTTTAACGGACAGGCCCGCAGCCGGGCTGACGCTGGGGGGATCATCGGCCCGCCCCCGAAAGCCGCACCCGGAGACTGATCCGGGTGCCTTGGCCTGGCTGGCTGACGATTTCGCATGCCCCGCCGATCTCCGTGAGCCGCTGTCGGATATTCCTGAGGCCATGCCCCCGCCCGGCGGAGGTTTGCGATCCGAAGGACTGCCCGGCTGCGGGTTCGATGGCAAAGCCACTGCCATTGTCCTCTACTATCAGGGCGAAACCCTCCGGTTCGGTTTGCAGCGTGATGTTCACTTCCGACGCCTGGGAGTGCCGGATGGCGTTATGCAGGATCTCTTTAAAAGCCAGGAACAAATTGTGCCGCACCTCGGCGGTTAACGGCCAGGGCGGCAGGTGCAAGGGAAAATCCAACCGGCACCGGATGTCGCTGGCTGCCATGAGGTCCTGGGCGAGTTTGCTCAAGTAGTTGGCGAGGCTGTCCACGGTGTCGTGTTTGGGATCGACCGCCCACACGATTTCATCCATCGTTCTCATGGTTTGGCGCACGGTGTCGCTAATCCGGCGCAGGTCCTGGCTGACCTGCTCGGGGCCGTCCACGGCTCGGCTGACCGACTGGCTCAGAAGGTTGATGCGGGTGAGGCTGGCTCCGAGATCGTCGTGGATATCACGGGCAATCCGGAACCGCTCGCGTTCGATGGCTCGCTGTCGCTCCAACAACTCAAGCGCGCGGCGCATGCGCCGCCGCGTCCCGTACCACACCCCGCCGCCCACCAGAGCGACCACCGTCGTCAGGGACAGGCCTTGAAACCAAAGGGTTTGCCAAAAGTACGGCAAGATGGAGAAGTCCAACCGGGCGCCCGTCCGATTCCACACGTTGTCATTGTTGCAGGCGATGACCTGAAAGGTGTAATCGCCGTGCGGCAGATAACTGTAATTGGCCGTCCGCCTCGTTCCGGCATTGACCCACTTTGCGTCCAGCCCCTCCAGACGGTACTGGAAACGCACCCGTTCCGGCGCGACGAAGCTCAGGGCGGTATATTGGAATTCAAAGCGCCGCCCACCGGGGGACATAGTCAGGCGCTGGCCCGCGCTGGCCCTGCCGGGAAGGGGTTCGTCGTTCACCAGCAGATTCTCGATGACCACTGGCGGCGGCAGTTGGTTGGTTTGCACCTGGCCCGGATCGACCGCCACTAAACCCCGGCTGGTCGGAAACCACAATCGCCCGTCGAGCGTCTTGCAGCCGGCCGGTTGGAGCCCCCCTGAGCATTCCAGGGTCGGCATCCCATCGCCGCGGCCATATTGCAGACAATGTAGGGTATCGGCAGTGCCATCGGCACAGCCATTCAGCTCGGGCTTGCTCGCGCGAAGGATCCCGTTGCAAGAACTCATCCAGAAGCAGCCCGCCCCATCGTCCTGGATATCGTAGATCGAATTATCCGGCAGGCCTTGGGGCCGGCCTACGGTTGAAAAACGGCCTTGCTTCAGACGGCTCAAACCGCCGCCGAAGGTCCCAATCCAAAGCGCCCCCGCCTCATCTTGATGCAAGCACCGGATGGAATCGCTGGGCAGTCCATCGCGCTGCGTGAACCGTTTTATCTCCCCCTTGTGGATGCGCAGCAACCCTTTGCCGGAGGTGCCCGCCCAGAGCGTGTTGTCCTCACCCTTGATTAAGCAACGGATATCCGGAGCCGGATCTTCTGGCCGAAACCAAGCTACCTTGCCTCCGCTGTAGAGGAAAACCCCGTCGTGTGTCCCACCCCAGAGGCCTTCCTCAACGGGGTACAGAGCCATCACTGGCGTGCGGATGCTCTCCGTGCCGGCAGCGCGCTGAAAGCGGTCCCCCGTCTTGATGAACAGGCCAGCGCCCCAGGTGCCGGCCCACAGGCTTCCCTGCCGGTCTTCCGCCAGCGACCAGACAAAGGGATTGCTCAAACCGTTGCTGGATGAGTAGTTCGTCCAGCTTGCTCCTTCATGGCGATAAAGCCCGGCCCCCTCGGTCCCCACCCACATGGCCCCTGACCGGTCCCGGAGCACCGTGAGCACCGAGCGGCCTTGCCAGCCGTCAGGCGGCGCGACGGTTTGCACCTGGCGCGGGCGAAGGAGTGCCAGGCCGCCACCTGCCGTGCCGGCCCAGAGATTTCCTTCGTGGTCCGTCTCGACCGCCGTAATCCAATCGGAACTAAAGCCATGTGCCCGGTCAAATGCCTCCAAGCGATGATCCGGCCAGAGGGTGGCAAATCCCCGCTCGACCGTGGCTACGGCCAGGACGTCTTTCCGGAATTCCGTTACCGTGCAATGCACTCCGGCGTAAGATCCCAACTCCAGGTCTTCCACCCACGTCCCGCCCGCCAGCTTTTTCAAGCGTCCTTGGACCGCCACCCAGAGACCGGCTTCCCGGCCGGCGCCAATTCCCTCTACCCCCAACTCTTGATGGTTCGTGTCCTCGAGTTCCAAGGGTCGGAGCTGGGCGTTCTCGAGCTGCGAGACTCTTCCATTCCTCAAGACCCATATCGCCCCCCCGGGCGAGCTTACCATTTGCGCCCACTCCCCCCAGTGGCCGGACTCGGCACGCAGCACCAGCCCATCCCGCAAGCGCGCCAGCAGGCAGTCCGTATGGTTGAAGATCCAGGTATCCCCGGCCTGGTCCGAAGCGATCACGTGGATGCTCCGCGCCCCCCACTGGCCTCTGACTGGCACCGGCTGAAACTTCTCACCGGCAAGGCGGGTCAACTCTCCGCCTTCACACCCAATCCACAGCGTGCCTTCCCGGTCCGCGAACAGGCTGGTCACCCGGCTGCTGCCCATTTCCGGCGTGTTGATGCTGTCGAAGCAGGTGAACTTCACCCCATCAAACCGGGCCAAGCCGTTGTAAGTCCCGACCCAGAGGTAGCCGTCACGGGTTTGGGTCACGGCCGTGACCGTGTTCTGGGGCAGACCGTCCTCCTTGAGCCAGCTACGGGTGACGAATTGACCGTTGGTCAAAGTGGGCTCTCCGCGACCACTCAGGGTGCCGAGGGACACCCATAGCACCCAACTCAGCGAGGCAGGCAGTGAAACCCGCACGCCGGCTTTGAACTCAGACATGAGCCAGCCCAACGACATGCGGCACGGATTTTGACACAGGTGGATGGACTTGAGCAAGCTCGCCGAAAGCCCAACCATATCCCCCGGCCCAGCTAGGCGCGCCAGAGCCTTGGGGTCACGCCGGCCATGGCTCCGAGCCAGGCCGAGGCCGTTTTCCGCAGGAAACACCTTCGTGTCGAAGTCATCAGGGGTAGCGCCTTTTGGAGAGTTTTATAGGGCAAAAGGGCAGATCGGGTTTTCACCCCGCGACAGCCGCCAATTGTCTGCTGGCGAGCCCTCCGGCCTTCATGCATTTCCTAAGGTGTGAGGCCGGTCTTTGTTCGCCGTAGGGTCAGCCGCGTGCGGTGGTCGGGGTTGGTTCGGTCGAATTCCAATTGATCCGTAGTTCCGTCCCGCAGATTAATCGTGAGCGTTCTGGACAAGCTGTCCCACGCCGTCACCGGCAGCCGCTCCCCGGTCCGATAAGGAAAAAGCAGAATCTTGTATTTCGGCTCCGGGACGTTGACGCGGTCAATGAAGATGCGATCGGTATGATGCGAATACGGAGTGCCGAAGGTCGTCCGGTCCAGACGCAGGGGTGGCTGGGTTCGATTGTCGGTTTCGGAAAGGTCCCGCACGAGGAGCCGGGGTAGGCCGGGCTGTTCCCCTTGATCGGGAAGATGGACCAGGATTGCCTCGGTGGGGGTGGCGTTGGGGGCCATGGTCATCGAAGCGCCGACGGCCTTGCCATTTTCATCTGCGAAACGACCATCCGCGCCGCCGAAGTCGTAGCTGCAGTTCATCATCCAGCGATAATTGCGGGGCGCGTCGTCCTTATTGATGTCGTCCACGACGAGTGCGTAGGGGCGCGTTCCGCGCACGAAGAGGATGGTGCGGAAGGCGTAGCGCACCGGGTTGTAGCCGGGGTTGATCTTCTCCTCCAAACCGAAGATGTTGCGCTTGCCAGTGAACATTTCTCGATTCATGGCATCGGGCAGCCGCGCCAGGAGGAAATCGAGCAGGCCGGGATACATGTGGTCGGCACGGGTCCACGGTTGTGTTATTTGCGGCCTCGCTTGGTTATCCCTGGCATAGCAGAAGTCGTAGGCCGTCCTGGCGTCGCCCGCCATCAGTGTGTAGAGCTTATCGGCTGATTCTCTCACCTCGAGCAAGTGGCCCGGCGGCGTGGGATGGCAGGTCGGGTAGTCCGATCCGGCCGGTTCGGCGCTTTCGCTTTGACCGATGTAACCTTGGGTCAGGGGATCTTGGGCCCAGGCGGGATCCTGGATCATCACGGTGGAATAGAAATTATTCAATTTCTGGTGATAGCCGGGGGAAATGGCCCAGGGCCGGCCCAACGCGAAGAAGGCGAAGGAGTTCTTTGCCGCGTGCATGTGCCCTGTGCCCGACCAACCGGCATCAAAATAGAGCATCATGTCCTCTTCGCTCCACCCGCTTCGGGCTACGACCACGCCAATCTGGGGATCGAGTTTGGTGACCGGAAGCGCCTTGGCTTTGGCGGTCTCCGGCAGCGCGGCCAAGCTGCCGTTGATGCCCGGGTCCAGGCCGAACAAGGCGGTGAAGAACGGCACATGCGGCCGTTGCTCAATGCTGACGGCGTAGGGCGCATAGAAGTAATCCACCAGCGGATCGTCGGGATACATGTATTTCAGGAAGAGGGCGTGGACGTGCCGGTAGTCCGAGCCGCCATCGTGGTGGTCGTACAGGTAAATGTTGCTGCTAAAGTGTTCCGACTTTTGGGGCAGGGCGCCCGGGTAATAAGAATACACGTTGTGGATGAGCGTGTGATAGTAATGGCCGGCCACATATTGGTTGAAAGCGCCCGCCCGGGCATAGGCCACCGCGGCAGGCCAAAGCCCATAGGCGCTGAAACCATAATAGGCTTCCTTGTTCAGCAGGAAGCCCCACGGCGAGACATACCAATCGTCATTGAACCAGATGGCCCGTTGCAGATTGTCCACCTCCACTTTGCGGGCAAAAGGCCAGTTGCCGCCTTCCGGATAGGGCTGGCTGGCGGGATGATTTCTGCCGCCGTCGAACTCCGTGAAATGCGTCCAGTCATACGGGAAGCACTGGCCCGAAGTCTCGTAATCCTTCGGCTTGGGGGCGGCGGTGAAGGTCTGTATCACTTCCGGGTTCACGCCGCTTTCCTCCCCCGCCAGGCAGAGCGCCGTGATAATCTTTTCCTCCTCAATATTCATGAAGTCGCCATTCTGCTGCGGGCCGCGCTCAACTCCGTGGTTCTGCCAAACGCCGTTAACCTGAGGCACGAAGTTACGGGCTCCGGTGGTCCGCCCCACACCCACCGCGAAGAGCAGGTTGCGGGTCTCCCGCTGTTCCTCCGGCGTCATCCAATGGGCGCTGAAGTCGTAGGCCAGCGCAAGGTATTGAAATTCCTGCAAGCCGAGGCCAATCTCGTGCAGGCGAGGAATGTAGAGGGGGTAATCGTGCTTGAATTCGCCGGTCTGGCGATCCCAGGAGTGGCACAGCAGCAGATGGCACAAACCGGAAACCGCCTTGGCCAATCTGCGCCGCTGTGCCAGATCCTCGGCCAGGAGTTGGTCGGGTCGCTTCGACGGCTCGTTCTTTATCCAGGCTGCGAAGCACGCATCGCGAAGCTGCCTTTGGTATTCGAGCAGCTTGCGCCGGGCGTTTTCCCAGTTGGGCTTGCCGTCTTTTATCTCCGGACTAATCCCCCCGGTTAAATCCGGAGCCACTGACTGGTATTTGGCATCGGCATAGGCCGCCAGTGCGGCCGTCAGTTTGAAATAATCGCTCTTGGCTGAATTGATGCCGCTCGCCTCGTTCCGCAACCCTGCCTCGAGCTGCCTCAGTCCGGATGAAGCGATGAGGCCCTCGGTGCAGCGCCTCCGAATCTCCGGCCAATCTGCGTCGGAGCAGTAAATGCGCGGATGAACAAACGGCCCGGGAGCGGGCTTCAGATTACGGACGGAAGTCGGCGGCTTGATACCCGGCGCCGCGCCCAACGGGTCTGCCTGTCCGTTCACCACCAACTGCGATTGCGCATCCCAAACGCTGACCCAGACGTTCCGGCTTTCGCTGAGTCCACTTTCCAATGCCGTGACGGTCAGCCGAATTTCATAAACACCCCAGGATGGAAAACTGGCGATCGTGTTGGCCGCGTTGGTCGCGGCAAAAACAATCCGCTTTCCTTTGCGCATTTCGGCGGCGGCCGGACTGAGCACATCCTGGATCTGCCGCCAGTGGTAAGTGAGCGTGGCACCGGGAGGGAAACTCAACGGCTCCACGCTGAGCTTTGTGCTGGGTACTGTTCCCGGTGGATCGCCAAAGAGCAGGATGGCAATGCTCGACTTGAATGGCGAGCGTGGGAGGTGCGGCCGATTCGCGCACGGCGCCATGGGCGGCCATAACGCCGCTGCCGACCAGGCTTGCAGCCAGCGCGGCAGGCGTTAGGCATGGGCATGGGTGCCACAGACGGGCGAGCCTTGCAAACTTCATTCGGTTCCCGGATAATGCGGTTTGGTTTTTCCCCGAGGTTCGCCAGACGAACCAGACAAATCACCAGCCCGGCAGCCCACGGTGCGGACCTCGTCTTCTCAATAGGTCGAGAATGTGGTGGGATCGCCGTGAACGGTAAAGCTCAAAATGACTGAATGCTGATTGAAAGTCTAAACACGCACTTGTGAATGCAGCAGTTCCACGAGCCGGGCCACCGCGAGCAGAACCCCTCGGTATCGGAGGAGCGCCAGCACCCGATCGGATTCTGAAAGCCATCCCTCTTGGCGGAGCCCGTTTCTGAATTCGAGTTCCTGGGGTTCGATCCGGAGCCCCAACCCGAAACGCTCGCCAAGCGCCTGACCTGGGCCCGCCGCCGGTGGGACGTGACCATGGGGAGGCTCGGCCAAGAACATCGCGGTTACCCCAGCGCGCGAAGGAACATCTCGCTGGACAAGACTGGGCAGACAAATCGAGCAGCCCCAAGCCGGCCCGCCGGCCAGGGCGTTCGTGGGGATAAAACGGGATACACTCGGGGCCTTGCGCCTCACTCGCGCAGGGTTCGACACATGCGGCCGGAAAGACAATTTCTTCAGTCAGTACAGTTGCACGCCTGTCCCTGAACCGCTTTCCTTCCCTTCCTTGCCTTTGAGGGTGATGTCCTGCAAAATGACAGGAATGAACGATTTACTCTTGCTGATCCTGCGTCTCCTGAGGCGCCGTGGTCTCAGAGCGGTCGTTGAGCTGTTCTTGGGGCTGGGGCTGTTGGTTTGCGCGGGCGCGACGGAACTTCCGGCCCCGATCCAGCGGTTCGACCAAAGTTGGCGCGTCGATTCGTTCCAGGCCGATGCCGGTTTGAGCCGCTTCAGCGTGCAGAACCTGGCCTTCGAGACCAATGGGACTTTGTGGGTGGCCAGCAGCGCGGGTTTGCACCGTTTCGACGGATACCGTTGGGCGCATTTTGGAACGGCCGAGGGTCTGCCCAGCATAAACGTCTGGTCCGTGCTGGTGACGCGTCGGGGCGATCTGTGGGTCGGCACCGACAAGGGCGCGGGGGTTTTCAACGGTCGAACCTTCGATGGTCGAGGTTCTGAGGGCCATTTGGCCGGCCCCAGCGTCAGGCGCATGGCGGAGGATCCGGATGGAACCATTTGGTTTTGCAGTCATCTGTGGCCGAATGGAGTGTCGCGCGCCGGCCTGACTTCCCTGCGGGAGGGAACTTGGACGGTTTACCGCAAAGACAGCGGGTTGCCCGACGATCACATTCTCAGTTATTACCGGTCCAGTGATGGCCGGCAGTATGCCATCACGTCCGCCGGCATTGCCTGCAAAGAGGGCAATCTCTGGGTCCCTTCGACTATCAATGCCAGAGTGCCGGAAACCCCTTGGAGCCTCGCCAGCACGCCCCAGGACGGCCTGATGATGATGGCGTTCCGAGCCGGCGCCAACCAGGTCTTCCTGCTCCAGAGCAACCAATGGCGCATGTCGCTTTGCAACCCGGCTTATCCGCCGCAAAACACCACGTTACTCTTGGACACCCGGGACGGGAAAATACTGGCGTGGGTGTTCGATGGCCGGGACAACCGAATCCACCAATGGGACGGCGTCAACTTCGTGCCGGTTTCCGCGCCAATCGTGCCGGACAACCGGGCGCAAGGTTTGGCTTCGATGGCGGAAGCTCCGGACGGCTCCATCTGGTGTTGCGGCCAGGGTTTCCTGGTACGCTGGGAGCGAACGGGCGGCGAATGGTCGGAATACCCCGAACTCACTCTGTCAACTTCATTGGATCGGGATGGACATGCGGTCCTCTCCAAAGGCAACACCTCCTTCTGGCTGGATGAAGCCGGCCGGGCACGCGCCGGAGTTGCCCCCGATGCGCCATCGGGCGCGGAATGGAACTTTGGCTGGAGGATCTCCCTGAATTCGAGATCGGTGGAGCAGTCCCGGGAGGGACAACCCCTCCGCCAATTTGTTTCTGACCAAACCGGGATCGCCCTTCCTCAGGAGGTGACAGGTGAGGCCTCGGGCCGCGCCTGGGCCGCCGGAAAGAACGGCGTGGGAGAAAACGCTCTATCCTTTTTCGATGGCAAGTCCTGGCGAACCTTGGCCTCTCCCAGCCTCGCCGAACGAACGTTCCTTTTTCCTCCTCCCCGCAATCCCTTGCGGGTAGCGGATTCCGAAGGCGGGATCTGGTATCTGATGAGCCGTCCGCTAACCAACCAAAACCTGACCGAGTACTCCTGCTTGCGGGCGCGGGATAACCAAGTCGAAGCGCACTTGCTCACCCTGGATGGCTCTGACAGAAAGTGGCTGCGCTCCATCTGCACGAACCCGGACGGCAAGGTCTGGGTTTTTGGCCTGGCGGGTTTGCTGGAATTCGATCGCTCGGCCGGCAAGTGGACGCAAGTGCCCGTCGTCGAGGGTCGAGCGATCTTGTTGGCCGTTTCGCGTGGGGACGAGACCTGGTTCGCGGCCGTTAGTTTCAAGGAGGGCGGCGAAAGCGGCTTCTGCCGCTACCGGCGAGGGGAGTGGCGGTTCTTCCCCGCGGAAATTGACGACTCGAGAGATTACACGTACCAGGCGCCGGATGGCACGCAATACTTCCTCGGGAACCATTGCCTCTATTTCGTGCCGCCTGACTCCCAGGATCCGCCCTTTTCCCTTAATCTGAAGCACCTTGGTGGGCGGCAGGTGGGGCAGGTGCTCAAGGACAGACGAGGCGATCTCTGGCTCGGCGTTTCCGACGGGAGAGAAACGAGCGCGGTGCGTTACCGGCCGGACCGCGTCCCTCCGGGGACGCTGATTACCGATGCCGGGACCAAGGTCCGCGAAGACGGCCACTTGCGTTTAAAACTCGCCGGGGTGGAGCGTTTTGTTTCCCGGATCAACTCCAAGGCGGTCCGCTTCTCCTGGAGGTTCAACCACGGTCCCTGGAGCGCGTTTGAGACCCTGCCCGAAGAAGGATTCCCTGTATCCCACCTGGGGCTGGGCCTGCATTGTTTTCAAGCGCGCGCCCAGGACGAAGGGCTGGACGTCGATCCTGCGCCGGCCGAATGCCATTTTGCCGTGGTTCCCGTTCCCCTACAGGAACGCACCTGGTTCAGGCCGTTGGCGTGGAGTTTGTTCGGGGTTATCTTTTTCCTGGCTGTGACGGCCTCCGAACGAGCGCTCAAGTACGCTCGCGCCAACGCCGAGCTGGGCCGGACGCACGCCGAACTCCGCCGCTTGAACGAGGGGCTCGAAAAGCGCGTGGAAGAGCGGACCGCGCAATTGCAGGAGGAAATGGGTGAGCGCCAGAAGGCTAAGATTCAGTTTGCCGCGGTGCTGGCGGAGCGCAATCGACTGGCGGGAGAAATCCACGACACCTTGGAGCAAGGGTTGACCGGCATTTCGCTTCAATTGGAGGCCGTTTCCAAGAACCTGGCCAAAACACCAGCCGCAGCCCAGAAGTATCTCGATACGGCGCGCGGCCTGATCCGGCAGAGCCAGGCGGAGGTGCGCCGCTCGGTGTGGGATCTACGCTCCCAAATGCTTGAGGCCGATGATCTGTCTTCCGCGTTCCTGAGCATCGGCAAACGGTTGACCGAAGGCACTCCTGTGCGGGTGAGGGTCGAGGTGAAGGGGACGGTGCAACCGCTCGGGGAGATGGCCGAGAACCAGCTCTTTCGCATCGGCCAGGAGGCGATCACCAATGCCTTGAAACACGCGTCCCCCAAGCACGTCGACATCCTGCTGTCGTATCTGCCCGACGCGCTGAGCCTTTCCGTGCGGGACGACGGCTGTGGGTTCAGCGCCGCCGCCCAGGCCCTCTCCGCCAACGGACATTATGGACTGGTTGGGATGCGCGAACGCGCCAAACGACTCGGCGGCGAACTCCGCGTGGACAGCGCCTCCGGAAAGGGAACCACCGTCGTGGTCCTGGTCCCGCTGGCGGCCGCCACCCAACCCAATGGAGAAAAGCATGAGCAAGCCGATAATTCGAATCCTCCTCGTGGATGATCATTTTGTGGTCCGTACCGGCCTGCGGGCGATCATCGATGACGAACCCGGCCTGGCGGTTGTCGCCGAGGCCGAAGACGGCCAGCAGGCGGTCAAGTTGTTTCGAGATCACCATCCGGACGTCGTGCTCATGGATCTGCGTATGCCCGGCTTGGATGGGGTGGAAGCGACGCGCCGGATTCGCGAAGAGTTTCCGCAGGCGCGCGTGATCATGCTGACCACGTACGACGGGGACCAGGACATCCACCGTGCCGTACGCGCCGGGGCCTGCGGCTATGTGCTCAAAGACCTCACTGGCTCTGAACTGATCCGCGCCGTGAAGACAGTCCATGTGGGTAAAACCTATATGCCGGAGGCGGTGGCCTCTCGGCTCGCCGAGAGCCGCTCGCGGCCCGAACTCACCCCGCGCGAACTCGAAGTGTTGAAAATGGTGGTGACGGGGCTGAGCAACAAAGAAATCGCCGATGCTCTCCGCATGTCCGAGCATACCGCAAAGACTCACTTGAAGAGCATCCTCACCAAACTGGGGGTCAGGGACAGGACGGAGGCGGCCACCGCCGCCCTGCAACGAGGTTTCGTGCGATAAGCGGAGCCGAAGCGACACGCCGGCGCTCTGCCGACGCAACCGCCGCAAAGGAAAGCCCTGGGGCCTGTTCCTTTGCGGCGGTGAGCTATCGCGCGAGGCGCTCGCCTACCGGGAGAGCCGATAGAACATACTCACGCTGCCTTGCGGCGGTACCACGGCGACACTCTGCGCGCCCTGAACGGAGACCTGCCCGGTGAACGCGCCCCAAGCGCCGGCGCCGACGCTGGTTCTCTGCTGCAAGCTAAATCCCGTCGGGCTCGTCGGCCAACTGACGAGCACTGTGCCGTCCGACTGGCGCGCGATCGTCAACAACGGCGGGGAGGTGACCAAATGCTTCTGCACGACTTGCACGCCCGCGATAACAAGTGTGTTTTTCGTGGCATCAATCCCGAAGTTCGGTTGCGTCAGCCCCCGGATGACGATATAATTACCCGTGTTATCAACAGTCGCATCCTCGTATCCACCGACCAGTGCATAGGATGCGAAGACCAAGTTAGTGAGATAAATGGTTTGTACCAGCGTCCCAGATTGGGCATCATCCCAAAGCCAGATGGTTCCTGGGATCGTTCCATCGCCGAAATAGATATAAAGATCGTAGCCTGCAGCAGTAAAGCCGGTGGACAGTCCCTCGATGCTAATGGAGTGCTGGCTGCGCTTTCCGCCAAGCAAGAATCCTCCGCTCATCATTTGCTGATCGTCGGATCCACTACAGGTAACCGATCCTTCGGCGTGCCACATCCAGCCAGAATTGGGCATTGTGCTGTCAATGACCTTTACGCCGTTCCCATCATAGACATCCAGCCAATGCGAATCACCACCGCCCCAGTCTTGTCCGTGAACCGAATTCCAGTTTCGCTGGCTGATCACTCCGGCGGTTTCGCTCGGATCCATGAGGCTGCCGGTAAAGCTCGTAAAGTTGAGACCGATGACCGGTCCGGCAGACCAAAAGTAGAACTTGCTATCCCTTGCGATCACGTTTCCAGCGAGGTCCATGATGCCGTTTACCGTGAGTCTGTACTCCGTGTCTGGCGCTTGGGCGCTGGTAGTTATCAGCACATGCGTTGAGTCAACCACGGCCACACCAATGATGGTCACACCGCCGCTCAGCGTGTAATTGGCCAGGTTGGTCGCGGTAGCACCAGTGACGGCTTCGGAAAAAGTGACCGTTAATTTATCCAACGTGGCGCTGCCGATGACAGCGACAACCGTGGGCGGGACAGTATCCACAGAAGTGAAGGACCAGAATTGAGCCGTGCTGTTTGTCGCCACCGTATTTCCAGAAAGATCCTTCACGCCATTAACCGTAACCGTGTATTGAGTGGACTCTGCTTGCGGACTGGTCGTCAATACAATGTTGGTGTTAGCGACGACAATTGCCGCCGACACACTCACGTTGGGGCTTAAAGTGTAATTAGCCACATTTTGCGCCACAATTGCGTCCAACGGTTTAGTAAAGCTGAGCGTGACCTGATCAAGTGACTGGCTGCCTTTGGCCGCCAGCAACACGGGTTTCACTGTATCGGGGCTCACCGTGACCACGGCATTGGAACTAATGATAGAATTGGAGGAATTATAAACCCGAACGGAATAAGTCCCGGAATCAGTGAGCTGTGCCAGAGCCACTGAATATGTGTTGGAGATGGCACCCTGAATGTCAGAGCCATCTTTGCGCCATTGATAATTGATGGGATGGCCCGTAGCGGTGACGTTCAACGTGAACGGTTGATTCACCACCGTGGAAGCCGCCTGAGGTTGTGTGGTGATTGCCACCGGCACCACCACCTGCGGCGGCACGATCTGCACTCCCGCGATAACCAAAGTGTTTTTGGTCGCATCGATGCCAAAGTTGGGACCGGTCAATCCTTTCACGACGATATAATTGGTCGCCTCGACATATCCACCCGCATCGGCATAGGAAATAAAGTTAAGCCCCGACAGATCAATCGTGGCTAACAGATTCCCATTTTGGGCATCATCCCAAAGCCAGATGGTTCCTGGGATCGTTCCAGGGCCGAAATAGATATAAAGATCGTAGCCTGCAGCAGGATAATCGGTGGGCAGGTTCTCGACGGCAATGGAGTGCTGGCCGCGCTGTCCGCCAAGCAAGAATCCTCCGCTCATCATTTTCTGATCGTCGGATCCACTACAGGTAACCGAATTTTCGGCGTGCCACATCCAGCCAGAATTGGGTAATGCGCTGTTAAGAACCATGACGCCGTTCGCATCATAGGCATCCACCCAATGCGAATCACCACCGCCCCAGTCTTGTGCCTGAACCGAATTCCAATTCCCCTGGCTGATTACGCCCGCTGTTTCATTGGGAGCCATCAACTGACCCGTAGCGCTGGTGAAGTTCAATCCAATGGGTTCGGCGGCGTTGAGGCTTAGGGAGGCTGCCGCGGCGCATATTATGGAGAGCAACCTCTGCTTTCCGGTTTGCCTGAACGGTCTGACGGCTGTCATGTTTGTTGCTTGCATAGTTTTGAATGTTGAATGTTGAAAAGACTTTTCTGCTTTTTCTATTTATTTGTTATACTGGCCATGTGAACCATCTTATCAATGGGCCAGGGATCGTCTATCGCTCTTTAGAGCGATGGCCTTGCGGGTCGGTGGGCTTCGTTGGGAAACTCCCAAGCCCTGCGCGGAGGAGAAGTTTCGCGTTCATGTTGTTCATTAATTCAAGCCCACTTCCGCTATGGTTGTTCATTGATTGGCCGGGTGATGAGCCCGACCGCTAGGTCGGGCCGCAGATGCTCGAAGACGAAACGGATCGGAATCAGGGCGGTGACCTCGCCAGTGCGATCCGTCACCGAACTATGGCCCGGATGGAAGTAGCCGCTCCGGGCATCCCATCCGGCTTGATTGCACGCAATGAGCGCCTGATGCAGCATCAGGCAGCGCTCGAGGCTCTCGCGTGACAACACGGACACTGCTAAGTCCAGGTATTTCTTGCGCCGCTCCGGGTTCGCCAACTCCGACTGATGGAATCCCATCGTGTCGCTCCCCGCGCCCGCCGTGATCACAATGGCGGCGTCACAGCGGTTCGTCGCGAGCTCATCAAACACGCCTGGGATTCCCGCATCCGAACAAATCAAGATTGCGCAACGAAAGCCTTTGACCTCGAAATAGGTCGGCTGGCGCTCGGCGGACTCGGCCCTGGCCTTGACCGCATCCAGATCGACTTTGTGCTTGCGCTGAATCACCCGCCGGCCGTCCGGAAAGAACACGGCGGCGGTGTTAAAAACGTGGTCGCGCTGTTTCTCATAAAGCCCGGCAACGATGGCGATGCGGTGCTTGCGCGCCATTCTCGCCACCTGTTCAAGCGCCGGATCATCCAAAGAGATCGCAGCGGCCTTTCCAACCCCGTTCAAGTCGCACCCGTTGATACCGCACTCTGAAAAGACGATCAACTCGGCGCCGCGCCGGGCGGCTTCGGCGACCATCGGCTGCATGTTCTGGATGTTGCGCTTCACATCGCCAGGCACGACCAAGGGCTGGGCCACCGCGACCTTAAGCTGGCTCACTCCTTCTCCTCCGGCTCGTTGGACGCCTGGGTNAGCCCGCACTCCAAAGACGACAACCTGCGCAAGAGCCATCAGCAGCAGAACCATTCTTGGTCCGCGCGTTTCAGCANTTCTCGTCGCCGCNNAGGTCAGGAGACTGATTNCTGCGGCGCTCANACCATCCGCCTCTTGACCTCGGCGGACTGATAAGAATTTAATTTTTGACGCTCGTGCGGTCAGCATGNTTTTTGAATGTTGAATTTCGNGACGACTTTTCTGCTTTTTCTACTTATTTGTTTCACTGGCCATGTGGACCATCTTATCCATTGGCCAACAGGCGTCTATCGCTCTTTAGAGCGATAGCCTTGCGGGTNGGTGGGCTTCGTTCGGGGGACTCCCAAGCCCTCCGCGAAGATGTTCCAGCAGGGNGACAACCAGAAGCAATTGACCCACGGCCTCGTTCATGCCACGCGAGAGAAGAGTGATCCTCGCCTCGCTCTAAAGAGCGATTGCGGAAAGCCAGGAATCGGTGGATTCTTCGCCGGAATGAATTTGCGTTCATGTGCTCGGCGATCGCCATTACNGTTCGTTTTGGCAATCATCTCCATGATGTCATGCGCGGCGTCGGCTTCAACGCGAGTGTACNTGCCGGAGGTGAGCCACGAAGACCGCCCGCGCGGGATGAACCCGGCAACCGGTGCCACCGTTGGCATGGCGCCGGAAGGAATGGTTCATGACAAGCAACCGATACAAACACCACCGGCAGTCATGGAAGCGTCCGAGGATGGCGGCGCAAGCCTCGCGCCGCCCAACCAATCCGCGAGTTCCAAGGTGTTGCCGCTACAGCTCACCCCGGAGGTCCAGATCGAACTGCTGCAGAACGGATATGGATCTCTGCTTGGCATTGCCGGGGTCTCCATCCACGGAACGCCTCTGCGCAGTTCCGCTCATCCGATGTTGGTTCGGCTCGACACCCCGGGCGGCATCTTATACTCCCGCTTGAAGCTGGATGGAATTCAATACGGCGACGATGGCGCGGTGCGCGTTCAATTGAGAGCAATCGGATTGCCGTGGGGACGAGGCGAGTTCCTGGATAATTACCGCCAGCCGCTGTTGGGGTTGAAAAGCCCCAATGAACCGGTCGTGGATGACCTCGCTTTGATCCTGCGTCCCGCCCACCTGAGCCTGGGTGGACGATCGTGGACCGGCTTTTCCTATTCTTTCGAATTCAAAAGCCAGAGCCGCGCCGTTCATCGGTTGCTCACGCTGGCGACTTGGGAGATCGCTGGCTCGATCCGGGGCAACACGGTGCTCAGTCAAGGCCAGGTCAATCGTCCCGTTTTTCGCGGCGGTCAGGACCTGATGTTCACGACCGCCTGCCTTCACAGTTCGGATCAATATGGCAGTCCGCAGGGGTATTCCTTCCAACTGGCGCCTCGAGGGGGCCTGATACAGGCCTTCGATTTCCAGTACGCCCCCCAGGGCGCTCTCCTCCAATTCTGGCCGGAGTTCGACACGGTTTCCAGTCTGGTTGAATCGCCTCCCGGCAGCGATGTTTTGCACGTAATCGATGAATACCGTTTCGCGCTGACCAACCGAGTAACAACCACGCCCAAATGGGTCCTGTTCACGCCGGGATCATTGGCTCCGCATGAGGCGCGCGACCTTTGGTGGGCGGCCTACGAGTATGTCGGCGAGCTCATCCGCAGACCCTTCGGAATCGCCCCGACCCGGGTTGTCCCCGAGATCGGGCTTCGATACGGAACCCGGATGGAGGGCGGCCGCTTGCGCATGAGCATTGCCGGGCAGGAAGTGGATAGCACCCAGGCGCCCGACGCCATTGCCGAGCGCGTCCTGCCCCGGTTGGCGGAACAGGGCATCCGGCGGTTCTTTCCCGAGGTGATGTCCCGGAGTGATGTGACCGAGGACGGGATGCGGCGCAAAATGGATGAGGGCATCCAGGGCGACCTGTGTTGCGCCTCGGTTTGCGCCACGCGCCGGTTTCTGCCGTCTGATTTTTGGGGCGGCCTCAGCGGCTGGAAACGCATGGCGGGTCGGGGGCGTGAGTTGGGCATTGAAATCGGGGCTTGCTTCGCGCCACATTTCTCACCCCGGGCCGCGATCTTTGAGGAACACCCCGAGTATCGGATGATCGATTCCGCCGGCCTGCCTGCGGGGGGAGGCTATGGTTTCCAAAGGCTCGTGGTGGCGGATTGGAACTCAGGAATTCGCGACTGGGTGTTCGAGGATCTGAAACGGTGGAAGGAGGAAGGCGGCCTGGACTATCTGTTCACCGATTCCTTCTCCAGCATGGGATTGGTCCAGGAGAACTACGCCGCCGGCATGCGCTGCAACTTCAAAGCCCTTGGCCGTCTCTACGGCGAGCTACAACGGATCGGTATTAAGTCTTTCAGTTTCGAGTGCGTTTCGCCCTTCGGTGTCGGCCGGTTTGGGACCGCGGACCTGCGGGGTGATCGGATGGACGCCAACAAGGCTGTGGCGGGACAGAATGATTTCGGCTGGTGGGTGGGCGAGGAAGACATGGCCTTTAACCAGTGTCTCCGCGTGGCGCCTAGAAAGCGGACGCCCGATCAACTGGAGCAGATCGAATTTCGCGCCATGGCCAATCGCGGCTTCGTGATGTATGAGACCCTGGTCAGTGATAACCACGAACTTCCGGCTTGGTGGGCGCGATTGAACCGGGTCTATAACCAAGCCCTGCCACAGATGCAAACCCGCCACCTCCTGCCAGATGGCGCCGGGGTGAGCTGGGAGGGCAACGACATCGCGGTGGTTTGGACGTTCCGAGAGACGACGATTACACTCCCGAGCAATCAGCGCGTCGAGCGGCTGGATAGCGATGGCGCCCCGGCAATGGATCGAAAAGCGGGCCAGATCATCCTGCCCGCGTGGGGTGTCTATCGGGTCTCGAAATGATTTGCCTTGCCCGAACAATAGTTGATAAGGTCGCTACCGCGATCCATGCGCTTCTGATCGCATGGATCTGGTTACGGGCGACCTCCGCAACCGCCCAACTCCAAGGGAACGACGGCAGCAAGATCAACGCCGCGCCCGCCCCCATCTATCATTGCCGTTTGATTGAGCGGGACCTGGCCTTGACTGGCAAAGCCGACGACCCGCTCTGGCAACAGGCCGATACGATCCTCCTGAACGGCGCGAAGGACGGACGGCCTGGACGCTACCACACCACCGCGAGAATGCTCTACAACGCGCGGCATCTCTATATCGCGTTTGCCTGTGAGGACGAATACATTTGGGGGACCTATACGGAACGAGATTCCCCCATTTTCGGAGAAGAATGCGTCGAGGCTTTCATCTGTCCGTCCGGGAAAATCCGGCAGTACTATGAAATCAACGTCAGCCCGCGGAACACCGTCTTCGACGCCTTCATCCTCAATGGACGTTCCCCCACCGGTGAATGGACCAACTTCCGCGCTTGGAAGGAATTCACTTGTGAGGGGCTGGTGACCCGCGTGTGGGTGAACGGGGGATTGGGCAAGCGAGGGGCCAAGGGATGGTCCGCGGAATATGCCATTCCGTTTGCCTCGATTATCGGTTCGGATAATCTGGCCCCGCAACCCGGGGACGAGTGGCGCATCAACCTTTATCGTATCGATTCTCCGGCACCCAAGCGTTTGGAATATTACGCCTGGTCACCCACCGGAGCGAATGACTTCCACCGCCCCTGGTGTTTTGGCAAGCTGAAGTTCGACTGACGATATGGCCGTGACGAACAACCCTCGCACATGAGATGAAAACAATCGCAAGCAAGAACAACGCAGAACAACAGAACAACGCGGAATAGAATATGGAAAAGACTGGATTATTGCAAAAAGTAGGCGCAAACGCAGTTAAGGATAAGGTTCGCGCTCGGTGGCATTCCTCAAAAACGAGATTTCGCGGCAGTATTGTGGCGATCTTGGCTGCCGGCGTATTTGGAAGTGCGGCGCTCATGGCCAGCACCCCGGATCTGGACGATGAATTCGTAGGGCCTTTTGCCAGTTGGGTGAACGTTCAGACCGAATGCGGCGCGGTGGGTGACGGCAAGGCTGACGATACCGCCGCCCTCCAGAAGGGGCTGGACATTATCAATCCGGCCAACGCCGAACGGAAAATACTCTATATTCCTGCGGGCGCCTACCGCATCACCAAGACGCTCCACGTGCCGCGCACCGAACATTCGCAGACCATCGGCATGGGCATCATCGGCGAAGACCCGGCGACCACCAGCATCGTCTGGGATGGGCCTCAAGACGGTCGCATGTTCTACTACTGTCCCTGGTACGCACGCATGATGCGGCTGACCCTGGATGGCCGTGGCAAGGCGAAGGACGCCATCTTTCATGGCCCTCCGTTCGCCACTGTTCTCGGTTACACCGACATGGTGTTCAAGGACGCGCAGTTCGGGATTGAAACCGGGGAACGCGACGGCATCGCGGAATGCCTGGTGCTGCGGTGCACATTCATCCGCTGCGCCAAGGCTGGCATCAACATCCAGAACTTCAACACGCTGGACTGGTGGGTTTGGTACAGCGTGTTCGAGGACTGCCACATCGGCGTCAGCAGTGAATACAACGGCGGCGGCGGGCACTTTCATGTCTATGAGAGCTTGTTCCAGAACTCGACCGAGGCGGATATCACGATCATGCATACGTCCTACTTCGGGTTTCGCCACAATACGTCCATCAACTCCAAGGCGTTCTTTGTCGCCAAACGCCCGGGCAATTGGACCGACAGGGAGAATTACGGCGGCGAAACCACCATTCAGGGCAATCAAATCTATGACCCGATTGATGCCACGCCCATCCGCATCGCCAACGCCGGCAATATCCTGTTGATGGATAACGTCATCCGCAGCCGCGCGGACATAAAGAACGGACCGGTGATCCACCATGCCACGCCAACCGGTGATGCGGACATGGTATCCATCGGCAATACGTTCACCGTCGCCAATCCATTTGATGTCAAAGGCCGCCTCACCACCCAGGATGACAAGACTGTCTCGCGGGCTGAAATCGCACCCGAATTGCCGGCGCTACCTGGCACCTCGCCTAATTTCCACCGCCAGGTTTTCGACATTCCGTCCGGGAGCCGACGCGGGGGCCATTCAGCAGGTGATTAACACCGCGGCNAAGTTGAGCGGTAAACGGCCGGTAGTGCATTTCCCGCCGGGCGAGTATGCGATTGCCAAAACGCTCGAAATCCCCGCCGGGGCCGACCTGCTCCTGGTGGGCGACAGTATCATGGGCGGGCATGGCAATAACCTCAACTGGACGGGGGCCGACCAGCAGCCCATGTTCCTGGCGCATGGACCCAGTCACGCCATCTTCCGTGATCTTTATATCAACTGCGCCAGGAAGGCGGTGGGCGTGAGAGTCGACAACTGCGATCAGCCCGGCGGGCGAGTGAACCTCCAGGAGGTCTGGATGGATAATAGCCCGGACGTAGCGGAGATGTATGTCGATGGACTGGACCAGACTGACGTGACCTCGATGGGTTCCGGTTTCGGCAAAATCACCGCCATTGGCGGGCCGCAGGCAAACCAAGGAAGGCGGAAAAGCCCCCAGGTAGTTTGTTGCGGCATGGGGGCAGGCTGCCGGGACAGCTTTGAAATCCGGAACGGGGGCAGTATCNTGCAACGGGATGCCTGGTATGAAGGCGGGTATCGCACCTGTGTTGGACTGTCCGGCGGCAAGGGAACTTTCACTTGGGACGGCGGCACGGTGGCGGTCGGCACTTACCAGGGCGCTGGCAATGGGCTGCCGGATCGAGACAGCGGCAAGCCTGCCATCCTTCTCGATGATTTTCAGGGCAAGGCCACCTTCATCGGCCTTGAAGTCAGTTCCGTCGATCCCGCGCGTTCCTCTTTCATCAAACTGAAGGGAGATCGCTCTGACATGGAAGCGCTATTTCTGGGCTGCGTCTTCAATCAGGAAGTTTTCAGCAATGATGCGCCCAATGCGAAAGTGGCCGTATTCCATAGCCGCCAGCGAAAGCCAGATCTCGGCACCATCGCTGTCCCTGGCAAAGGCGTCTGCGATGCGGCCTTCCTCCGCGAGATGCTCGCAGAGACACGCTCGGCGCGGCTTCAACTATTCCATCCGCTAAAGCCCGACGTCACCGATGTCCGGTTCGATCGTGTCTTCTTCCGCAACGGCCCTCGCTCCATTGAATTGCTGGCTGCAAGCGCCGCCGGCCCGCACCCACCAACAACCACCAAGAAACCGTGAATCTGGTTGTCATGTACAACACACTCCAAGGTTTTGTTTGAGCCGCCATCCGCAAACAACCATCATCCACCAAACCATATGCGAAAAGACACAAACAATTCCAATCTGACACGACGCCAATTCCTGCGGTCAACCACTGCGGCGGTGGCCGCCATTGCCATTGTACCTCGCCATGTGCTTGGCGGTCCAAAGTATGTTGCCCCTAATGATCGGGTCAACATTGCAGTTATCGGCGCCGGCGGTCAGGGCCGCTCCAATACCCAATTCATGCTGAAGGAACCGGACGCTCAATTTGTTGCGGTTTGTGATCCGTACGAACAATGGGACCGTGGCACTGGCGGACGCAAACCGCTCAAGGCCGAAATCGAAAAGCTCCAGGCGGAAAAGAACATTCAAAGGCGATGCAACGATTATGCGGATTTCCGGGTCATGCTGGAAAAGGAGCCGGGGCTGGATGCCATCATGTGCGCCACTCCCGATCACTTGCATGCATTGGTCAGCATCACCGCCATGAAACTCGGCAAACACGTCTATTGCGAAAAGCCGCTGACGCACAACATCTGGGAGGCGCGCCGAGTGGCGCAGGTGGCCAAAGAGACCGGCGTGGCCACGCAAATGGGCAACATGGGACACTCCGGTGACGGAATCCGCCAGACATGCGAGTGGCTGTGGGCCGGAGCTATCGGCGGCGTGCGTGAGGTGCATGCCTGGGGAGACGCCGGTCGTTGGGTGACGCGGCCCGGCCGACCGGCCGAAACGCCGCCGGTGCCGGCGGGGTTCGATTGGGACCTGTGGCTCGGGCCGCGTGAGCCACGCCCGTATCACCCCGACTACACACCGGGCAAGTGGCGCGGTTGGTGGGCGTTCGGCAGCGGCGGCCTCGGCGACATGGGCTGTCACAACCTGGATCCGGCCTTTTGGGCCTTGAAACTCAACACGCCGTTGGCGGTCGAAGCCGCTTCGCCGGGAGTAGATCCGGAAACAACCTGCCACTGCACGATGTATCATTACACCTATGGACCGCGCGGCGATTTGCCGCCCGTGAAGGTGATCTGGTACGACGGCGGATTGCGGCCGCCGCATCCCGACGGCATCGATCCCGATGAACCTCTGGGCGTGGGCGACAATGGCATTATCTTTGTCGGCGACAAAGGCGTGATTAGCTGCGGCGGTTGGGGTGGCGCTCCCCGCCTGCTCCCCGAATCACTTCGCAAGGACTTTCAACCACCGCCGCGCACTTTGCCCCGTTCCAAGGGGCACATCCGCGACTGGCTGGACGCCTGCAAGGGAGGGTCGCCCGCCAGCAGCAACTTCGAATACGGCGCCAAACTCACGGAAATGGTGCTTTTGGGCAATGTGGCCTTGCGCGCGGGGGCAAAAATCCTCTGGGACCCTACCAACCTGAAAACCACCAACGCGCCTGAGGCCGATCCCTTTATCAAAGGCCAGTATCGCAAAGGCTGGGAGATTGCGTGAGCCATACCTGTTATCGAGCGCGGCAGACCTCGACCAAACACTCGAAGATGCAAAGACCATCGAATCTGATAATCCTTAAACCTTCCGCCGGTCTCGGTTTCCTGGCGGCAATTCTCGCTCAGGCCTCGTTGGTTTTCTGCCACGACGCCCGGGCGGGCGTGGATCCCGCCAGCGAAGTCAACACATTCTCCGGCACGGGGATCAGCTCGGCTCGCGACTTTGGCAAAGTGAACCCTGGGGCCGTGACGCCCTTTGGCATGTTGTTCTGGAGCCCGGATCCCGCCGAAGGGGAATTCTACGACTATGACAAGCCCGTAACACGCGGATTCAGTTTGACTCACATCAATGGGGCGGGCTGCCCGGCTTATGGGGAAGTCCCCATTCTGCCTATCCTTGGAGAGATCTCGATGGGCCCCTCCGGGCGCGGCTCCGCCCCCTTCGCGGCAACCTTCACGCACGGCGGCGAGAGCGCGGAACCCGGCTTCTACGCTGTCAGGCTCGACTCGGGAATCCGTGTCCAACTGGCCGCCGCGACTCGCTCGGGCATCGCCCAGTTTGACTTCCCGGTGGGAAATGAGAAGCGCACCTTGGTCGCGGATGTGAGCCGGAACCTGGCCCGCGTCTATGATGCGGATGTCCGCTTGGACGGGCAACGTCTGTCGGGTTCCGTGTCGAGCGGCGGCTTCTGCGGCTTCTTGAAGAATCGCTACCGGGTGTTCTTTGCCATCGAGGTCGACCAGGCCCCCGTGGCCGCCGCGGCCTATGATGACTCTGACTTTGCTCCTCGCAGGTTGCGCGCGACGGGCCCGCATTGCGGCGCGTATTTTAGCTTCGCGCCGGCCGTGACGACCGTTCGGTTAAAGGCGGCGGTCTCGTTCGTCAGCGAGGGAAATGCCTGGGACAATCTGCGGGCTGAAATTCCAGGCTGGGACATTGAGAAAACCCGTTCCGCGGCGCGCACGGCCTGGAACGCGGCGCTGGGGCGCATCCAGATTACCGGGGGGAGCCACGAACAACGCCGAGTCTTCTACTCCTCGCTCTATCGCGCTTTGATCCATCCCTCAACGTTCAGCGACGTGAATGGCCAATATATCGGTTTCGACAATCAGGTCCATGACACGGGCGGACGGGTGCAATATGCCAACTACTCAGGTTGGGACATCTATCGTTCGCAGGCCCAACTGATCGCGATGCTCTTCCCCAGAGTGGCCAGCGACATGGCGCAATCGCTGGTGGTAGACGCCCAGCAAGGGGGCGGAATCCCCATCTGGCCTATGGCCAACGATGAAACCGGCTGCATGGTCGGCGATCCCGGCGTTGCGGTCCTGGCCAGCTATTACGCCTTTGGCGCCAGGGACTTTGATGTCAAATCAGCGCTGGCAGCCATCATCAAGGGCGGAATGGACCCAAGCACACACATCGGCCAGTACCCGGAGCGGCCCGGTCTGAAGGACTACCTCGAAAAGGGATACGTGCCCGCGCGGCCCGAGGTTGGCGGGGCGTCCATAACTCTCGAAGACACCACGGCGGACTTTGCCGTCTCCCGTTTCGCCGAAGCGCTGGGAGACAAGGAAACCGCCAGGCAATTCCTTATCCGTTCGGGCAACTGGCGCAAACTATTCGATCCCGAGACCAAACACATCCGGCCGCGCGATGAGGCGGGCAAGTTCCTGCCGAACTTTTCGCCCTCCACCGAGGAAGGATTCGTCGAGGGCAACGCCGGGCAGTACACTTGGATGGTCCCTTACGATCTCAAGGGACTCATCGAGGCGCTGGGGGGCAAGGAGGCAGCCAACGCCCGCCTGGACGATTATTTCAGCCAGCCAGGCACGTGGCATGGCGGCCCCTACTTCTTTATCGCCAACGAGCCCAGCTTCGGCAATCCCTGGATTTATAATTGGACCGGCCGGGCCTGGCGCGCCCAGGAGGTCATCCCAAAGGCCTTGACCGACCTGTTCCACGACACTCCGGGCGGGCTTCCCGGCAATGATGACTTGGGCGCCACATCCTCCTGGGCGGTGTTTTGCGCGCTGGGAATGTTCCCGGAAATTCCCGGCGTCGGCGGTTTGGCTCTCAGCAGCCCGCAATTCCCTCGGATCAAGATGAGGTTGGGTCAAAAGACGTTGCAAATCAACGCTCCCGGCGCTCCGGAGAAACTTTACGCCAAGCGAGTGGCCCTGGATGGCCGTCCGGTGACCAATTTTTGGATTCCGTGGGCGGAGATGGCTCGGGCGTCGCGCCTTGACTTCACCCTGGCCGCGACCCCTGACAAACGGCCAAACGAGACGCCACCCTCGTTCAGTTCGAATGGGGAAGGGAGCGAGTCGTCGCGGAATATCAGGAAAACCATAAAAACACCCTCCGCTAACGGAGCGAACTAATACATATGAACGATCAAGCCGAAAGCGGCGTCACTCGCCGCGACTTCCTGAAATCCTCCGCCCTCGCGGGCGCCGCCTTGGCCGCGCCGGCGATCATCGCGTCCACGGCGCGGGGGGCGGGGAACTCCGAGCCGTTGCGGGTTGGCCTGATCGGCTGCGGCGGCCGGGGCACGGGCGCCGCCAACCAGGCCCTCTCGGCGGACAAAAATGTCACGCTCACCGCGATGGCCGATGCGTTTGATGAGCCGTTGCGGACCAGCCTGCAAAGCCTGCAAAAGGACCAACCCGACAAGGTCAAGGTCACGCCGGAGCACTGTTTCGTGGGCCTGGACGCCTACCAGAAGGTGATCGCCAGCGGCGTGGATGTGGTCTTGCTCGCCACCCCGCCGGGCTTTCGCCCGGTTCACCTGCGCGCCGCGGTCGAAGCGGGCAAACATGTGTTCTGCGAAAAGCCGATGGCCACGGACGCGCCGGGAGTACGCTCGGTGGTCGAGTCAGCCCGAATCGCCAAGGAAAAGAACCTGTCCCTGGTCGCCGGTTTTTGCTGGCGCTACGACGCCGCGCGCCGGGAGTTTTACCGCCGCATTCACGACGGGGCGATCGGCCAGATCCGCGCGATTTACGCGACCTACTACTCGGGGCCGGTGAAATCGATGCCGCCCGCGGCCAACCGCCCGGCCGGGATGGGCGATCTGGAATGGCAGCTCCGCAACTGGTATAACTTCACCTGGCTCTCCGGGGACGGCTATGTGGAGCAAGCCTGCCACAGCGTGGACAAGGTGGCCTGGGCGATGGGGGATCAGCCTCCGCTCAAGGCGATGGCCGTCGGCGGACGTCAGGCGCCCAACAACGAGGGCAATATCTTCGATCATATGTTCGTGGTTTATGAATGGCCGGACGACATCCGCGCGTTTGTGGGCCAGCGACAGGTCGGCAACACCTACTCGGACAATTCCGATTACCTGATTGGGTCAGAAGGGTTCGGACGCTCAGGCTGGCAACCTCCCTACACCAAGGGCAAGGCGGCTTGGCGCTACCGGCAAGCGGAGCCGCACATCGATATGTACCAGACCGAGCACAACGAACTGTTCGCCAGCATTCGCGACGGCAACCCCATCAACGACGGCCCGCGGATGGCCCAGAGCACGCTGATCGGCCTGATGGGCCGGATGGCCGCCTATACCGGCCAGGAAATTTCCTGGGAACAAGCTCAGAACTCCCAGGAAAAGCTCGTCCCCGACGCCTTGGACTGGAAGGTGAAACTCGAGATCGCCCCTATGGCCATGCCCGGGGTGACCCGCTACATCTAACCATGAACCCCTCTCGACCGATGAATACCTTGCCTCGCCGCGAATTCTTGAAACAGGGAGTCAGCGTCATCGCCCTGGCGACTCTCGGCCCAGTCGTGTGGGGCGCGGAGGCTCCCGCAGCGAACCCCTCCCCTGCCAAACGCCCTATCCGAAAGGCGATCATGTGGGGCACCATCGGACTCAAGGGCTCCGTGACCCAAAAGATGAAAGCTGTCAAGGCCGCCGGCTTCGAGGGGGTCGAGATGATGAGCCACCTGGACCAGGACGAGGTCCTCAAGGCCCGCGACGAGGCGGGGTTGGTGATTCCGAGCGTCTGCGGCGCTGAGCATTGGTCCAAACCGCTCTCCCACCCGGATCCGAAGGTACGGGAGGAAGGCCTGGAGGCGTTGAAGCAGACCCTGCGCGACGCCGCGCGCTACGGTGCCTCCTCCGTGCTCCTGGTCCCCGCGGTGGTGAGCCGGGAGGTGGGCTACGGCGACGCCTATGCCCGGTCCCAGGAGCAGATCCGCAAGGCCATTCCCTTGGCTGAACAACTCGGTGTCAAGATCGCCATCGAGAATGTCTGGAACCAGTTCCTCCTGAGCCCGCTCGAGGCGGCGCGCTATGTCGATGAGTTCAACAGCCCGGCAGTGGGCTGGCATTTCGATGTGGGCAACATCATCAACTACGGCTTCCCGGAGCAGTGGATTCGCATCCTGGGCAAGCGCATCCAGAAACTTCACATCAAGGAATTCAGCCTCAAGAAGCGCGATGACCAAGGGCTCAGGAAGGGCTTCGATGTGCCCCTGTTGGAGGGCGACAACAACTGGCCCGAGGTGATGAAGGCCCTGGATGAGGTGGGTTACCACGGTTGGGCGATGACGGAGCAGGACGGCGGTGACAGCCCCGCCGGCCTCGCAGACCTCGCCCGGCGCCTGGGCAGAATACTCAGCCTGTAGGCACCCAGATACCATGAAACCATCTTAGCCGTAGAAGATCATAGCCAGCCTGTTAATTTGAATTGATCGATTCCCAATGAAGACCAGCCAAACCAATCGAACCGCGGTCCTGATGACGTTCATGGCGTCGGTCGCCCTCGCCAGTTCAGCCGCCAGCCTTGCCCCAGTGGATCCCAATCTTGCGCCTGACATTTTCGTGTGGAGCGACACCTGCAACGTCTATGTGGTTCGAGATGGCGACGCCGCGCTTCTCATCAACCTCGGGGACGGCGGTGTGCTCGATCATCTCAGGGAAATTGGCGTCCAGCGCGTCGAATGGGTCCTATTCACTGACCATCATCGGGAGCAGTGTCAAGGCGCGTTCCGGCTCCGAGGCACGGGTGCGAGGCTGGCCGCGCCCGAAGTTGAACGGGACCTCTTCGAGAAGCCTTCGGACTTCCGCAAGATGAAAGCCCACCTCGAGGATCGCTTCACCATCCACAGCTCCAGCTTCGTGCGCCCCCCCACTCAACCGATCCCGCTGGACCGCGCGTTCCGAACCAACGACACCCTTGCCTGGCACGGACGAGAATTCCTCTGCATCGACACGCGGGGGAATAGCCCAGGCGGCATGTCGTACTTGCTCAAACAAGGAGATCGTTTGCTGGCTTTCAGCGGCAACCTGATGCTCGACGGCGCCAAGATGCACACCTGGTTCGACACCGAGTGGGACTATGGCTTCGCCGCTGGCATCCGAGCGTTGCGAAAATCCGCCGCCGCCATGGCGGAATACCCCCTCAAGGCGTTGATGCCCGCCCACGGACCGATCGTTGCCAGCCCCAAAGACCAGTTGGCTGAGTTTGGGAAGAAGCTCGAGCGCCTCGAGAAACTCTACGTTCGCGGCTACGAGGCCGAGGGCGGTTCCGTCGCTTACCAGGATAAGGTATCCACGCCGACCGTGGTATCGAACATCTGGCAGGTGTCGCCTCATTTGTTCAAGTTCAGGCGTATGAACTTCTGGCCCAACTTCAGCTTGCTCATTGCCGCCAGCGGGCGCGGTCTGGCCATGGACTGCGGGCTGTTGGATGAGAAATTCCTGGATACGGCCCTGGAGGGATTGCGAGAACACTTTGGTCTCAAGACCATCGATATGGTCATCATTTCGCACATGCACGGCGATCACTTTCTGGAAGCCTCGCACTTGCGCGAACAATGGGGCACGAAGATCTGGGCGCTCGACAACATGGTGGACAAAATGGAGCACCCCGAACGATTCGATTACTCCGCTCCGATCCAAGCCTATGGGAAGAAGCGGGAGGACGGTTCACCCGTGGAAGGCGTCCGGGTGGACCGTGCCTTCAAACCGGGCGAAACGTTCGATTGGGAAGGCTACCACTTCACCGTGGATTGGATGCCTGGGCAGACCGAGTTCGCCCTCTGCCTCCACGGCCGAATTGACGGACGCGATGTCGCCTTCACGGGCGACAATATTTTCGGGGATCCGGACAATCCTGCGCAAACCGGACACGAGGCGATGGTTGCCCACAACAGCGCTATCCTCGAGGAAGGTTACATCTACGGGGCGGAGTATCTGAAGCGCATCCATCCAGATATCCTGGTGGGTGGCCATTCTTTTGTCATGGATCATCCGACCGCGTTCATCAAGCGGTACCGCAAATGGTCCTATGAAATGCGCGCTGCGTTTCAGGCCCTCAGCCCGGACCCGGACTATCGCTACTGGTTCGATCCGTTCTGGGTAAGGGCCGAGCCTTATCGCGTGGCTTTGCAACCGGGGAAAAGCGAAACGGTGAACATCCACGTGCGGAACTTTCGCTCCCGCAAACAGAACCACCGCATCGAAATCCACACCCCGGCGGACCTGGTGGCCGAGCCTGGCATTTTGGTGGGCACACTCTCGGGCCAGTCGCGCCACGCTTTTCCCATTCGCATCAGAGCCGCAGCCAATGCGCCTCCCGGGGTCCGAATTGTGGCGCTGGATGTCACTCTCGATGGACAACGCTATGGCGAGCGGTTTGACTTGGTGGTGGGTGTCGGGGCTGACAACCCCAGGCCGCAGTGATGATCAACGTCTCGACCTACTGTCCGGTCTGTGATCGCCACGTGGGGCAACCCGGCCCCGGAGAGTTGCTCGGCGCTTACATCGGGCCGGCAGCCAAGGCCACCGCCCTCTACCTGCGCTACGAACTCAACGCGTCCGACCGGAAAATCAGCCGCTTCTTCGCCGAATTCTTCGGCTTGAAGTTCGTCCCGGCCAGCGCCTTTGGCTTCGAGCGCCAGGCCGCCGTGACGACCAGCTAAACTGTTACAACGTTATTCACCAATGATCTTCACCAAAACCCGCTTCCTTCTTCGCCCATCAAACTCCCCATAAAAGATCTGCTCCCACGGGCCGAAGTCCAGCTTGCCCTGGGTAATGGCGACGACCACCTCACGCCCCATGATCTGCCGCTTCATGTGGGCGTCGGCGTTGTCCTCACCGGTTCGATTGTGGTGGTATTGCGAGGTGGGCGCGTGCGGGGAATCACGGCTCGTAAAAACGGTCGAATGCCTTCGCCCTGAGCCCAGCCTTAAGCTCGCCGTCACTGGTCCAAAGCCGAGCGTCCAGGTGCAGCGTCAGCGCAACGAAAGCAGTGTCCTTGGGGTCCACGTCCCGACACAATCGGCGGGCCTCCATCCAGGTGCCGATGGGGATACTGCCCTCCTCGATGAAGTTAACCCGCTCAAGGAGCTCGTACAGGCATTCCAGCAGGTCTTCCTCACTCAGGGCGCTGAGTTGAGCAATCCGCTCTTTGTGCTTGAAAAGCTCGACGAAGACGAACCGAGGGCAGAAAAACCTCAACGCGCTGTCCGTGAGGAACCGCTTTCGCGCCTCGGTGGTCCCGCGCAGCAGCAGGGAGAAGAGAATGCTGGTATCGACGATGATGGAGACGCCATTCACTCCGACTCGGGCCCCTTGGGAATGAACCGCCGCTCGTTTGCCCGCCACCAATTGGACTTGAGATCCTCGGCCAAAGTCCAGGCGGCTTCCGGCGTGAGGTGGCTGCGGCGGACGACGCTCTCAACGCGTAGCCAAGAGACGAAGTCCTGAACCTCGTCCGGCGTCATGCCTGCGGTGGGAATGGTTACCTGCAGGCTGTCATTCTCAGCTTTGACAGCAATCATGCAGTCATGATAACCGCTTGGGTCGTCACAGGCAAGAGCCCGTTGCGATCCGTCAGGAAGAGTGGGTGTCCGTTTCCGCCAAACCCCGCCTCATTCTCCAATGATCTTCACCAAAACCCGCTTCCGCCGCTGCCCGTCAAACTCGCCGTAGAAGATCTGCTCCCACGGTCCAAAGTCCAGCTTCCCCTTGGTGATGGCGACGACGACCTCGCGGCCCATGATCTGCCGCTTCATGTGGGCGTCGGCGTTGTCCTCACCGGTGCGGTTGTGGTGGTATTGGGACGTGGGGGCGTGGGGGGCCAGCTTCTCCAGCCAGACCTCGTAGTCGTGATGCAGGCCGCTCTCGTCGTCGTTGATGAAAACCGACGCAGTGATATGCATGGCGTTCACCAGGCAAAGCCCCTCTTGAACCCCGCTCTTTCGAACCAGGTCTTCCACTGTCCCGGTGATGTTCACGAACCCGCGGCGGTTGGGCACCTCGAACCAAAGTTGCTCAGTAAGGCTTTTCATGAAGCCAGCATGCCACTTGGGGGCGTTACGCGCAACGCGCCGAATCGACCTCAGACGAGTCAGATGGATTCCATGTTCCACCCTTAACCTCCAATGCTCGCTCGACAAACTCGACAAAATCATGGTCCTGCAGTAAGCGCAGTTGCCCCCCCCAGACCGCTTTTGGGATCGGGAGCGAGAAAACACTGCTCACGTCTCGGCTCAAATTCTCCGGGCTCACGGCGAGCCCGTCTTTCATCGCCTGAAAAACGCTGTTCACGTGCT
>TBL_comb47_HYPODRAFT_10001044_pt1 | contig 36549 bp, 23 predicted proteins | sample TroBogypolimnion_40_FD_10682 | JGI IMG/M metagenome (IMG submission 10682)
GTGGCTGGGAAAAATTTCTGCTGGCAGCATGATGTTGCCCCATCCCGCATGGCAAAAAGTCATGCCCGCCACAAGGGCCAAGGCTAGACCTGGTCGAGCCACCTGTGTCGCGCAAAGAGCGCCAAAAAATATTCCAACAGTCATCATAGACATGGTTGTCTTACGCGCCGTGTCTAGCGACCAACCGCGCGATATCAACCACCGTGGCAGCGCTCCGCCAGTCAAACTGCCGAGGGCGGCGGCAGCGAATGGAATCCAAACAAACAGACCAATATCTTTCAGCACGAAACCATGGCGTTTCTGAAAATAAAGCGGAATCCAAAACATGAGGAAATAACTGATTGGATCAGTAAGCGCCCGCACCAGCAGACACCCCCAGGTTTCTTTCATTCGTAGCAACTTACCAAGCGGAGCTGCAGGCTTTAGTTCAGAGGTAACTTCTGCCCCATCCTCGATCAAAGCACGTTCATTAGCGCCAAGTCTGGGATGTTTCGATGGCAATTTGTAAAGCCACCACCAGAAAAACAGCCACACAAAACCGAGTAGTCCGGTGGTTAGAAATGCCGAGCGCCAGCCATAGTGCAAAGCGATCAACGTAACCACAGGCGCGGAAACCATTGATCCAACGGCGGTGCCGGCATTAAAAATACCGATAGCCAAAGCACGTTCCTGCATCGGAAACCATTCGCTCACAGCACGCACCCCACCAGTGAAACTGCCCGGCTCAAACACTCCTAGCAATAAACGAAAAAAGGAAAATTGGCCGACCGTGGTTGCCATCATGTGCATCATGTTTGCCACAGACCAGCCAGCGACAAAAATCATAAAGCCACGCCGCGTACCAATGATATCGATTACGCGTCCGCTCACGGCATACATAACACCGTAACTCGCCAAAAACCAAGCATTGATTTCGCCATAGCTGGCATTATTTAGGTGCAATTCGTCCTTGATCGTACCGATGAGGACCGACAGCGTCTGGCGATCTAAATAATTTAAGGACGACGCGAGACAAAGTAGCCCGGCGATATACCAACGCAGATTTTTGATGGTTGTGACAATCACGCGGCCACCTCCCGAATCGTGAGTCGGAAAGCGTTTACGTCCCAATCGGCTACCACGCGGCCTGCTGGTTTCATTCCAAAAAATTCCGCTGACCGGCTTGATGCCATCTCCCAAACGGCTTGCAAAGGCAGGCCGGTAATTTTCACTGCGTTCGCAACGGCGTGATCCATTGTCAGCGATGAACCGGCGAGCCATGGTTTTCCGGCATGTGAAACGCGGCCATCGGCGCTAACCGTCACCGGCTCGCCGTTCAATTTAAAATTTCCCGGCCCGCAACCGGCCGCCGCCATTGCGTCGGTAGTGAGGATGATTCGTTCCACTCCTTTGGCGCGGATCATCGCCTTCACCGTTGCTGGCGGTAGGTGATGGCCATCCACAATGAGCGACGCGAACAGCCGATCGTCGGCCAGCTGATCCCAGATCAGATTCGGATGACGCGACATCTGCAAATGACAGCCGTTGCCGAGATGAGTAGAGAGCGTGGCTCCCGCTTTCACCGCATCGGAAATTTGTTGCGTAGTCGCCGCGGTGTGCCCGATAGCAACGCGAACCCCACTTTCCACGAGGTGTTCAATCAGTGGCAGCGCACCGTGAACCTCAGGTGCAAGGGTGACCAAGAGAATCTTTCCTTCCGCAGCTTCTTGCCGGCGTGAAAAATCTTCAATGTTAGCCGCCGAAACAAACTCACGCGGATGCGCACCACGCGGGCCGTCTTCGGATAAAATATAGGGTCCTTCCATATGGAAGCCGGCAAAGCCGGTCGGATTCAATCGCAATATTTTTTTACTACAAGTTGAAAATCTTTGTCGCGAGGAGGTGATGAGCGCAGGCAGAAATGCGGTTACGCCGGTGGCTTTAATTTTCTGAACAGCGTGTAGGATGTCGTCATCAGTGGCATCAGGATCGTTGAAATCAACCCCCGCGAAGCCGTTAACTTGCAGATCAAAAAAACCTGGAAGGTCAATCCGCATGGGAAATTGGCGGACGGTTATTCAGTAACGATGCCGACGCGGTGTCCAAATATACCGTAAGGTCGTTATGCCACTGTAAAATCGAAGCCGGTGCATCGGGTGTCACGGCGCCCTCCAAACAGTTTTTTACGGCGTTGGCCTTGCGCAAATCGGGCACGATGCAAAGAATTTTTTTTGCATTCATGATCTGGCGGATAGACATAGAAATGGCCTGCTTTGGCACTTCGTCGATGTTTTTGAACCAGCCTTCGCCTACCTGCTGACGACGGCACATTTCATCCAGCTCAACCACAAGATATGGTTGTTCCGTCTGAAAATCCGCCGGCGGATCGTTGAAAGCCAGATGGCCGTTCTCGCCGATGCCGACGAATGCCACATCAATCGGCGCTTTGACGATCAGCGCACCAATGCGTTCGCAGGTGCCAGCCACATCGCGTTCGCCATCAAGCAGGTGAAAATTTTGGATGCCTGTGCGGTGAATAAGTCGTTCCAAAAGATATTTCCGAAAACTCGCCGGATGTGTAACCGGCAGGCCTACGTATTCATCCAGGTGGAACATCTCCACCTTCGACCAGTCAATGTCAGGCTTAGACGTCAGTGCTTCCAGAAAGTGGAATTGCGACGCGCCGGTCGCGGCTATGATGCGTGCGCCGCCTTTTTCTACAATGCAAGATTGCAGCACTTTTGCGGCTTCGGTAGCGGCGGCTTTTCCTGATTCGATACCTTGGTGAAAAATTTTAAGATTCATAAATTTGGGCTCGCGACGGCAGGGGAATGTAATATTCAATGAGATAATTCAAGAGCTCTTTGATCTGAAATCAAAAAACGTCGCCAGTGAGGGCGATACGTCTGTATAACTCTACCGTGGTGTGGGCATCAGATTATTGCTGCATGGTCCAATATTGGCAGGTTTGTATCCCGGCGGAATCAGCACCGTAAAGAACTTTGAATGCCAGGCGTTCCGTATGACCGTCAAGACATCCCACGTTGGCACCGTTATTGTGAACCGTTGGCCGGCCATTACTAAAGGGCAGATAACCCGAGTAACTATCCTTCATGCCATCGCCATTGACATCCGTATCCCAGGGGTGATAAAGCGGCGAATAGACATAGAAACGTTCCACATCCGTGAACGTCATCGCTTCCGCCGGGCGGGTGATCATGTTTGCTTTCACTGGCGGAGCCTCCAATCCACCCACGACCGTCTGCCGGTAGTAAAAGGGGGCATTCAATTTTTGCCCAGGCTGATAAAGGCCGAAATTGACTCCTATCCAGCAATTCCAGTTGGTAGACGGCCAGGTCGTTACCGTCCCACGCCCGCCACCACCGGAATAGGGTGGAGCTTGGTAAGCACCGCCGGGGCACATGCGCACGGGATTGTCCACCACATTGCCTGCAAGGTCGATTGTGGGGTTATTCCTCGCGACATAAGGTCCAAGAGTTTCAAAGCAATACACGACGCTTCCGAAGGATGAAAGATTTTCTAAGTCTGCAAAATAAGGAAGCTTGTCATCGTTGTCGGACATATACATAACCAAAGCCAAGTTCCAGTTTCTCATGTTGGCATTGCACCGAATTGCCTGGGCCTTGGCTTTGGCCTTGGTCAAGGCCGGCAAAAGCATCGCCGCCAGAATAGCGATTATGGCGATGACTACCAGTAGTTCGATTAGTGTGAACGCGCGTTTTTGGTTCATATTTTGAGGGTGCGGCATCCAGAATCCGGCCGGATGCCGCAGTTGACTTTTCGGCTTATTTCTTTAACCGGTAGAAAACACTCCCGTTAGCGGAGTTAATCGGAACAGTGATCGTGTTGCCGGTCGTCAACACTGTCGTCCATTTCGTGCCGAGGCCGACGCTTAGAGAGTTGGTCTGCGACTGCAAAACATAGCTCGTGTAGGCAATCGGCCAGGTCAGCGTCAAACTGTTTCCGGTCACGCTTGTCGAAAGTGTAGGTGGGGTTGCTGGCTCGGAGTTCACGGCGAGCACCGTGATGGCTCCGTCAGTCGCCACGCTGTTGGACCACGTGTAGCCAGACGGCAAGCTCATGCTTGTGAAGCTACCCGTTATCGAGGGCGCGGTGAAAAGCACGAACCGGTCACCGTTTGTTAGGCTACTACCTGAAAAAGTGACATTCAATGTGCCACCAAGAGTAAGTGTTCCGGAAGCGCCCAGTTGCGAAGAACTTAAGGTTGTGTTGGTCTTGCTGATTGTCATCGCCGCCGTGCCAGCAAGCGAGACGTTGCCTAGGTTGGTGATCAGACCAGTAGGACTGCCGGGAGCGACCGTGGAGTTCGTAGGAACCACGAGGGTGCCGATGGTCGTGCCGATCCCGCGCAAAGTCTGGCCTTGGCCGATCGCCAAAGTACCGTCAGTGCGACCGCTGGCGTTTAACGTTCCGCCAGCACCGGCTGCCAGCGTGATGGTAGAGGCGGTGGCAACGCTTCCGTTGTTGGTCAAAGCAAGCGTGCCAGTCTGGATCAAGAGATCTCCGGTGAAGGTGTTCACGCCAGCCAAAAATAGCGTGCCGCGACCAGTGCTCACCGACGTCGTAGCGCTGGACGGATGCGAGCCTATGCCTTTTACAAGAGTGCCACCACCACTAATGACGCCATTGATTCGCAGCACCGAGTTAGTGGAAACGTCAAACACGTCTGTGCCGTTCAATCCAATCGTTCCGGTGTAGAGGTTCGCCTGCACATTCGTGAACACGCCAGAAATATTAGTACCCGTGCCACCCGTGCCGTAGAGACATGCTCCATCCGCCAAAGTCAGCGCGTTGGGAGTAGCCGCACGGAGCCAAAGATTGTTCAATTCCAAGGTAGCGCCGCCAGCCACGGTAATCGTCTTAGTCGAATTCGTCGTCAGCAAGCTACCGTTCTGTAAGCGCAGGACGCCGGAGCTGACCGTTATGTTTCCAATGTTATTTGTAAATACGTTGGTTGAACTATTGAAGATTGAAACGCAGTTGGTTCCGACCTTGGTAAGATTAAAACCATTCCCCGTCAAACCGCCAGGCGTGGACCCAACATTGTTCAAGTCCATGCGAAAAATACCACCAACCGACGCGTCGCCGGCCATAAATACCTGCATGTTCGCGCCGGCCTGACTTGCTCCATTGTTTACCAGTGCGCCGGCACCATTTAACCCGAAACCGGAAATGGTAACGTTGTTTGACAAGGCAAGACCGTTTATGTCCAGTGTGCCGTTGTTGGTAGCAAATATCAAACGTGTCGAGGTACTAGCGCCGAAACTTATGTTGGTCACCGATGTTGGCAATAGTGCCCCACCAGTTACGATGTAGTTACCTGAAAAAGATTGGTTCAATCCACTCAACAGAACTTTACCGGGCCCTTCTGCCTTGACGAGTCCAGCTCCCGACAAGGTGTTAGCTAGATTTTGCGTCTGATTGGTCGGAACCGCCAGAGCGAGCGTGCCGGCTAGCGAGACTGCGCCACTACTTAAATCGCCTTGAGTCGTGGTGCCATTGCCAATCCGCAATGTGCCGGCATTAATCGTCGTGCCCCCCGTAAAACTGTTTGTCGTCACGACCGTCAACGTGCCCGTGCCGCTCTTGGTCAGCGAGGCGCTACCGGCAATCTGGCCGACACCGCCGATAGTATAGTTCGCCGAGGCGTTAACGGAGACAGACGACGGATAAGCCACGCCGTTCAAATTGACCGCAGGACTGGCGGAACCTGCGTCGGTGAAGCTCACGGAGTCGAACTGATAAAACTTGGATGAACCAGCGCCATTGTTCCAGTTGTTCGCACCAACGATGTCCCAAATATTTGCACTTCCATCGCCAACCCAAGTGAGGCTGGTGGGAGTGCTAATAGAAACAATCATGTTGATCACGCCGGGCGTACTGGCATCGAATGTGACCACATAAGAACTGTTGGTTATCGGGCCGCTGGCCACCAACTGTGTCGCCACGTTGCCCGTAATGCCGGAACTGGGATTGCCATTGTAGTCTACCCAGGTCGTGTTAGTGTTATAAGTAATGATTGGATAAGTCCCCGCGCCAAAACCCGCCACTGGATTGACGTTGACGTAGTTCACACCAGACAAGGTCAGTCCGCCGTTGATGTTGATCTTGTCGCTGGATGTGCCGATGTCCATCAAGAGCGTGCCACCGTTCAGCACCAATCCCACGATCCCATTGCCGTTGTTGACCAACGAGGTGCCATCAAGATTTAAGACGGTGGTTGGCGGAACCAAATTAGTCACGCCGATATTGAGAGTGTTGGCAAATCCCACGCCGCCAGAGGACAAAGTCTGGCCACTGTTTAGCGTGAATGCAACGTTGGGAGTTGTCACATTCAAATTGCTGACAGTTAGAGTTGAAAAATTCGTTAAAGTTCCGTAGCCAAGGTTCAGCGTCGCCACCGTAATTGATCCAGCTGGTTTCGAATTCGTTGGCTGCATATCTATTACACCTCCGCTACCTAAAGTGATTACACTGTTACCGCCACCTGGCGATCCATTGTTAATGATATTGCCGGAAACAGCTACTTTTCCTCCGAGCACATTCAAATTGGCTCGGCTAGTTAGAGTCGCGGATCCGGCCGGCTGATTAATCATGCGAATGTAATTGTCCACATTGAGCGTAGCATTACTATAAACAGTAATGATGCCTACCGCAGGTGCAGTTAAATTAAGCATGGTTCCAAGCTCAATTTGGTTCACGTCTATGAGACTGAGATTCGTCGTGCCTTGACCAAAAAAGAGGTTGCCAGTAGAAATACACGCTGAAGATGATACGAGTGCCGCATTACCGCGTCCGAGATAGATGGTATCCACCAAGGCATCCACGCTACCGTGGTTGAAATCAACGCGTCCATAAGTCGGTGTGGTGGTGCCGAGCGATTGGGAACTATCACCAATATCCCACGCAGTCTGGCGGCTCACACCGTCAATGTTGCGGAACTTTGCGTAACAGTCAGTTAGCGGCACAGGCAGGAGAGTCGCAGCGGTGGCGGGATTGGGACTTGCGACGAAATTGTTCCCAAAATAAAGTCCCCCGCCTTGAGCTGATTGGTTGATTTTTGCACCACCGATCAACATGGCATCAAAATTCATGTAATTCACCGAACCTAGCATGTTGGAAACGTTGTATGACGTACCGTTGTTGTTATTTTCGAAACCTACGACCAATGCGGGAAAAGCCGTCTCCGTCAGGGTGATGTTGTTGGTCAGTGCAAAAAAGATGCACCCCTGCGGGCGGGCATAACCGGTCTGGTTTGGGTCGGATGCCGAGTTCACGGTGTTGAAGTCCGTGGCTGTAGCTATATTGGATAACACACATGAAAATGTATTTAAACCGCTCATGTCCAAGATTGCGGTGTGAGTGGCCGATGCGGCGCCCGCGGTTTGCGAACCCTGCAAAACCATCATGGAACCGACAGGATTAGTCACATTTAAGCTACCAGGCCCTTGAATGGTGGCATATGTGATTACTTGTAAGTTATCAAACCCCGAACCCACGCCCAAGGTGTTAGCTCCGATATGCAGCAAATCTCGTGGAGTCGAACTAACAATGTTGAGCTTATTGGTGATAAAGATATTATGGGCGCCTTCCGACATCTGATTATTTACCCACCAGTTGTTATACGCATTCGTTTGCACGACCAACAGGCCACCAATTTGCATCGAGTCCACGATGGACGTCAGGGGCAAGATCCCGTCGCCAAAGGAATTCGTCCAGCTACAATCTGGAGCCAAGCCTTTGATGTATGAAAAATAGGGGCCGCTTCCGGGTCCCGTGAAACCGGCCATAGAAGCAACAGAGTTGGACAACACCACCACGTCGCTTGCTCCGGGAGCCACGCCACCGATCCAGTTGGCGGCGTTTGGCCAATAGCCGCCGGAACCGGGTGTGACAATGTCGGAATTAGTAAGCATCAGGCTGGCGGCGCTGCTACATTGAACCGCCAGACAGGCGGCTGACAGAATAGTCAGGAATTTTTTTAGTATCGGGTTTTTCATGGACGAGGTTTGAGGCTTTGGGGTGTTAAGGGTTAGGATTGAAAATGGCAACTAAAATGTTGGATCGTTCTTTAAAAGCGTGAATGCTAAAGAACTTTTTAGAGGCGACGAACGCCGCGCTGTTTGGTTGCTCAAAAGGTTTCCTTTGTTTGTTCGAATGTCATGAGTTTTAAACGAACAAGAGAAAACTTATCAGCAAAAATAAAATCACGCTATACCTCAATTGGTGTAACGCCGAGCCTTCGTCGTTTCGACGACGGCTGCACGTTTAGCTAGTGGAAGATTTTTTTTCAGAAGCGGGCGTTGCGCCGCCAGGCAGGGGCGAGCCCTGTTCCTGCAAATATTTCAATAGCGCCTCGGTGCGGGATCTGACGTGAAGTTTCTCGTAAATGCGCCGCATATGCACTCGCACAGTAAGATAAGAAATGTCCAGCTTGCCACTGATTTCTTTGTTGGCAAACCCCTGTGCCACGAGGTTCAAAATTTCTTTTTCCCTCCCTGAAAGCTCTGAACGCGCTGGCGCTTCGGGTTGCGGTTCGCGGAAGGCGTCCACCAAGCGGCGCGCAATCTCGCTGGTCATCGGCGCGCCGCCGTGAAGAACTTCGGCGATAGCCTCAAGAATTTCCGCCGAGAACGCGCGCTTCAATAGATAGCCGCACGCTCCGACGCGAAGTGCGCGAAAAATACTGTCAGTATCTTCATAAACCGTGACGATGATGACCTGCGATTCTGGGCTAATTCGCTTCAACGCCGCCGTGCATTCGATGCCGGACATTCCGGGCAAGTTGATGTCCATCAAAACAATTTGTGGACGCAATTTTTCTAGCGCGGGCAATGCAGATTCACCGTCTTGCCAGTCCCCAAGGAGCTTCAAATTCGCCGCACGGCTGATGATGCGCACTAGGCTACGCCGCAGACCGGGATTGTCTTCAATGATAGCAACGGTGGCAGCCATTACAGGGGTTTTGGGGGGAAATCCCTGTGCACTTTCGGCAGCGATGGACACCGCTTCCAGACTGGATTTTTTTTTACCAGCTATGTGCATCGAAAATTATTTTGAAAGTTTATCCGAGAGCGGCAGACGAAATATAATTTTAGTTCCCTGCCCTACGGCACTTTTGATCTCACAACTGCCTCCGATTTTTTTTAGACGATCATGCAAATTATTTAATCCGTCTTGCGCTTCACCTCCGACGCCAGCTTGAAACCCGACGCCGTCATCCGTCACACTGAGCACGAAGACGTTTTCGTCTAGTTTTGCCCCGAGCCGCACTTCGAGCGCCCGCGCGTGCTTGAGTATATTATTCAGCGCCTCCTTGAAACCAAGGAATAAATTATGGCGCTGCTCGGAACTAAGCGGGAGTTCGCCCAGGTCCGTCTGCACTTCCATCCGACAACTGATGCCCGCCGGCTTGAAGATTCGGTCCGCAAACTGGCTGAAATAGGCCACCGAGGACTTCACCGTGTCATAACGCGGATTGATGGCCCAAACAATTTCATCCATGTTCGCCACTAACTCTCGCGAACGTAGACTGATTTCCCGCGCGAACTGCCGCGCCTCATCCACCGGCAGGGATTGATCTTCGATGAGTTCGCTGGTCAGACCGATTTCCGTCAGGCCAGCACCGATATCGTCGTGAATGTCCTGAGCGATACGCGTGCGCTCGGCCTCCATGGCGTGGGCCAGTTCCAATTTTTTCATCCGCGCGCGCGCTTTACGTTTTTCCAGCCAGCGCACCGTGGCGGCAATGATTAGGGCAAATAACAGAGCCATCACGACCAGAAAAAGTTTTCGCTGCCAGAAAAACGGCGGTACGATTAGCGATATAGAGGCGACCTGCCCGCTCCAGTGTCCATTCCCGCTGTGTGCTGCGACGGTGAATGTGTAATTGCCCGGCGGTAGATGCGTGTAATAGACATTGCGCTGTGCTCCCGATTCGATCCAGTCATCGTCAAATCCTTCCAGCCGGTAACGGAACTTTACGCTTTCCGGCGCGGAAAAAAATATGCCAGTGAAAAAGAAGTCCACGCGCTGATTGCCGGGCGCAACGAGCAAAACATTTTCTGTTTCGGTAGTTTTTTTGGTGCTGGCTCCCGTTGAAGAAATTTGCGCCGCGTGATTGTCTACCATCACGCGCTCGATGCGCACCGTCGGAGGTATAGCATCGTCGTTGCGGAATTGTGGATTAATGGTAACAACGCCGCTCCCGGTGGAAAAACAGACCAGCCCTGCGCGCGTTTTCAGGCCGGCACCGGGATTGCCGGAACATTGTTCAGTCAACATTCCGTCATAACGCCCGAAGACAGTCGGAAAAACGCGCTCCGATTTTCCTGCCGCGACTCTTTCCAGTGCAGCGCGCGACACGCGAACGATGCCGTGCTGCGTGCCAAGCCATAGGCAACCGTTGTCGTCTTCTAAGATTTGCAAAATAGTCTGGTCAGGAATTCCCTGCGCCCGGCTGAAGCTGAAAATTTTTCCATTCTCCATCCGGCTCAACCCGCCGCCTTCCGTGCCTATCCACAAAATACTTTTTTGGTCAAGAAAGAGCACCCGTAACAGTTCGCTTTGCAGACCGTCCGCGCGGCCAAACATTTTGCAAGTGCCGCCTTTCACGTAAGCCAGACCGTGGCTATAAGTCGCCACCCAAAATGCCCCACCTGAAGCCGCCACGATAGACGCAATGGCAAAGCCATTGACCTGACTCGTGACCGTTTCAAGTTGGCCGTGAATGTAGCGTTGCAAAATTCCTTTCTCGTTTCCTAGCAGCAAAGAACCATCTTTGTCTTCGCATAAGCTTTGCACAGAGTAAGCCGGACAGGCTGGCAGCAGCTTGCCATCCTGCCAGTGAAAAAGTGTTGTCCCCCCAACGCCCCATAAGCTGCCGTCGCGTCCCGCCAGCAGCGCGCTCACCTGCAGATTTCCTGGCATCAATTCATCGCGCAGCAAAACTTCATGCACGTCGCCGTGAAAACGATGCAGCCCGTGGCCGATGGTGCCGATCCACAAACTGCCATCACCCGTTTCCGCCAATGATATCGGCTGCACTTCTGTCGCACCGTCGAAAAGTTTTTTTGTGGACAATTTTCGTGGTTGCAAACGATTCAAGCCTACTCCGCGCGTGCCAGCCCAAATATTACCCTCGGAATCTTGCGCGATGGACCGCACCGCATCATCCGAAAGTCCATTCTCGTGTCGCACCGACTGAAATTTTTCACCACGTAAAAAAAACATTCCCTGATCGCTGGTCCCTGCCCAGAGCGTTCCATCTTGGCTTTGAGCCAGACAGGTGATGAGCACTTCCGGCAATCCTTGAGTAGCGCCGTAAACCGTCCAGTTGGTCTCACCGATGCGGTAAATTTTACCCACCGTTGCCGCCCATATTTCTCTATGAAGTCCACGTAGTAAGCGGTAGGGCTTCAGCTGGCGTAGCTCATCGTCCGCGAGAGCGGGCACTAACGCCTTTCCATCAAATCGCATTAGTCCCTGACTGACCAGTGAAACCAAAATAGCACCCGTTTCGTCGGCAATCACCGCCCGGACATCAGCCTCGGACATGCCAACTTTCGCAGTAATATTCTCAATTTTGCCGTCTCGCCATCGGCTGAGACCTAGATTAGAGCCAATCCATATATTTCCCTGACCGTCCTCAGCTAATTGGGTAACCGATTCACCCGCCAACCCCTCACGCCGGGTCCAACTGGTAAACGTGCCATGCACATAGCGACTCACACCATTTGCCGTCCCGACCCATAAAGCGCCGCTCCGATCTTCCAACAACGACCGAATCTGCATGCTAGGCAGACCATCTTGGATTCCGAATAATTCAAACCTCACCCCGTCAAAGCGTGCCAGACCGCCACCCGTGCCAACCCACAGATAACCATCACGGGTTTGTGTAATGGCCCATACTGATTCTTGCGGCAGCCCATCTTCCGCTCGCCAGACCCGACAAACGTAAGGTGATTCATCTTGGACATTTTGGTCACCCGCCTGAATTTCACCAACAGCAGAAAAAAATAAAACCGCCAGACAGATTGAAATGCACAACGTCTTGCACTCATCATTGATGCTGTTGATTATAAAACGCACCAGAAAATTATGGCCTACGTAGTCAATCACACAAGAACAGTATGAATTTTTAGCCGACAAACGATCATGATGAACGCCACTTTACTCGCAGGCTTTGCGGTCTGCTCGCGCAGTTCCGGCAATTTGACGTTGGTCTCGTTCGACAACGTCACGCTGCCCTCGTGGAACCCGCCGCCGAACGCGCCGCTGAATTTTTGGCGACGGCGAGCAATGCGGTGGTGTTTCTGAGATGGAATGCCTCGACCAACGTCACCGGTTACCGCTGCCTGATTGTCTGAGTGACGCCTGAGTGCCAATGAGGGACGTAATTTAGGTGCTTTTGGGTGGGAATGAGGTAGAATGATGTTCGAAGATAAAAACCACTCAAACGCATTTGGAGCCTGTAAATACAGGGGAATGAAAGTGGTGGTAGGTGATGGATTCGAACCATCGAAGGCATAGCCAGCAGATTTACAGTCTGCCCCCGTTGGCCACTTGGGTAACCTACCAAAGCCTAATTTGAAACAGTAACTTGGCGCACTTGGGCTTCTGTGTGGTTTCACTTTCGTCTGCCGTAATTGAATACCGCAAAAGCAAACTGACACCTGACTCAGAAACCAACATTGCCAACCATCCCGACGGGGACTCGAAAAAATTACTTTTTGCCGGTCAATTGACGGCAAGTGGCGGACTTTTCCAGTGATCCCAAGGCTGCTTTACTACGTCAGCAGCGCAATCACTATGCCAGAACCAAATTTCGGGGCAAGATTATTCGCAAGAGCTTGGCTCGCAGACTTCCATCGTGGGGTTGCGTTTTTATGGGAAAGGAATCGCCCCCCCCAGCGGCGTCAGCGCCTGGATTATTTCCGCTATCCGTACGACGGCTTGCTGCACCTCGTGAAGACGAGCGGATTGGAATTGGTGCAATTATACAATCGCGGCCGCTCGTACGCCTTCATCGGCCAAGTGGTGGAACACACCCAGCCCATCGGCGCAAAATTCGTTCACTAGTCCATCAACCGCTTCTTCCTCTGGTGCGACACGCACTTGAACCACGATACTCACACGCTCGGCTGGGCGTTTGTGGCCCGCCGGCCGGAAGCGCCCTCGACCACCCCGGCTTAGCCTTGCCGCTCGCCGACCGCCGGCTACCACCGCAGTTCAGCCCCCGCCGACCGCGCTGCCCCGATGGTTGAGCCGGTCGGGACTGCGGCCCACTGTTCATCGCTACCGGCCGACTGTTCCGGCTCTGCCGGATCGCCTCCGGAGCCGGCGGAGGACTGTTCCTCGATGGCGGAAAAGCCTTTCGCGTTCACGGAATAATATTCCGGCATCACGGAGTAGCATTCCTGCGACGCGGGATAGTATTCCTTCTTCCCGGAGTAACGTTCCTGCCTCACGGAGGCGAACTCCTTGGCCACGGAATCTCTTTCCGGCTCCCCGGAGTTCTCTGCCGCGGCCTCGGCCGCCCGCTCAGCCCGCACATAATAGTAAAACACGCACAATAAGTTGTTTAATTAAGACAAAACGAGTTTGATTAGGCAATAAAAGTATAAAAAATAACAAAATATGGAATGATTACAGTTATCCAGTTAGTTATGCTTGCCATTGAACTGGGGCTGATCCGTCGCGCCGGCTTCGTCGAAAGTCGGATTTCGGAACAGCCGAAATCAAAACAACCAAAAGCACAACCATCCCATGAGAATACCGATTCCGGAAAACCCGGATGAGTTCATCACCCTGGCGAAGGCGATCTCCCTCAAGCACACCGCACTGGGAGCAAATAGTCCGCTCAATGGCATCGAAGACATTGAGTTGCTGGCTCCCCTCGCCGCCACCGCCGATACCAATAACCAAGCCGCCAACAACCTGTACCAGCAGGCCAAGACGGCCACCGAAGCCCGGGACCGCGCCATCGGCCCGAACATGAATACTCCCCGCACGCTCCATTTCTTGGTGGACGCCGTGCGCAATGTTCTTTCCGGCCAAAACAAGGGCAAGGAACACAATCTTGGCGGCTGGGGCTTCACGGTCATTGACATGCCCGCCGTCACGCCCGAGGCCAAGGCTGCCGCGAAGGCTGCCAAAGCCGCCGCCAAAGCGGCCAAGCAATCCGCCGGCAATTAAGCCGACCACGGAACCCCCGGCAAGCCGACCGGCGGCAACTTACGCCTGTTTGCGAAACCGGGTGACGAGCCGGCGAAAAAACCGTGCGGGCGGGGAAAAATAAATTCGGTCCGTACTCGTCAGCGGACCGCCAATTTTCCATCGGCGCGGCCACTGCGGCACCGAGGCGGGCGGAGCGGGCAACGCTCGGAGCCATTGCTCCGTCATCGCCGCCACCGAGAAACGTTCCCGCACCCGCGCGCGGGCCGCCGCCGATTTAGCGGCCAATTCCTCGCGGTGCGCGTGCAGGTGGACGATGGCGCGGGCATAACCAGCCGTGTCCGCAACCGGCACCAGCAGGCCGGTCGTGGCATCCACCACTTCGGAAATGCCGCTGCGCAAATCACTAACCACCGGCACGACCCCATAACCCATGGCTTCCAGCAGGCTCAAGGGCAACCCCTCGTAATCCGAAGCCAGCAGATAAACCGCGTGCGTTTGCAGCAAGCCTGGCACGGCCGCATAATTCACGCTGCCGGCAAAATGGACCGTCTGGCGCGGCGAGGGCGAGATGAGGTTCGCTTCGAGAAACGCGCGTTCCTCTCCCACGCCGGCAATGGTCCAATGAAACGGAATGCCGCTGGCGCATAATTGCGCAAAGATTTCCGGAAAGAGGTGCACGCGCTTTTGTTCCCGGCCGAGCCGGCCCAAATACAGGAGGCGAAGCGGTTGCTGCCAATTGCGGGCGGGCAATGCCGCGTCGGCGCACATCGGTACGCCATACGGAAGATAAGCCACCGGCACGCGGGCAAATTCCGGCATGGCGGCGGCTTTTTCTTGCATGGCCCGCGAAACCATCGCCACGAGGTCCATCCAAGGCGCATAGTGCCGCATCATGGCATAGACCAGCGGATCATCCGATTGGCCCATGCCGATGCGCACCACGCCGGCGGGGAGATAGCGGAGGATTTCAAAAGAACTCGCGCCCAAGGTGGCGACGACCGCCGTGGGCTGGAAGACGGATAATTCTCGCAGGGCAACGGCCAGCCGGTCTTCAAAAATCAGTCCCCGATTATCGAGGCAAAGAACGGGGATGTTCTGTTTTTGAAAATCCGCGCCGAGAGGATTTTCGCGTTCGAGGCTGATGACCAGCACCGGGATGCCGCGCCGGACAAGTTCACCGGCGAAATTAATCAGGAAAGTGGTGGAGCCACCCAGCGGGATACTGCCGCTGACCAGGGCGAGACGGACGCTTGTGTTAGGTGAGGAAGCCAATTTCACGGCCATCAAGTAAATAAGTCTCGGGCAAGTTACAAGCCATTTTGTCGAGTCCACAATTTTCCGGCAAAGCGGAACAACGTAAATGAATTGACTCCGTTAGTGAAAGTAGAATCAAATTGGAAATGACCGCAGGAATTATTCAAGAAAATCGCTCAGATAAGGCGGCCAAAGGCAATCGGGAAGCTCAAAGGTTGCCATCTTTGGATGGCTGGCGAGCCATCAGCATTATCATGGTGTTAGTGGCTCATTCCACTGGGCTGGCAGGATTTCCCAAAGGTTGGATTAAAACCACCTGTCTCATATTTGACGGGCATCTAGGGGTGCGCTTCTTTTTTGTCATCAGCGGTTTTTTGATCACTTATTTGTTGATCCGGGAGCACGACCAACATGGCCTTATCAATTTGAAAAACTTTTATCTCCGGCGTGGCCTGAGAATTTTGCCAGTGTATGGAGCCTATTTGCTGGGAGTTGTCATTTTGGAACTCGTAACCAACCTGCATCAAACTGGATTCACTTGGTTCTGCAATGTCACATTTCTTACCAACTTTATCCCCAATTCGAGCGGTTGGATTACGGCACACCTTTGGTCCCTGTCGGTGGAGGAACAGTTTTATTTACTTTGGCCGCTGTCGCTCGTTTGGCTGCTTAAGATGAACCGGCGCTGGCTTTGCATGGCTCTCGCAATGCCAATTTTGATAGCCATTATTACTCATGTCTTTGCTTTTCTACATTGTTTTCCTTGGATTCTTCGCTCGCTGTTCCAGCCTCGTTCTTCGTTTGTCAATTTTGACTCACTGGACATCGGCTGCATGGCTGCATTTGTTTTTGCCTGGTATGAAATGGAGTGTCGAGCTTTTTTGAAAAAGGAAAGAAGGTGGCTCGCTATACTGTTTGGAATCCTGCTGATTGTCTCCGCCCAGTTCTTCTGGGGTGTGGCCGTTGTGTTCAGCGGCGTGTTGCAAAGTTTGGGTTTTGCAGTGTTATTATTGGCCAGTATTTTGTTTCCGCTAGCCTTCAGGTTTTTGAATTGGGCCTGGGTTCAATGGCTGGGGACCTTGTCATATTCCATTTATATTTGGCAGCAGATCTTCTGTGCCGCCCCAGATAATTATGGCTGCACTTCGATCTGGTGGATGACTTTTCCATACTGGATCGTTCCCGCCATCCTAACCGCCATCGTCTCTTATTACGGATTGGAACGTCCGTTATTGCGGTTACGGGCAAGGTACCGGCGGTGAACCTACAGATATTTCCCCCTTGTTTTGAAAGCATAGTTTTTTAAGATTCCTTTGGTGAAAATACTCCTGACAGCCCTTGGCTCAATGCATCTCCGACCGGTGGCTCGATCGTTGCAAGACCATGACGCGCTGGCAGGATTGTGGATCTGTGACCGGAATAGTTCGGGTTTGGACGCAGACAAGTATCGTCGCTGCTGGCCATTTCATGCGGCGATGAAACCGTTTTATCATTTCGCCTCCGCGGGCTTGCGGGAGCAAATGTCTCTGCGGTTGTGGCCCATCTGGTCGCGCTGGGTGCGCCGCCAACTCCCGCCGGCTTTCGACGTGGCCTACGCCTGCATGGGGCAGGCCAGCGAATTATTTGACCTCGCAGACCGGACCGGCGCGCTCAAGGTGGTGGATGCTTCGAGCAGTCATCCCACGAGTTTCTACGGCTTCTGGCAACGGGAATGCGACCTCTGGAATCCCGGCGCCCGCGTCGCCCTGCCGCGCTGGATCTTCCGCCGCTGCAATCAGGACTTGGAACGCGCGGACCTCATCCTGTGCCCGTCCACTTTTGTGCGCGACTCGATGTTGTACAACGGCATTCCCGCCGCCAAATGCGTGATAAATCCTTACGGCGTGGACACGACGGTTTTCCGGCCGCGCCCGGCGGTGCCGCCACAACCGCGCTTTGTCTGCGTGGGCACTCTTTGCCTGCGCAAAGGCCATCAATATTTATTCCGCGCGTTTGGAAAAGTTCGGAAAGCCTTGCCGGACGCGGAATTGATCTGTGCCGGCAGTTATTACCCGGACTTCGCCCGCGAGCGGTCGCGGTGGGAAGGCAGCTTCACCCATTACGAACATCTGCCGCACGCGGAACTCGCCAAAATTTTGCAGACCGCAACCGCCTTTGTCTTTCCCTCGAACGAAGAAGGCTTTGCGCGGTCGGTTATCGAAGGCATGGCCGCCGGCCTCCCCATCATCGCGACGCATGAAAGCGGGGCGACGACTTTGGTCACGGATGGCAAGGAGGGAAAAATCGTCCGCGCGCGCGACGTGAACCATCTGGCTGAGGCGATGATCCAATCCGCCACCAACCGGGAAGAAAACTGGCTCATGGGCCAAGCTGCCTGCGCCCGGGTGGCCGCCGATAACACCTGGGATGATTTTGCGGAACGCTTGCTACAAGCTTGTCACGCGGCCCGCGAGCAAAAACGCGCCGCCGCAATCTGACCCGCGCCGCCGGGAATTCGCATTAGGATTTTTTGGGCTGGAGGACTTTTACCGTCTGCCACGCCAGCCAGGCATACAGTTCCGAGCTTTTCCATTGCAAGCGCGGGACGCACGAGCGCAGGAACCACGACCACTCGGACCATTGTCCGGGCAAACCGCGATTGACCAAGGCGGCGTAGGCACGTTGCGCTTCGGCTTCCGACAGGTGCATGAAACGCCGGCAATTATCCACTGCGATGTCTTTCGCCATCGCGATCATTTCATTCATCAAGCGGTGCGTATTGGAAGTCGGGTGCAGCCGGAATTCCACCAGTTTTTGCGGCAGCGCCACGGAGCGCCCGCGCTCCAGCAACCGGCCGACAAGCCCAAAATCTTCCGCCCAGCGCCAAGTGTAGCCGCCCACGGCCAGCGCCGTCTCGCGATGAAAGAGCAGCGAACTGTGGACCATGGGAAATTGATAGCAGAGCCGCATCGCCAGCAACGCCTGCGACTGCGGGAACCGGGCCGAACCGCCGGCGGCGCTGACGTTGCCGATGTAATCGACATCCGTGTAGCACAAGACCGCGCCCGGCGTGCGGCTCACCGCCTGCCACTGGAGTTCCAACCGTTGCGGCCGGCTGTTGTCATCCGAATCATGCACCGCGATCCACGGCGAATTCGATTGCGCGATACCGAAGTTGCGCGCCGGCGTAATTTCCAGCGGCTGCTGAAAAATGCGGATGCGCGGATCTTGGTAGCCCGTCAATATCTCGAGCGTCCGATCCGTGCTGCCGCCGTCCACGGCGATCAGCTCAAAGTCCCGAAACGTCTGGGCGCGGAGATGATCCACCGTCTCGGCGAGGAAGCGCTCGCTGTTGCGGACCGGCATGACAATGGAGATTTGCGGCATACACTTTGGCCCCTGAGGCTAGCGGTTTTGGCCCTTGATTCAATCCGATTATGCGCCGCACACAATGAAACTTGCCAGCCGCCGGCGCGCCGCCTAAGTTTTGCGCGCGCACCACCACCGCGCCGGAAAATGCTGGTGCCGGCACCCATCCAAAATTTATGAGCGGGCCATGTCTGACGTAATTGATTCATCGCTGGCCGAGCGGCCGCTGGCCATCTTGACCACCTGCAAGCGGCGCGATCTGCCGATTCTGGAAATCACCGCCCGCCAGTTGCGGGCGAACGTCCCCTTTCGCGCCCTCTATGTCATCGCTCCCGACCGCGATTGCCGGGCCATCCGCAGAACGCTCGGCACCGACGCCCACGTTATTCCCGAGGACGATTTCATTCCCACCATGACCATGGACCAGTTGCGGCAACTGGAAATCCACCGGTTTCCCGCCACCGGCGCCGCCGGCTGGTATTATCAACAATTGCTCAAACTGCAATTCGCCTTCCGCGAACCGGCGGATGATTATTACCTCATGTGGGACGCGGACACCGTGCCGCTGCGGCCGTTGCGTTTTTTTGACGCGAACGGCCGGATGCTGCTGACCACGGCGGCGGAATATCACGCGCCGTATTTTGCCACCTACCGCCGGCTGCTGGGCACCGTGCCGCCCCGGGAATTTTCCCTGATCGCGCAACACATGGTGGTGCAAAAATCCGTCGCCCGCGCCATGCTGGCGCGAATCGAACAGCACGTCGCCGGCCCCGAAACCTGGCCCTGGAAAATCATGCGGTCGCTGCCGCCGACCGGCGATAATTTGTTCAGCGAATACGAAACCTACGGCCATTTCGTAAAAGAATTTTATCCCGACCGGGTGCGGTTCATCTCGCGCCGCTGGCGGCGGGAAGCCAAACAAAACGAAGGCTGCGCGCTGCCGACGCCGGCGGACTTGGCCGCGCTGGCGCAAGAATTTGATTTTCAGGCTTTTGAACGCGCCAGTCGCGGCTGGCGGCGCTGGAGCCGCTGGCTGGCAGTGAATTTATTGAAAACCATGCGGCGCCGCTAAGGCGAAAAATCGGAACCGCAGCCACTCTCGCGGTCGGATTATGGGAAATTCGGGGTGATGGGGGTTGATCGGGGAGCTTTTAGCCGGTTTTGCGGTAAATCATCAAAAAATTGGAGTTTTGGACTGCGGAATTGGGCTGGAGTTAAGCGGAATTCAGTCGGAGTCAACGGGAATTCACTAGGAGTTAAAGAAATTTGGGGTGGAGTTAATCGGAATTGGGTTGGAGTCAACCGGAATTCGACCCCGGAGAACGGGAATTGGCGAGGAGTTGCAGCCAATTCAGTGGCGGGCAATCGGAATTCCGTCCCGGACCACCGCAATTGGGTTACGGGCAAAGAAAATTCGGCCAGTCACAACCGCAATTCAACGGCGAAGACGCACGATGGCGTTTCGGTCCGAAAGAATCCGGCCGGTCGCAAACGCGCAAGGCGAGGAAACGGAACTGGTCTATTTCGGCGAGTGAGGGAAATTCCTTCACGCACCCGGCACAAACTCCCATCCGACGCGGACCCAGCACCGGTTAAGCCGCGCCGGGAGCGGCCAGCAATTGTTCGTAGATCACTTTGAACTGCCGCGCGACCTCCGGCCACGTCGCCGGTTTGGCCGGCGGCGGGAGATGGGGCGCGGCGTCATAAAACCGGCGCAGCACCGCCGCCGTGGTGGCGGTGGCATCTGTGACCGGGCAAAATTCTGTTCCGGTGGTGAAGGTGCTGCGCGCCCACGGCAAATCACTCAGCAGCAGCGGGCATTCGCAGGCGGCGGCTTCCTCGGCAGAAAGACTGCGCGATTCCATCGTACTCAACAACACGAACCCGCGAGCGGCCCGGTAAATGGTCGCCAGTTTGGCGCGGTCCGCAATCCCGCCTTCGTAGCGGATGAAACGGGGATTGGCTTTGGCCAGCGCAAAAAACTTCTGCGCATAAGCATCGCTCTCCGCATAGGCGCGGCCGATAATCCAGAGCGGCACCTGCGCAGCGACCGCCGCTTGCGCCAGCTCCAGCACGCGCTTGCGCTCCGTGATGGTGGCCGTGCAAATCAGCCACGGACCGCGCTCGGTGGGCGGCGCTTGAAAAAAAGCTTCTTCGATGCCGTTGGGCACCACGAAGATTTTTTCCGGCCGGGCGCCGAATTTGAAGGCCATCAGGTGCTTTTCCCACGGCGTGAGGGCGACGCAGGCATCGGCAATCCGGTACGGCTCCCAACCGAAAGCCACGGCCACCTGACGCGGGGTGAAATTTTCGATGCCCCACCGGAACACGCGCTTGGCGCCGCGCTGCCACGCGGTTTGCGAACCCTGCGCTGTGAGCAGGTTGGCCATGATGATCTTGATGTTTTTCTGGTGCGCGAAATGGATGATCTCCAGCGGAATCATGCCGGCCCATTGGATGATGTCGCCGGTTTGATTCTCGTCCCACCAGCGTAACGGTTCCACTTCCACCCCGATCGCCGTGAGCGCGGCCATGGTCTGATGCAATTGGATGGCCTGACCACCGTGGGCCAAACCAAATGGCAGGGAACAGTTAAAGAGAATTTTCATCGGCAAAAAAGCAGCGGGAAAAACCGGCGAAGGTCGCGCGCCCACTTGTGAAATCCAGTCATCATTGACGTAAAACGAAGGCGCATCCTGCCCGATGGCGGGAACCTTGTCAGCAAATATTGTGTTCCGGACCACCCGTTGCCGGCGGCCCGGACGGGCGCACCAAAATTTCCTTCCTAATACGGGAAAGAATCCCCAAAATGCGCGCGCTAACATGGGACGCCCGTTAAAAATTGCCATCGTAATGCCGGACAACCGGGATGAATTCCGGCATCATGATTATCCCCAGCCCTATTTTGGCACGGCGCCGACCGCGCTGCTGGAGGGCTTCGCCACGCTGCCGGATTGCGAAATCCATGTAGTCTGCTGCGTCAAAAAACCGGTGACGATGCCCGAAAAACTCGCGCCGAATATTTTTTACCACGCCGAAATGGTGCCCAAACTGGGCTGGCTGCGCACCGGCTATCTCGGTTGCATCCGCGCCGTCCGCCGCCGCCTGCGACAAATCCAGCCGGACATTGTGCATGGTCAGGGCACAGAACGCTTTGCCGCCATCAGCGCGGCTTTCTCCGGTTTTCCCAACGTGCTCACCATCCACGGCAACATGCGGCTCGTCGCTGCCGTAAATAATGCGCGACCGTTTTCATTCATGTGGCTCACGGCCCGACTGGAAAGCTTCACGCTACCCCGCACCGACGGCGTGGTGAGCATCAGCCGTTACACTCAGAATGCCGTGGCGCCGCTGGCCCCGCGCACCTGGCTCCTGCCGAATGCGGTGGACGCCGGATTTTTTGACATCACAGCCACGCCGGTGCCCGGAGCACCGCCGGTTATTCTGTGCGTCGGCACGATTTGTCTGCGGAAAAATCAGAATGCTTTCATCCGCGCGCTGGATCCGCTCGCCGCGCGGCAGGCTTTCAAGCTTGTCTTTCTGGGCCAACCGGACGACACCGAATACAGTCAGGAATTTTTTCAACTGCTGCAAACCCGGCCATGGTGCCAACATGTTGAATTCGCCGGCCGCGAACGCGTGAAGGAATATTTTTCCACCGCCACCTTGCTGGTGCTGCCCACGCTGGAAGATAATTGTCCGATGGTCGTGCTGGAGGCGATGGCCGCCGGCGTGCCCGTCCTCGCTTCCAACGTCGGCGGCGTGCCCGACCTGCTGGAGCCGGAAACGACCGGACTCTTCTGCGATCCGCTCGCGCCGGAAAGTTTTCTGCAAGGCGTTACGCGCCTGCTGACGGATGCCACGTTACGCCAGCGCCTGACCGCCGCCGCCAAAACGGAAGCGCGCCGGCGCTTTCATCCCACCGTGATTGCCCGCGAACATCTGGCGATTTATCGGGACGTGCTCGGCGGTTGAGTTTGGTGGGACGCAGCGGCGGCAGTAGTTTTATTTTTTTGCTGCCGTAGCGAATCGGCTTGCCGCCGAAACGGAATCGGCCATAGTAATTGCGCTTGCCGCCGAAGCAAACTGCGCGCGTGGTGGAATTGGCAGACACGCCAGACTTAGGATCTGGTTCCGCAAGGATTGGAGGTTCAAGTCCTCTCGCGCGCACCATTCCACCAGTTTTGGTGGATTCGACGAGGAGAGGCCACGGTTTGAGGTAATACCCCATCAACTTTTGATTGGATGCCAACAGCAACAAACAAACGACATAGAGAGTTATTTCAAACTAATTTTTCACGAAAGTTGTTCCCGCCATCTGGCCAATTGCTTCGCCACTTCCTTCGTGCCCGGGGCGCCGGTGAGGTTGCGCGCCAGCGGGATTTGCTGCGTGATTTTCAGGCCGTAGCCTTCCAGCCCCACGATCTTGCGGGGATGGTTCGTGAGCAGCCGGATGGTTTTCAACCCTAGGTCGCAGAGGATCTGCGCGCCGAGACCATATTCTCGCAGGTCCATTTGGTTCCCAACCTTGTCCGCCGCCACTGGCAACGGGAGGCCGGGACCGCCACTGGCCGGGCGCATGTACAAAATCACTCCGCAATCGGCCGCTGCCACTTGGCGCAAGGCGCGGTGAAGCTGGGTCTCGCCGGGGCCGCGCCGGGAACCGAAGACATCGCCGGTCAGGCATTCGCTGTGGACACGGACGAGGACGTTTTTTCCGCCGGCCACGTCCCCGCGCACCAGTGCGAGGTGATGTTCGCCATCCAGCCGGGAGCGATACAAATGCAGGGTGAAATCGCCGTAATCCGTCGGCAGCTTGATGGTCTCAAGCTGCTCCACCAACTTTTCGCGCGTGCGCCGATATTCGATGAGGTCGGAGATGGTGCCGATTTTTAATTTGTGCTGCCGAGCGAACTTCCGCAACGCGGGCAAGCGCGCCAGCGAACCATCATCGTTGACGATTTCGGCAATGACGGCCGCAGGTTGCAAGCCGGCCAGCCGGGCGAGATCCACGCCCGCCTCGGTATGTCCGGCGCGGCGCAGCACCCCGCCATCGCGATAGCGCAGGGGAAACACCTGGCCGGGCCGCACCAAGTCTTCCGCGCGCGTCGCGGGATTGGCCAGCAGGCGAATGGTGTGTGCGCGGTCGGCGGCAGAGATTCCACTGCTGATGCCACGCGCGGCATCCACGGAAATGGTGTAAGCGGTTCGCATCCGGTCGGCCTGCTGCCCGGTCATCAACGGGAGTTGCAATCGGTCGAGGTCGGCCCCGGCCATCGGCACGCGGAGGACGCCGGAAGTGTAGCGGACTAGGAAGCTGATGTTTTTGGGCGTGGCTTTCTCGGCGGCGAGAATGAGGTCGCCTTCGTTTTCGCGGTCGGCGTCGTCCACAATTACGACCATTCGGCCTTGGCGCAAATCGGCAACGACGGATGCAATGCTGTCAAACGGGTTTTTCATCAGCGGAAACAGCATAGCGCATCGGCATGAAAAGTCACATCCTTCGTCGCCGGCGGGCGGGACGGCTTACTGGCCGAGGAGATGGTAGCGGTCCACCGAGTCATCGCCGACGCTTTGCACCGGGGAGGCTTTGAGCGAGAGCGCGAAGCCGACGGTGAAGTCCTGCTGGCTGCCGACGTTGTCGGTGAGGCGGAAGGTTAAGCCACCGGTCCAACTGCGTAGGTCGCGATAGAGCGTGTAGAATTGTTCCTGCAAGCGGCCGGAGCGGGAATTGAAGTTGTGCGTGGCGCGGACGCCCCAGTTGTCATTCACGCGATAAAAAAGAGTGCTGGTAAGGTAATCGTTTTCGACGTTGTAGAGAAAACCGTTCCGCATATACCAATGCCCGATGCCCCAGCTCCAGCGGTTGTTGGGGGCAAACGTCAACTGATGGAAGGCGAGGTTCAAGTCGCCGCGATCCAAGTCATAACGCAACTGCGATTCGGCGGTGAGCCAGGTGCGCGGGCGGAAAGCGAGCTGCGAATACAGGTCATTCAAGGTGCTCTGGCCGGCGGTCGGGTCCAGCCGCCAATCGAGCAGCATATTCCAGTTCACCAAGTCTTGCAGCTGGCCGTCGCGTTTGGTCTGGAGGACGTTGCGCAAGCCGAAGCGGACGACATTCATCGCATCAATCGCGTCAATGCTGTTGTAATCCGGGAACAAGACCGGCGCGAGCATCAGAGAAGGGATTTCGCCGTCGAACTGAGGTAATTGCGCCAGCGGCGTGCTGGGTCGGGGCACGAAAACGTAGTTCGCCGACGGCTCCATGATGTGGCGGAGCCCGTCCACCTGCAAAAACGAATTGGTGGCTTCGGGCCACAACTGCGAGGCCTTGAAGGAGGCGCCGACCCCGGTGTTGAAAACCTCGCGGGTGACGTCATCGTTCGGCGCGCCGTTGGTGAGGTTTTGGCTGCTGTAATACGTCAGCCGACCGCCGACGCGCGGCGTGATGTTGAGCCAATTGAAAAAGGTCCACGGCAAGGTGAGTTGATGATAAGTATCGGCGCGGGCGGCGGAGTTGGCGTAGAAGCCGTTGGTCCCGGCGTACAGGCCATTCGTGTACGTCTCGAACGCGCGGTAATAGCCGACGGAACTTTCGCTGTCGTAATAGACTGGTGAGTCCCCGACCTGCTGGCGAAAGCCGGTGAGCTTCACGTCTGGTAGCCGTTCGACTTGATTGAAGAAACTATTCACACGCGGCGTTGTCAAAGCATCCAAGCTCCAGTTGTCCCAGTAGCGATTCGCCTCCACAAAGGTGTTCGGCTGCGGATTGTGCGTGTAATCGCCTTCGATGAAATCATGCAGGAAGAGCGGATCGCTCTGATAGTTCACCAAGGCCTTGAGGTTGAGATTGGTCGCCGGCGTCGCCTGCCAGCCGAGGTAAAAGCGCTGGCGATTTGCGGGCACATGGAAGCTACCCAACTGCGGCAACACATTGGTGGGGTTGTAGGCATTCGCCCGACTGTCGTTTTGGTAATAATACCGCAGCGAGGCCTCGCCCCACTGGCCGAGGTGCAGCTTCACATCCGGCCCCGCGCCCGGCCCGCGCAGCGCGCGGTAATCGCCGTGGATTTTGCCGTCCGCCACGTCGCCGAAGTACCAGTTGTAAGTGTTCAACAAATAGGTGCCATACCGACTGCGATAGCCGGGCGTGGTGGTGAAGTTGTTCGCCCGCGTTCCGAGGTTGCGTTCGTAGTAAGGAAAATAAAACACCGGCACGCCGCCGAGATACGCCACGGCATTCCACATCTGGACGGATTTGCCGGGAATGACCTTGATACGACTGGCGCGGATTTTGTAAGCCGGATCCGCAAAATCATCCGTGGTCACGAACGCATTGGTCGCCGTATAAACGCCCAGTTGGTTGGTAATGCCGCCGCCCGTGTGTGCGGCGTGCAGGCGATTACTGATGTTGCCGCTCAAGCCTTCGCCACCGGCGAACACGGGGAATTTGCCCGTGCGGAATTGTTCACTGCGCATCTCGCCGGTCTTGAAATTGAAATTGATATGGTCGCCCACCCAAATCATGTCCCGAGCCTGCACGCGCACATGGCCATCTGCTTCTACGTCGGACGTTTTGTAATGCAGCGTCAAGCTGTCCGCCATGAGCGAAGCGCTGCCATCCTCCGCCAGCACAATGAGATTCGTGCCGGTGGCGGTTTCGGCCGTGAAATCATACTCCGCCACGCCGACGGGCGCGCCCGGGATCACGTCGCTCTGGGAAATCACCTGCGGCCGCTCCGATTGGGCCGCGACCGACCACGGCAGCAGCACGGAAAAAAACAACGCAATGGCGGGAAAAAGTTTCATCGGGCGCGGTCAATTAAACAGAACGGGAAGGAACTGCCAAGCGAGTTTTCACCGGTGCGCCAGCCAAACCAGTCGTTTCTCCGCCCATTTTGCAGCGCATCGTCACCGCGCCCAGCAGCGTGAAAGCCGGCCAGGCCAGCGCCGGCACATACAGCCCAAACTCGCCGAACCCCTGCGCAAACCAGCCCAGCAATCCGACGAAAATAGCAAAGTAAAACCGCTCGCCGCCGCGCCCCAATTTTTTTCCCGCCGCCACCAGCGCCCCAATAATCCACGCCGTGTAAGCCGCGCCGCCGAGGATGCCGGAGTCGGAAAATTGTTCGAGATAGTCGTTGTGCGTCAGCCGCGCCATCTCGGATTCCGGCGCTTTCAATCGCGCGTAGGGCCGCTGGAATGTTCCCGGCCCGCTGCCGCACAGCGGTTTTGCCGCCGTCGTTTGCACCGCCGCGCGCCAGTAATTGAACCGCGCCCCGACGCTTGTGGCGCCGGCGGAAAAATAGCTGTGAAAGCGGAGGGCAAAAACGCCAAGGCCCAGCACCAAAACCGTGGCCACCGCCGCCAGCTTGATTTTTTTCGGACCATCGCGGCGCAGTAAAACAAAGCCAACGATGCCGAGACCGATGAGCCAGCCGAGTTTGGAGCCGGTCCAAAAAAAGGTCGCGCCACCGAGAAACAGCGTCAGCAAAATCACCGCCGCTCGGATGGATGGTTTTAGTTGGCGAGTTGCGTCCCACGCCAGCGCCAGCGCCAGCGGCCAGAGCAGCAAGATAATTCCCGCGAGCGCGTTCGGATAAACCAGCGTGCCGGAGACGCGGCCTTTCGTAAATTTCGCCAGAATGACCGGATTCACCACGTCCACGCCGTTGGTGGTGAGGATGATATTTTCCGTCTTCATTTGCGCGACGGATTCCGCCGTGAAATTAGTCCAGCCGCAGCGCTCGCCGTCCGCCAGCGCTTGCCGGTTTTGCGGATATTCAAACAATCGCTGGTCCACGCCGCGCACGAGACAAAACGCCAATGCCGCCAACAATCCGGCCACCAGCCAGCGCGCCAGATTCTCGCGGGCGAACAGCAGCGCGCCGAGAAAATAGCAGGTCACCACGCCGAAAAATTGCCAGAGCGTCGCGGCGGTCAACTCGGCATCCACCGATTGCGTCGCAGAAAAAAATTGCCAGCCAAGCCACGCAAGTGGCAAAAGCCAGAGCCAGCGGGAGGCGGGCCAGGAAACTTTTTGATCCAGTATCAGTTTGCCCCCGAGGAGCGCGAGTGGCAGCAACAGCCAGCCGGCCCAGTGCAACGGCCACGGTTCGGCCAGCCATTCCGCCGGCGGACCGGGCGTGACGATTTGATGATCGAGGATGACGGGATTGCCGAATTTCCAAACGCACAGGCCGAGAAAAAGCCCGAAAGCGAGCGCGAAAAATTTCGGCGCGGAAGACGTTTTCATCGCGTCACAATTGCAGTTTCAACAGGCCGACCTCCAGCGCGAGCGCTTCCTGGACGTTGCTGTGCAGGAGCCGCTGGGTTTGTTCGAGCACTTGCAGATTTTCCTGCGCCTGCCGGGAGCTGATGCGTTGGGCGATTTCGTCGGCACCGGCGATTTGCGGAAAATTCAGCAACTCCTCGCCCGCTGCCAGCGTGTGCAGCCAGACATCGCGCAACCACCATTGCAGCAGTAGCAAAATCTCCGCGCGCTGCCGGCGGTATTCAGCCTCGATCGCCGCCGCCAGTTCGGTCTCCCATTTTTCGCGGAGACTTTTTTCCACGTCGGTGTGCTTTTCCAGCGGCGAGCGCGCGGCGAGAAGTTCCTCGGTGCGGGCGCGGATGACGCCCAGGTGTTGCAGCAGCGAATCAAGGAGGCGATAGCGGCTGAACAAACTTTTTTGCTCGGCGGCGGCGATGCCGCTGAACCGGTTAAGCCACTCAGATTGCTCGGCGGTGAGCGCGCGTTTGGTTTCGCTGGAAAAATTCAGGCGCAGGCAGCGCGATAAAATGGTTTCCAAAATCCGCGACGGCTCGGTGGACAGCAAAATGAGCACGCATTTTGCCGGCGGCTCCTCGAGCGTTTTGAGAAACGCGTTCGCCGCCTGCACGTTCAGCCGGTCGGCACCGACAATGATGGCGACCTTGAATTGCGCGTCGTTGGGTTTGAGCTGGATTTCCCGCATCAGTTCGCGCGTCTGGTCCACGGAAATAATGCGGGTCTTGGATTCCGGCCGCGCCCATTGGATGTCGGCGTGGTTTTCCGCCTCGATTTTTCGGCAACTCGCACAGGCATCGCAGCAATCCGTGGCGACGCCGGCGGTGGTCATGGGCTGCTGGCAATTGAGCGTTTTCGCCAGCGTTTTCGCCAGCGTTTCCAATGCTTCCAACTGGTGGCCGGTAAACAAATAAGCGTGGCCCAAACGCCCGCGCGCCAGCGAGCGCTGCAAGAGCTGCACGCCCTGGGACTGGTCGGAAAATTGATGAAAGGCCATGAAAACGGGCGCAATTTTGCGGTCTGGCAGCGAGACCGTCAAGGCGCGTTTCACCGGATGCGCTGGGGCCGGTGCTGTTTTTTTGCATTTCCGATTTACACCGCGCGCCGGCTTCGCTAAACCATCGGCCCATTTTCTGATGAACGAAGCCCACATCCAAAAAATTGCCGGCGAACTCAAAGTCCAACCGCGCCAGGTGCTTGCCACCGCGCGCCTGTTTGCCGAAGGCGCGACCGTGCCTTTCATTGCCCGCTATCGCAAAGAAGCCACCGGCTCGCTCGATGAAGTCGCCGTCACCAGCATTCGCGAACGACTACTGGCGCTCGCCGATCTCGATCAGCGCCGCGAAACCATTTTGAAATCGCTCGCCGAGCGCAACCTGCTGTCCGACGAACTCAAAACGGCCGTGAATAAAGCCGATTCCGTCACGCAGCTCGAAGATATTTATCTGCCGTATCGCCCGAAACGCCGCACCCGCGCCACCATCGCCAAGGAACAAGGCCTGGAACCGCTCGCCGATTTGCTCTTCGCGCAACAAGCCGTCACGGACCCGCAAGCGGAAGCCGCGAAATTTGTTAGCACCGAAAAAGGGGTGGCCGATGCGAACGCCGCGCTGGCCGGCGCGCGCGACATCATTGCCGAACGCGTCAGCGACGACGCCACCGCCCGCGCCAAATTGCGCGCGCTTTACTGGAGCGAAGGCGTGGTGAAATCGAAAGTGCTTTCCGACAAACAGGAAGCGGCCGCGAAGTTCAAAGATTATTTCGACTGGAGCGAACCGGTGGCAAAAATTCCCAGCCACCGGCTGCTCGCGATTCGGCGCGGCGAGACCGAAGGTTTTTTGATGATGCGCATTGCCGTCGAGGAAAATTCCGCGCTTGCGATTTTGGAACCACTCTTCGTCACCGCCCGCAACGCGGCGGCGGATCAAGTTCGTCTCGCTGTGCAGGATTCTTACAAACGCCTGCTTGGTTCTGCGATTGAGGTTGAGCTGCGCATGGAATCCAAGAAGCGCGCCGATACCGAAGCGATTCGCGTTTTTGCCGAAAACTTGCGCGAGCTGCTGTTGGCCTCACCGCTCGGCAACAAAAACGTGCTGGCGATTGACCCCGGTTTTCGCACCGGCTGTAAAATTGTCTGTCTGGATCGCCAGGGAAAATTGCTGCACAACGACGTGATTTATCCGACCGCCTCCAGCGCCGGCGAAATCCGCGAGGCCGCGTCGGCGCTGTTGAGCATGATCAAAAAATACCAGATCGAAGCCATCGCCATCGGCAACGGCACCGCGAGCCGCGAGACGGAAACGTTCGTCAAAATGCTCAAGCTGACGATGCCGATTGTGATGGTGAACGAAAGCGGCGCGTCGATTTATTCCGCGTCGGAAGTGGCGCGCGAGGAATTTCCGAATCACGACGTGACCGTGCGCGGCGCGGTTTCGATTGGCCGTCGCCTCATGGACCCGCTCGCGGAGCTTGTGAAGCTCGACCCGAAATCCATCGGCGTCGGCCAGTATCAGCACGACGTGGATCAGTCCGCGCTCAAGCGCAGTCTCGACGACGTTGTGATCAGTTGCGTGAACGGCGTCGGCGTGGAACTCAACACCGCCAGCAAGCAATTGCTCGCCTACGTTTCCGGTCTCGGTCCGGCGCTCGCGGCGAGCATTGTCAATTTCCGCAATGAAAACGGGCCGTTCAAGTCGCGCGCCGATTTGAAAAAAGTTCCGCGCCTCGGCGAAAAAGCGTTTGAGCAAGCCGCCGGCTTTTTGCGCATCCGCGACGGCGCGCATCCGCTGGACGCGAGCGCGGTGCATCCGGAAAGTTACGAACTCGTGGATCGCATGGCGAAAGATTTGCACTGCTCCGTCGGTGATTTGCTGTGCGACGCCGGCGTTCGGCAAAAAATTCAATTGCCGAAATACGTCACCGAAGCGGTCGGCCTGCCGACGTTGAACGACATTCTCGGCGAACTCGCAAAACCCGGCCGCGACCCGCGCCAGAAATTTGAAGTGTTTTCCTTCCAGAGCGGCGTCGAGAAAATGGAAGACCTCAAGCCCGGCATGAAGCTGCCTGGCATCGTGACGAACGTGACGGCGTTCGGCGCGTTCGTGGACATCGGTGTGCATCAGGACGGACTCGTGCATGTGAGCCAGTTGTCCGATCGCTTTGTTTCCAATCCGGCGGAAGTCGTGAAAGTCTCGCAGCGCGTCACCGTGACCGTGACGGAAGTGGATTTGCCGCGCAAACGCATCGCGCTTTCGATGAAAGCGGCGCCGGTCATCGGCGCGAGCACCGCAGGCACGCGCACGTCGCCCGCCGCGCCCCGGCCCGCCGGTGGCGGCTTCACTCGTCCGGCGGCGCCGGCCAAAGCCGCGCCCGTGGATTGGTTCACGGCGGCACTGAACAAAAACAAAGGTAATTAAGCCGGCGCCGGTGCGAAGCTTGTAACTACTCCGCGCGGACTGGCGTCTGCCCCGGCATCCCGGTGAATTCCTTTTGCTGAGATGAACGCGTGAATTTCAATTTTATTTTTGCCTTCGGGCTGGCGAGCGGCTTACTGGCAGCGGGACCAATTTGTTCTGCCGCGCCGTCTGCGCCGCCGGTGAAACTTGCCGAAACGGCCGAGACGTTTGTGTTGGATAACGGACTGCTCCGCGCGGAAATCGAAAAGCGCAACGGCACGCTCTACTCGCTGGTGTTTCACGGTCAGGAATTGCTCGCGCAAAATGGCGGCTATTGGTCCTCGGTTGGCCGCAGCAGTGGCAACCGGCCCATCGGTCACGCGGCGGCGGTTCGTTTTCAATCGCCTGATCGCGTGGAAATTTCCTGTGTTGCTGGCAACGTCGCCGGCGTCACCAACGCCGCGCTCGACACCGATTTCCGCTATTCGCTGGCGCGCGGCGAAACTCAGTTGTACGCGACCGCCGTGTTGCACCACGCGCCCGGTACCGCCGGCTATGGCACCGGCGAATCGCGCTATTGCCTCAAGTTAAATCCGGACGTGTTTGATTTTTTGTCCGTGGATGCTGACCGCCAGCGGCAGATGCCGAGCGGATACGATTGGGATCACGGCACCCAGTTGAACATGAAGGAAGTTCGTCGCTTGAACACCGGCGTGCATCGCGGCGAGGTGGAACACAAATACGATTATTCCGCCGCCTTCGTGGATGCGCCGGCCTACGGCTGGTCGGGAACAAAAAGTCAAATCGGCCTCTGGCTCATCAATCCCAGCCTCGAATACCTCGGCGGCGGGCCGACGAAAGTGGAACTCACCGGCCACCTCGATGTGAATCCCGGCGGCACGCCCACGCTGCTAAACATGTGGCAGGGCAGCCATTACGGCGGCACTTCGCTTGCCATCGGCCCGTCGGAAAACTGGACCAAAGTCATCGGACCGTTCGCGATTTATTGCAACGCCGCCGCCGCGCCCGCCGCGCTCTGGCGGAACGCGCTGGGACAGGCGACGAATGAAATGCGGCGCTGGCCCTTCGCGTGGGTGAACGACACCAATTATCCGTCGGCCGCCCAGCGTGGCGCGCTCCACGGCAAAATGGTTTTGCGCGACACTTTTGCGCCGGGCGCGAAAATGAGCAACATTTGGGTGGGCGTGGCCGCGCCGGATTATGTGCCGCCGGTGCTGCGCGCGGGATTGCGTCGGCCGGGCGGGACGAACGGCGTCGGCAATTTGGGCAACCGCTACGGATTTCCAGTGACGGTGGATTGGCAGCGGGACACGAAATTTTATCAGTTCTGGACGCGCGCCGATGCGGCGGGAAATTTTTCGTTGCGCAACGTGCGGCCCGGCCATTACACGCTGCACGCTTTTGCCGATGGCGTCCTGGGTGAATTCACGCTGACGAATGTCACCGTGACCGCCAGCAAAAATAAGTCGCTCGGCAAACTCGCTTGGCAGCCGCAGCGCTTCGGGCACACGCTGTGGGAAATCGGTGTACCGGACCGCACGGCGCGCGAATTTCGCCACGGCGACCATTTCTGGCAATGGGGACTTTACAATTTATATTCGCAGGAATTTCCGCATGACGTGAATTTCATCGTCGGCCAGAGCGATTGGCGGCGCGACTGGAATTATGCGCAGCCGCCGCGCATTTTCGGCACGGACCATCCGGTCATCAGCGAGGAGGACGACGGCAAAAACACGACGTCCGACGCGGTTTATCACAGCCACGGCATTGCGGAATCCACGTGGAAAATTCAATTCGTGTTCACGAATGCGCCGGTCGGCCAGGCGACGCTGCGGTTGGCGTTTGCCGGTGCCCGCGAAGGTTCGCAGGTGACAGTGCGGCTCAACGACCAGCCGCTGGGCGACACCGGTTGGCTGCCGGCCACGGGCGTGATGCACCGCGATGGCATTCGCGGCTACTGGTTTGAGCGCGACTTGACCTTTGATGCCTCACGGCTTCGCGCCGGTACGAATATTTTTCAGCTGACTTCCGCCGCGAACAACTGGACGCAGGGTGTCTTGTACGATTGCGTGCGGCTGGAATGGAATCCGCCGCCGGCTCCTACTCGAACGGGTGACTGCTTTGCGGTTGCTTTCATCAAAAAAATTTTTAAGCTCAAACCATGAACTCTGTCCAATTACTGCGCCGGCTTTGTCTTGCCGCCTTGTTGCCCTTCACTGCGTTGGCCGCTGACTCGCCCCGCGAGCATCTTTTGCTGGACGCGGGCTGGAAATTTCATCTGGGCGACGATTGGCCGAACGCGCTTCGGTTGGACAAGGCCGGCGAAAGCGGCGGCCCGGCGGCAGAAAAATTTAATGACAATTCCTGGCGCACGCTGGATTTGCCGCACGACTGGGCGATTGAATTGCCGTTCGACAAAAATTCCGACACCAGCCACGGCTTCAAGCCCGTCGGCCCGGGCTACACCAAAAACAGCATCGGCTGGTATCGTCGGACGTTTGAGCTGCCGAAGGAAGATGCCGGCAAGCGTATCTGGCTGACGTTCGACGGCGTGTTTCGCGACGCGACGGTGTGGGTGAATGGCTGGCTGGTGCAGCGGCATGAAGGCGGCTATTACCCGTTCCGGCAGGACATCTCGGACATTGTACGATTCGGCGGCAAAAATCTGGTGACGGTGAAAGTGGACGCGAGCAAGTTCGAGGGCTGGTTTTACGAGGGCGCGGGGATTTACCGCCATGTGTGGCTGGACAAGACGGCGCCGGTAGCCATCGCGCCGGATGGGGTGTTTGTGTGGAGTCAGTTTGGAAAAAATTCGGCGGCGGACTCTGTCTGGCTTCAGGCAATGAATAACGTGCCACAAAAAGATGTCCAGATTCACTGCAAGACGATTTTGAAAAATTCACTGGCCGAAGCCGCAGATGTAACGGTGACGCATGAAGTTTTAGATCCCGAAGGTAAAACCATTGGCAAATTGGATCATGGCATAAAAGTTCCGGCCTCATCGGAAATAGAAGAACATTCAGCGGTTGGAACGCAGAATCCCGTTCTCTGGTCACCTGAATCTCCAAAGCTCTACAAGCTCATCACCACCGTTTCCGTGGATGGCAAAGTCGTTGACCAAAAAGAAACCGAGTTCGGCATCCGCACCGTCGCCTTCGACAAGGACAAAGGCTTTTTGCTGAACGGCAAGCCCTACGAACTTTACGGCACCTGCAATCATCAAGACATGGCCGGCGTCGGCGCGGCGCTGCCGGATGCGCTGCAAGAATTCCGCGTGAAAAAGTTGAAGGAATTTGGCTGCAACGCCTATCGCACCTCGCACAATCCGCCCACGCCGGAATTGCTCGACGCCTGCGACCGCCTCGGCATGATCGTCATGGACGAAAGCCGTCTGCTCGGCAGCGATTCGGAAAATTTGAAAAAATGGGAAGACCAAATTCGTCGCGACCGCAACCACCCCAGCGTCGGTCTTTGGAGCGTGGCGAATGAAGAATTTTTTGTGCAATCGTCCCCGCAGGGCGGCAACGTTGCGCGCACCATGCAAAATCTGGTCAAGTCGCTCGACCCGACGCGGCCGGTGACGTATGCCGCACCGCAGGGCGACACGTTTGACGGCGTCAATGGCGTCATCGAAGTGCGCGGCTGGAATTATCATATCGGTCAGGAAATGGACAAATATCACACCAAACATCCCGACCAGCCGAACGTTGGCACCGAGCAGGCTAGCACCGTCAGCACGCGCGGCATTTATGCGAACGACAAAGAACGCGGCTACGTCAGCGCCTACGACGTGAATGCGCCGAGCTGGGCGACGACCACCGAAAAATGGTGGAGCTATTTCGCCGACCGCCCGTGGCTCTCCGGCGGATTTGTGTGGACCGGTTTTGATTATCGCGGCGAGCCGACGCCGTACGCTTGGCCGTGCGTCAATTCGCATTTCGGCGTGCTCGATGTGTGCGGTTTCCCGAAAGATAATTTTTATTATTACCAATCCTGGTGGACGACGAACATGGTGCTGCACTTGCTGCCGCACTGGAATTGGGCCGGCAAGGAAGGTCAGGAAATTCGCGTGGACGCGCTGAGCAACTGCGAGGAAGTGGAGCTGTTCCTGAACGGCGATTCGCTCGGTAAACAGGCGATGAAACGCAATTCCAAATTGTCTTGGAAGGTGAAATATGCGCCCGGCAAGTTGAGCGCCAAAGGGTATAACGCCGGCAAACTCGTCACCGAAGCCAAGGTGGAAACCACCGGCAACGCGGCGGCGGTGCAACTCGCCCCCAACCGCGCAACCATCAATGCCGACGGCGAAGATGTTTCGGTCATCACCGTTTCCGTGGCGGACGCGCAAGGCCGGATTGTGCCGACTGCGGATAACAAAATCAATTTCTCGATCGAAGGCGCCGGCAAAATTCTTGGCGTGGGTAACGGCGATCCGAGTTCGCACGAGCCGGACACGTTCATCGCGCAGCCGCCGGTGAAAGCTTTGCCCGTCAATAACTGGCGATGGAAACTCGCCGCCGTTCCGGCCAAGGGCGCGTTGATCGCCGAATACGGCAATGAAATTGACGATTCGACGTGGAACACCATCAAGCCCAAGACCGACGGCGACACCGGCGACATGGTGTTGAAGGAGGGCCAGACGGCCGTGTTCCGTGCTCACGTCAGCGTGACCGAAGCCGATCTGGCGAATCCCGGCGTGCAAATTCGCTTTGCTTGCATTGACGACCACGGCTGGATTTTCGTCAACAACCACCGCGTCGGCGAATCCGCCGACTGGTCCGCGCAGCCGGTTTTCGACATCAAAAAAGCGTTGCACCCGGGCGACAATATCATCGCCGTCGGCGTGCGCAACGACAGCGGCGAAGGCGGGTTGAATCCCGATGTGAACGTCGAACTGGTTGGCAAATCGGTCGCCACCGGCTGGACACGCAGCGTGTTCAACGGCCTCGCCCAAGTCATCGTCCAATCTTCGAAAGAAGCCGGCGAAATCAAGCTCACCGCCACGGCGGATGGTTTGCAACCCGCGACGGTTTCGCTGCGGAC